>JFJP01027914.1_pt1 | contig 20529 bp, 34 predicted proteins | sample 431651 | NCBI WGS metagenome assembly JFJP01 (sample SAMN02602958, study PRJNA72255) | Microbial mat metagenome, whole genome shotgun sequencing project. | biome: fresh water; feature: sink hole; material: water; isolation source: purple microbial (photo- and chemosynthetic) mats found in...
AATGGATTTAAGTCTTTTTACTATACAAGTCTTTTTTAATTTTGTGTATTTTAACCAATAATGTGAATTTTTTTTCATTTGTTTAGAAATTAATTATCCACAATTTTTTGAATGGGGATATGCAGGAATATCAAATAAACTTTGATGGGGAGAATCTGATGTTTATTAGCCCAAAAAACACTAATAGAAAATTATGCGATGAGCTTTGTGAAGTTTTGAATGGTTTAGCGAGTGAAAAAGATGAAAATATCATCAATCTATTAGTGAAAGTATTATTCTTTGAGAATTTATTTATTGAAGTTTTTTTATTCAAAAGACAATTAATTGCATTTTAGTTGATTATAAGTTCGAATGTCATAAAGCTAATCTTTCTTTGCTTTATGAAGCTTTGATAACGATTTATTCAAGTTTTCTTTTTAAACGAAATTCCTTCAATTTAAAACAAAATTATTTAACAAGATCACAAAAACCCCACATATCTCTTAAATATAAAGGCGATTATCGAACAATCTCTTAACTTTCTCCTGCAGAAATTGAGTCTTAACTATGTAAGTTTTCATTAAAATTTGAAATTTTGAAATAAATAATCAAATAATAATTTTTTTCAAATGAAATGTAAATGATTTCAATAAATTTCAATTTTTTTTTCAAAAAAGGGATATAATGGAAATCTTCCTTTATTTTCCTTGAAAATGACTGAAAGAAAGACTTTGATCTCTAGCTCGAAAATAAACAATAATCCCCTTTCAATAACGAACAGTGCTGAAATTTCTAATCCTTGTCTCAATTTATCTGATCAAACAACCAGTTCATCTTATTGTAACGTAATTCGTGCAGGTTCTTATAATTTTATAGGGTTTATGACGGAATCATCTGAAATAAAAACCCCTTCAAATTCTCCTTTTCCTATGAATCTATCGTTTTTCGAAATGAATCCAGGATCTCCATTAAAAATGTCACTTGATGAAGTTTGTGACGAGAATAAAAAAACCAAAATTACTGATTATATGAATAAATTTCTCACTGTTTTGATTGATGAAGTTTGTGTTAAAGATTATAAAGAAAATACGCTGAAAATTCAGAAGGTTTGTGACAGAAGAATAGTCCCACAGGTTATGAAATCAGAAGATAAAAACTATGAGCTTTTGGATGAAAATTATGGGATTCTGAATGAAAAAAACAATATAAATGGGAAATTTGGATGGTTTTTAAAATTTTTTTATGAGGAAGATATGATAGAATTATAATTTTTTAGGTGTGTTGTTTGTCGGGCGAAAGCGGATTTCTATTGCAAGGATTTGCGATTGCCTATATGCTCGGTTTTATGCAAGAAAAAACTAAATGAAATGGATGGTAATTTACAAAAAATTATTAAATTTAAAAATTATTGTAGAAGAAATAAATGATTTTCTTGGGATCACATCGAAAAATGATAAAAATCGAGAGATCGAAGACTTCGTTTTCATTCTCAAAACGCTTTGTAAATTCGCTGAAAAAGAGTTTCAGAAGTAAAAGCATTAATTTAATATTACCAACATAAATTGATTAATTAAAAAAGTGATTTAAATGGATCAGAATTCAAAGCAAAACTATTATCTCTTGAAATAATTTACAATCTCTTAGAATATTTCACTTATTTCATCAATTTTCAAAAGGATTTCATCATTCAAATCAAAGAAAACCTCTGTGATATTCTTCTGAAAAACTGTATTTGTCAAGAAAAACAGATTTTTTCTCTGAGTTTCAAGACTTTTTTACTGTTGGTTTCCAATTATAAAGAATACATAAAATCAGAAATTGTTTTATTCATTGAACAAATCTTTTTGAAGATCTTATATTCAGGAAACAGTTCTTTTTCTCACAGACATTCTTCTTTGCAAGTTCTTGCGAAAATATGTTATTCTCCAAAGATTCTTCTCGAATTTTTTGTGAATTATGACTGTGATATAGGCCATTTTAATGCCATTGAAAAAATTATTGAAATTTTAGGAAAAATAGCACAAGGGAAATATTCCAAAAGTGAATATTCTTTGGTTATTCAGCAGGAACAAGAGGTTCAATTGAGGGTTCTGGCTTTGGAAAGTTTGGTTCAAATGATTAATGCTTTGGAAAAATTATTGGATGAGTTAGAAAATAAAGGGGATAATAAAGATGATAGTAAGATGAGTGATATACAAGTTCAGGATATTTCGGATCAGAGTTTTAATGGGTTTGACCTTAATTCTAGTGAAATAGTATTAAACAACATTATTGATCCTGAAAGGTTTCTTTTTTTACTTTTTTTCTGTTGAAAACTTTTTATATCAACTACGAAATTATTTAAGAAATAAAAAAATTATCATAAAAATAGATTCGAAAAAGCACGAACAATGAAACTCGAGCTCAGCAAATCGATCCAAAAATTCAACTACAAGCCAGATCACGGAATAAACCACCTCTTCACAATCGGTTATTTGAAGCCTGACAAGTAACCTTATTTTATCTTTATAAAGCTTTAATATTCTATTAAAAGCCCAAAAGAAATTGCCGTATTCCTAAAATCAAATCCCACGATTTCGAAAGATAAACTTGGTGAATATTTCGGAAAAAATGACCCTTTAGTCACAAAGGTTCTTTTGGAATTCACTGAATTAATTAATATGGAGAATCTTGACATAGATCAAGCCCTACGAATTTATCTGGGTTTATTTACATTGCCAGGTGAATCACAACAAGTTGATCGTGTAGCACAAGCATTTGCCCAGAAATACTACAATGATAATTACAATACATTGAATTCTTCAGAGGCAGCTTATACATTAACTTATTTACTTATAATGCTTCAAACGGATTTACATAATCCAGGGGTAAAGGATAAGATGAAATTAACAGATTTTATCAAAACTGCAAGAGGAATCAATGATGGCAAGGATTTAACAATTGAATATTTAAAGAGATTATATGCAAGTATATCAGAAACACCATTGGCTCTACATCATTTCGCGAAAATGCAGAAGAATAGTTCACAATCTGCAAATAATTCTATCAAAGCTAAACACAACATGTTTGTGAAAGAAGGAGAAACTATGCTGAAAGAAGTCAAAGAATTAATCAGAAAAGGAAATAGAAGAAAAAGTTTTTTTATGAATATTAATTATATCGATTATTTCAAGCCTTTGTTGGAATTGTTATGGAGTCCTTTGTTGGCTACTTTTTCTGTAGTTTTTGAAAATACACAAGAGAAAAGCATTGTCGATCTTTGTTTGATGGGGATTACAAAAACTATTAAATTGGCTGCGTATTTCTGTATGAATGATGCAAGGGATACACTTGTTATAACTCTTATCAAATTCAGCAATATCACTACTCCTAAGTAAACATAATTAAAAAAAATTATAATTTTAAATTATTTGATGATTTCACAATTTTTGAAATTTTTTAAAAAATTTTTATTATCATTTATAAAGAGAAATTACAGAAAAGAACATCACCAGTTTGAAAGCTTTAATAACATTAACACAAACAATAGGGAATTCGTTGAAACTTTCATGGAAATATGTTCTTGAATGCCTAAGTCAAATAGATTTCCTTCAATTAATGGCCTCAGGCAAAAAGGAATGGGAATTTTTTGACAAAAATTCTTCTCCGAAAATTGAGAACATCAGAATTGAGCAAAAAGATAATAAAAATCTGCTGGAATCGATCGATAATAGCTCAATTGATAGAATCTTTCTGAATTCAGTTCAACTTCCTTGGGAATCTTTGTTAGAAATGATAGATTTTCTTTGTGAAATCTCAAAGAATGAATTAAAAGACCCGAAAAAACCAAGGATTTTCTGCTTGCAGAAATTAGTGGAGGTTGCTGATTTCAATATGGACCGAATAAAAATAATATGGTCGAAAATGTGGAATAAAATCAAGGAATATTTCTCACAAATAGGAGCACATCCTAATATTAAGATCTCAATGTTTGTCATAGATTCATTAAAGCAATTATCTATTAAATTTCTTCAGGTTGATTAATTTTTATTTAAAATTACATTAAAATAAAAAAAATTGTTTATTTTTATTTAATTTTTAAATTTTAATAATTATTTATTTCTATTTGAAAGAAAGAAGAAGTGAACAATTTTCATTTTCAAAGGGATATGTTGCTTCCTTTTGAAAAAATCTATTCGAATTTGCCAGGTTAGAAAAAAAAATAATGGAGATATTTTTTATTGTAAATAAAAGCTGAACAGTTTGAGTCGAAAGAGTTTATTTTGAGCTGCATGCACATTTTCGTCCAGTTCTATTTTCATAAAATCAAATCTGGATGGAAGTTTCTTTATACTTACTCTTTGATTTATAAAATTAATCTTATTTGTAGAGTAATATTAAACCTTATCAACATATCCATTTATGAAAACTCCGAAAGCCTGACACAAATGTCTTTTGCTGTAAATGAAAAAAATTTATTATTAAAACAAATTTATCTTTTAATTTATTAGATTTTAAAGAAAATAATGGAAAATAATTTGTTCTCAATGCTAGAAGTTTTCACTGATCTAATGCAAGCCATAACCAAATTAGTCAAAAATACTGATGAAAAAATAGTCCTCGAATCGATAAATTATCTTATAAAATGCATTTCTTATCTTTATGATCGCATGGATTTAAAACCTATTATCATAGATCACGAAAGGATCAGCGTTTTGTCAATAGATAATCCTAAATTGCACTCTATTGAGGAGGTTATATCTGAAGAAAGTTCTCCTTTTATTCGAGCTGAAAAAATTTTGTTATAAAAATTTTTCAGTCCAACACATCGGAAAAATGTCAAACCCCAATGAAATTACAAGCTGGCATTGAAGCAAATCATTTTGAACTAATGGTCTCAAAATTGATGGCACCCGCACCCTCTTCAATGGGCACAAAGGAATATAAAAGATTATTAGAAAGTTTTTATTTTTATTTTTAAAGAAAGATCATTAATGTTTTAAATTTATTTAAATTTTATTAATTTTTAAATAAATTAATTAGCATTATGGCTCCCTGTTCTTGGGGCTTTGTCAAATAATTGCAATGATGTAAGGCCAAAGGTTCGCGAACAAAGCTTGGACACTCTGTTTCTTTTGCTTCGAAATTATGGCTATACATTTTCGAGTGATTTTTGGAAAATGATCATTTGTGGGGTTATAAAATCTTTATTTAATGAATTGCATTTGGCTTTTTTGGCAAAATCGAATAAATCTGAAGGGGAAAACCTTAAAACAGTGTGTATGAAAAGCTTTACAAATTTAGCAGAACTTTTGCAATGTTATTATGCTGAAAATAATGGCATTTTAGAGGATATCCTTGAAATTTTCTTGAAATCTTCAATCAGCAATAATGAAGTATAATAATATAAATATGATGAAATTAGTTTTTTTTTGTTAAGGTTTTGGCTAAAATGGCTTTGACTTCAATAAAACAGACTATTAATAATATTGGGCACTTATTAAAAGAAAATTCTTGGGAAAAAGTCATTAAATTTTTTGAAAAAATCTCTGAAAATTCAATTCCACTACAGGTTCTTTTTAAAATATCTTTTTTTATTCAATGAATTTGCGAATTTTTTATTTAAAAGTTAATGGAAGCTCAAAATCTTGATTTGAATTTTCCTAAAAGTTCTTCAGATTTGATAAAATCTAAGTCAAATCTGCCTATTTTCGTTCTAATTTTCTTATTAAATTTAAACAAAATTTAAAAAATAATTCTAGAGAGCCAACAATCTGAAATTTAACGTGGAAGAATGTGTTACGAAATGTTTAGTCCAATTGCTTTTGATTGGAATTATAAAAGATATTGTGGAAAATTTTTTGCCCCAATTATCAGATAAGGTTGAATATAAAAAATTCCTTGAATGTCAATTTTTTAATGTAATAAAGAATTTGAGTCGTTTGCTGAATTTCTTAGAAGTGGCTTTTAAGTTTTCTTCAGATTTTAATGAACAAATCTATTTGAGATATTGTTTATGGCAAAATGGTTCTTTTTATATTAATAAATCTCCTTTCTAAAAAAAACGAATAACTAAGGTTTTATGCAAGAAATGAAGCAATTGCCTGGACTTTTAAAACAAGAAAAAGAATCATATTATTGCATTCTTTTGATTAATATCAAGACCTATAAATTATACAGAAATGTGAATTACTCGCAAGTGCAAAAATATTTAGATAATTTTATTGAGTAAATTATTTTTTCTCATATATTATATTAAAATTAACTTTGATAGAAAATCCATATTTCTTATTAAAAAATACCAATCCAAATACAATGATTTTATAAACCTGAAGCGAAAAACAATAAAGGATGCAGAAAAAAATCCCAGAAAAGACAATTATGATGCAACTTCTGCAGCATTCAAAAACTCTCCCATTAAAAACAAGCATTTCAAATCAATGTCCTTTTGTGATTCTGATGAAATAATCAAAGGTTTTTCCAAAGAAAATGAAAATGAAGTAGAAGTTCCAATGGAAAAAGTGCAGGAAGATAATATTGACTTGGTTATTAACAGTTTAAAAATGATGGAATTCGAAAAAGAATTAGCTAATTTGAAATCAAATATTGTCTTTTTGATCAATCATCTTACTGACCTTGATGCTTCACAAGTTTTTCTTTAAAAAATAAAAAAAATATTTATTTGTTTTAAAAAAAAAATAGATAAAAAATCTAAAGGAATTGACTTTTTCCTTAATTGATTTGTCACCATACAATATTTCACAATCTTATAGTTTTTGGTCTTTTTCGAAATGCAATAATTGCGGCTATTGTAATAAAAAAGAATATGAAGATGTATCCAATATGATCAGTTCTCTTTTAAAACGGTATTATGAGTACAATTTAAAATAAAAAAACTTGGCAATAAAATCAAAAATATATTTTTTTTATTTGTAAAATATTTTTTGACTTTAATATATTTTATTTTATTTTATTTGTTTCAGAAATTTTATTGAATTTTTTAAAATAGTTTCAAAATTTTAGTTTTTAATTAAAAAACCCATTAATTAAATATTTGATTCATTCATTATTTGTCATTTTGTTAATTTTTTGTTTTTTAAATTTTTTGGGTTTTTTTCTTTGTTTCCGATTTAAATTTTATTTTAGTTTTAAATGGATTTTTAAAGTTTTGGCTCCAAATTCTTCCTTTTTCCCAAAGGAGCATAATCTCTAGGTTGAGGTCCAACATATTCACTAACAGGCCTTATAAGCTTTTTATTTTGTCTTTGCTCAAAGATGTGAGCAGCCCATCCAGTTGTTCTTGAAATAACGAAAATAGGTGTGAACAAATAAGTAGGTACTCCCATTTGATGATAAGCGCTTGCACTATAAAAATCAAGGTTTGTATGCTTATTTTTCTCTTTAATCATCCTATTTTCTATATATTCACTGACATCGAAGAGTAGCTTGTTTGGATTAGGTCCATGCTCTGTGAGTTTTTTTGAATATTCTTTAATAATTGCGCTTCTTGGATCTTGTTTTTTATACACTCTATGTCCAAAACCCATAATTAATTTCTTTTTGGCATAACTTTCATTCAAAATCTTTTCAGCTTCTTCAATGCTTCCGATCTTCTCCAAAAACTCTTGAGCAGCTTCATTGGCTCCACCATGTAGATTTCCTCTTAAAGCACCAATACCTGAAACAATGCCTGAATAGAAATCTGATTTCGTGGACACAGTAACTCTAGCAGCAAAGGTTGACGCATTGAAATCATGTTCAGCATAGAGAATCAGACTAACATCCATAGTTCGTTCGACAATAGGGTCGATTTCGTCTTTTTGTAAGAGGAGTTTCATGAAATTGGCAGCAATTGAATCAGTTTTGGCAGTTGTTTCGTTGATTCTCTTGCCAAAGTTGGAAAAATGGTACCAGTAACAGATAGCAGGTCCCAACACAGCAATCAATCGGATAGCAATTTTCAATTGATCATTTTGAGCAGTCTCAGGCTCAATAACTCCCAAGAAAGAAGTGATAGTTCGGGTGACTTCCATAGGGTGTGAGGTCTTGGGCATTAATTCAATCACTGCTTTCAAAGAAGGAGGGAGAGCACGGTTGTTTGAGATTCTTTCTCTAAAGGCAGCAAGTTCTTGGGAATTTGGCAATTCACCTATTAATAATAAATAAGCCACCTCTTCAAACGATGCATGTCTAGCTAAATCTTCAATATTGTAGCCTCGGTAATTCAAACCAAAACCAAGACCCACGGTTGAGATTTTAGACTCTCCGGCTATTATGCCATCTAAACCACCTGATGATGAAGGTTTTGTAGTCATTTTATTTAAAACAAATGAAAGGTTTTAAGGATTTTGTTATCTATATTTTTTTTAAAAATTTTAGGCTTTCTTCTAGTAAATATATATAAACATGAGCCTATTGACGTATTGATTGTTTATTAACATATTTTTTAAAAATTCAGAAATCAAAACAAAAACAAACAAAAAATTATTTTCTAGTATATTTAAAATGAAACTAACCAAAAAAATCTTGTTTTAAGAATTACTTGGTCATTTTAATGAAACTTCCAATTCTTCTAAATTTTAATGCCGCGGCTTTGCCATTTCAAAACTTTTTTTCGGTTCGATTTTTATATTAAATTAAAAAAAGGTCTCATAAAATGCTGATTATTTATATTTTAACATTTTTTACAAAATATTGACTTTTATAATAGAAAAAAAAATTACTTAACTGAAGTTTTCAAAAAATCCAAATTTCCAGTTTTTTTAATATTTAGGAAAAGTATTTAATTTCCTGAAATGAAATTCAAAATTGACGTATTTTTTGATCATAATAAAACAATAAGAAAATTTTAAAGATTTTTCTGAATTGGATTTCAAAATAAAGAAAACCCTTAATGAAATTTGATACGATTAAATCTTTAAGAACTATTATTTTTTACTAGAGTTCAAAAATGAAGGTTTTATGATCTGAGATTCCTTAAATTTCTAAAAACTTTTAATCAGGCTATTAACAAGATTCATCAATACATTTATATAAATTTCCCACTCATTTCTAATTTATAATCCATCTTAAACTTTAAAGTCAAAACAGCAAAATGTTTCCTTTTCTCAACCCCTTCCAAAACCCTTATTCTCATCTCCTCTTCAATCCTCTTCTTCACACAAACAATTTTTTAACATCTTATCAGTATTTCTTTCTTTATTGAACCCAATATTTTATAATATTTTATTATGCTATTAGAGTTCCCAATATACAAAAACCTATAGTGAACAATGTTCCAATGCCCGCAAGCAACAAAATAGAAGTTTCTTTAAAAGAAGAAGAAAACATCAAATCAAATAAAGAAACAAATAAAAAGGTGATTGCTTGGTCTGAAATCGAAGATTACTTCCTTTATCAAATTATCAGGTTTGACATTTTTCTATAAAAATTTTTGAAGCGAAATGTTTATTTTAGTTGTAAATACCCTGAGACATATAAATGCAGTAACGGGAAAAGTTTGAAGATAAAATGGAGCAAAATCGCGTCTGAGCTGAATTTATTCCTTCAAAAATATAAAAAACCAAGAAAATTGGGCAAGCACTGTCGAGAAAGATGGATAAATCATTTGAACCCAAAAATGAATAAGTAATAAATTTTGTTGATTTTTTAATAATTTTCAGTTTATAAAAATATTTAAAAAAAAAAAATCAAATCTAAATTTTAATTTATTTTAGAGGTCAATGGAACAACGAGGAAGACATTAAATTAATGCAAAGCTTTGCCAAATTTGGTAAAAAATGGGCTTGCATAGCTCAAGATCTGCCGAAACGGTCACAACATTCTATAAAGAATAGATTCTATCATTTGATGGCAAAACATCTTAATGTTACTAATAGAGAAGTTATCAAAAGCAACAATAATTTTCGGGAAGAGGCTAGTGTTTTATTAGAGAAGATGAAAAGTACTGAAAAAATTCCTAATTTGGAAATAGAGCAAACTTTGAAGCAAATCAAAAAAGAAGTGATTGAAAATGAAAAACCTCAACAAGCTGAAAAACCTCAACAAAATGCAAATAGCCCTTGCCAAAATAATCAAGAAATAAATGATTATTTAAATAAACTTCAAAATTGTTTCAATAGCTTAAGGTGTAATAATATGCCCAATGTCAATAATATGTTTTTGAATTTCCAAAAATTCTCAAATGTTCCTTTCTCCTCATTCAATTTTTGGCCTAATAACAATTTATTCAATAATAAACATTAATATTTTGATTAAACAATATATTAATTAATAAATAATAATAAACTATTAGTTTTTTTTTTAAAAAATGAAAATTTTTTTTTTTTTAAATTATATTTGAAACAATAAAGAAAAAACATCAATTTTAAAAACTTTAATTTCAGAAAATTTTTCGTTTTTTTAATTAAAATTTTTACAAATTCATTGGTTCATTTTTAAACTTAATAAAAATTTAAATTATTATTTTTTAGTAAATTTAAGACAGTCAAATTTTTTCAGTTTTCTATCGCATTTTTTAAAACAAAAACAATTGATCATTTTAGCAGATATTTTTTTTTTCAAAAATTTATTTGTTGAGCTGAAACGTAACGCACATTAAAGAAAAGAGGATTTTTTTCTCAGTCTACTTTATTTTGAGTTTTATTTCATATGAGCAATTTGCTAGAAATTTTATTTTTTTTAAAAAAAAATTTTATTTTAGTTTAAAAAAACTTCAGAGAAACAGCAATATTTCAAATTGTTTCTGAAATATTTTTTTTCTTTTAGAAAAATATTTTCAATTTTAATTATATTTCATTCAAAACAATATTTTCTGTTTTTTTTTCACTAATATCCATTATTTCAAATCTTTAAATATTTTATCTTTTTGGAACCAAACCTTTCGCTTTGGGGAAATTTTCTTCAGAAGGAATGCTTTTTTCTTTTGGTACGCTTGTCACTTTCTTTGCACTTTCACCTCTCATCTCATTTTTCGCCGAAGCCTTTTTCCTTGCTGAACTAACTCTTTTTGGTTTAATTTTTTTTTCTTTTGGTGCTAATTCCTCTTCTCTAATCAATCCATCTTCATTATAAGCGAAATACACATTGGGATGAGTTTCAATATCAAGAACATTGAAATCTTCAAAATCGGGATTATTAAATTCATCTTTTTTTTCTGTATTTTCTTTGTTTCGCTTCAACAGATTGCCAGCCAATTCTAAATTTGGCAGTGTCCAATCATCAATATTTTCATTATAAGCTGCTCTCAACTCTAATTTTGCCAATTCTTTTTCAGGAATGAAGAATTCTACAATCATTTGTTTTAATTTCATTTCCTTTTGCAATAATCTTCGACGTTCTTGCAAGCCATTTATTTCTGAAAGATAAAATTCATCCAATTCTTTATTTTCGCTTTCAATATTCTTCAATTTATTCCATAAAACTTTTATTTTTTTTGTTTTATCTTCAATTTCTTCTTTTTGCGAGTTATATTTCTTATCAATATCGACGATCAAATCTTCAGTTTCCTTTAGCTTTTCATTGTATTTCTCATCCCATTCCTTTTTATCTTCTAATTTCTTTCTAGCTTCATTTAATTCCTTTTCTTTTAGTGCTACTTCTTCGATAATAGCTGAGCCTCTAACCACTTTCTTCTCCATTTTCTGAATTTGTTTCAATAATTTATCCTTTGCATCTAAAGCTTGCTGTTGTTCTTCTTCTTTTTCTTTTAATTTATCCAACAATTTTTTTTTCTCTTCTTCATTCTTCATCTTCACATTCTCAATCTCTAGTCTTTCTCTCTCAGCTTTAGATCGAATTTCTTCTTTTTCTTTCTGTGTTTTCTCTTGTAACTCCTTTAATTTCTTTTCATCGAAAATCTTGATAACTTTCTCAATTTTTTTAACCTTAGTACCATCTCCTGATACTAAAAAATCTTCTCCCCCAGCCACACTATCCGTCAATTGTTTCTTTAATTTCTCAATTTCTTCCTGAAATTGTCTGATCATAGCATCTTTGGGATCCTCATTGATTTTTGGCTTATTCTTAATATTCTTGGCTCGATTCGCATATCTCAAAGAGCTCAAAGTTTCTTCATAATTATAATCAGCTGGACCAATATTCGCAATCATCACAGTTTTAGTATTACCTCCCAAAGAATCTTGTAATAATCTGGTCAATTTAGAGTCTCTATAGGGAATATGACTTGCTTTAGGATCAACTAATGCTGATATGACATTTCCTAGTGTTGTTAAAGATTGATTGATATTGATGGCTTCTTTGAATCGATCTCCTGTTGCTTGGGTTTTGCTTTGTCTTTCAGAGCCTGCTAAATCGACTAAATTTAATTTTCCTACACGAATCCTGTTTTGATTATCGATAATATCACTCATTTCAACAGTAACTGTGAACAATGAATGTGAACGCGATGAGTCTCTATTCATTTTCGTTTCTCCAGTTACTCTATTGTCTCTACCAACCTGCAATTTCACCAATAAATCACCCATATCATGCACCATAAATGCAGTCAAATCTTTCACGAAGACCCCCTGATCTTTATTTTCTCTGATATCTAATTTATTCTTCACGTTCTTTGACAACAAATCTCTGATTTCTTCATTATAAAGTTCCAAAAAACTGCATCTGACTAAAAATTGACGGTTCTTTGAAGTTTGTTCAATCAGTTGGAAAATATGTTGAAAAGCTCTCGGAATAATACCTCTTGATTCAGGAGGTTCAGGTTTACCTTCCATAGTAAAGGTCTTGCCAGTTCCTGTCTGACCATAAGCGAAAATTGTGCCATTAAAACCTTCTAATACACTTTCTACTATTGGAAAAGCCGTTTGTTTATAAATTTCATCCTGAGAAGAATTCCAATCATAGACCATATCGAAAGTAAAAGTTTTTTCGGATTCAACAGAATCGGGCTTTGGGTTTGCAACGAGGATTTCTTTACGTTGGGTGGAGATTTGAACGGTGATTTTGCGACTGTCTGCCATTTCTTGGGAAGAGAGGGGACGACAACGCATTGCTACTCGAACGCTTTCTTCACTTTTGCTCATTTAATTTTGGAATTATTCTTGATTTTTCTACTAATATTGTAGATGGGTGTTTATTGTTGGATTATTATAACTAATTGGAGAAAGAAAATTAAGTTATATTTCGGAAGAAAATCCAAAGTCTAAAATTCGTTTTGTTAGTTTTTTTTGAAAATTATTCAGAAAGAAAAAAATTTCCTCTAATTTGCTAATATTTTCATTAATTAAATGAATAAAAACTAAAATTATTCGCAATTAACTTTTTTCAATAGATTATTAAAGACTTTGAAAAAAATGCTCTAAAATGAAATATTTTATTGTAAATCAAAAGTTTTTAAAAAAATCATTCAAAAAAGAAATTTTTTTTTATGAAGTCAGAAAATGATTGTCCAATCTTTTAAACAGCTCCTTCAAAGAAAAATATTATATAATTATTTTTTAAAATACATAACATTTTTTTGATCTTCAATTTTCTCAGAATAAAATAAGAAATTATTAAGAATTTGTTTCAAATTTGAGATCACATTTAAATTGCCTTGAGAAAAAATTTATCACTGTTTTTTTCTCTCAAAAATAAATACTGTCTAAATGAAATTTGGCATTTACTTGTCGAATCATCGCGTAAAGTCCTTCTTTTGTTTTGCATGTCATTAATCTCTTTTTTTTAAAAAAAAGAATTATTTATCATTAAAACAAAAAAAATATATTGATTCAGAATTACATGTGAACCAATGATGTTTTTAATTTTATCAAAATGCACAATAAGTCCTTCTCTAGTGATATCTTCTTCCTCAAACTTTTTAAATAAAAACATTTTTTAAAATGGTAATGTTATCAATCTTTTTACTAAATAAATGCAAAACACATCGAAATTTAATGAAAAACGATAAAATATTGTTTCTAAACTGAATTCTCTTTTAATTTCATTATGAGATGCGTCAAAAAAAAGCTTTTTATTATTTCCTTTGAGAAAAAGTTGTCAATCATTAAAAAAAATACCGCATTCAAAGTAATAGAAAGTTTTGGTCTACATCAAATGAAAATAAGTTTTATTAGACAAACGAAAAATATAACTTTGATTTTTGTTCTCGTTTTTTTGCAAACGATTTTTCTAAATAAGTTTTCACGTTTGTATATTTATCAACCCTTGAATTTTGTGTGAAAATGCTCGATTGATTTGATTTGTTTATCTGAAGATTATTTTGGTTTTGGGTTCTGTTGTTTCCTCGGAGAAATAAAAAGATGAGGGAAATCGCTAATGCAATGCAAAATGTCAGAAAAATCATTTTTTCTTTAATGTAATTACAAGAATTAAAGAAGATAAAAAATTTTTGAAATTAAATTTCTTTTTTAAATGTTTTTTTATAATTGTTTAGAAAATTTATTCTTTATAATTCTCAAATATAATTTTGTTCAAGATTTTTTTTTAATTCCATTTTTTTTATATCCATTAATTCAATTCATATTCTTTCCCTGTTATTTGTTGATAAAGATTTAGCACATCTTCAATTATAGACTGGAAATTAAAATGAGAATCTAAAGTCTTTGTCACAAATAAATTATCCTTTACGTCATCTGAAGAAGGAACATAATTATCTGAAATCTTCAAAATCAAAAATTATTATCTATAACCTCATCATCCTTAAAAATATTACCGTGGTGAATTTCTCCAGAACTGGACCAATTAAATCATAAGCAAGTTGTAATTCTTTCTCAGGATTTTCAGTTTCCACATTTGCGCTAATAGTGGCCACATAAAATCCTTTGGGGCAAATGCAATGCTCTTCTGATAACATAGTTATATATATATCTGACAAATCATTAATAAGTTAATTATTTCTGATATATGTAACAAATCATTAATAAATTAATTATTTCTTTTTCTAAACCAGATTTTCTAGTTGTTTGTCTTGAAGAAAGAATAATAGTAACAGAAGAAACATTGCCTGTATTAGGAATGGGATGATCCATGATACAGATGCATCTGATGATTTGACCGATAACTTTCACTTTATTTTCGTTTCCAGTTTTCAAAACATATGATGGACCACAAACAATCATATGTGTTTTATATGTTTCACCATCAGAAACAATAGCATTCACCAACCCTTTTGAGTCAAATTCTATTTTATCAACATCTTTAGAAAGCATAAAAACTCCTCCAGCAATAGCACATATTCTTGAAGCTGTCATGGGAAAATTGTCAATACCATATTTAGGAGAAATAAAAGACGAATTGCCATATCGACCAAAACTTTCCAAATGAAGCTTGATTCGATCAATGGTTTCAATAGCAGGTTTTTGAAGGAAATCATCATTTGTGTGTAAAGCTAATGCGTGACCAATTAAATCAACTGTGTTATCTTCTAAATCAAATTTTTTGGCAAGCGTTTTAAATGATTCAGCAAATAGATTCAAATCTTTAAATTAAATAAATTGAAAAATTAATTAAATTTTTTGTGACTATTTTTAATTTACTTTCGTTATTTTGAATTTCAAAATGGAAATCTTTGCATCGGGTTCTCTCCTCTATATTCATTAAATCTGAATTTAAGACATCTTTTAAATTACTGGGCATCTTTTAAATAATTGAAATTAAGTTATTATATTCTTATTAATAAAATATTTTAAGGAAATATGACAAAATAAAAACTTTGCAAATTGATAATTCGGAATTTTTGTTTTGTAAAACGTAAATATCTTTGATAACTTTGAATTCCATATATTTCGACAGTTCAGTTTTTGATAATAATTTTTCTATTTTTGCTTCAAAATGAGATTTTATTTAAATCAAACTCTTTTTTTTCAGACTTACCGCTCGACATTATAAATTTAGGAATTAAATCAATTATCCATTTGTTAGAAGATCCAAGGAAGGCAGGAGGTTCAGCCCCTGATCTGAATAAACTTCATAAGTTTTTCAAGTTTAATGAAGCTCCTTCAGCTCCAAAGAAATTATTTCGATCAATAAGCATTACATTTTTACCTATTAAATTTGAGTGAAATTTGAAAAAATGTTTTTGATAAACCTGCTTGTAATAAAAGAACAGACAATATAGATTCTGTTAAGCCTGTGCCACATAAAATAACATTAAATTGTTCTTCATTCATATTTTTTTTAATTTTTTAAATTAAATAATCAAATTTCAAAGCTCAAAAATTAAGAAATGAAATAAAAATAAAATCATTTTTTTTGTTTTATTTTTTAATATATTGTATTGTATAGATTAATTTTAATTTATTTTTCAAATCTAAGAAAGACTGTTCTTTTTTAATAAATATATATTATGTTTTTTCGATTTAGATTATTTTTTTTCTTTCAATTATTTTTCAATTTAATTTATTTTTTTATTTGTTTTTAATTTTATATTTCAATTCAATGGTTTTTTATTTTTAACCTTCATCAGTATCTTCAGGAAGGTTTGTTAGGTCTAAGTCCTTTCCAGTTATTTTCTTATAAAGACTTAACACATCATCAGTTGCAGATTCGAAATGGCTTTGAGGATCCAATGACTTTGTCACAAACACATTATCTTTTACAACATCTGAAACAGGAACATACATATCTGAAATCTTGCAAATGAAACTAAATATGTGAAGAAATTTTTTTTTCAATTTACTGTGGTAAATTTCTCCAAAACTGGACCAATTAAATCGAACGCAACATCTAATTCCTTTTCTGGGTTCTTAGTTTCTACATTTCCACTAACAATTGCAACATAGTATCCCTTTTTGCAGACTGAATGCACTCCAGAAACCATCATTATGTATATATCTGAAAAAATTTTCATAATAAAAAAATATTTTTGTTTTATGAACCAGATTTTCTATTTGTTTGTCTTTGAGGAATAATTATCTGAACAGAAGGAACATTATTAGTGTGTGGAATAGGGTGATCCATGAGGCAGATGCATCTAATAACTTGACCGATTGTTTTCACTTTATTTCCAAGACCAGACTTCAAAACATATGAAGGACTACAAATAACCATCTTTGTTTTGCAAACTTCATCACCAGAAACAACAGCATTCACCATACCGTCTGCATCAAATGTGATTTTATCAATGTCTTTATTAAGCATATAAGTGCCACCAAATATAGCAGACATTCTCGAAAAGCCTTCTGGAATACCTCCAAGCCCATAAATAGGATAGATGAAAGGTGAATCACCATATCTGCCCATGCTATCCATATAAAGTTTGATTTTTTCTAGGGTTTCTATGGCTGGCCTGTTTAGGAAATCATCGTTTGTGTACAATGCGACTGCATGACCAATGAAATCAACAGTGTTGTCTTCGAGATCAAATTTCTTTACAAGGGTTTTAAATGGCTCGACCATGAGATTAAGTTCTATTCATATTTAAATATAAACAAGAAAAAATATGAAAAAATTTATTGCAAAAAGAATAAATTTGAAAATTAAATAAAATTAAAAACAAAAATTTATTATTAGTTACTTTCATGGGTCTTGGGTATGTCTGGATTGTAGTTTTGAACATAAATGAAAAAGTTTCTGCATCGTCTTTTCTCAAGCAAGCCCATCAAATCGGATTTTAAAGCTTCTGAATCATTGGCAGGCACCTTGTTTTATAATTTTTTTGTGTTAGAAAAAAAATATATTGACATTATGAAAAAAATGTTTTAAATAAAATTCAATATATTGAAAACTTTGCAAATAGTTGCTCCTCCTTTTGAAAGAAATCCAGGTTTTTGGTATTGATAAACATAGGTGCCGTCTATCGATTTCCATTCGAGATATTTTGAAACTCTTGTTTTTAGAAGCACCTTCACTAATTTTCCTAAAATTTAATTTTTCAAGCATTTTAAAAACTTTTTAGGGATAGTTTTATTTTTTACCATTTGAAATAACGAACTTCGGGATCAAATCAATGTTCCAATCTCTATTTGCTCCAAGGAAGGCAGGTGGCTCAGCACCTGCTCTGAATAACTTCCATAAGGTTGTTAAGTTCAAAGAAGCTCCTTCAGCTCCATAAAAAGGGTTTCTATCAATATGAAGGACTTTTTTTTCTAAGAGATAAATACAAAATATTTTAATATTTTATATAAATAATGTTGAAAACTTTCTTGTGAAAGAAGCCCAGATAATATGCATTCTGTTAGGCCTGTGCCACAAACGATAACATCATAATCTTCATCCATAATAGCAGCAAATTTTAGTTTTAATTTTTTTTTTTTTTAATTTGAAATTTAAAAGAAAGGAAGTAGATAAGATTTAATAAGCATTAATAGTTTCTGAGAAAAATTTTAAAATTATTTTTTTTATTTTTTTTAAGATTTATGATTTTTTTTTAAAAAAAATTTCTGTTTTTTTTTTAAAGATCAACCTTAATTAAATCGCTAATTTTTTTTATAATATGGTAGTTATTTATTATTTAAGCCAAAGTTTTAATTTAAATGCTCCATCCAATCTTTTGAGCCATTAATATATTTTTCTCTATCTACTGCAGTGCTTAAACTGAAATTTCTATACATGGTTGCGGTAAGCAAATGCTATATAAAACAATATGGTAACTTTTTATTATTTTGGATGAATGAATAATATTTAATTTTACATATGTAAATCTCCCATCGATTCCATTTTTCGCATCAGGTTTAACTTTCGACACAATATTAAATAAATTTATTAATAATAGCAAAATCACTTGTGGAATTCTTGCCTCCATAGGATTTATTTGTGGTTCGAAAGAATATTTCCGCATTCTTTTTACGAAATTCTATAAAAATCAATAAGTTGAACTGGATTTTATATCTCAAATAAACCTGCATCTTCATCAGGTGGATTTGAGTCTTCAATTTTTGAATCCATTAAAATTCAAGTTTTTTTTATTTGGTTTTTAAAAAAAATTATAAATGAAAATTATGAAAAAAAATTTTTGAGAAACCAGTTATATTTTTTTACAAAACACAAATCCTTTTTTTTGAAAAAACATTCGAAATAAATAATTTGAATCTCAGTTTTTTTTAAGGGTTTTTGTTGAATAATCCCTGAGTTTTTTTTGTTTTAAATATTCATCTAATTTCTTTGAAAAGAACCCTTGTGCTAAATAACATAACCAAATCAAAAGAAGTAAGACCCCAATCACAACAGCTCCCTGTTTTCCATCAACGCAAATTACTTCATAAGCTCTTCTAATAATTTTTCCTAGATATTTTATGAAAAATCTCCATTTTTGTTGAGTTAAAGGGATTTCCTCTTTCTCCATTTCTTTATAATCTTCAAGAATAAATTTTCTGATTGAATCAAAGTCGAAGGTTTTTTCATTATATTCGTATTGATATTTCTCTTGAAATAAGAGAAATGTTGGATAAAACATGATTGAAAATCTATCTTTAAGCAAAATGTTTTCTTCACTGTAAAGTGAATTTTTTTAAAAAAAAAATAGAAAATAATACCAATCTATTATAGCATATTTAATTGACACATTTGATAAATTTTGGGCTAATTCTTGCAGAATTGGAAATATTTTTTGGCAATGAGGGCACCAGGAAGAATAAAACATAATAAACCATGTGTTATTATTTAAACCTTTTTGCATATAGTTATCGAAATTCGTTTCATTCAAGACTATAATTTCTGTGTTTTCTATTCCCTCAAAAATTGATTTCTGAGCTGTATTGAAGTTTACAAAAATCAGCAACCAATAAATAAAAAATAACATTATTTAATTTTTTATATTATGAATTTTTTCGTTAAAAATTTTTTAAGTACTCCAACTTCCTTAATTTTTGAATTGAATTTCGATGTGTTACCTTCGGAAAACTCTAAAATTTCGATAAATATTTATAAAAATCATCGCTTTCAAAGAAGTAGTCTTAATGAAAAGGAAGCCTTGCAAAATATTGATGAAATTCACTTGAATTTTCCTTTCCCAAAAAATCTGAAATTAGAAGAATTAGAATCTGAAACATTATATAAATTTACCTTTATATTAATCAATGATAATGAAAAATATATTCAAAACTTGCATGCTTCTACTTTGCATAATGAAAATGAGACTTTGGATGACATTTTAAATAAAAAAAGTTATGAAATCAAATACTTACCAAAAGTCAAAGGTATGAGTTTAAGTGAAATTGCTTTAAAAATTTATGGAGAAAATGATGGTACTCCTAATGAGATTTCAAAACGAAAAGAAATTAAATCAAATATTTTAAATGCAAGAAAAACGAAGGACATTAATCATTTTATTAATAGTGATTATAAATTTTGCAAACCTAAAGAATTAAGAGATTTAAGAAAAAAAAGAGTGTTGATGGTTGCAGAGTGTATGGAACTATATGATGACATTTATTCTATTACACATAAAAATAAAGAGGTAGCTTTATTGAAAAATGAATGGTTTTTGGGACCTTTTTATATTGATGATCATAATTTCAAAAAGTTTGCTTAAAAAAAAAAGTTAATAACTTGTAAAAATTACATTTAAAAAAAATAAAAATAATATAACAATTTTTTTGTGTAAAATACATATTACATTCATGTAATTTATCATTTGATTTGATTTAAAATTCGTAAAATTCCTTTACTTATTAT
>JFJP01018728.1_pt1 | contig 20528 bp, 22 predicted proteins | sample 431651 | NCBI WGS metagenome assembly JFJP01 (sample SAMN02602958, study PRJNA72255) | Microbial mat metagenome, whole genome shotgun sequencing project. | biome: fresh water; feature: sink hole; material: water; isolation source: purple microbial (photo- and chemosynthetic) mats found in...
CCAGTCTGCCTTTCGCCCGAAAGATATATAGTCATTGCTATTCATTGATAACACTTGGTGCTAGGCGGGAGGGATATTCGGAATCGAAGGCTGATAGTTCACAGGCTTGCATGTCTTCCGTGGCTGTGCTAGGGTTCAACGTCGGCATAAAAATTGGTAATGATTTCGATATCAGGGTTGGAGACCATGGCTGCAGAAAAGCATAAATACGACGAGAGCAAGATCAAGACGCTCTCCTCTCTTGAACATATTCGGATGCGCACGGGGATGTATATCGGGCGCACTGGCGACGGATCGCAATACGAGGACGGGATCTACATCCTCCTTAAAGAAGTGGTGGACAACGGGATCGATGAGTTTATCATGGGCTTTGGCAAGCGCCTTGCCGTCAAGATCGAGGGGCGCACCGTCTGCGTTCGTGACTTCGGGCGCGGTATCCCGCTGGGGAAAGTGGTGGAATGCGTCTCGGAAATCAATACCGGGGCCAAATACAATGATGACGTCTTCCAGTTCAGCGTCGGTCTTAACGGGGTTGGCACAAAGGCGGTCAACGCGCTGTCGGAGACCTTCCTCGTCCGCAGCCACCGCGACGGCGAATACGTCGAGGCCCGTTTTGAACGAGGTATTCTGGTCAAGAAGACCAGCGGGCAATCCAAGGACCGCAACGGCACCCATGTCGAGTTCACTCCCGACGCCGAGATCTTTGGTAAATACGAGTACCTGAGCGAGCATGTCGAGCGGCGGATGCGCTTTTATGCCTACCTCAACGCCGGTTTGCAGATCGATTACAACGGTCAAGCGTTTGTTTCCGAGGGCGGCCTGATTGACCTGATCACCGAGGAAAGCCTGTACGAGAAGATCTATACGCCCCTGCATTTCCGCGATAAGACCCTGGATTTCGCCTTCACCCATACCAACCGGTTCAGCGAGGATTACTACTCCTTCGTCAACGGCCAGTTCACCAACGACGGCGGCACCCACCTGAGCGCCTTCCGCGAAGGCTTGCTCAAAGGCATTAACGAATACAGCAAGGGCAAATTCGACGGGGACGACGTACGCGAAGGCATCCTGGCCGCCGTGGCCATCCGCCTGAAGGATCCGATCTTCGAGTCGCAGACCAAGAACAAACTGGGGAACACCGAGATCCGCAGCACATTGGTCACCCGGGTGCGCGATTGTGTGGTCGACCTGCTGCACCGCGACAAGCGTGCTGCCGATAAGCTGATGGCCAAGATCGAGGACACCCAGAAGCTGCGCAAGGAATTGATGGCCGTCAAGAAGGTGGCCCGCGAACGGGCCAGGGCCGTATCGATCCGCGTGCCGCAGCTCAAGGATTGCAAGATGCACCTGGACAAGAAGAAGAATAAGGGGCTCGAATCGATGATCTTCATCACCGAGGGTCAATCCGCCGCCGGTTCGCTCGTGAGCTGCCGCGATGTCACGACCCAGGCCATCTTTACCCTCAAAGGCAAACCCCTGAATGTCTGCGACCTGAACCGCGATGCCCTGTACAAGAACGTCGAGATCTATAACCTGATGCGCAGTCTCGATATCGAGGAGCACACCGACAATCTTCGCTACCAGCAGGTCATCATGGCCACCGATGCCGACGTGGACGGGCTCCACATCCGCAACCTGATGATCACGTTCTTCCTGCGTTTCTTTGAACCGCTGGTGGAACAAGGGCACCTGATGATCCTCGAGACCCCGCTCTTCCGCGTACGGACACGCAAGGAAACCGTGTACTGCTACAGCGAGCAGGAGAGGGATGCCGCGGCCGAGCGTCTGGGCGGAAAGGTGGAAATCACCCGGTTCAAGGGCCTGGGAGAAATCTCACCCGGCGAATTCAAACAGTTTATAGGAAAAAACATGCGGCTGCTCAAGGTCTCCCTCAAGGGGGAACATTCGATCCCCGAAGTGCTGAACTTCTACATGGGCAAGAACACGCCCGACCGCCGCGATTACATCATGCAGAACCTAACGATTGATCCGACATTATGAGCAAGAAGCTACCCCAACAGGAATTCAGTTTTGACGCTTGGGCCGACCCCGATCCGGAAAAGACGCCAGCGGCGGACGTCCAGGAACCTGACACGACACCCGACGAACCGCCCAATCCGGTTCCTGAGGAGGTTGCCCCCGACGACGAGCATGGCGCCACCACCGGCCACGGTTCGCCCGCCATCGCCAGCAGTCACGGTCCGTTGCGCAGCATGATGGATCGTAACTTTCTGGACTATGCCTCGTATGTCATCTGCGACCGCGCCATCCCGGCCATGGAGGACGGACTCAAGCCGGTTCAACGCCGTATCCTCTGGTCGCTGCATGAAAACGACGACGGACGCTTCACCAAGGTCGCCAACATCGTCGGTCACTGCATGCAGTACCACCCCCACGGTGACGCCTCGATCGCCGATGCCCTCGTCAACCTCACCAATAAACGCTACCTGATCGAGGGACAGGGTAACTTCGGCAATCCGCTGACAGGCGACCAGGCGGCTGCCTCCCGTTATATCGAGTGCCGGTTGACGGCGCTGGCCCGCAAGGAAATCTTCAACGATGACCTGACCGCCTTCATCGCCAACTATGACGGACGCAAGAAGGAGCCCGTGCTCCTGCCCAGCAAGCTGCCGCTGCTGCTGATGCTGGGCGCGGAAGGCATTGCCGTCGGCATGTCCACCCGCGTACTCTCGCACAATTTCATTGAACTCCTCGAGGCTCAGATCGCCATCCTGCAGAAAAAACCATTCAAGCTACTGCCCGATTTCTTCCAGGGCGGGTTGATGGACGCCTCGGAATACGACGATGGCAACGGCAAGGTCAGGGTTCGCGCCCGCTTCCAGAAAGCCGATGCCGCCCGGCTGGTCATCACCGAGGTCCCTGTCGGCACGACCACGGAATCGCTGATCAGCTCCATCGAGGATGCGGTGCGCAAGAAGAAGGTCCCGGTGCGGGCCATCAACGACTTCACGTCAGAAAAAGTGGAGATCGAACTGCTGCTCAGCCCCGGCACTTCGCCCGACAAGGCGATCAAGGCGCTTTACGCCTTTACGACCTGCGAGAACAGCATTTCGGTACGGGCGGTGGTCATCCGCAAGAACCGCCCCGTCGACTCCAACGTCTCGGATATCCTGCGCGAAAATACCGAACAATGCGTGGATATCATCCATCGGGAACTGGAACTGCGCAAGAAAAACCTGAACGAAGCCCTGCAGCAAAAAACATTGGTTCAGCTCTTTATCGAGAAGCGCATCTACAAACGCATTGAGGAGTGCAAGACGTCAGAGGCCGTCCAGGAGGCGATCCTGACCGGGTTCGAGCCTTACCTGAAACAACTCTTACGCCCGATTTCAGACGAGGATATCGAAATGCTCCTGTCGGTACGGATCCGCCGTATCTCGCTCTTCGACATCAACAAGAGCCGTCAGGAAATCGAGGCCATCCTGGCCGAACTAGCCGAGGTTGAGAAGCACTTGGCAAAACTGATCCCGTATGTCATCAAATACCTGAAGGAACTGATCAAGACGTACAGCGCAAGCTATCCGCGCTGCACGGAGGTCACCACCTTCACGAATATCGAAGTTCGGGAACTGACCTCTCGTGAGCTCAAGATCGGGTACGATGCCGAACGCGGGTTTGTGGGCCACGGGGTGGGCGGCGATCCCCTGTTTGAATGTTCGTCCTACGACAAGTTGGTGTTCTTCTCCAAGGACGGACGCTACCGCGTCATTCCCCCGCCGGAACGGCACTTCGTGGATGGTGGCATGGCCTTCTGCGGCAAAGCGGAACGCGACCAGGAATACACCATGGTCTATGCCGACAAGGAAAGCGGCTTCAGCTACTTGAAACGCTTCAGTCTCGGTGGATTTATCCTGGACAAGGAGTACAGGGCAACCCCCGAAGGCTCCGAGATCCTGCTGATCCAGGCCGGTGTGCCGGAATCCATTTATGTAAAATACAAGCCAGCCAAGGCACAGCGGATCCATCAGCAAGTGTTCCAGCCAGCCGACATTCCGGTCAAGGGCGCCAAGGCCCGCGGAAACCAAATGACGGCAAAGCGCATCGCCAACCTCGCCACGTCCAAGCCCCGCTGGTGGAATGACGATGAGGAAACGCTTAAGGGCCACCTGCTGTAGGAATGCATACACAACCAGACTGCGATCACCGACCGTGGCCGGTGAAAACTGTGGATGTCCCCATCGGAGGGGACATCATTACCCTTGAGCTCGTCGCCTGCTTCGATGATGTGCTGGATGACATCGCCAACCAGCATCCGGACAATACCGACCTGATCCCCTACTTTGCCGACCTCTGGCCATCCGCCCACGTCTTGGCGACGCACCTTGTCGCCCTGTACCCCGATTTGCACGGCAAATCACTGCTGGAACTCGGCTGCGGTGCAGGCTTGCCATCGATCGCTGCGGCCAGGCGAGGGGCGATCGTTACCGCCACTGACTTCCATCCGCAAAACCAACCTTATTTCGAGGCCAATGCCCGCCGCAACGACGTTGCACAGATTCACTACCAGACCATGGATTGGCGCCAGCCACCGACAGGCATCACGTATGATCTGATCATTGGTAGCGATCTGCTTTACGAAGCCCAGCAGATCGAGACCCTCAGCGCCAGCATCGTCCTGCAGCTGGCCCCCAACGGAACCGCCATTCTGGCCGACCCCGGCCGCAAGCACATCCAGCAGGCCGCCGATACGCTGGAACGGATGGGACTTCATGTTCACCTGGATATTCGCGACGAGACGTTCATCCTTACCCTTGATTACAGGGATGGAACACGGAGTTGCCGGTAGGCTTCGTACATGACGATGGCAACGGCCGTTGCCAGATTAAGGCTGCGCGCATGCTCTCCCGGCATGGGAATCTGCCAAAGATCGCTGGCATAGCGAGTGTAAAACACCGATGGCAACCCTTCGCCCTCGTTGCCGAACACAAGACAACAGCCTGGGCGGAATGGGCAATCGTAAAGGCTGGCCGTGGCTTTGGTGCTGGCAAAACAGAGCTGAACGGGCTGGGTAGCCTCCAGGAACGTCTCCCAGTTATCATGCACCGTGACGTCCAGATGCGGCCAGTAATCCAGACCCGATCGGCGAATGGCATTGGCCGAGAGCATGAACCCCAGGGGGCGGATCAGATGCAGGGAGGCACCAAGCCCGACACACAGACGCCCGATGGCCCCCGTATTATGGGGAATCTGCGGAGCAAGCAAGACTACATTGATGGGCACTCGCGACATGAATCCTCTCCAGATGGTCATTGGTCAGGCGTCATCAGTCCCCTCCTGACTCCTGTCCCCTGACTCCTGACGCATTAACAGGCAGGGGCTTGACGCCGCCAGCGTATTCCGCATGAGGCTCGAAAAAGGGCATCAGACCGGCTGAGACATAAATCTCGACCGGTTGACGGTCGGGAACGAGCAATGCATGGGAGCCGGGAGCCTTGGCCAGGATGGCCGCAGCCCGGTCGATCCCGAGGACGAACAGGGCGGTGGAAAGGGCATCCGCCTCGGTGGCCGTGGAACTTAGCACGGTAACCCCAGCCATGCCCTCGACCGGACGTCCGGTACGCGGGTCGATGATATGGGCATACCGTTTTCCATTCAGGATGATGAATCGCTCGTAGTTCCCCGAGGTCGCCAGAGCCATGCCACTTTGCAGGGTTAGAACCCCCAGCGTTTGATCTTTCTCGAAGGGATGCTGTACCCCGATATTCCAGGACCGCCGGGAGGTGGCGGGCTGTACCCCGATATTCCAGGACCGCCGGGAGGTGGCGGCCCCATGGACCCGCAGGTTTCCTCCCAGATTAACGATCAGGTTGAGCGGCTGCTGCGCCGTGATGGCATCATAGCAGCGGTCGACCGCGAAGCCCTTGGCGATGCCTCCCAGGTCAATCCGCATCCCCGGCTGCGTGAACCGAGCGGAATCTGCATCAAGCTCCAGCCGGTCAATGCCGGTCAGGATGCGTGCGGCACGGATCGCCTCGTCGGTTGGTACGGAAAGAGGTCGGGTACCGGTGCTGAATCCCCACAGGGTAATCAGTGGCATGACCGTGGCATCGAAAGCACCCTCCGTAAGCTGCGTATAGTGACGCACCTGATTTAGCATATCATGCGTAAGGGTACTAATCGCAACCGCCTGGGTCGATCCGCTATTTAGCGCCGATATCTCGCTCTCCGGGATATAGACACTCATCCGGCGATTGACCTCATCAAGAATGTCGCGGGTCTGCACCTGTACCGCCTCAATGCGACCGGCATCATCACCCCGCAATGTAACCGATGCAAAGGTGCCCATGACGGGCCACATGCGCTCAACCGGCGGCTGCCCCTCAGCCCCCGAGCGCGACTGGATGATCAGCACCCCGCCAATACATAAAAGCAGGGACGCAGGAAAGAAAAAACGGCCAAAACGTTGCATCGGAGGTCCCTTTCATATGTGGCTTATCAGCTTGAATGTTAAAAAAGACAGTTTGCCATGTTTAGACATCGGGATCAACAAAAGGTTTCTGCGTAATCGTTTTTCTGTTTTTTCTTGCGTTCACGCGGTTTGATGGTATCTTCAGCCGTTCAAATGCAGACGGTAAGTGCCGTATCTGCGAAGCGAGTGTGTACCTGCTCCACAGCAGGGCACCAAAGCGGATTCATAATAATGGCGAAAATCGCCGACATGAAAAGGAGACACTGTGGAAAACGATACCGCATCCGTAAAGGCTGTAGACAGCACTGTAACCATTCGCGACCTGCTTGACGCTGGCCTGCATTTCGGTCACCAGACCAAGCGCTGGAACCCGAAGATGAAACCGTACATCTTCGACAAGCGCAACGGGATCCATATCATCGACCTCAACAAGAGCATGTTCATGCTTCAGGCGTCTGCCAAATTCGCCTACGAGATCGGTGCTGCGGGTGGCACCATGCTGTTCGTCGGCACCAAGAAACAGGCACAGCAAACCATCATGGATACCGCCGCTCAGTGTGGTCAGCCGTACGTCTCGCATCGCTGGATGGGCGGGATGCTGACCAATGCCAATACCATTCGCTTGCGCGTGGCTCGCCTCAAGGAGCTTGAGCAGATCGAGAAGACGGGTGGGTTTGATGGTATGCACAAGAAAGAGGCGGCCCGTGATCGTGCGGAGCTGGCCAAGCTGCGCCGCAACCTGACGGGTATCGCGGAAATGAAAACCAAGCCGTCGATGATGTTCGTCGTGGATATCACCCGCGAGGCGATCGCCATCAAGGAAGCCAATCGTCTAGGTATTCCGATCGTCGCCATGGTGGATACGAATTGCGATCCAGACCTGATCGACTACCCGATCCCCGGCAACGACGATGCCATACGCGCCATTCAACTGGTAACCCAGGCCGTTGCCAACGCCTTTTCCAGTGGCAATGCCAAGTACAAGCAGATCGCGGCCGCCGAAGCCCGCCGCCGTGCGGAAGAGGAAAAACGGATAGCCGAAGAGCGTGCCAAGGCCGCTGAAGAGGCCAAGAAGAAAAAGGCCGCAGAAGCCAAGGAAAAGGCCGCCGAGGCCAAGGTCAAGGCCGACGCCAAGTCGACGGCTATGGAAGCAGCCAAGGCGGCTGCGGCCGAAGCCGCCGCCGTTGCGGCTACGCCAGCCCCAGCCGCTGAAGCTGCTGCCGCTGCCGAGTAAATGACCAACACCAAATATGAAGGAATTGTATCATGGAAATCACTGCATCAATGGTAAAGGAACTCCGGGACGCGACCAACGTCAGCATGATGGAATGTAAAAAAGCCCTCGCGGAATGCGCAGGCAATATGGACGAAGCGATCAAGAAGCTGCGCGAGCGTGGCGTCGCGGTGGCCGCCAAGCGTGCCGAAAAGGCCGCAAATCAAGGCATCATTGCCTCTATCGAAAGTGCTGATGGCAAGACCATCGGCATGGTCGAAGTCAACTGCGAGACCGACTTCGTGGCCCGCAACGACGACTTCAAGGCGTTTGTCAAGACCGTCGCGGCCAAGTCGATCGAGACGGATGCGACGCTGTCCGAAGTGCTCAAGGACACCCTGATGGAGAAGGTCGCCGCAACGGGCGAGAACCTCAAGATCCGCCGCAACATCCGCTACACCCTCGCTGGCACGGGCAAGCTCTGCTCGTACATCCACATGGGTGGCAAAGTCGGTGTGCTGATCGAAGTCTCCTGCAAGAAAGCCGACACTCAGGATAACCCGGCATTTGTCGAGATGGTCAAGGATTTAACGCTGCACATCGCCGCCGCCAATCCGGCTTACCTGACCTCGTCCGAGATTCCGGCGGATGTCATTGCATCGGAACGCGAAATCTACGCCAAGCAGATCGAGGGCAAGCCGGCCAACATGGTCGAGAAGATCGTCGACGGCAAGCTGAACAAGTTCTTTGCCGAGTCCTGCCTCATCAGCCAGGGCTTTGTCAAGGAGCCGAAGCAAACGATCACTGAACTGCTCGAAGCGATAGCCAAACCGATGGGCGAAACGTTTGCGATCAAACGCTTCACCCGTTACCAGCTCGGTGCCTAACCGCATCTCGGGGCCCATAGCTCAGTTGGTCAGAGCAGGAGACTCATAATCTCTTGGTCGCAGGTTCGAGCCCTGCTGGGCCCACCATCTTAATGATGATTTAAAAGCCGTAGGATTAACATCTTACGGCTTTTTTGTTTATTAAGCCATGCAATCACTTGGTTGTTACTTGCGCTTCGTTTTAACTGCCTAGGATGCAGGTAAAGCATACAAAAAGCATACACGGCGAAAAAGGCAAAGCATACAAAGCATACACGGCATACACGGCCCGGCGGTCGTAATCCCGCCTTTACACATTCCGCGCAATCTTTCCGCAAAGGGGATCCCGGTCCAGTCCGGTCGTAAGGTGACTATCCCGTACTGTAATACTCGGGAATCATTCCACCGGGTGTCCAGATAGGCGAGTAAAGCCGTCCGCCTTGTGTGGGTATTGTTCAGGGGGTGCCCTGCATCACGCGCCCGCGTGCGAGTTGCGCCCCTTCCCGCAAAGGATCCAGACAAGCAAAAGCCGCCTGTCGGTTTCTCGGCAAGCGGCCTGTGTCCCGTGGTGGCGTCACTTTCCTCGCCTGATTCGCATCGGCATCCCGGCCCAAAGTTCAGCCGTGCAAGCGTATGGAATGACATTCCGGAACTCCTCGGGTGCCTTGCCTGAAAATCTTGACTTGCCGATACGCCAGCCCTCCAGCCAACTGTCATAATCAAAGTGAGTACCAACCGGATGCACCTCGCCGGATGCCAAAGCGCCCCGGCCTTCATCAGTGATCGCTACAGCCCAGAAGGAAACCCCCACCGCTACCGTCTGCCGGATGAAACCAGCCGCTTCAAGTGGTAGCGTACAATCCTGAATCAGATCCATCTCGGCTAGGTATGCCGCCGGGTCGGCCCCGCGCCTTACCCATGCCACCGCCGCCGGGCATAGCTGCCACCCCATCATAGAACCCCCGGCGTCTACCAGCCGCTGTAGGAAGGCCAGCAGGTCGTTAGCCGTGGGGCCATCAGCAGGGAGGGACGCGCAAACGCCCTTCCACGTCAAACGGTGTGCCGATGCCTTTGTTTTGCCGCCGGTAGCAACGGCAAAGCCATCAATACAGAGTTGACGCAAGGTAGATGCATCGCCGTGCCCCGTGCTGAATGACGTTCCATTTTGGCGGTATGCCAAAACGTGCCGTTCCCATTCGAGGAGGTCACGGCCCCGGCAACGTCCGCTTGTGGGGTACCAGTACAAGGCGTTAGTGATACCCTGGGCCCGGCTCAAAATTACAGTTTCGTTATCCATGGCGTTTCTCCCTTGGTTTTTCTAATGGCCTGATATATTTCGGCGAGGGGTCGGGTTTTTGGGTACCGCCCCGGAAAGCCTCCAGAAGGAACCAGAAGGGGGTACCCTCCTGCGCCCGCCCCTCCTGCGCGCCGTCCGTGCCGGGCGTATGGTGGTCGGCCTCCATGCTGTGGTCGGCCCTATGCCGTCGGTGTTCCATATAGCGGACGTTGGTGATCGCTTATCAATTTCCCTTGTATTTGCTGGTGCGCTGGTAGAACACACACTTAAAGAAGTGTGTGTGTTCCACCAACTGGTAGCACTGGTTGAACTGGTAGAACGGTTATTCATTTGTTCCACCAGTACCAGTAGTGCTAGCTGTAAGGCGTTCAATATAATACTTAGCCGGAAAGCCCTTAGCAATGGTAGATTCAAAGTCCGGTCGCTCGCAGATTATCGTCGTGATTTCCTTGGCCTTATTGATCGCTACGCCGGATGATTCCAAGCGTGATCTAAACTCGGCTTTCAGTATCTTCTCGCCGGGTGTCATCATTTCAATGGCACGTTCCACCAGTTGTTGGACTGTCTCGCCCTTGCTTCGCCGCGTCGCTTGGGAACGGGATGTTTCAACCTGTACGGGTGCCATGCCGTCAACATTGAAACAGCCGTCTTCGAAGCGTGCAACCGTACCACCTTGCGGAGGGTGGTTGCGTGTGATGTACTCAATGACAACCGCCTTGCCATCTACGTGTGGAGTGAGGAACATTGCCGAATCGTAATCCCGCCCCACAATGCCGGATCCGCTGCCACGGTCGACAAGGTCGAGGTCGCCAGATGAACCCTTTTTGTCATGGTGAACGTAAATCAAGCTCGCCCCGGTCGCTTCAATAACCTGATCGAACATCCGCATAACCGCCGCCATTGGCTCGGAGCTTTCGTCTAGGGTACCGAGTTTGTAGATTGGATCCACGATAACAACATCGGCCTGCGTGTCGCGTGCAAGGCGGATGATTGCCCCCTCGGTCAAGTTCGCGCCCCGTCCGTTGAAAATGTGCAACCCTTCGATATGTTCCACGCCAAGCGCATAGGCCATTGCACGGCAACGGCGGTGCATATGGGACGGCTTGATTTCAAGTTGAATCAGCAGAACCCGTCGCCGGGTCGGTATGGCCATCCCGATGAAGTCACGCCCGGCCACAAGCGAGAAGGCAAGCTGCAGAACGAAAAAGCTTTTTCTCGTTTTGCTTTTGCCGAAAACCGCAATCTTATCGCCCTTCTCAAAAAGCGATTCGACGACCGGGTCGACGGGCTCGGGTGCCACGGCAAGCCATGACATAGCATCGACAAGCCTGTCGTCCGTTTCGGTGGCATCATCCGCCACCGATACCGCCCGTTGCGCCCTTGCCTGCAGTTCCGACTTCCGCGCCTCCCTTTCGGCCTGCAGCAGGTCGGCGGTATTATCCGGCGGAGTCTCACGTTCGGTATTCTCGGCAATGATCTCGGCAAGCATCTTATCGAATGCGTCCGGATCCATCGCCATTAAAGCCCCGGGTGCTTGGTAGTAGATCGGCCCTTCAACTGGTTCGGTCGGTTCCGGTGGTACCGGCAATGATGCCCATCGTTCATCTAAATCAATGTCGAAGCTGTAGATCATGATTGCACCTCGTTGAGTAGTTGTTCCATTTCTGCCAGACTCATGATTTCAGGTAGATCGTCGTCGCAGTCCCTACCCTGCCACGGAATGCCGAAACGCTCGCAGATTTGCGCGTGCATCGCTTTGTCAGTCCGGTATTGAATGCCTGCAGACTGTGCCAAGCGTGCACAAAAGGTAGTTTCGCGCTGGCCTTCGGAGTCGTCAGGCATCGCGATAACCAGACGAACACCTTCGGCCAGACTGTCGACTTCCTCGGGGCGGCAAGCTGGTGTTCCGGCATAGAGTAGCTCGGTCGCGAACATGCTGCAAATTACCGTAGGGGCATCGAAGGAGAGAGCCCCCGCACCGCCTTCAACGGCAACGCCAGAAGCGCATCCGGCGGGGGGGGTAAAAGATTTGGCGTTGCTTGGGGTCATGGTTATGCACCGCCTTCGATTAAGGCGACAACATCAGCCCGGCGATAACCTACCGCCCGCGTCCGTCCGGGAAGCATAACGCGTTTGAGGATCCCTTGCGCTGATAGCAGGTCAACCAAGCGGGGAGAGCGGTTCAGCATCGCCGCTGCCGTCTTGCGGGTCAGTATTTGCGGGGCGTCGCTGGTGGTCGGTGCCGTTGCGGTCTTGCCGTGGTTGCGGATTGCCAGAAGGATAGCTGATCTATCATCCGGTGTGAGTGAAGGGTCTGCCTGTAGCATGGCCTTCACTGCGGTCTGTGTGGTCGGTAGCATGGTCGTTTCCTTTACTGGAATCGTCTCCCCGGAAACACCTTGCCGCCGGGTGCGATTCTACGCCCAACAATAAAGAAAACGCATAGCAACACATTGAAACGCGGGTTTGATTCGTTACACGATCGCAAAGAAAAAGCCGCTGGTTATTGAACCAACGGCCTTCGAAAATACTTGGAACTAATCGGTTTGATTCGTTCGTTACACGGTGCCAGCCTTCGCCCTCTGTGCCTTACGTACGTGTTTCGCCAGCCCTTCCCATTGAATATCAAGGCCGTGTTCTTTGATTTGGAATACACAAGCGGCCTTCATAGACAATTTTTTGTTTTTCCGCCTTGCTGCCAGTACATCGTGTACCGCCTTTGTGGTCTCGGGTCCGTCCGTGGTGGGTCTCCCGCCGTTGCGATTCTTTACCACTTTGCGCCGGGGCGTCTTCACCGTTGCCGCTGGTGCCACTGCTGCCGATTGCCTTGTGATTCGTGCGTGCTTTAACTCCCTTGCGGTGATTTCCGCCCGGTCCGTCAACTTGGTGACTTCGTAAGTGAGATAACGCAAAGCCCGCCCGTTCGTGAAGTATGCCCAAGCCCGCCCCTTGTCATCTTTATTCAACCCCTCGAATGTTGACGCGCGTAATCCATCAAGCAGCCCTTCATCAGGTGCCGCGTCAACCACAAGCCGAAAATCGGAATCGACAAGTTTAGCGGCGATTATAGCCCGGTGATTCGTGAAGTGAACTTCCCTGTTTGCGTTGTATTCGCGGTCAAACTCGCATCGGGTAGGGAGTTCGTCAACAATTGCGGCCCGGAGTTGCGGACCTGCCGTCTTGCGCCACAATACACTTGCCTTGGTCGGTGGTTTAGCGGTGGTTGTCTCTGTCTTCATGTCTGCATTCTCCTATTTAGAATGCGCAGCGGTTCGGGAAATAGGCCCTCCCCGCCACGGCTTGCCATGTTAGCTAGACACGGCCTGATTTAGTAGCATACGGATCTCTTCAACGTTGTCAACGGTCAGCTGTTCCGCCAATTCACGGACCAGCCCCCGCAACACGTCCAGCGGGTCGCCAGCGGGTCCGTCCGTTATGGCCTTTGGTTGCGCCGTGGTATCTTGTATGCGTGCCGCAAGGTCCGCCGCAAGGTCAACACCTATCTGCTGATAGTGCGTCAACATTTCATTGCTGTCGTGTCCCGTAATACTCCGAATCATTGCACCCGGCATCCCTGCTGCCGTTGCCTCTGTCACGAAGAAGTGCCGCAGGCTGTGTGCCCCAAACACAATAACGGCCTTCCCTCGCCCGGCCCGTTGCTCGGTGGTCTGCATCCCTGCTTTGTCGAATGCCTTCGATACGTCCTTGCTGATTGCGCTAGGGTCCCGCTGGTAGGTTGCCGCCAGTACCGGGAATACATAGCCTGCCGGGTTCAGTACCTGGCCCGCCTGTCGTCGGTTCAGGATATCCAACACCGCCGGAAACATGGGGATAAACACCTGCTTGCCCTGCCGTCTTGCGGTCTTCATCGGTGCAACTGTGATAACCTTTTGAGGGAAGTCAACCGCGCACCATTGCATCAAGACGGCATCGCCTAAGCGTAAACCTGTCCACGCTAAAACGGTGAACAGGTCTTTCAGGTCCGGGGTACCCTCTACCGCAGTAAGTAGCGTTTCGAATTGCGCCTTCGTGATCGCCCGTTTCCGCGTTGCCAGTGCCGTCAATTTTCGCGGGTGTATGCCGTCCCATGGGTTGCCATCGGTTAACCTGCTTTCCTCTGCCAATACTCGCCAGATCATCCGTAATAGATTCCTGTGCTGATTGTAGGATGATGCACTAAGTTTTGCCGTCGTCAAATCCGCTGCATAAAGTGCCGCCTGTTCCTTGGTGACATCCCGTAAATAGATCGGCGGTTCTTTGCCGTCCGGTATCTTCACCTGTGCCGCCGGGTGATTCTTACGCAACCATGTTTTGAACCGTTGCCATTTGAAGGAATAGACCTTCAGTGTCGATTCACCGGAATCCGGTCTTGCTGGTGACGCCATGAACCTACTCCAGATTTGATTCAGTTCCGGCGGTGGGTTCTCGGCATCCTGCCACGCGTCAACCTCGGCTTGACGGTCAGCAAGTTTCACTTGAACCGCTTTCAGGGTGTCCACGGCATCCCCGGCAAGGTAGGGTTGCATAAATACGGCCTTCAGTTTTTCGGCATCCCGGCGGTTTGCTGTCGGGTTGCCGTCTTCATCCGTTAGTCGCTTGGTGATCATCTTGCCGTCAACTCTGATTTGAATGTAAAAGGGTCCGCCCGCTTTGCGCTGGTATAAGTGCCCGCTTCTAACCTTCATTTTATCGCCTTCCGTTTGTTGCGTTTATTGGCTTAACTATGCTTAAACCATACCGCCAGAATGCAACGGAAGCAATCAAAAAGCATACACAAATTAAAAAACCCTTATTATAGAACTATTCAATAGACTCATAATCTCTTGTTCGCAGGTTCGAGCCCTGCTGGGCCCACCACTAAAAAACCCATAAAAGGCCGTATTTCCTAAGGAATACGGCCTTTTTTCTTTGCTTAAACAGTAGTGGAAGCGTATTCGGTACCACACTGTTCCGCATGGGTTCAATGCAACAAAAGATGTCAAAAAGAACACCCCCCTGTAGAAAAGAAAACCCGTAAAACCGGGTTATTATTTCGGTGATGATCGCCGGGAAAACCTGAATGGGGATTTTTCTGCATGCTTGGTTGCCGGTTGCGTTATCAGCAGCACGGGACGGGCGGGCGCTGCGCGCAGGTGGCGCAAGGTGGAGAGCTAATGTTGGGCAGAAAAGGGTTGCGGTGGTGCGAATGCGAATGTATGGTATCGGCTAGTGCTTGCGTACATCGTTTTAATAAGGCAGTAGCGCGAAGGGAATATGATGATGGGAATTCATGCAATCGTAAAATTTCTTGGGGCTGTCACCGCACTAATGGTGATGGCTTGCGGGTGTGCTTCGAGTATCTGGAGCGCCTGATTAAGGGAAAGCCATGAACTTGAAAGCGCTTAGTCAGTGTTTGATGCGGGGTTGCTTTGTCGCGATGGCACTACTGCCCATTGGTTTTGCAGGGGCGGAGGATGAGGAGCGGTTAAAGGAAACGGCCTTGGCTCAGGCGAAGGTGGTGGAAGCGGCGTTCAATGCACGGCGTTACGATATTGTTTTGGCGATGTCACCGAAAAAGCTCAGGGATGCAGTAGGGAGCGCAGAATCGGTTGAGCAGATGATGGCGGCGAGTCTCGGGCAAGGTGTTGTGTTTGGCAGTGTTGAGGTCGTTGGGGTTTTGAGCATTGCCGCATTCGAGGGGGAATGCTTTGTCACGCTGTCGAAAAAAATGCAGGTGATGGTTGAGGACGGGAAATGCTTGATTGAAGGGGGGCTGCTGGGAATCTCCTCCAATGGCGGCAAGACCTGGGAGTTCATGGACATCAGTCCGAATATCCGCAAGCAAACGGAAGCCTTTTCGAAACAGCTTATGGAAAAGCTGGTGTTTCCGGAGACGCGGATGATCAATGGGGATTTCGTATTTATCCGGCAAGGGGATGAATGGAGGCCCGATGCCGCGACACTGAAGATGATGCGAGAAGCATTGAATAAGGCGCAGAAGCGGAAGTGAGGGGGATGGGGGAAGGCGGGTGGGGGGTTATGATGAAAATTGGACGTTTCGGTTCGAGTATTGGCACAGCCTTGTTATCGATGCTGGTGTCTTTTTGCTTTTGGGAATTGGATGCGGCGTATTCGATGACGAATGCCGTCGCCCAGGTTGCCGATAATCATGCGGCGACACCACTGCTCCAAGTGCCCCCGATCAATGCGGAAGGGTTGCGCCAGCGCGACAAGCAGGCAAAGGCCTCGCGGCGGGAAATGATGCTTAAGTTTGCCGAACCCTTCGAGGCGAATGCCAGCCATATAGACCATGGGCAGTGTGATGTACTGCCCGATGGCAGGATGCGTTGGACGCTCATGGTGCATGCGCCTGGGGCTACCGATATCAAATGTCGGATTTAGCGGGGTTGTCCTTCCTGAAGCCTGCGAGCTGCGCCTGATGACCGCCGATGAACGTTTCGTTGTCGGGCCCTACCGGCAGGCTGATGTGACATCGAGTCAACAGCTATGGACCCCCGTCCTCGCAGGGGATTTCATTATGATCGAGGCGACCATGCCTGCCGGGACGGCATCCGAGTTTGCCTTGACGGTCAACCGAGTTAACAGTGGTTATATCAATCTCGTAAATTGGCTTGATAATAAGGCAAAGGCTGAGCTTAAAGTACAGGGACTCTGCAACATTGATGTGGTTTGTCCCGAGACGGCCGGATGGGGTAACCAAATCCGCAGCGTGGGGCGCTATACAATAGCAGGGCAATATCTTTGCACGGGAACGCTGCTGATGAACCGGCGTTACGATTTGCGGCCCTACTTCCTGACGGCCAATCATGAGCAGAATCACCCCGGAATAAAGCATCTTCACGAAATCACCAGCGAAATCACGAAACAATACATAAGGACGCTGACCGATAAAAAATGAGTCCTAGCACGTTCAACCAGCATCGAAACCTTTTACGCATGGTTTGGCGTGTTCTTGCAAAGGATTGCCGATTGACGGTGAACCCGAGGTATGAAATCACCCCGAAGAAGCTCACAAAGAAACTTGCGAACCGCAAACGGGCATTGACCCAGGCGCAATTCAACAGCCTTCTGGCAGCGACGGAGGGCGACCCCGACCTGAAAGACCTTTTCACGGTTCTGGCATGGACAGGCTTACGCCTTGCGGATGCCGTCCTGATGAAATGGAGCGCGGTTGACTTCCCGAGCAAGGTCATCACCGTTATACCCATCAAGACGGCGCGGCGGATGGATGATAAACAGGTTCACATCCCGATGTTTCCGGACGTTCTGGACGTTCTGAACCGCCGTCAAGCGGGCGACCTTATGAAGATCAAGGGTTATGTCTTCGCGGAATTGGCGGGGCGTTACGAGCGGGATGCAAGCGCGATCAGGAAGTCCATATCGAAGGCATTTGAAAAAGCGGGACTTGAAACCACTGAACAGCGGGCGGACCGGGGCAAGGCCGTCATCGTGTACGGGGCACATTCGTTTCGTCATTATTTCGTGACACAGGCAACGGCGGCGGGAATGCCGGGGGCTGTTATCAAGAGTATTACCGGACATGAAAGCGACGAAATGTTAGGGCACTACCAGCAGATCGGCGCGGCACTTGCTACCGACCTGGCATCACGCATACAGGGCGCCGAGGCCGCTCGCTTCTGACCCCCGGCGGAAGCCACCGACACGCCACAGGCGCGGCTGGATGCATTGCGCGGGCGTATCCGCGAGCTGGCCGGAGGCATGACAGAGGAAACATGGAAATCAGCACAGGCGGAATTGCTTGCCCTGGTTAACGCTGAAGCCGACAGCCATGAACCCACCACTTGACAATAGGAACATTTAAGATACTATATGAACATGACTTATTCACTAAGGGAATACACAGAGGACGAGCGACCACCGTTTGCAGATTGGTTCAGCGGGCTGGATGCCGTTACCGCTGCAAGGGTTGACCGCTCAATAAGGCGCATGGAAGCCGGAAACTTCGGGGACTCCAAGGCATTGAAGGGCGGCATTCACGAGCTCCGTTTAGCCTTCGGGCCGGGGTTGCGCGTGTATTACGGTATCGATGGGAAAACGCTCGTTATCCTGCTGGGGGGCGGAGACAAGCGCAGGCAATCGGCGGATATTTCGGCCGCCGTGAAAAGATGGAAACGCTACACGGAAGGACGGTAAATCATGGCACTGACACGCGAATACAAAACAACGGTTCTTGAACGTATCAAAAACGATGCCGCCTTTGCAAAGGCACTTTACGCCGAGGCGCTTGACGCCATATTAAACGGGGAGACCGCCGAAGGGCTTTCCATGCTTCGGGATTTGGTCCACGCTCAAATCAGCTTCAAGGAACTTGCCGAGCAAACCGGATTCGATGAAAAGAGCCTGCACCGGATATTATCACGGCGAGGCAATCCCACGGCGCGAACACTGGGCAAGATTACCAGCGCAATTCATGCGGAACTACACCTTGCCCCGCAAATCACCGTTGCCGCAGCATAATCAAGGTTCCCCTGGACTGTTCATTCAGGAACCGACCTCGCCTGTCCTGCCTCCTCGGGTGCTTCGCACCCCAACCAATGCCCCCCTCCGGGCTTGCGCCCGTTCCGTGACCGTCCCGGTCCCTTACGGGGCCAATGGCCTACGGCCATGGCCTCGCCCTCCCGATGCTAACGCATCGCACATTCCAATCCCGACGCCGACAAAAACCTGCACACACCCTGCTGCTTTCCCTTGCATTTCCCTCATGGATGTGCAAGATGTTGCAACAAGTGCAACCGCCAACCCGCACACCGCCGCTGGCGTTCATTGCACCCCTCAGAAAGAAGAACGGATAACCATGTTTGGACAGGCATTCAGGTGCATTGGCACCGCCCATCTGGGCCGCCCCGCCGAGATCAATCAAAGCATCAAATCCTTCCAAAAATACCTCTACCAAGCCACCGCCTAACCCTGCTTTTTATGAATTTCCCTATTTGTCCCACTCATTAGACGGAAACGACACATCCATAATGGCAACGGAAAGAAATTGCCCCTATGAGCATCCCAGTGACTGCCCATTTTCTAGCGAGAACGCAATTGAACTTAGGACTCGTTCATTAATAACGTTTACGAAACTCGGCACATAAATCCATAATTCCATTCCGGATGCACGTCAGATTTGATGATGTTGAGTTTCTGCAGTTGCTCATCTGTCACCTTCGTTCCGCACTCATATGTCGCCGCTATGAGGCTGACAATTACCTCTACGGACGTCAGCGGACGGCCTCGCCAGTTCATTGATATCACAGAAAACATCCGATGCTCAATTTTATTCCACTTGCTGGTGCCAGGTGGAAAGTGACAAACGCAGATATTCAGGCAGGCTTCGTCGGCGAATTTTTGCAGTGCTATTTTCCAAAGCCTGTTGCGCGAACCGTTGCTGCCTCCGCCATCTGCGTTGATCATCAGCGAGTGGGCATGCGGATAGCGTTGCATCCCCATCTCCTTCCACCAACGATGAATGCTGTCGACAGCGAATTCTGCCGTGTCATGACTGATACCCACGTTTACAAACCCTTCGTTCGCTGCGATGTCATAAATCCCGTATGGCGTCGCTCGTCCGTTCTCGTTGATAAAATCATAGACGTTGATAAAATCATAGACTTCCACATTTTCAGGACTTCCGCTTGGACGGTATTCTTGTCCGTTGTTCTTGAAGTTTCCGACCAGTTCCTTTTTCTTTGCATCTACCGAAATGACAGGCTGTTCCATTGCAATAAAAAGCTTGGATACCTCGTTGATATGACAGAACTGGGCATCCCGGTCCGGTCTGTCGCCACCCTCCTGCGATTTTTTGTTGGACTGGAGCGTGAACCCCATTGTTTCCAGTATTTTTCCTACCGTTACATATCCAACCCTATGCCCTAGCCTTGACAGCTCATCTGCAAGCTTGCGAAGGCTCTTGCTCGTCCAGATAAGCGGCGACTCAGGGTCACCCCGCTCATGCGGCGAGACTAGCTCGAGCAGATCTTGCTCGAGGTTTGAATCCTTGCTGACCAGCTCCTTGCGTCCACCGCCTGGCTTGCGCTGTCTCTCGGGGCCGCTCACGACTGGATCGTCGCTTTCCAACTCGCGTATGCCGCTGTAAATCGTAGGTCGAGACAGCCCCGACGCCTTTGAAACTTGGCTAACACCCCCATGGGGAAGCCCTACTGCCAGTGCGCTTGAGATCAGGCGGTACGCCCGCTCGCCGAGTCGTGGACGCAACGCTTCAAAGATCAGGCGGTACGCCCGCTCGCCGAGTCGTGGACGCAACGCTTCAACGTAATCCTTGTAACAAATACTTTCGACCATTTGATCCTCCTTGATGACAGGGAGGATGCTATGAAGTTACGCTGCATTTATAAAGATTATTATTGAACGACTCCTAACCGTTGACAGACGCCCATTCTGATGTTAGTTTTTCAACCATAATTTACAAAAAAACAATCACTCTTGTCGCCACAACAAAAAACGATATCTCATTGGATCAATATGAATACACTCATTCGACGAAGAATGACCGAAGCAGCCTGCCTTTTTATATTTTGGGCTGCGGGGATCATGGTCCATTTCTATCCGGTTTTTCTGGGAAAATTCGATAGGCTCATGGGGGATGAGCAGGATTCACGTTTGATCCTGAAAGTGGGATAAAGCGCACACTATTTGTTGGTCACTCCCAAGCGCTCAAGAAACAGCCGGTCCCTGGCTACGGATTCTGTTGAC
>JFJP01005577.1_pt1 | contig 20522 bp, 17 predicted proteins | sample 431651 | NCBI WGS metagenome assembly JFJP01 (sample SAMN02602958, study PRJNA72255) | Microbial mat metagenome, whole genome shotgun sequencing project. | biome: fresh water; feature: sink hole; material: water; isolation source: purple microbial (photo- and chemosynthetic) mats found in...
GGCTCGATGTGGCTTTGGCGCAGACGCACATCGTGGGTCTGGCCACCAATGTGCAGTTTTTGCGCCATGTGGTGCAGTGCGATTCGTTTGCCCAAGCCAACTTAGACACCGCGCTGATCCCGCGCGAAGCCGCTGTGTTGTTCAACCAGGAGCGCGTCGGCCTGGCGCTGGCCGCCGCGGCTGACGTGGCGCAAACCCTGCTCGACGAGCGCGCCACGCAAACCGCCGACCCGTTCAGCCGCACCGACGGCTGGCGCAGCCACGGCATTTTCACCCGCGAGTTTGCGTTTGAATTTGGCGGCGAAAAAGCGCAGGCCACGCTGCGCTACCTGCACGACGGTGCCTTGCAGCTCAAGGTAGGCGAGGTGGCGGGTTTGCTGAGCTTTGTTGCCGTGCCAACGGGCATCGACTTGCAGTTTGCCGGTCGGCGTACACTGGTTTCTGTGTATCGAAAAGGTGAGGTAGCCCATATCCAAACAGCGCAAGGTGCTACACAAATAATTGCAATCGACTTGCTCGCCCATGCGGGCGAAACCCATTCTGAAGGCGGCCGCCTGACCGCGCCGATGCCTGGCAAAGTGGTGTCGTTTGCGGTACAGGCCGGTGATAGCGTCAAGAAAGGCCAGCCGCTGGCAGTGCTCGATGCCATGAAAATGGAGCACACCATTGCGGCACCGGCCGACGGCGTGGTGGAAGAATTACTGTACGCGCCAGGCGACCAGGTGGAAGAAGGGGCAGAACTGCTGAAGCTGTGCAGCGCGGCTGACTGACCTAGTTGATGTACTTTTTAGCCTCTAGCCCTTATCCAATAAGCGTAGGCAGCTATAACAATAGTAGTCAACAATGAACTTGTTTCGAGTTACTTTTTGCTGCAGCAACACCGATCCGGGGCCCTGGCTGGAAGGGTTGCGCGCTGCGTTGCCGCAGACGGAAGTGTCGCTGTGGCAGCCCGGCGCAGCGCCTGCCGACTACGCTGTGGTGTGGGCACCGCCGCAGCAATTTCTGGATGAACAGCCGCAGCTCAAAGCCATTTTCAACATCGGCGCGGGCGTGGATGCGCTGCTGAAACTGCGCTTGCCGCCACGCGCCGTGGTGGTGCGGCTCGACGATGCCGGCATGGCGGTGCAAATGGCCGAGTACGTGTGCCAGGCAGTGATCCGACACTTTCGCGAGCTGGACACGTACGCCAGTGACATTCGCGCCGGGCAGTGGACGTTTCGCAAGCCGCGCCAGCGCGAGGATTTTCCGGTGGGGGTCATGGGCCTGGGCGTGCTGGGCACGCGTGTGGCGCAGGCGCTGCGGCAATTCGAATTTCCGGTAAACGGATGGAGCCGGTCGCCCAAGGTGCTGGTGGGTGTACGCAGTTTCAGCGGCGCGGCGCAATGGCATGACTTCCTGGCCGCCAGCCGCGTGCTGGTCAATCTGCTGGCGCTGACCCCGCAGACGCAAAACATCCTCAACCACGCCACCCTGAGCCGGCTGCAGCCCGGCGGCTACGTCATCAACGTGGCGCGCGGCGCGCATCTGGTGGATGACGACTTGCTCTCGCTCATCGACAGTGGTCACCTGTCAGGGGCCACACTGGATGTGTTTCGTACCGAGCCGCTACCGCCAGCGCACCGGTTCTGGCAGCACCCCAAGATCATCCTCACGCCACATACGTCGGCGCGCACCCTGCGCGAGCAAAGCATTGCCCAGATCGCCGGCAAGATGGTGGCGCTGGCGCGCGGCGAACCCCTGGCGGGACAGGTTGACGTTGCGCGCGGGTATTAATTCAGGTTCGTTTGTGCCCTCATCCTGTCCATCACACCCCAAACACCATCCCGCATTACCCACCCCGCCATGAAAATCATTGACGCTATCGCCCAGCAAAGCCCCGCTCTGGCAACCCTGCGGCGCGACCTCCACGCGCACCCGGAACTGTGTTTTCACGAAATGCGCACCGCCGAGGTGGTGGCCGCCAAACTCACCGGCTGGGGCATTCCCATCCACCGGGGTTTGGGCACCACCGGCGTGGTCGGCATTGTCAAAAATGGCACGTCGGCGCGCGCCATTGGCCTGCGTGCCGACATGGACGCGCTGCCGATGCAGGAATTCAACACCTTTGCCCACGCCAGCACGGCCCCGGGCAAGATGCACGCCTGCGGCCACGACGGCCACACCGCCATGCTGCTGGGCGCGGCGCAATACCTCAGCACCCAGCGCTATTTTGACGGCACGGTGTATCTGATCTTCCAGCCGGCCGAAGAAGGCGGTGGCGGGGCCCGCGAGATGATCAAGGACGGCTTGTTCGACCTGTTCCCGATGGACGCGGTGTTTGGCCTGCACAACTGGCCCGGCTCGGCGGTAGGCCACATGGCAGCCAGCGCCGGACCGGTGATGGCGTCGAGCAACGAATTCAAGATCACCATCCGCGGCAAAGGCGGCCACGCGGCCATGCCGCACAACGCGCTGGACCCGGTGCCACTGGCGTGCCAGCTGGTGCAGGGTTTTCAGACCATCGTCAGCCGCAACCTCAAGCCGATCGACGCCGGCGTGATCTCGGTCACCATGATTCATACCGGTGAGGCCACCAACGTCATCCCCGACCGCTGCGAGCTGCAAGGCACGGTGCGCACCTTCACCCTGGCGGTGCTGGACCTGATCGAGCAGCGCATGCGCGACATGACGGCCCAACTTTGCGCGGCGTTTGGCATGAGCGCTGAATTTGAGTTTGTGCGCAACTACCCGCCCACCATCAACAGCGCCGCAGAGGCCGCGTTGTGCCGCCAGGTCATGGCCGATCTGGTTGGCGCAGACCGGGTGCAGGTGCAGGAGCCCACCATGGGCGCAGAAGACTTCTCCTACATGTTGCAGGCCAAGCCCGGCTGCTATGCCTTCATTGCCAATGGCGATGGCAAGCACCGCGACCTGGGCCATGGCGGCGGCCCGTGCATGCTGCACAACCCGAGCTACGACTTCAACGATGCCCTGTTGCCGCTGGGGGCCAGCTATTGGGTGCGGCTGGTTGAAGCCTGGTTTGCCAGAAATACAACATAAAAATGAGCTATCAGCGCTTACCCCATAAGGGCTGGAGGCCAAAAAAGCTTAAAGAATAGTAACAGCCTGCCTGACACCAAGGGCAGCGTCGCAGCGCAGCCTCGGCTTGGCTGCTCAGGCCGCGCGAAACACGTGGCTGAAGCTGCGGCTGACCTCGAGCACTTCGGGATGCTGTTTGAGCGTGACCCGCTGGCGGCCTGTGTCGTCACGTTGCACCGCCGCAATGGCCGCCAGGTTGACGATGGTTGCGCGGTGAATCTGCCAGAACTGCTGCGGATCAAGCTGGCCAATCAGCTCGCGAATCGGCGTGCGGATGAACGACTCTTGCGTGGCGGTCTGTACCCGGGTGTACTTTTCGTCCGAGCGGAAGAACAGCACGTCATCCACATTCACCAGCCGGGTACTGCTGCCTGCGCCGCACTGCAACCAGCGCAAGCGGGGCGCGCTGTTGCCGCTCAGACGTTCTTGCAACTGGGCCAGGGTTTGCAGCAGCGCCTGCGGGTGAGGAGCTGGCGGCGCCACGCCAACCGCACCGGCGTGGCGTTCCAGCAAGCGTGTTTGCAGCCGCGCGACCGTGACCGCTAGGCGTGCGCGCTCCACCGGCTTGAGCAGGTAATCCACCGCACCTTCTTCAAACGCGCTCACGGCGTACTCGTCGTAAGCGGTGGCAAACACGATCTCGCCTTGCCAGCCGTCCAGTGCAGCCATCTCGCGCGCAGCCTCAATACCGGTCAGCCCGGGCATGCGGATGTCGAGAAACACCACGTCCGGGCGCAGTTCGTCGGCCAGCCGCAGTGCCTCCAGACCGTCGCGCGCCAACGCCACCAGTTGCAGTTCGGGCCAGCATTCGCCCAGGCGCGCCTGCAGTTGCTCACGCAGCAGGCGCTCGTCGTCGGCTATCAGCGCGCGGGGTGCGGTAGCTGCGACGCTGGCGGCGGATGTGGCGCTGAAGTTCATGCTTTTTTGGCCACCTCGGCCTGGTACGGAATCACCAGCACGGCGACTGTGCCCAGCGGATCGCCGGCGTGCAGTTCCAGACTGCTGCTGCCGGGGTAGAGCAGCGCCAGCCGAGAGCGAATGTTGTCCAGCCCCAGCCCGGTGCCCGAGGTGCTGGCGGCGTAAATGTGCCCCTGGTGCAGCCCGATGCCGGTATCAGCCACTTCGACATGCAACTGGCCATCCACCACCTGTGCCGACACCGTCACACGGCCGCCTTCGGGCTTGGGTTCAATGCCATGCTTGATGGCGTTTTCCACCAGCGTTTGCAGCACCATTGGCGGGAAGATGGTTGACTCCAGCCCGGCGGGCACGTTGATCTCGTACTGCAAGCGGTCTTCAATGCGCCGCTTGAGCAGTTCCAGATACGGGCGGATCAGCGCCAGCTCGCGCCCCAGCGTGGAAGACTCCTGGCGCTTGGGGTCGGTCTCGATCAGGTAATCCACCGCTGCCAGGGTGTTGAACAAAAAGTGCGGCTCCACCTGCGCCTGCATCAACTTCAGGCGTGCCTGCACCAGCTGGCGCTGCATCGCCTCACGCTCGGCCGCCGCGTTGGCCACCTGCAATTTCGCGTCCGACTCGGCGGTTTTGCGCACGATCACCTTGGCCGCCACCAGATAGGCAAAAAAGGCCACCAGCAGCGCTGAGAGCACATCGCCAATCCAGCCACCCAGCGTGCGTTCGGTGGTCAGGCTGACCTCTTCGTCTGTGCTGTCTGCATCGTCGGTGTCAGGGCTGGCCGGAATTTCGATGCGGATCGGTGGTTCGACGCTGTCGGTGGCAGAAGCACCCGAGGCCGCCGGTGTTGCCGGCACCGGGGTGCAGCCAGTTTCGGTGATCACAATGGCGGTTTTGCCACCGATCAGGACATTCTTGGTCTTGCAGGGCGCGGGCGTGCCGTCGGGCTGTTTGGCCACCTGCGTCTTGCGCACCTCGCGCAGGGTTCGGTGTGACAGCTGCAAGTGCTCCGAAATCCACGAACCGGCAATCAGCACGATCAGCGCCAGTGCCACCATGCGCCACCAGCTCAGGCCGGCCGCCCAGGCGCTCAGGCCGGCGTTGAGCCGGCGCAGCCAGGCGTAACGGTCTGAGGCGACGGGCATGCTGCGAAAGGGATCAGAGTTTGACATCGGTTGGCAATGGTAGCGGCTTTGCGGTCAGGGCGACGACGGCGTTTTGCGTGCTCTGGCGCTTGCCAACCACGGTAACGCTGGGCAGTTGCACCACGCGGGTGGCGCTGGCCGCGGGTACGTCAAAGCCGGCGCGCAGCGCACCGATCAGCAGCAGGTTGATGGCCACGCTGGCCAGCACGGCGATGCGGCTTGGGTTGCTCAATGTCGATGTCTTCATGGATGGCTCCGTTTCAAAGGTGGCGTTTAGGATTCGCGTTGCACTGCCCACGGCAGCGATGGAGCGAACTCTACGCACGCCTGCCGCGCCGCGCACGCCACATGCGACCAGCTGCAGCCAGCCCGGATAAAGCGAGTTTTGACGCGATGAGTGGCGCTGCAAACTTTCATGGGCGCAGATCCCACCCCGAAGAATGAAGTTTTTTGGTGCGGCGCCCACGCCACAAATGGGTGCTGCCGACACGCGCTGGTTCGCTGCGAGGGCCCAGCTCCTACAGAACATCCGGCGTTGTTTCACGTTAATCCGTGCTGGCGCAAAGCAGTGCACCCAGCAGCCTGCCGGGTTCACATCAGGGGCGATGGACCATCAGCAAGGTGATGTCATCCGACTGCGGATGGCCATCGGCAAAAGTATCGACTGCAGCCACAATGTGAGACAGGCAGTCGGCAGAGTGTGAAGGCGTGTAGTCGGCCATCAACTGCAACAGGCTGTCGTCGCCAAACAAGGCACTGTTCTTGTTTTCGGCTTCGGTCACACCATCGGTGTAGAGCAGCAGCAGGCTGCCAGCTGGAAACTCACAACTGCTGGCCTGGTAGCGAAGGTTCGGAAAAATGCCGGCGATCGGATTGCGGATGCCCTTGAGGAAAGCCGCAGGCTCCCCCGGTCGCCGCAAGATCGGCAGGTTGTGCCCGGCGTTGACAAAATGCAGCCGTCCCGCAGTCAGGTCGATGATGCCAAAAAACAAGGTGACAAATTGTTCTGCATCATTCGCTGCATTGAGGATGTCATTGCTGCTGGCCGCAAGTTGCCCAAGATGCTTGTCAATATCGTGGTAGGGGTGCAGAACTTCATTGCGCAGCACGGTCAGCGTGCGCATCATGAACAACGCCGCCGGCGCGCCCTTGTTGCAGACATCACCAATGGCGACAAAATAATGTCCATCAGGCAACGCGAAGGCATCATAGAAGTCGCCGCCAATCTGGCGCGCAGCGCGCATGAAACCGCAGCCCACGACACCGGCCTTGGCAGAAAACAAGGGGGGCAAGGGCAGCATGCCCGCCTGAATCTGCCGGGCCATGTCAAGCTCACGTTTCAGCGCTTCGAGTTCCAGTGTGGCCTGCAGTCGCTTTTCCACCTCACGCTGCAACCAATCGTTCTGGTCCTGCAAAAAATCTCGCCACGACTTGAGTTCGAGCTGCGCCTTGATTCGCGCCGCCACAATCGGCGGGCTGATCGGTTTGTGGATGAAATCGACGGCACCGACGGAAAAGCCCTCTGCCTCGTCCTCGGTTTCGGTCTTGGCAGTCAAAAAAATCACGGGAATGCGGCTGGTGGCCTCACTGGCCTTCAGCCGGCGGCACACCTCGTAGCCGTCCATCACAGGCATCATGATGTCGAGCAGAATCAGGTCGGGTGGCGGGCTGAGGTTGGCAACCTTCAAGGCCAGGGGTCCGCCGTTAGCCACCTTGACGATATAGTCATTTTTCAAGAGGCCGCTCATCAGCGTCAGGTTGTCGGGGGTGTCGTCCACCACCAGAATCGTGGCTTTTTTGGCGTTGGGGGTCAATTCGCCCATGCGTCATCCTTCATGAAGTTGTCCGTAGGCAGGCCGGTGCCGCGTTGTTTCTGGTTTAGCGCGCAAGTTCATCTGCAGGCAGGGCAGCATTGAGCAGGGCAGCGGCTTCGTCAAAATCGAAATTCCCGATGGCGTTTTCAATTCTGGCGTAGGCTTCTTTGCAGACCGCGCGCAGCAGGTCGGCGTTTGCGTTGAGCACTTCGACCGCGTCCGAGTTGTAGTCAGCCAACAGGGCTGCCAGTTGACCACTGACCGCCTTGAGTTTTTCCCGATCAACCGGGCAAGACTCGGCCTGGTGTTCGCCCGCCAGCGCCGGTTCGAGCGCTTCGATGATGGCCATTAGCTCTGCTGCTAACTGATCGACTTGCGCATCCAGTTGCACAGATGGCTGCCGATGCTTGATGTTAGCTTCCAGTTGCGCCGCCAGCTCTTGCAGCCGCATGGCACCAATATTGCCAGCCACCCCCTTGGTGGTGTGTGCCAGCCGCTCGGCAGTGGCCCAGTCGCCGCCCTCCAGCGCCGTGCGCAGTGCTTCGGGACTTGTCTTTTGACCTGCCACAAACTTCCTCAGCATGGCCAAATACAGTGACTTGTTGCCCACCACACGTTTAAGCCCGAGTGCCATATCCACACCGGCAATGGCCGCTGGCAACACCACCAGGTTGTCGGCAGCAGCCGCTTGTATCGCTGCGTCTGTAGCACCCGACGGCTCGCGTGGGCCGGGCTGCACCCATTTAAGCAGGGCGGCCCAGAGTAATTCGGGGTCGATCGGCTTGGCAATAAAGTCGTTCATGCCGACGGCCAGGCAACGCTGCGCATCGCCTGACATGGTGTTGGCGGTCATGGCAACGATCGGCAGCCGGTCCAGCTGCGCCAGCTTGCGAATTTCCCGCGTGGCATCAAGACCATCCATCACCGGCATCTGCATGTCCATGAAGACGATGTCGTAGGCTGCCTGCTGCACCATGCGCAACGCCATTTCGCCATGGTCTGCCACATCCACCCGCAACCCTGCATGTTCGAGCAGACCGGTGGCGACCTCCTGGTTGAGGTCGTTGTCCTCAACCAGCAACACCCTCGCGCCACGGATCGCACCCAGCTTGTCGTCCAGCGGTTCGCGCAGCGCATCAACCACCGCTGCCGGCTGTGTAGTCGAACCCAGCAGACGCATCACCGTGTTGAACATCAGCGATGCGCCGACGGGTTTGGTCAACACGTCGGGAATGCCGGCCGCAGCCGCCTGTTGCAGCAACTGGTCTTGCCCGTAGCCGGTGACCATGACCAGGTGTGGACGAACCGGCAACCCGAGTGCGCCGAGATTGATGGCGGTCTCGATGCCGTCCATGCCTGGCATCTGCCAGTCCAGAAATATGAGCTCAAACGGCTTGCCAGCCAGGTCAGCCGCACGCGTGGCCTCGATGGCCTGCTCGCCACCCACGGCCGTTGTCACCACAAAACCCATGCGTGCGAGCAAGTCACCCAGCACAACGCGGGCATTGTCGTTATCGTCCACCACCAGCACCGCACGCGCGCGCAAGTCCAGGCCGGGCAGTGGCGCGCGCTGCACCTTCTCACCCAGCCCGAAGCGGGCGGTAACCCAAAAAGTGCTGCCTGCACCGGGGGCGCTTGTCACGCCAACCTCACCGTCCATCATTTCGGCCAGCCGCCGCGAAATCGCCAGACCAAGCCCGGTGCCACCGAACTTGCGCGTGGTGGATGCATCCGCCTGCTCAAACGACTGGAACAGACGCTGCATCTGTTCGGGACTCAGGCCAATGCCAGTATCCTTGACCGCAAAGTAGATCACGACATCGTGCGGGGTCAGCGCCTTGACGCGGACCAAAATGACAATTTCGCCCTTTTCGGTGAACTTGACCGCATTGTTGGCGTAATTGATCAGGATCTGGCCCAATCGCATCGGGTCACCCACCAGGTTGTCTGGCACGTCGGCATCGACATTGAAGACCAGCTCCAAGCCCTTGCTGCTGGTCTTTTCGGCCACCAGGTTGGCAACGTTTTCCAGCACATGCTCCAGTTTGAAATCAACTCTTTCCACCGTCAGCTTGCCCGCTTCGATCTTGGAAAAATCCAGGATGTCGTTGATGATGCCCAGCAGGTGGTGGCCGGCTTGCTGGATTTTGCGCAGGCTGTCTTGCTGGCGGGCACTCAGCTCAGTGTTCATCAACAGGTGTGACAGGCCAATGATGGCGTTCATGGGCGTGCGGATTTCATGGCTCATGTTGGCCAGAAAGTCTGATTTGTGCTGATCTGCCAGCTTGAGTTGTTGGTTCTTTTCCTGGATTTCGCTGAACTGGCTGGCGTTTTCCTGCGCCAGCACCTGCTGCTGCGCAAGGGCATCACTCAGCTCATGGGTGCGCTCTTCGACCTTGTTTTCCAGCGTTTGCTCAGAGCGCTGCAAGCCCGCCACCAGGGCTGCCTGCGACTGATGAAAGCGGTCTGCCAGTGCCATGGCCATGACAAACAGCTCAAACATCGAACTCCACATGAAACCAGCGCCAAAATCTGGCGCCCTCCCCTGCCAGACGGCCATGCCGGTCTCACCGATCACCTTGATCGAATTGGGAATATTGGCAACCATGATGTACCAGGCCAGCCGGCTGCCAGCCCGCGCTGCCGCCACGGCACCCAACCAGAGCAGGCCCGATAGCAGCAAGAACAGCACGGCACCAACCAGGTAGGCCGTTTGCAACACCTGCGCCAGATCGTTGCGCTGCAACAGCGTGAGCCCCACCTGAAAGCTGACCACCAGCCAAAACGCCTGCGACACCCGCCATAACCAGCGCGCCGCACGCGGTGCGACCTTGTTGAACTCCATCAGGGAAGTGAAGAAAAAAATCGCCAGCGCGGTGGCAACCAGGGTCGCGGCAACCCAGGCTGACTGCTCAAAAACCGGCCAATCGGGCCAAAAGAACTCATAGGCAGCGCCGTAACCTCCGCTGATGCTGCTCACCCCGAAGGCCCAGCCAAAGGTGGTGGCCACGTACAGAAAATAGGTCGAATCGCGCAGGTAAATCCATAAGCCAACATTGAGCATGGCCAGTGCCAGCGCCATGCCCAGATAGCCAAACCACTGATGTTTCTCGTTGGCGGCATCGGCCTGCGCAGCCTCGGGCACCCACAGTTTTGGGATCAGGTCAACGCCCAGGTAGCCGGTAGAGCGCGCGCGCAGATAAAGTTGCACCGTTTGTCCGGCGGGCAGTTCGACTGGAAAGGTGAACCGGGCCATGTGCAGCGGACGCTGCGAAAACGGCAAGGTCGAGCTGGCTGACTGGTAGCGGTACTGTCCCTGGGCATCGGGTGCATAGAAAGCCAGCTCCTGCAAGGTACGGTTGCCGCTGTCGAACCACCAGGTCACCGGCTGGTCGGTCGGGTTGGTGACCGTAAAGCGCATCCAGATGGCCGCCGCAGTGAACCCAAGACCCGGTTTGCGATGCACGAATTTCGCGGCATTGGCTGCGCTGCGCACCGCATCAAGATCAAGCTGCCCCTGGGGGTCTTGCAGTACTTCAACGGCATCAGACAGATCAAACTGGGTGGCCACACGCGGGTCAGCCAGCGTCACAGCAAGCTCGGCACGGACCGGCAACGCAAACATCAAACCAGCGAGCAGCCCGAGCATCAGGATACGCAGAGGCAGCGAACGCCAGGCATGCAGCGCCACTGGCAGTTGAGCTATTGGCAAGATCACGCTGCTTTGCTTTTGGTCAAGTCGCAACAGAGCCAAAATCAGGGCACGCGAACCCAGGTTTGGTTGCGATAAAAAAAGGCGATGTAGCCTCGGACTTCGAGTTTTTGGCCGTTGTCAAACGGTGTCAGCCGCAAGGTGTATTCCTTGCCGTTCTCGGGATCGAGGATTTTGCCGTCTTCCCACACCTCGCGTCCTGACACCTTTTTTGCGCCACGGACCACCTCCATGCCGACAATCAACTGGTCTTTGCGGTCATCAGTGCACAGGGTGCAGCGCTCGTTGGGGTCGGTGTTCTTGCGCAAGATCTTCTGCACCCGTCCACTCACCACACCATTCATTTCACTGAGCGTCACCAGACCCTTGATTTCGCCGGTCTGGTCATCCAAAGTGTGCCAGTTGCCTATTGGGGTCATTTGCGCCTGTGCGCCAACCACCCACCACAGGGCTGCCAGGGACAGGCATCCGCGAAGCAAGCATTGTTGAGTAGTCATCCCGTATATTTCGCAAGTTCGGTTTTCAGCAACCACGCGCACGATTTTATGGACAAGTCCACTTGATTACGTCAGCCACAACATCAATTGCACAAACGCAACAGCGCCCAAAATGTCACCATTTCTTCACAATTAATTGCCAACATGTTGTTAACGTGGCTAGCCACTGGGCAGTTTTTAAAGGTTGACATGACAATTAATTTCAAGGATACAGGTGATAACTATCGGCAAATTGTGCTGTCGGGTCGACTCGACAGCGCGGGTGCCGATGCCATTGCGATCCAGTTCGCAGCGCTGTCAGCAACAGCCAGGCGTCGTATCGTCGTCGATCTCAGTGAAGTAAGTTTCCTGGCTTCCATCGGCATACGTTTGCTGGTTCAAAACGCCAAGGCGCTCCATGCGCGTAACGGTCGCATGGTGTTGTTTGTTGGCCAAAACGATCAGGTGAGAAGCACGATCGAGACCACTGGCATCACCAGCATCATCCCGATGTTTACCGATGCCGCAGAAGCAGTGCAGGCCGCTCTGGTCTCGCTTGAGTGATAGCAAGAGCGGTCGAATACTTTGGCGGTTACTGATTTTTCAGACAAGCTATCGATACCTGCAGAACTGACGCAGGTCAGGATTGCGGCAGATTGGCTGGCAAACCTGGGTGCCACGCACCAGATCCCGGCTGCCAAGCTGATGAATCTGGATTTGTGCCTTGACGAGTCGCTGATGAACGTCATCATGCATGGCAGCGCAGCGGGACACTCTTCACCCATTGAATTGGTGTTTGAACTCCATCAGCGTGACCTGGAAGTACAGGCCTTGGTGACCGTGTCAGATGGGGGTGCACCTTTTGATCCCTTGGCCGTGGCACAACGCCCCTTAGCGACATCGCTGGACGATGCCAACATCGGTGGACTTGGTCTGATCATTTTGCGCAGCAACGCCATGCATCTCAACTATCGTTTTGACAATGGGCGCAACCATCTGACCTTTGGCCAATCCTGGCTTGACAACACCTGCAAAAACACAGCGCCAGATCAGTCCGTTTGACCCGACATTGGGCTGAAGCGATGCCGTATGGATCAAACAATCGCTAGATCGTGACACAACGCAGCGGTCCCAAAAGGGCTAGTGGCCCATTTTTTATACGAACCGGCGCGCCGCCATCTCCAGCAGTCCGTCAAACACCAGGTTGTCAGCCAGCTCAAACGGGCGCGTCATGCTCGGGGCCATTTTCCAGCCGGCACCGCCCGTCATGATGCAGCGCGGCTCGGCATTGCAATGCTGGCGCACGTGTTGCACCATGCGCTCCACCGCGCCGGCGATGGCAAAGGTGCCGCCGCTGGTCAGCGCGTCGCTGGTGTTGGTGGGGAACATGCAGACGTTACCGGTGGGCACATGCAGCCCGGCGGTGCCCGATTCAAGCGCGCGCAGCATGATGCCGTGACCCGGCAGAATCAGCCCGCCCAGAAAGCGCCCGGAGGCATCGATGGCATCGACCGTGACAGCCGTGCCGACCATCACCACCACCAGCGGGCGCGCCGCGCCTTGCGCCAGACTGCGATGCCAGGCACCGATCATCGCCACCCAGCGGTCGGCCCCCAGCCGTGCCGGGTGGTCGTAGCCATTGCTCAAGCCCGCCTCCTGGCTGCTGGCGACCACCCACTGCGCCGAGATGTCCCAAATTTCCATCTGTGCCTCCACCCGGCGTTTGACGGCATCGCCCGCCACGACGCAGCCCAGCATGTGGTTGGGCGCGGGCAGCGTGGCCCATTCACCTTCGGCGAGCTTGTCAATGTTTTCCAGAAACTCGGCACCTTGCGCCAGCACCGGCGCGTCACGCCGGGGAGCGGTGTGCAAGGCCCACTTCAGACGGGTGTTGCCAACGTCGATCGCCAATAAGGTCATGACTGGCTTTAGCCCTGGCGCCAAGGCAAGCCGTTAAAGCGCCAGCCGCCGCGCTGACCGCGGTGTCCCGCGTCGTCGGGGTCACCTTCAAAGCCTTCGAGGATGTTGTAGGCCTGCAGACCCAGTTCGGTGGCGCGTTTGGCCGCAGCGATTGAACGCACGCCGCTGCGGCACAGCAGCACCACTTTTTTGCCCTGGGGCACAGCGGCCAGCAGCGCCTGGTCAAACTCGGGGTTCATCGCCATGCCGGGCCATTGTTTCCAGGCAATGTTGCTCGCCTCGGGCACAAAGCCGACCCAGGCGCGCTCGGCATCGGTACGCACATCGACCAGCACCGCATCGCCAGCCTGCCACCACTGGTGCGCCAGCGTGACCGAAATGTCGCCGGCATAACCGTCGGCATCGCGCTGGATCAGCGCGTGCGGCACCGGTGCGTCATGGCGCAGGCCCAGGTGCAGGTTGGCCGGTACCGCCTCGTCGATGCGTTTGGGTGGCGGCAGGTGCAGCGCGTCCATGATGGCGGTGAATTCGGCTTGGGTCTTGCCGGCCACTCGGGTGTTACTGGCCTTTTCCTGGCCAATCGTGCTGTTGCTGCGACCCTGGTAGTCGTGGCCGGGCCAGACGGTGGTGGCATCAGGCAGCTTGAACAGCACCTGGGTGATGCTGTGGTACAGGTCGGCGGCGCTGCCGGACTGGAAATCGGTGCGGCCACAGCCGTTGATCAACAGCGTGTCGCCGGTAAATACATGGTCACGCCAGGCAAAGCACATGCTGCCCGCGGTGTGGCCGGGGGTGTGCAGCGCACGGATTTGCTCCGGGCCAAAGTTCAGCGTGTCACCGTCCTTCAACAATACCGCCGCCGAGCTGATACCGCAGGCCGCCGGTGCGGTGGTCTTGGCCCCGGTCAGCTCGGCGAGTTGCCCGGCGCTGGTGATGTGGTCAGCGTGCGCGTGGGTTTCCAGCGCCCACACCAGCTTCAAGCCGTAGTCGCGTAGCACTTCCAGGTCGCGCGCCACCTGGGTATCCACCGGGTCGATGATGATCGCCTCTCGGCTGGTGGGGTCGAACACCACATAGGTGTAAGTGGAGGATGCCGTGTCAAAAAGCTGGATAGGTTTCATGGCGTTAAGGGCGTAGGTTGACAGAAAAACGCGCAGGCGCGGCAAGCAGCACTGCAAAAGTTGAACTGTACCGTGAAAACCAGCCGGCACCTGCACGCGCAATGGACGCTGGCAGCCTATCTGCCGTCGCACCTTGATACTTCACCGATAGCTGCGCGCGTCCTCAATCACCTTGCCATCATTGGGCAACGACCCCATCTGCACCAGCTCGACCTGACCGCGCAGCTTGGTGACCTCGCGGATGGCTTCCGTTAGCCTGTCTGCCAGACCGGCGTTTTCGCCCGGCACTTCCACCTTGAGCGTCATCGCGTCATTGGCCATCTCACCAGTCACCACCAGGCGCGCCCGGCTCACCTCGGGAAAGCGTTTAACGATGCTATCCACCTGCCCCGGATGCACAAACATGCCCCGGATTTTGGTCGTCTGATCGGCGCGACCCAGCCAGCCCTTGATGCGCGTGTTGGTTCGACCGGTCGGGCAGGCACCCGGCAACACCGCCGACAAATCGCCGGTGCCAAAGCGGATCAACGGGTAGGTGGGGTTGAGCGTGGTCACCACCACCTCGCCCACTTCACCGTCAGCCACCGTGTCGCCCGTGCCAGGGCGCACGATCTCCAGCAGCACGCCTTCATCGACCACCAGACCTGCGCGTGCGCTGGTTTCATACGCCATCGAGCCGACATCAGCGCTGGCATAACACTGGTAACCGGCCACGCCGTGTGCGGCAAACCAATCGCGCAGGCTGGGCGGATAGGCTTCCCCGCCAAACATCGCCTTGGTCACGCTCGGTAGCGCCACGCCCATCTCCAGCGCTTTTTCGAGGATGATTTTCAGGAAGCTCGGCGTGCCGATGTAGCCAGCGGGTTTGAGCTCGGCCATCGCCTGCACCTGCTGCTCGGTCTGGCCGGTACCCCCCGGGAACACCGTGCAGCCCAGCGCGTGGGCACCGGTTTCCATCATCGAGCCAGCCGGGACAAAGTGGTAGCTGAAGCTGTTGTGAATCAGGTCACCTGGGCGAAAACCGGCGGCAAAAATGGCCCGGGCCATGCGCCAGTAGTCTTTGGCACTGCCTTCGGGCTCGTAAATCGGGCCCGGGCTGGCAAACACGCGCGGCATCCGGATGCCAAAGGCTTCAGCGCTGAAACCCCCGAACACATTGCCTTTAGCGCTACGGCTTTTGAGCTGAAGTTCAAGCAGTTCGTGTTTGCGCGTGACCGGCAGCGCCGCCAGCGCAGCACGGCTGGTGATCTCGGCCGGGTTGACATCTTTGAGGATGTCGGCAAACGCAGCAGATGCCAGACGGGCGTGCGCCACCTGCATCGGCAAGGCGGCCAGTAAGGCAGCCTCGCGCACCGCCGGGTCGCGCGTTTCCAGCGCGTCAAAGAAATCAGTCATGGTCAGGTTCCAGAAAAAAATAGCCTTGCCTTTGCAGCACCGTTGCCGCGCAGGCGACAAACCAGGCCGGCCTCACGCCAGCCAGCGCTTGCGCCGCTTGTAACTCTTCACGTCCTTGAAGCTCTTGCGCTCGCCGCCGCCCATGCCCAAGTAAAACTCTTTCACGTCTTCGTTATTGGCCAGCTCAGTGGCTGCGCCGTCCATCACCACCCGGCCGCTCTCCATGATGTAGCCGTAGTCGGCGTACTTCAGCGCCATGTTGGTGTTTTGTTCGGCCAGCAAGAAGGTGACCTTTTCCTTGGTGTTGAGGTCTTTGACGATGTTGAACACTTCTTCAACGATTTGCGGGGCCAGGCCCATGGAAGGCTCGTCGAGCAGCACCATGCTGGGGTTGGTCATCAGCGCCCGGCCGATGGCGCACATTTGCTGCTCGCCCCCGCTGGTGTAGGCGGCCTGGCTGGTGCGGCGGGTTTTCAGGCGCGGAAAATAGGCATACACCTTGTCGAGGTTGGCGGCAATCTCGCCCTTGTCCTTGCGGGTGTAGCTGCCGGTGAGCAGGTTTTCTTCGATGGTCAGGTGGGCAAAGCAGTGCCGGCCTTCCATCACCTGCACCACGCCGCGTTGCACCAGGTCGGCGGGGGAGAGGTTTTCGATGCGCTCGCCACGCAGTTCGATGGATCCCTTGGTGACGGCCCCGCGCTCGCCTTGCAGCAGGTTGGAAATAGCACGCAGCGTGGTGGTCTTGCCGGCACCGTTGCCGCCCAGGATGGCCACAATCTTGCCTTGCGGCACGTTGAGCGACACGCCCTTCAAGACCAGAATGACGTGGTTGTAGATGACCTCGATGCCGTTGACGTTGAGAACGATGTTGTTGGGTTCCATATTTCCTTGCCTTCACCAATCAGCAGCCCTGCACGCAAGGCTGTTGACTGGGCATTCCAGCAGGGTTGCCAGAATGCCAATGGCTATAACTTAAATAGCTGGTAGCGCTTACCTCATAAGGGCTACAGCCCAATTTCTTATATAAAACGGCGCGCCTGAGTGCTTAAGACTGGCAGTCTGCCGGTGCGCGGCGCTCGCCCTTCTTGTCGGCCAGGTACTTGTCGGCACCGGCCTTGACCATGGGTTTGAGAATCTGCTCGTCGGCCTGATACCAGTCGGCACCGAGCTGCCACTTGGCACCATCCCAGGTCTGCACCCGCGCCCAGGTTGAGCCCATGTGGTCCTGGCACGAGGTGCTGATGGGACGCATGACACCGTTGAAACCCAGCGCGTCGAGCTTTTTCTGGTCCAGCGACAGGTTTTCCAGGCCCCAGCGCACTTGCTCACCGGTCATGACCTTGCCTTTGCCAAAGCGCTCTTGGGCCCGGCGCACCGCCTCTTGCGACAGCATCTGGATGATCACGCCACGCGTGTACAGCACCGAGCCCACATCGGCCTTGTCGCCGGCACCCTGGCCCTTGTCATAGACGTGTTTCAGGATGTCCTGAATCACTTTAGGCTGCTGACCCGAGCCGTTGAGCGCCAGCGCGTTGTAACCCTTGGCACCGGCACCCACGTCTTTCACATCAGGCTCGGCACCGGCCCACCACACGCCATACATCTTGTCACGCGGGTAGCCGGTGGCTTGCGCTTCTTTCAGCGCGGTGGAGTTCATCACCCCCCAGCCCCACAGCAGCACAAAATCGGGCCGGCTTTGGCGCACTTGCAGCCAGGTGGCTTTTTGCTCCACCCCAGGGGCGGTGACCGGCAGCAGTTGCAGCTCAAAGCCGTGCATCTTGGCGCGCTCTTGCAGCAGCGGAATCGGCTCTTTGCCAAACGGACTGTCGTGATAGACCAGCGTAACCTTCTTGCCCTTGAGCTTGTCCATGCCACCGAGCTTTTTGCCGATGTCTTGCAGCAGAATGTCGGCCCCGGTCCAGTAGCTGCCCATCAGCGGGAAGTTCCACTTGAAAGCCAACCCGTCTTGCGACACCGACAGGCCATAGCCCAGCGTCATCAGCGCCACCTTGTCTTTGGGGGCTTTTTCGGTCAGCGCAAAAGTGATGCCGGTGCTTTGCGGGTCAAACAGGGCCACACCGGGTTTGCTTTTCAGGCGCTCGTAACATTCCACACCGCGGTCAGTGGCGTAACCGGTTTCGCATTCTTCGTAGGTGAGCTTGACCCCGTTGATGCCGCCATCGCGCGCATTGGTCATTTTCAGGTAGTCCTGTTTGCCATTGGCCCAGGGTGTGCCGTTGGGCGCATAGGCTCCGGTGCGGTACGACAGCAGCGGGAAAAACTGCTCTTTGGCCTGCGCAAAAGCGCTTGAGCCCACCGCAGCGATCAAGGCAGCGGCAGCGATATGTCTGATTTTCATATTTGTCTCCTGAAATTTTTGGCAGCGGATGCCAGGTTTACGAACGAACAACGACCTACAAACTCAAAGCGGAAAATTCAATGCGAAAAAATCAATGGGGGAAGGGCCACAGGCGCAGCTTTTGTTTGCCAATCGACCACAGCTTGGCCAGCCCATGCGGCTCGACAATCAAAAACCACACAATCAGCCCACCAAACACCATCAGCTCGGCGTGTGCGGTCACCACCGTGGACACCTGCACCCCAACGACACTGCCCGCCAGCGGCAGCAACTGGTTGAGCACAATCGGCAACAGCACAATGAACGCCGCGCCAAAAAAGCTGCCCATGATCGAGCCCATGCCGCCAATGATGACCATGAACAGCAGCTTGAACGACAGGTCCACCGAAAACGCCGCCGGCTCCCACGCGCCCAGATAGACAAAGCCCCACAAGGCCCCGGCCACCCCAACGATGAACGAGCTGACGGCAAACGCGCTGAGCTTGGCGTACATCGGGCGGATGCCGATGACCGCTGCGGCCACGTCCATGTCGCGAATCGCCATCCACTCGCGGCCAATGGCCGAGCGCACCAGGTTTTTCGCCAGCAGCGCCAGCACCACCAGAATCGTCAGACAAAACAGGTACTTGGCGGTTGGGTTGTCAATCGGCAGGCCCAGCACCTGCAGCCCGGCCACCGACACCGAGCCCGAATCGGAGTTGTTGGTAAACCACTTGATGCGCAAAAACATCCAGTCGCTGAAAAACTGCGCCGCCAGCGTGGCCACCGCCAGGTACAAGCCCTTGACGCGCATGCTGGGCAGGCCAAACAAAATGCCAAACGCGCTGGAACATAAGCCCCCCAGCACCAGCGCCAGCAGCAGCGGCATGCCGGGCACGCGCACAAAGAAGTTGAACGCCGCATACGCGCCCACCGCCATGAAAGCCCCCGAGCCCAGCGAAATCTGGCCGCAATAGCCCACCAGAATGTTCACCCCCAGGGCTGCCAGCGACATGATCAAAAACGGAATCAGGATGGCGCGGAAATAGTAATCGCTGGCCAGCAGCGGCACCACGGCAAAGGCAAAGAGCAGGATCAAGCCCATGGCCAGACGGTCTTGCGATATCGGCAAAATTTGCTGATCCGCCCGGTAGCTGGTTTTAAATTGGCCGTTTTCTCTGTAAAACATAACTTCCTCAAATATCTATACGCCGCCAGGCAAAGGGGACATCAGACTCTGTCAATGATCTTCTCGCCAAACAGCCCTTGGGGCCGGTAAAGCAAGAACAAGAGCGCCAGCACATAGGCAAACCAGATTTCGATGCCACCGCCCACATACGGGCCCAAAAACACTTCGGAGAGTTTTTCGCCCACGCCGATGATCAGGCCACCAATAATGGCCCCGGGCACCGAGGTCAGGCCACCCAGAATCACCACCGGCAAGGCGCGCAAGGCCACCGTGGTCAGCGAAAACTGCACGCCGAGCTTGCTGCCCCAGATCATGCCGGCCACCAGCGCCACCACACCGGCCACGCACCAGACAATGACCCAGATGCGGTTGAGCGGAATACCGATGCTCTGCGCCGCCTGATGGTCGTCGGCCACGGCGCGCAAGGCACGACCGGTGACGGTTTTCTGGAAAAACAGCGTCAGCAACGCCACCATCACAGCGGCAATCAGCGCGGCGTACAGGTCTTCCTTGTTGATCAGGATGCCGCCCTCAAACAGGTTCTCGAAGGCGATGATCGGGTCTTTGGGCATGCCGATGTCGATCTTGTAGATGTCGCTGCCAAACAGCGTCTGCCCCAGGCCATCGAGAAAATAGCTGATGCCCAGCGTGGCCATCAGCAGCGTGGTGCCTTCCTGGTTGACCAGATGACGCAAGGCCAAGCGCTCAATCAGCCAGGCCACGCCAAACATCAGCACCCCGGCACCGACAAACGCCAGCGCATTGGCCACAAACATATTGCCAATGCCCAGGTACAGCGGCAGCCATTCAGAAAACCGTGCCATCGCCAGCGCCGCGAACAGCACCATCGCGCCCTGGGCAAAGTTGAACACGCCGCTGGCCTTGTAGATCAGCACAAAGCCCAGCGCCACCAGCGAATACAACATGCCGGCCATCAGGCCGCCCAACAGTGTTTCAAGAAAAAATCCCATGATTAGTGTCCTGTTCCAAGATAGGCGCTGATGACCTCTTCATTGCTGCGCACCTCATCGGGCGTGCCGTCGCCGATTTTTTTGCCGTAGTCGAGCACCACCACACGGTCGCTGATGTCCATCACCACACCCATGTCGTGCTCGATCAGCACGATGGTGGTGCCAAATTCTTCGTTCACATCGAGCACAAAGCGGCTCATGTCCTGCTTTTCTTCCACGTTCATGCCGGCCATCGGCTCATCGAGCAGCAGCAGTTGCGGCTCCATCGCCAGCGCCCGGCCCAGGTCCACCCGTTTTTGCAGACCGTAGGGCAACTGGCCCACCGGGGTTTTGCGAAACGCCTGGATTTCCAGAAAGTCAATGATGTGCTCGACAAACTCACGGTGTTGCTCTTCTTCACGCTGCGCCGGGCCAATGCGCAGCGCTTGCATGAACAGGTTGCTTTTGA
>JFJP01037024.1_pt2 | contig 20517 bp, 17 predicted proteins | sample 431651 | NCBI WGS metagenome assembly JFJP01 (sample SAMN02602958, study PRJNA72255) | Microbial mat metagenome, whole genome shotgun sequencing project. | biome: fresh water; feature: sink hole; material: water; isolation source: purple microbial (photo- and chemosynthetic) mats found in...
GATTTGATGTTGTCTTTCATAACAAACACATTTACAGGAAGTTTCAATTTTTCACCTGTACCCAACACGCGCGGCAAAGTTCCAATAACCATTACCGGTTTTGTTACAGCAGTAGTTGTTTCGGCACTTCCGTAAGCTCCATTATTTCCGGCTATTACCATCGTTCTTACCGAACCAACGTAGCGAGGCATCATAATTTTATGCGTTTTTTTGCCACCTTTTAGTGTAAATGGTCCTAAAAATTTAACAACAGGCACAAAACGATTTGCTTTTTTATTTTTCGCTTTATTTTCGCTATCATCACCACCAATCGAAATCAGATGCGAAATTTGGTTTCCAAAAGCACCAATTACCCAATCGTATATATCCCAAGTCTTTACGCCAATAGCTTCGCGTGCATAAAACGTATTCCACGGGTCTGGAGTTTTGAAACGAGTCAAATCCAACAAACCTTCATCTACAACTGCCAATGTGTAAGTCATTGGTTTATTGTCTTTTTCAGAAACAGTTACCGTAAATTCCTTTTCTGCTTCCAGTTCTTTTGCCATCAAAATTTGCGGCTCCAATTTAGTTTCAGGGTCTTCTATCGAAATAGGAATTATACCATAAAGCCTGATTGGTAAATCATTAACTGTTTGAGCATGAGGCTGAAGCATTGTTACATGCACATAAATATTGGGTGCCATTTCTTTGCGAGCCTTGAATTTAAACTCGGTTTGATTTTTCTGAGTTTTTACCCAAAAACTTTCCAAAACACGACTTCCATTTTCAATGCTTATCAAGGCGCGTGCACCTTCGGTAGAAGGAATCGTCAATTTTATCTCTTCGCCCGATTTATAAGTGGTTTTGTCAGATGAAAAATTGAGCATTGTAGCACCATTTCCATCATTTTGTTGCCTTCCAGCCCAGCCGGGCCAGTCGATATAAACTACTTTTGCGCTCGAATGTCCACTGGTTAAGTCCTTAACTCTCACCAAGTAACGTCCCCAATCAGGTTCGTTAATTTGAATCGACCAATCGGCTTTTCCGCCTTTACTTTTAACGACATTCTTTTTGAGCGGATTGGCGTAATCGCTTGATATATAGTTAGCTAAATCGGAACTCGATTTGTCCCACCACCAACGCCAATCCAATTTATAAAACGAAAATTCGAGTTCGTGCTCTTCGCTCAAAATTTTACCTTCGGGCGAAACTACCACTGCTTCAACCTTATGCGCTTTGTCAGTGAGCAACATTCCTCGCGTTTTATCGCCTTTGGGCAATTTTAACCCCACGTACGATTGGAACGGAGAAAAATCTACCGTTTGTTGGTCGATGCTAAAATCGCCGCCTTTTTCAAAAACACGAGTTACGAAAGTAGCTTTCAGTTTTCCGGGAGCATTTTCGCCCGCTTCAATGGCTGGAATAAAAGAAGCTTCGCCATTTTCATCGATATTATCCTCAAAAACAACTTCACTTTCCGATTCAAAATATTTTGTTGGGTCATCGAAAACAAATTCAGGATATTTCGTAAAAGTTGTTTGTGTTTTAGAAAGTGTTACATCTACTTTGGTTTTCAAGTTTTTAGCCACAGCACCATGCAACCATTTCACATTCATATTCACATTTTGAGTATTTCCGGCAACAAGTTGCTTTCCTTCAAGTTCAAGCTTGATTTTCAAACGGTTAGGCTTTACAGTTTCTATTTTTATTTGCTGATAAAAACTTGAACCTCCTACTTTCACAGTTGCGTCCCAATTTCCAGTTGGCGCATCATCTGAAGTTTTTACTTTGAATGTATAAAAACCCGTTTCGTTTTTCTTTTCTATGATTCGCGTAACTAGTTGCGAACGAGAGTCGTGCAATTCAAAAACAACTGGGTGCTTGTCTGGCAATTTGGTTTCTTCTTGCAAAATAAATGTTACATAAATAGAATCGCCTGGTCGCCAAACGCCTCGCTCACCATAAATAAAACCTTTTACGCCATCTTTTATTTCAACACCACTTACATCGAACTTACTTAACGACAATGAATTACCGTCATTAATTTTCAAATATCCGCGTTCTTTTCCATTTTTAGCAATCACAAAATAAGGCTTATCCAATTTTTTAAATTCAGCTTTTCCTTCGGCATTTGTTTTTGTAGTTGCTAAAACTTGGTTTTGATAATCAAGCACATCTACTTCAATTTCGGACAAAGGTTCGGTAGTTCGCATATCGGTAACAAAAACACTCAAGTCGCCATTGTTTCCCATTTTTGAAATCAATCCCAAATTTGAAGCAATAATATTTTGCGTTACGCTCCTATGTTTTCCGTAAAATGCGTCATGACAAGGATTTTCACGATTTTGCCAATAAGCATCGTAGTCTTCGTAATAATAATCGTCGTAATAATATTCCTCGGTGTACATATCCCAATACGAAGATTCTGAATCATCTTTTGGATCCCATTCTTCGTCAAAACTTGTCATATTATCTTCATTATCAGCATTTTCAGCTTCTGCATCGCCACACGAATAAATGGCGTGTTTTTTTCTAAAACCGATAGAAATTCGATAAATTGCGCCAGGTTCTGTTTCTATTAATTCGTTCAAATCCAACGAAAAACGATTCCATTTATTAAAATCGGTTACTCCTTTGTCATCGAGCTTTATTGTTTTGCGCAAAATAGGCTTTCCTACTCTTTCCAACTGATAACTGCCCTCAAAATTATTGACTTGCAAAAACTGTGTAACATTCGATTCGAAAATTTTAATAATCTGAACATCAACAGCTTTCAAATTAACCGCTTCAAATGGAAATACCAATCCGTTGGTGGAAGATGGCAAAATAGAACCTTTCCCAACCAACTGAACGGCAGGTTTTAGCTCTTGAAACGAAATCATTTGGCTAAAGTATTCTTGTAATTGTTTGCCCAAAACATTTTGAACTCCTTTGGTTATTTCGAGCTTGTATTCTCCTTCTAATCTGTTGTTTGGGTAAACTCTAAGTGTATTTCCATCTACAATAGTTCGTACATAATCAATACCTTGTATTTTTACTAATCCTTCCAAATCTTGATTTTGGTCGAGAGGGTCAGAAAATTGCACAAAAACATACTGTTCGGGTTGGTTTACAAGCTTAGTAAACAGCACTTTGAACTCACTTAAACTTGGAACTTTAATTGTAGTTTCGCCTTTATTGTCAATTTCTATTTTTTCGCCGTCCCAAGCCACTTTCAACGTCGATTTTTTCTCATCGCGCTTAACATTGTCTATTTCAAAACGATGATTTGTTCCGTCCGATTCCCAATCTATTTTCAATTCTTTCCCATTTTGCTGGGCAGTAATCATTTTTTTTATATTCTCAATCTTCTCACTATCAGCAGTTCTAAGAGTTCCGACTACCTTTTGGCTAGCGAATTTTTTCAAATCGGTAGTCTGAATTTCATCAAATTCTACATCAAAATTTTGTCGTATTGTTTCAAAATCAAAAATAAATTCGCTCAAATCGTCAGGAACTTTTGCCAATTTGCCTAAATTAAATTCTACAATATATTTTTCACCCGATTTTAAACTCTTTTCTGGCTTAAATTCAATGGTGTTATCATCTGACCAATAAGCTTTTCCATCGATAGAAGGAGAAAATGAAAAAAGCGAACTTAATGCTTTATCCGTTTTTTTTATCTTTTTTGCAAAATCACTAATTAATTTGATTTTTATAACCGATTCTTTTGAAATAATCCCTGCTGTATAAGCAGTTATGTATTGCCGAAAACCAGCCTTGTTGGCATTAATTTCCGTTCCCGATTTACATGTGGGCAACAATATGAACGCAAGTGTAATGAGTGAAAGCCCAATAATAGTTTTTAAAAAGTTTTTGTTTTTCATAATATGTTATTTTATAGAAATTTATCGACAAAAAAGGTCGTTTTTCGCATTTTTTTCAAAGATACAATTTACAACAAATATTAGAATTTTACAAATTTTCAAAAAAAAAAATCTTTTTTTATAGAATTATAAAAATACTAATTTTTCGGTATTTGTAAAAAAATAAAAAATAATTATTTTTGTAAAACTTATTGATAAAGCAATTTGTAGCAACCAAAATAAAAAAATATTTCTTTTTTATTCTAAGAACAAATTGCTAAATCACTATTTTACAAAAAAAAAAAATTGAATAAATTATTTTACGAAAACAAATTATGAAAAAAACAACCATTGCAATATTTATAATCATCTCTTTTTTAAGTAGTTGTAGCATTCATAACGGATTAACCTACAATACCAATGAGCACACTACGGAAGTGGTGCTTTCAAAGAAAAATTTTAAAATAGTAAGTAGCGTAAAAGGTGAAGCTGAAGCTAATTACGTGTTTGGAATTGGCGCATTTACAAAAAAAGCATTGATAGAAGAAGCCCGAACAAAAATGCTCGAAAAAGCAAATTTAATTGGCAGCTCAAAAGCTGTTATAAATGAAACAGTTGAGCTTACTCACACATTTTTGCCGTTCTACCGAAAATACAATGTTACGGTTTCTGCGTATGTGATTGAATTTACTGAATAAAACCCTGAAAAAATAGCTGATACAAAAAAAGCTGTTCTCTTTTTAGAGAAACAGCTTTTTGTAACTATCTATAAATAAATTTACTAAACAAACTCTTTTGCAACAGCAAGTGCTGTTTCATAATTTGGTTCGTGAGTAGCTTCAGCAACATATTCCACGTGGCGCACAATTCCTTCTTTGTCGATAACCACAGTTCCACGAGCCAAAAGTCGCAATTCTTCAATCAAAAAGCCGTATTTATGCGAAAAATCGAGGTCTCTATAATCAGAAGCTGACACAACTTTGTCAATTCCTTCAGCTGCGCAAAAACGCGATTGAGCAAATGGTAAATCGTTTGAAATTCCTAAAATTGCAATTTCGTCGCTAAGCGAAGCAGCTTCTTTGTTGAAAGTTCTATTTTGAGCAGCACAAACAGGTGTATCAATTGATGGGTAAACCGATAAAATTACTACTTTTCCTTTGTAATCTGATAATTTAACAGGAGCTAAACCTCCGCCAAGTACTGTAAAATCGGGTGCTACATCACCTACATTTATTTCATTTCCTACCAAAGTTATATAACCACCTTTGAAAGTAACTTTTGAATTATTTTTTGTCATTGTTCTTAAATTTTAAAATGTTTTTCTGGATAAAAATTTGTTTTTTTTTCAAATTTACAAAATAATTTCAACAAAAACTATCCACCGCTAATTAAATGTAAAACAAGCACATTATCGCCCTCCTTTGCATAAGTTGTGGCTCTATCGTTTTGCTTTACTAGCTTATCATTAAGCTTTGTAACAAGCAATCTGAATGTATAATTTTTTATTTTAATAATGTCAGCAATCGATAAACTTTCAGCCTCGAATACTTCATCTTTATTGTTCAAAATTATTTTCATTGCAAACGTATTTTGTAAATTTTGATGCTGCAAAGCTAAAAAAATAATTTCAGATAAAAAAGTCTTTTATTGAAAAATTTCTTTTTTTTAGAAAATAAATTAATTTTCTATTTTTTAAGATAAGGCAAGAAAAAAAATGAGTAATTTCGTTTTTTTAGAATTTCGATTACCACTCAAGTTATGCTCTTAGCTAGGGCTACGATTTTCAATCTAAAGAAAAAACACTAAACAAAGCAATTAAACCTACCAATATAACTAAAATACCGGTTATCTTATTTATTACCATGATAAATTTTATGTTCAATTTTGCCTTCAATGTATCTATCAAAAATCCAAGTATTAGCCACCAAATGAGGGCACCTAAAAAAATTCCTGAAACAACTAAAGTGGTCATATTTTGTGTTGTAGAAAAAACATTTAAGCCAGCAAAAGCAGCTCCAAAAATTAATACTGTAAAAGGATTAGAAACAGTAAGAAGCAGAAGCGATAAAAAGTCGGTAAATAAATTATTATGCTTGTGTCGTTTTTCTTTAATTAATTGAATTTGAGATGGATTATACATTTTATAACCCATAAATAGCAATATTAAGCCACCTATTAGTCTAAAATAAAATTGGTGGGTATCTAAAAAACCTGAAATAAAGGTAAGCCCAAAACCAGCTATTAATGCGTAAATGGTATCTCCCATCGCAACTCCGCCACCCGATGCAAGCCCAGAAGGCAAACCTTTGTGGATAGTTCGTTGAATAACCATTGCGCCCATTGGTCCCATGGGTGCCGACACTGAAAGTCCGATTAGTATTCCTTTAAATAAATAGTGAAATTCCAATATTTTATTATTTGAGTTAATACTATTTTATAATTTATATGCGTACAAAAATAGATAAAAAATTGAACAAATCAAATAAACTTAGAATATTTAAACCCTTTCTACAAAAAGAATTATTTTTGAATAAAATATTTGCCAAAATTATCAACTTTTACTTGCGGTATTTGGCTATTTTCTACAAAGAAATCATAAATAGGCTTCAAATTCTTCCAAAATTCAAGTTTTTTAGTATCAAAATTAAATTCTGAAATTAGTCCATTATAATTAGCAGCATCTAAGCGACAAGGAAAAATATGTACCGGAATTTTTTCTTGTCCAGCATTTTTTGCTTCTACACAAAGAATGTAAAGTTCTTTTATTTTATCGTCAGTAATTGGAATACAGCCAATTGTGCAACAATTGCCATGTATTAAAATATCACTTCCTGGTCGTTTTTTGTCCGATAAAATTTTATCCGATTCGTTAGGGTAATTAATTTTTAGCCCTAAATGATAAGCACTCGAAGGATGAAATAAATTGATGTAATAAAATCCTTCGGGTATTTGTAAATCACCTTCCTTTCGTTTTGGACCCAATACACCCGAATTTGCACAAAACTTGTAAGTTACTAATAATTCAAATTTATTAGTTTTCAAATTCTTAGCCCAAATTTCGAGAATTTCTTCCTTTTTAAATGCTCGCAAAAAAAGTTCATTTTTAAGCGACAAAAAGCCTTTGCTTTTATACAAATTTAATAGAAATTGTTCTTTTTCGGCATAAGCTTCTTTTACTCGCAAATAATTTAATTGCGACTGTTTAAAATTTTGTGCCATAGATACTTCAACCAGAAATAAAAACAAAACAATCCAACTATATTTCATTTTCATTCAACGCTGAGTTTGTATTTTTCGAAATAATAAATCAGCTATTTCATAAGGCGTTGCTACGGGTAAAGAAACAGTTATATGCGCTTGCATATAATAACTTTCGCGCTGCTCTAACTTTATTCGTGTAAATTCAACAAGTTCTTCAAAAGTTTGCTCCTTAACTAAAGGACGTTTTCCGGTGGTATCGAAACGGATTCGTGTAGCCAAAATTTCGGGCGAAAACTGCAAATAAATACTTGTTGCGCTCTGATTAATTTGCTCTATATTGTCGAAAAAACAAGGAGTTCCGCCACCGGTAGCTACCACCACATTTTTATAACGCAACACTTGTGTTAATGCCGTTTTTTCAAAATCGCGAAAACCACTTTCGCCTTTTGTTGCAAAAATATCGGCAACAGATGTCTTAAATCTATTTTCTATATATCGGTCTAAATCAATAAATTGGTAATCCATCAACTCTGCCAAAAGCGTTCCTATAATTGTCTTTCCGGCACCCATAAAACCTAATAAAGCTATATTCATTTTCGTTAGTTTCGAAATTTTGGGGTAAAATTCTAGTAAAAAAATATCATTTTTATAATTCTTAAAAAAGGCATAAGTACGCACAATTTACCAATATAAAAAATTAATGATAAAATAATCTTTCCCTTTTTTTTAATGAAATAAGAAAAATAGTAAATATTCTACAACAAACAACTAAATAAATTCGGAATTTTTCATTATTTCATTTATATTTGCAAAATGTTTGTCTAAAATATAAGCTATTTTTTTATAACAATTTAAAATTAAGCAACGTGAAAAAACTAAATAAATCAATAGACCCGATAGGTAAATTACTAGGTTTGAGATACAAATCGCACCCTTGGCATGGTATAGACATTGGAACAGGTGCGCCAGATGTGTTAACTACTTTTATAGAAATGGTGCCAAGCGATACAGTAAAATATGAGGTGGACAAAGAAACCGGCTATTTAAAAATTGACAGACCTCAAAAGTTTTCAAACATTGTGCCTGCACTTTATGGCTTTATTCCACAAACTTATTGCAACGACAATGTGGCTGAACTTGGTAGGCAAATATTAGGAAGACCCGAAATTGTTGGCGATAACGACCCGCTCGACGTGTTGGTGCTCACAGAAAAAGAAATTACACATGGCGATATTATTGTAAAAGCCATGCCAATTGGTGGTTTTAGAATGCTCGATGGCAACGAAGCCGACGACAAAATTATTGCCGTTTTGTATGGCGATGCACTTTACGAGCAGTACAAAGACATCACCGAAGTGCCTGAAAGAATTGTAGATAGACTAAAACATTATTTTTTGACATACAAAGATATGCCAGGTGCAAAAAGTAAATGCGAAATAACACACATTTATAACAAAGAAGAAGCTAAAGATGTAATAATGAGAGCTATGGACGATTATAAACGTTTTGTTGAAAAATCTCTTTTTGAATAAGATAATCAAGAAAAAAATAGTTTTTAGGTATTTTTCAAGTATTTTTTAAGTGAAATTATGAATATAAATATAAACTCGGAAATCGGAAAATTAGAAGGAGTCATTTTGCATTCGATGGGGCAAGAAATTGAAAACATGAACCCACAAAATGCTGAAAGAGCGTTGTATAGCGATATCCTAAACTTAGCTGTTGCAAAAAAAGAATACGAACAATTTGAACAAATTTTGGAGAAACACACTACTGTTTTTAAAGTAAACACGCTTCTTTCCGATATTTTAAAAAATGAAAAAGTAAAATCCGATTTGATAAAAAATATTTGCAAAAATGAAAACATTCCCGAAATTGAAGATGAACTACTGAATACCAATAATATAGAACTTGCCCGATTGCTAATAGAAGGTGTAGAAATACGAAAAAATTCGCTCACTAATTTTATGAACAAGCAACGTTTTGCTTTGCAACCTTTGCACAATTTCTTCTTCACACGCGATGCTTCTGTTTCGATAGGAAACCGTGTATTTATCTCAAAAATGGCAAGCAAAATTAGAGAAAGAGAAGCTTTAATTATGGAAGCCATTTTCGACTACAACCCAAATTTTTCAACTAAAAGTATCAATCCTCTGAAATATAAAAATTTTTCGTCGCAAATAAGCATGGAAGGTGGAGATATTTTGGTGGCTCGCAACGACATCCTTTTGATAGGCATGAGCAGCAGAACAACTACTCAAGGCATTGATTTTATCATTGATAGAATTAAAGAATTTAGCAACAAGCACCATATAATTGTGCAAGAATTGCCAGAAAGCCCTGAGTCGTTTATACATCTCGACATGGTTTTTACTTTTTTAGATAATAACAAAGCCATGGTGTACGAACCCGTAATTTTTAGAAAAAATAAATTTCAAACTGTTCATATTTCCATTGACAACGGCAAAGTAGTGAGTATCAAAAATGTAGATAATATTATTGTTGCTTTAAAAAGCTTGGGACTGGATTTAGAAACCATTAAATGTGGTGGAGAAAATGATATTTGGGTACAAGAAAGAGAACAATGGCACAGCGGAGCTAACTTTTTTGCAATGGCACCAGGAAAGATAATTGGCTATAACAGAAATGTTTACACTATCGAAGCCTTAAATAAAAATGGCTTTGAAATATTAAAAGCAACTGATATTATCAAAAACAAAATAGATATAGCAAACTACGAAAAATATGTTGTAACTATCGAAGGCACTGAGCTTGCACGCGGAGGAGGTGGAGCACGTTGTATGACCATGCCAGTAAGTAGAGAAGATATAAAATAATAAGGTAAAAAAAATAAATTCGCTTACAATTGAAAACAAGACAACTATATCTAAATATTACAAGCAAAATACCTATGTAACAAATTATTAATCACAAAAAAAAAGGAAAATGACAAAATTAAACTTTTTAGTTGCCGATGATTATATTGATAATAGAATTTTGTTGAAAGAAATAATCAACATACTAGGACACAATTGCATATTGGCAGAAGATGGTGAACAAGCATGCGAAATGCTAAAAACAAACGCAGTAGATATTATTTTAATGGACATAGAAATGCCTCGACTAAACGGGCTGGAAGCAACGTATGAAATACGAACTTACTTTTCGTCCCCTAAAAATAAAACGCCAATTATTGCCATTTCGGCACACTCACCCGAACATTTTAATGCAAAGCTCAAAAAAACGGGCTTTAATGACTATATATCAAAACCTTACTCCATCGAAAAAATTATTGACATCATAAATAGATATAAAAAGTAAATTCTCATTTGTAAACAAAAAGAGATGCAAAAAGTTCTGTACATTATAAATCCAATTTCAGGTGTTGGAAAGCAAAAAATAATCGAGAAAACGCTCGAGAAATATTCTGATAAACAGAATATTAACTATCAAATTAACTATACAGAGTATGCCAAACATGCAATTGATATTTGTAAACAAAATGTGGGTAACTTTGATGCAATTATAATTGTTGGAGGAGATGGTTCTATCAATGAAGTTGCTCAATCGCTAATACACTCAAATACAGCTCTTGGCATTATCCCAACAGGCTCAGGAAATGGATTTGCACGCGATTTGAAAATACCTTTAAACATAAAAAAAGCTATTGGAGTTATCAATAATTTCAACACCAAACTAATTGATACTGCGCAAATTAACAATGAATATTTTGTAAACGTAGCTGGATTGGGCTTCGATGCACAAATAGCGCACAAATTTGCAGAACTTGGAACACGCGGTTTCAAATCGTATGTAAAACTAACGCTCAAAGAATTTGCACACATCAAAAGAAATAGCTACAAACTTACAATTGACGAGAAAACTGTTGATTTAGATGCAGTTATGCTTACAATCGCCAACGGAAGACAGTTTGGTAATAACGCATACATTGCCCCAGGTGCTTCGATGACTGATGGTAAATTAAATGTTACAATTGTAAATATTCCCAAAATAATACAAAAACCAATAAAACTTGCAGAATTTAGAAAAACTCTCGACAAATTTAAAATCGTAAGAACATTTTCCGGTAAAAAAATATCAATACAATCCGAAAGTGAATTTATCACCCAAATAGATGGTGAACCTTCTCATTATAAGAACAATATAGAAATTGAAGTTTTACCACAATCGCTTAAAGTAATTGTGCCAATGGGTAAAACGTCAAAGATAAAACCATCGAGATTGCTAAAAAAAATTATAAAACGTTAATTGCCAAAATTATACCTAAATCCCCATAAATGTCGCAAATTTATTGTTTCTTCTACAATAAATTCAGGAGTAAGTTCTATCAGTAACGAAAGTTTTTTCATATCGGTAAGTGGAAAAATCTGCAATTGCATAGGAACTGTTAGTGCATAAATTCTATCAAAACTTCCAAAAGGCATGAAATTTAAACCAATTCCAACCGAAAAAAGGTGATACTCTTTAGGTGCAAAATTGAACAAAATAGTTGGCTCTAATAAAATATCTTCAGCCAAACGATTTCCAAAAACTTTTAGCTCGGCGCTAAGTTTCTTATTTTGAGTAGTATTTACGCCCAGTGCATAAATTGAATAACTAGAAACACTTAGCTGACCAAAAATTTCAGAAGAAATAGCTAAAAAAACAAATAGCGCAATAAATTTATTTTTTTTCATAAATTGTAATTTTAAAATTAAAAGAATATTAGATAATTTAAAGAATATAAAAGTACTATTTTTATTGTACATTCAAAATCAAATCACAAAAACGATTGAATCTAAATTTTAATTTAAAATCATTAAAAAACGCACCTATTTATTTCTAAATTTAAAACAAAATAATACTTTTGCGCATTAATAAACGATATGCAAAAATAATTCATATCAAAAAAAAACGGAAAAAATGGCAGGAAAAAAAGGGTCAAAATATTATAACGTCTTCATTGACTACAAAGTATGGCTTTCTTCACCCGAAGGTGAAGGGATTTTAGGCGACGGGCGGCTCGCTATTTTAAAAACCATAGACAAATTAGGTTCCATACGAGCTGCTGCTAACGAATTGGAAATGAGCTACCGAAAAGCATGGGGGAACTTAAAAAAAGCAGAAAGTTTGCTCAATTTTCCATTGGTCGAAAAAACAAGAGGAGGAAAAACAGGAGGAAAAACAATACTAACCCAAGAAGCTAAGATATTAATCAATGCCTACGAAGAATTTTACGAAGAATTTAATATTGCTGCCGGAAAAGTAATTAAGAATTTTTTTAATAAAATAAATAGTTAAACGTTAAAACCTTAAGAACCAAATAAATAAAATTATCAAAGCATGAAAAACCTTATTATTATTTTAGTTACTTTTTCCAGTTTATTTTTTCAATGCACACGTACTTCTAAAAAAGTAGAAAACACTAATAGCTCAGAAATAAGTGGAGATTTAATCATTTTTCATGCCGGAAGTTTGAGCATTCCGCTAAAAGAAATCGCGGATAGTTTTAAGATATTGTATCCAAAAGTAAATGTAATCTTAGAAGCTGCCGGAAGCGTAAAATGTGCCCGAAAAATTACCGACTTAAATCTCGATTGCGACATCATGGCATCGGCAGATTATGCAGTAATAGACAAATTTTTGATACCCAAACATGCCGATTGGAATCTACCTTTTGCACTAAACGAGATGACCATTGTTTACAATGATAACTCACGCTATGCCAATGAAATAGACAGCACTAATTGGTTCGAAATTCTGCTAAAAAAAGAAGTAAGCTACGGTCGCTCCGACCCTAATTCAGACCCGTGTGGCTACCGAACTATTTTGGTTTCCATGTTAGCCGAAAAATACTACAATTTGCCTAGTTTCAGCAACAAACTTCTAGCCAAAGATACAAAACATATTCGCCCCAAAGAGGTGGATTTGCTTGCTCTACTCGAAGTCAAATCGATTGATTATATTTTTCTATACCGCTCGGTTGCGCTGCAACACAATTTGAAATACATCAGCTTGCCAGACCAAATAAATCTTAAAAACACTAAATTTAAAGATCAATATGCCCACGTTTCGGTAAAAATAAATGGAAAAACGCCCAATGAAAAAGAATTAATAACAGGAGAACCAATGCTTTATGGAATTACTGGTATAAAAAATTCGCCAAACCCGAAAGCAAAAATAGCTTTTTTAGATTTTGTCCTTTCAGATAAAGGAAAAGCAATCATGAAAAAAAACGGGCAAAACACACCAGAGCCAATACCAAACAAAAATTTTGATTTATTACCCAAAGAATTACAAAAATATGCACTAAAATATGCTAATTAATTTGGTATTTTTCTAACGACACAAAAATTTAAAATTTTTGTGTCGCTTTAGTTTAATAAAACCAATTTGCCAAAATAAACAAATGATATTCAGATATTTAAAGGCTAATTTTTAATTTTTCTCTCAAATAATGAGCAGTATAAGAATCCACATTTTTTGCAACCTCTTCAGGAGTTCCTTCTGCTATAATATTTCCACCATTTTTACCACCTTCTTTGCCTAAATCAATAATCCAATCGGCTGATTTTATAATGTCCATATTGTGCTCAATCACAATAATGGAATTTCCGCGCTCTATCAAAGCGTTGAAAGCACCCAATAATTTGTGAATATCATGAAAATGCAAACCAGTTGTAGGCTCATCGAAAATAAATAAATTAGAACCTCCAGCATTTTCTTTGCTCAAAAATGAAGCAAGCTTAATACGCTGACTTTCACCGCCACTAAGTGTACTCGACGACTGCCCAAGTTGAACATAACCCAAACCAACATCAGCCAGAAGTTGCATTTTTTGAACAATTTTTTGCTCTGTAGAAGCTTTGATTTGCGAAAAAAATACAATAGCATCTTCAACTGTCATCGACAAAACCTCATAAATGCTTTTGCCTTGATAATGAACATCTAGCACATCTTCCTTAAAACGCTTGCCTTTACAACTTTCGCACTCTAAAGTAACATCAGCCATAAATTGCATTTCCACTTTTATAGTTCCTTCACCTTGGCACTCCTCGCAACGCCCGCCTTCTACGTTGAATGAAAAATGAGAAGGTTTAAAATTGTGAACTTTCGAGGCTTGTTGCTCCGAAAAAAGCTTGCGAATTTCATCATAAGCCTTTATATAAGTTACTGGATTTGAACGCGATGAGCGACCTATTGGGTTTTGATCAACAAATTCTACATTTGTAATTTCTTTCTGTACGTTGTTGATTGCACCAAATTTTCCTGGTTTATTTCCGTAACCATTCACTTGACGCGACAATGCTAAATGAAGCACATTCCGAACCAAAGAGCTTTTGCCAGAACCACTTACGCCGGTTACAACTGTAAATACGTTCAAAGGAAATTTTACCGAAATATTTTTTAAATTATTCTCATATACATTCTTCACTTCTATGAAACGACTCCATTTTCTACGAATTTTAGGAATTGGAATTTCTAATTTTCCTGTCAAATATTGAGTTGTCAAACTTTCGCCAAAATGAATCAAAGCATGCGCATCTCCTTGAAAAACAAGCTCTCCGCCCCTACTTCCTGCCAACGGACCAATGTCGATAATTTCATCGGCAGCACGAATTATCTCCTCGTCGTGCTCCACTACTACTACTGTATTTCCCAAGTTTTGTAAATCTTTCAGTACTTTAATAAGCCGTTCGGTGTCGCGCGAATGCAAGCCAATACTTGGCTCGTCGAGAATATAAAGTGAACCTACTAAGCTACTACCCAGCGAAGTAGCTAAATTAATACGCTGCGATTCGCCCCCCGAAAGGCTCGATGAAAGCCGATTTAAAGTAAGATAAGGCAAACCCACATTTACCATAAAACTTAATCGCGATTGAATTTCGACTAAAATTCGTTCAGCTATTTTTGCTTGATTTTCAAAAAGTTGTATCGTATTAAAAAACTCATGCAACTCACCAATTGGCATATCCACCAAATCCTGAATCGACTTTTCTGCTACTTTAACATACCTTGTTGCCTTTTTCAAACGCGAACCACCACACTCGGTACACACTGTTTTTCCACGATAGCGAGAAAGTAAAACCCTATTTTGAATCTTATAATTCTCGGTTTCAAGTTGTTTGAAAAAATCCGTAATTCCAGTAAAATATTGATTTCCAGTCCACAGCAAAGCCCTTTCCTTTTCTGACAAATCGGCATAAGCCCGATGAATTGGAAAATCGAAACGATGCGCATTGCTCAAAAACAGGTCTTTATAATACGACAATTTCTCGCCACGCCACGCCACCACTGCTTCTTCATATACCGAAAGCGATTTGTCGGGCACTACCAAATCTTCATCTATTCCCATTATTTTCCCAAAACCCTCGCACACAGGACAAGCACCGAGCGGATTGTTAAAGCTAAACATGTGAACACTAGGCTGTTCAAATTCAATTCCATCGGCTTCAAACAAATTGGAAAAATATTCTACACGAACCTCTTCGCCTTCAAAAACTTCAATTTTTGCTGTACCTTTCCCCTCAAAAAAAGCCAATTGGAGCGAATCGGCATAGCGGCTCTGGCTATCTTCATCGTAAGCAATAGTTATGCGGTCTATTACAATGCAAATTTCTTTCACTTTTGCCAAAAGCTTCTTATCTTCAAGCACTTCCGAAATTTTATAAATCGTTCCGAAAGTGTCACTTTTTTTAGTTCGCACTTCGATACGTGCATAAGCTTGTTTTTGTAAAATAATAAGGTGTTCTTCGAGGCTTCTATCATTAGGAATCAATGACTTAGCTAAAATCATTGCCTTTGTTTTTTCAGGAAAAGTAAGTAAAAAATCTACAACATCTGAAACTTTATGCTGTATTACTTTTTTGCCCGAAACGGGAGAAAATGTTTCGCCAGCACGTGCAAAAAGCAATTTCATGTAATCGTAAATTTCGGTAGATGTGCCAACAGTAGAACGTGGATTTCGACTATTTACTTTTTGTTCGATAGCAATTGCTGGCGGAATTCCTTTTATAAAATCGACTTCCGGCTTATGAATTTTGCCCAAAAATTGGCGTGCATACGACGATAAACTTTCAACATAACGCCTTTGCCCCTCGGCATAAAGCGTATCAAAAGCCAAAGAAGACTTTCCTGAACCCGACAAGCCTGTTATCACAACAAATTTATTTCGAGGTATTTTTACTTCTAAATCTTTCAAATTGTGAACTTTTGCGCCCTTCACATGAATAAACTGCTCCTCTTTTTGCGTTTTTTTTGGCATAAATATTGAATTTGTTTACTAGTAGTTTTAACAAAAATACTTATTTTTTAACGAATAAATTTGTAAATATTTATAAATCAATAGTTTAAAAATCATACAAGCATTAATTATTCTATAAAAAACTGTTTTTTGCAGTTTGCGAAATTACAATTTTATATTTTAATTTTTAAAGCTTTTTCATTCTAAAATTTTTATTTGCACGGTAATATAGCAAACTACTTGTATTGAATCATTTTAATAACAAACAATACTTTTTACAAAGAATTGGAAACAGCATATTTAAACGAAGAAAAATGAATAAAAATTATTTTTCATCAAAAAAAACTTTTTTTTTTGCTTTTTTTTCGGTACCTTTAATTTCTTTTTTAATAAAAAGTCTTTTAAATTTAAACTATTTTGATTTCATAAAACACTAATAATCAAGACTAAGAATAATTTGTTCTTTTTTTTAAAAAAATGAAAAAAAAACAAAGCAACCTTTTGAACTTTCAAATTGTCTATATTTTGAAAACAACAATGAAATAAATGAGAAAAATTGAAAGTTGAAATTTTCTGACAGAAATATAAATAAATTGAGGATTCTAAATTTCACACAAAAAAGCATCTAATATGAAACATTCTAAACTTTAGTTAAATTTTATTAATTAGTGTAAAAAAAAATTCTATAAAAAAAGATTTTAGGGTAAAACCTAAGAGAGGAGGAAATTATGACAACAAATAAATTAGATGATTATCAATTAGTTCAAGATTTTATAAATGGAAATAAGAAAAGTATAGAAACTTTGATAAAAAGACATAAAAGCAAAGTTTATACATATATTCTTCTGATAGTGAAAAAAGAAGCACTTGCTGAAGATATTTTTCAAGAAACATTTATAAAAGTTATTAAATCGCTTAGAAAAGGAAAATATCAAGAAAAGGGTATTTTTGTTTCGTGGGTTATTCGAATTGCGCACAATTTAATAATTGACCATTTCAGAAAAGCCAAGCATTTGCGCACACTTTCAAGCGAAGATTCTGACGTTGATATTTTCAACAGCTCTAAATTTTCGGACAGCAACATAGAAGACAAAATGATTGAAAATCAGATTGCTAACGATGTTCGCAAATTAATTGACTTGCTGCCCGAAGACCAAAAACAAGTAATTTTGCTTAGACATTATGGAGACTTTAGTTTCAAAGAAATAGCTGAGCAAACGGGAGTTAGCATCAATACCGCATTGGGCAGAATGCGCTACGCACTTATCAATTTGCGTAAATTGATTGATGAAAAAAATCTCAGTTTGACCAGAGTATAATTATTTATTGCACTTAGCGCAAGTTATTTTTTTTGCGAAAACAACAATTTTAGCTAATTAGTATATATTCTGCAACAAATTTATACTTAGTTTTTATGGAAATACTTATTTAAAATAGTTCTATATTAGCAAAAAATGTATTTCTAAGGAAAATACGTTTCACGCAAAATCTGCTAATAATTAAGACGTTACATTTCAAGAAAAAGCGAACCCCAAAAAAAGGTTCGTTTTTTTTATACTAAAAATTGAACAAAATGCGTTTTTATGTAAAAATAAATAGATAGAACACACAATTTTTTTCAAAAAAGAAGAAAGTTTACTTAAAAATAAGATTCACATAATATATTCTTAATTTAGGCGTTTTATCATTAACTATCTTATAAATACAGTAAAGCTTATGAAAAGTGTTAGAACCTTTTTTTACTCGGTGGACAATTCTAAAAATGAAAAGATTTTTATAGATGTTGATGAAACTTTTAACAAAGAATTCGACTCTTTTAATGATGTTTTTGAGCTTTTAGAAAGAGCAAAAGCCGAACCAAGTAAAAGAGTTATGGATAAAATATTTAGTGAAATTTAATTTCAAGGTATTTTTTTGTTAAAAAAGCATTAAAATATTAATTTAAAAAACTAAAAAACGTTTTATACATGATGTTAAAAAAAAAGCTATTCATTAATTTGAATAGCTTTTTGTATTTTAAAAATTATTTTTTATTGAATCTTAAGCATCAATATTTGCATATTTTGCATGTTTTTCGATAAAATCGCGGCGTGGTGGCACTTCATCGCCCATAAGCATTGAAAAAACTCGGTCGGCTTCGGCTGCGCTGTCAATCGTAACTTGCCTTAGCATTCGTTGTTCAGGATTCATAGTCGTTTCCCAAAGTTGCTCGGCATTCATCTCGCCCAAACCTTTGTATCTCTGTACATTAACCGACGAATCATTTCCTTTTCCAAGTTCGGCAACAGCCTGCAAACGTTGAGTTTCATTCCAACAATAAATGCCTTTTGTTCCTTTTTTTACTTGATAAAGTGGCGGTGTAGCAATGTACAAATATCCTAATTCAACCATTTCTTTCATATATCTGAAAAACAAGGTCATAATAAGAGTTTCAATGTGGCTTCCATCAACGTCGGCATCGCACATGATGACTACTTTGTGATAACGTAACTTAGCTAAATTCAATGCTTTGCTGTCTTCATCAGTTCCAATGCTAACTCCCAAAGCAGTAAAAATATTCCGAATTTCTTCACTTTCAAAAACTTTGTGCTGCATGGCTTTTTCGACGTTCAAAATCTTACCACGAAGTGGCAAAATAGCTTGATTTTTTCTGTCGCGCCCTTGTTTGGCAGTACCTCCTGCCGAATCTCCCTCTACAAGAAACAGCTCACTTAGCGCAGCATCGCGCTCTTGGCAATCGGCTAATTTTCCAGGCAATCCTGAGCCAGTCATTACCGATTTGCGTTGCACCAAATCACGTGCTTTGCGGGCAGCATGACGAGCAGTTGCTGCTAAAATTACTTTTTGAATAATAATGCGAGCATCTTTTGGATTTTCTTCCAAATAATTAGTAAGCATCTCAGATACAGCACGTTCTACGGCTATACTAACTTCTGAGTTGCCCAGTTTTGTTTTTGTTTGTCCCTCAAATTGAGGTTCTTGCACTTTAACAGAAATAATAGCGGTCAAGCCTTCTCTAAAATCGTCGCCCGAAATATCGAATTTCAATTTTGAAAGCAAGCCCGAATCGTCGGCATATTTTTTCAAAGTACGAGTAAGTCCACGCCTAAAACCTGTTAAGTGCGTTCCTCCCTCGTGCGTATTGATGTTATTTACGTAAGAATGAATGTTTTCGGTATAAGAAGTATTGTACTGAAGAGCTATTTCAACCGGAATTTCATTTTTATCAGATTCTACATTGATAGGCTCTGGAATTAATTTTTCACGGTTTCCATCTAAAAATTTAATAAATTCCTTCAAGCCTTCTTGCGAATAAAAAACTTCAGATAAAAACTCCCCATCGTCAGTTTTTTCTCTGTAATCGGTTAAGGTTAAACGAATTCCTTTATTCAAATAAGCCAATTCGCGCAAGCGAGAAGCCAAAATATCAAATTTATAATCGGTGGTAGTAAAAATAGAAGCATCGGGCGTAAACTTAATGGTTGTGCCGGTTCTATTGGTTTTTCCAACTACTTTTATGTCGCCTTGAGGTGCACCAATGCAAAATTCTTGTTCGTAAATCTCGCCATTGCGATGAACGGTAGCTATCAATTGGGTTGATAATGCGTTAACGCAAGAAACGCCTACTCCGTGCAAACCTCCCGATACCTTATAACTTCCTTTATCGAACTTACCTCCAGCATGTAATACAGTCAAAACAACCTCTAGCGCAGATTTACCTTCCTTTTCGTGAAAATCGACAGGTATTCCGCGTCCATCATCAACTACTGTTATAGAATTATCGGCATTTATCGAAACATCTATGGTAGTACAATGCCCTGCTAAGGCTTCATCTATCGAGTTATCAACTACTTCGTAAACCAAATGATGCAAGCCTTTTTCTCCAATATCGCCAATATACATCGCCGGACGCTTACGAACGGCTTCTAATCCTTCCAAAACCTGAATACTATCGGCTGAATAATCCGAAGTATTATTATTCATTAGTTCTTTATCACTCATTTATAAAATATTTTTTTGTATTTACTTGCCTTTTCATTTATCGCAAATTTCACTTAAATTTATGCTTTAAAAAATATACAATAATATGGTTCGACACTTTCGCTATCTATCTGAAAGACAAGTGATTTTATATTTCTACATTCAAAAAAAATGCTTCTTTTACAGAGGTGCGAAAGTATAAAAATAAATTCAATTTTCAAGTTTTATTTTTAACTTTTTATCAACAAAAATACGTTTTTTTTA
>JFJP01027185.1_pt1 | contig 20510 bp, 29 predicted proteins | sample 431651 | NCBI WGS metagenome assembly JFJP01 (sample SAMN02602958, study PRJNA72255) | Microbial mat metagenome, whole genome shotgun sequencing project. | biome: fresh water; feature: sink hole; material: water; isolation source: purple microbial (photo- and chemosynthetic) mats found in...
AATTTTGAAGTTTTTATTGTGAAATTCTTAAAACAATTTTCTATTGAAAAGTTTAATGAATTTGGTTTCAATTGTTTTATAGCTTCAATGATTATTCCATTCATGGATAAAGCAGATTCTTTCATAGATTTAGACAATGTAAGTAATTCGATCAGGAACAACCCCAATTATTTCCAAAATTTGCAGATAAAAGGGGTTATGAATAAAGAAATAATTGAATTTGTGTTCTTTATATTGACAAAGCTTTTCGAAACTATTAATCAAAAAGTAATATATTCCAAAAATATTATTAGAGCTTTAATACCAGAATATTGTGATAGATTAACAATCGGCTATTTAAATAACGAAATCATCAAACTCTATATCAAAACTAATAATGATTCAAAAGTGCAAATCAAGCAAATCATTCAAAAAATAACCACATTGTTTAATAAGAAATTCAAAGGAATTTATTTTTTTCAAGTGATTTTCTCAAGTGTGGAACGCTATAACTTGCAAGAAACTTCAATAATTTATAGTGAAACTGATCTGAAAGTTGAATTACTTATAGAATTCCTTCATAGTATTTTAAATGAAATAAATGTTGAATTGATAGACTATGGAAAAATTAGTAGATTTGATCAACTTTTGTTCAATGAAAACATGCTTTCAGTTAACGGAAATAAGGATTTTATCATGATAAACTATCCAGCTGAAACCCGAGGCAATATGATCTATAATTTCCCTAACAGATACAAAAGATTTGGATTATCTGTACAAAGAGGAACATGGTTAACTATGAACAATGAGCAATATGAATGGCCGGTCGCCTATATCTCAGTCAAAGATATTTTAATAAACCCAAATATTGGAGGAAAACCAAATATAAATTCAATGACTAAAGGGATTTATCCATTCATTTCGAAAAACGGAGTTCAATGTGTCAATGATATGAATCAACTAGAAGGATTTTTGGATGAAATAAAAGTTTTTGGAAGAAAATTTAAAGTTGCTTTTCAATGTAGAATAAACCCTAATGAAATACAGTTTGATGATGCGAATAAATGCCTTTATGTTTTGGACAGATCGAAACCTGATATCATCAGACCATATGGGATTTTAATTAAGGAAGTAAATTAAAGGAATTAAAAATTTGATTGATTGAATTTAAACATCAAATTTAATTAAAAATCCTTTATCAGTAAAAAAATAAATAATATCCTTTATTTATCAAAAAATTAAAAAAATTTATGATTAAAAACCAGAAATAATTTGTTTTTTCATCTCATTTAATTTTATTCTTTTAATTTCTTAAAAACTATCATCACTCCAAAAAATCATCCTCAAAGCCTTCCCCCTCGTCGTTATTTCGTTCATGATGTTCAGGTAGATTCGCCCCTACATTTTGATTCGGAGGAAGATGGTTCCAAGGCATTAAAGAATTGACCAACAAAGATAGCAACCCTTGTTGCATATTCAATGGATTATAATTTGGAGGGGGTCCTTGGTTCCCTTGAACATCTGGAATGTTATTAAGATCTAATCTTTGCATTTGTTCAATGAGACTGTGTTTTGTGATAAGTTTATATCTTCTTAACGGAAAAGGTATGTTTTTACAGCATTGTTGTGTGCACAATTTTTCGAAATACTCTGAATAATTCAAGTTTTTTTCATCAATTTGATTGAGAATATAGCCCAATGTCCCTTTGATCCATATGTTAATTTGATTGCCTTTCCATATGATTTTCGATCTTTCAATATAAATTTCCATTATTTTATCTAAACCTTCAACATCCTCATCGTTTTGTAGTTGCAAAAATGAATAAAACGGCCTATTTTTTTCCTCAAAAAAAGGGTGAGCTAAAATTTCCTTATAATTTTTCTTTTGCCATCCTTTAAAAGAAGAATGTGAGAGGTTCTGTTTATGTATTTCGTTTTCACTGATGATTTTCATGATTAAATTTGGATAAAGCAGAATCGCGACAATAAACAAAACCATGTGATTTTCTTGAATATAATCCGAGCTCAAGGCTATTGCCTTTGAGAAATCCTCTGCATTTATTTCGTAAATATCACCACTGCTTTTTGTTTTTTCTATTTTTTGAAGCATTTTATTAAATTTCGCTAAAGCACATGAATAAATGAAATTTGGTAAGAATAAAATCGAATATTTATCAGTCCCATAAACTTCTTTACAAAATTTATCAACAAAACTTAATAAATAATCATAATTTCTTGCGCTTATCGCATTGTAATCAAGAATAAGCAAACCTCCTACAGGGTCTAAAAAAGGATTGAGTTTGATCAAGAATTTGTTATATTCCAATGCTGCTTTATAACAAGCTTTTTTCCCCAGAATATCTATAAATTTAACAATTGTGTTAAACAAAGACTTCGAAAATTTATTGTGTTCCCATGATAAAACAATATTTTTTATCTCATTTGTGAGCAATCGACCAAACTCAAAACCAAAACTCTCCTCATAAAGAAAGAGAATTTGTTCTAATAGAGCATTAGCCTGTTTGAAATCACCTTTCAGTCTGAAATAATCACCTACGTCAAATAAACAATCAATATGGAATGGGTTTGTGTTCAAAAACTCAAAGATGTTATTCGGGTCATTAGTATTTTTTAAGGTTTCATATGTTTCCTTTTATAATAAAGATGTTTATTTTAATAAATTGGATAAAAAATGTGAAAATACTTGTAAATGAACATATTTTTGACTTGGTGTAAAAGCGAAAACTGAATTACCATATTCATCATTTGATATTTTTTCACAGACGAATTTCTCAGGAATAGTTCCTATTGGCTTATTCCCATAGGATAAATAATAGTTTTTATAGGGCTTGAATTGACGATGTTTTAGCATTTTCATCTGTTTAGACTCTTTTTTAGAGAGATCACCTTGAGTGAATCCTTCACTTATTTTAGCGTTCTTAAAATATCGTTGGAGCTCTTTATTATAATTCAGGAGATTTAATTTAATATCCAGACAATAAGAACTATCAGCTTCTTCTTCAAGAGTATTGGATTTCTTTTCCTCTTCTGGTGGGTTCTGAAAAATAGTTTCTTCTTTATGTTTGGCTGGTTTTTCTTTGGTTTGTAATTTTTCCTTGTTTTTTTTTTTTTTTTTTTTTTTTTTTTTCTTGTTCTTCTTCAGATTCCTCGTCATCATTTAACATCATAAAGAATTGCTTAGGTTTCGTTTCTTCATTTGTCTCCAAATTTTCTTCGGCTTTTGTTTCAACTTCTTCTTTTTTAGAAAAGTCTTTAATTTTCTTTACTGTTCTGAGAGACATTTTTCTTTTTATTATAAAGATATTTATTGATTTTGATTTTTTTTCTTGTCTTTAATTATTTTTTCGTTTTTTTCTTTTATAAAAAAAAACAAATTTTTAAAATTCTGATTGAGAAGTCAAAAAACAGGAACAGTTTTAAAAGAAATAAAAATATTTTTTTTTTTTTAACTGATTAATCAAAAAATGAGAAAAAAATGAAAAAATCATTTAAAAATTTAAATTTTACAAAATTTTATAAAATAAAAAGTCTTAAAATTATTCTGTATTTTCAGAGTAATTATAATTATAGTTTCTTTTCTTTCCACTTGAAGCACTGTTCTCATTATTGGCCTTGCTTGTCATCGATTGAAGCCGATCTTCACCTATTTTACTATACGGAAAAACGATATCAAAAGCCTCATTCAATTTTTCGACTTCATTATTTCGAGTTGAAAGAATATCTAATTTCACCTTTTTTTTGAAAGAAAATTTTTATTTTTTGATTTTTATTTCGTACTTTTTCCATTTCTTGTCGATAAATTCTTTCAGAGTCTTCTCTTTCTAATATAATGGCCAATTTCCTTTTCAATTCATGGTTCTCTTTTCGATACTCTGATAATTCCATCTCGAATTCTTGAATTTTCTTCACACATTTATCGTATTCTTCTGATAATTGGCTTTATTTAATTTAATAAGAAAAATGAATTTTTCAATGGTTTAATTTACTTATTTAGCGTTTTTGATCTTTGCAACTCTTTGTCTTTCAATATAAACTCATCCTAAAAAAATAATTTATATTTATTTCATAAATAAGCTAAATTACTTTATAATGCAGTAATTTTCTTTCATCATCCTGCTTTAAAACCTTGAAATCATTAATAATTTTCTCTTGTTTTTCTAAACAATGACAAAAAAAATTAGGAAGAAAGAATTATAAATTTATTGAAAACTTAAGATATTAGTTTGATTGTCCATTTCTGATTCTAATTCTTTATAATCATTCAATAAAGTGGAATTTTTTTCTGAGAGATCTTGTCTCAACATTTCGTTTTCCCGAGCTAATTTCTCACAGACCCCTTCCAATTCAATCACCTTTAAAGTTTTTAAAATCAATTTATCTCAAAAAAATTCAATTCCACTTTTTGTTTGTTTAGCTTTAAACTTTCTAAATTTTGTATGTTTTCTTTCTCCAATTGAAAGTTTTGTTCTTTCAATGAATTATTGCAATTAAGCACATCTTTTTTTTTAATAACTTCTTGTTGGCAATTGAATACTTCATCTTTTTTTATTACAATTATTTTGATTTTATATTGGATTTATTATTTTCTACAAACCTCTCATTTTTTTTTCAGAAGCCTTTAAATTATAAATTTGTTCATTTAGGAATTTTTCCTTATCATTGCATTGTTCTTTATAAACAAAGAAGGTTTCCTCAGTTTCTTTATGAAGTTTCTTCATATTAAATGAACGATAAATTAACGATTTTTGTTTTAAATCAAAACCTGAAGTTTTTCGCATTCTTTTTTCCACATAGTCGTTGAACCTTCATTTTGATTGAATCTATTGCTCATGCTTATTGATTAATCATTATAATATAGATTTTTTTGAATTAAACCTTTCCATTTGCTTATTCGTTTCATCTAATAAAGCCTTTAATTTTTGGTTTTCTTTTTCTTTTCTTTCAATCTTTTCGTTATAATAAGAATATGAACAGAATGATAATAACACACTTTTTCCAAGGTTTCTTCCATCATTGTTTTCAATTGGTTGAATTTCTCAAAATAAGGTTTCAATCTCTTGTTTTCCTTTTCAATTTCTAAATAATATCTTTCTTTTTTTTCTAATTCAAGTTTGAAACTCTCCATCTAAAAACAATTTTCATTTTTTTAAAAAGAAGCCAAATTCAAACTTTTTCTCTTTGTCTTTTAATATTATTGATATAAAATTCTTCTTCTTGGATTTCCTTCATTTGAAAAGCTCTTATATCATCGTAGCGCTCTGTAACTAAATTAAAATTGTAATTTTTCCCCAAATTTTTACCTAGGTTTTTAGACAAAGTTTCTTTTTCTGGGAAGTTTTCATCTCTTTTATTACGAGTTGCATCCATTTGAATTTCTTGTTTATTTTATTTAACGTAAACGATTTAATTTTTTAAATATTTTTATAAATTTTTCAATTTTGATTTTTTAAATTTTTAAATTTTTTTTTCGTCCAAAACCAAAAATTTTTTTTTTATAAAAAAATTTCATAAAAAAAAAAAAAATCAAAAGAGTTTTTTTTTATTGATGATAAGTTCTCTATAAATTTGATTTTAATAAGCTGAACAAGAGGCTTGTCCATCATGCAAACATTGAAGGATTGGTGGCATTTTTAAATTCAACTTGACACTTGCTTTTGAATTGACATTTTGAATGGATTTCAGCCACTCATAGGCAATAATAGCATCTGCTGAAAAACCCAATACATTTTTAGTATAATTCAAACTAGTGAGTTGTCTGGTTAATCTTTCTGTTGTTGAAAGCACCTCTCCTTGAGCTTTTTGAGTCGCGATGGTTGCTGAAATATTAGCGCTATTAATAAGAACGACAGCATCGGTTTTAGCTTTCAGAATCAGCCCATCAACTTGATTTTGAACAGTTGTTTGATTGTAAATAGCAGCCTGTATGCTCAAATTTGCATTCTTTTGATATATTTTTGATGGAAATTTTTTAGAAATCTTTAATTTAGTGAAAAAACTTGGGTGTCACTGATGGCGCTTGAAAAAGTGGTGGGGAATTCTACGTCTAATAATTGAAAGTTTTGTATTGTGGCATGATAGTTTTGTAAAGATGTCATTATATTAAGGACTAGACTGGCTTCCACAACTAAAGAAATAAAAGTTTTTTCAAAAAACTTCTACAAACCTGTTCTGTTATAGACAAAGTCAAAGGCTGTGAAATTCGAAATAACATCTCTGAAAATATTGATGGCAATATTTTTATAACCAGCTTCATAAGTAGCCTGCATGTTATATTAAGGAATAATTATTAAATAAATTTATCAACCCAAGGCCATAAGTAAAAGAGATCCAATATATCAATTAATGTTGCTTTCAAATTGTATTGAAAACCAGCTGAAATTTGAATGTTTAAACCATCCTTTTTAAAATTTTATTTAATAAATGAAAAAAAATCGGTTTTTTTTTAACTGATGATCGACAAGTGATATTATCAAGCTCAATTCTTTGATATTGTGAGCTAAAAAATTAAAAAAAAATACATTAAAACTAAAAATTCTTATTTCAAACTTATAAATAACGAATTCATGAGCCACCCCAATAAAATGCCTTCCAGCTGTGTATAATTGAGATTCATCCAAAGAAACCGAAGTTGTGTCATAATCTAAACCTATTTCAGTTGGGTCCAAAGATTTAAGAGAAGCAACTGGAAGAGCAATTGCTAGAACAATCCCAATGCAGCAAATAACTCCTATTGCAATTTTTATTGATTTTGAGAATTCCATTTGTTTTTTCAAAAAAATAATAATTTATTTGTGTTAAAAAAAAAAACTTTTGTTTTGAAAAAAAAATAAAAATTTAAATAATTTTTGGATTTTTGTTTTTGACATATAGGAGAAAATTTTATTGATTTTAAGCAACTTTCGCTAATTTTTTGGATTCCAAATAGGCCTTGAAATTATCTTTGACTTTAAACGGTCTTTCCCCTAAAATTTCTACGATAGCATCCAAATCAAGAGTTTCTTTTTCAATTAATTTTTTCGCCAAACTTTATAAGATTAAATATTTTTTATCAAAATTAAGAAAAGACAATACTTTTCTATCTGCGTCTTATAAGTTTTAATGATTTCTCTCGATTTTTCTGTCGCATCTTGAATGATTTTTTTAATTTCTTGATCGATAATCTTTAAAAACCATGAAAACCATTCCCAAAAAAAAAAAAAGCTACATTCTGTGTAGCTTCACTATGTTTTTTAACGAATTCCTCTTCTTTAAATGCAATATATCCTAAACGTTCGCTCATACCGAAGTTTATCACCATAGCATTGGCAATCCTATAAGCTTTTTGCAGATCATCAGAAGCTCCTGTTGTATACTAAATCTAAAAATTGCAAGAAAAATATTAAATTTATTAAACAACTTTGCCAAAAAAGTGTTCTTCACTGCATCTACCCCCCAAAACGCAAGCAATTTTATCCTTCAATTCTTCTTTAGACTCCAAAGAGCTTTCATTCGGTAAATATTGAGCAAATCCCAATGAGCCCTTTGATCTTGCAATAATTGTTAACTTTTTTTATTATTATTATCATTATTTCAAAAAGTTTTTAAATAAAAACTCATTCATTTACCTTTAAAAGGGGATTACCTCCTTCTAGAAACCAACTGACAACTGCATGCCCTGACTCATGATAGGCAATAATCTTCTTTTCTTCTTCAGAAATCAGTTTTTTTCTCTCTAAACCCCCAATAATCCTTTCCGAAGACATTTCGAAATCAGAACTATCTACATGGTCTTTATTTTTCCTCGCTGCTAAAATCGCAGCCTCATTGCATAAATTGGAAATATCAGCTCCTGAAAATCCTGGCGTTAATGTAGCCAAACGCAGAGCATATTCTTCATTAGTTTTCGAAGCTTCCAGCTTCAGATTTCTTAAATGCACTAAGAAAATCTCCTTTCGACCATCGAGATCAGGCAGATTTACTTCAATCATTCTATCGAAACGACCAGGTCGTGTTAGAGCTGAATCCAGTACTTCTTTTTTATTGGTGGCTTTGAAACAAAGGAAAAATTATTAACTATAAAGAATTATTCATGGAAACCTGCCAAAACAACAACGTTAATATCAGTGCCAAAACCGTCCATTTCAACCAAAAGTTGGTTTAAAGTATTATCTCTTTCGTCATGTCCTCCGAATTTTGCTTATATAAATAAATTATAACCCAATTTTTGAAATTTATTCAAATAAGCAAAAATTAAAATTTTCTATTATGTTGATGAATGTAATTTTAAACCTTCTCTTTTTTTCCCAACAGCATCGATTTCATCAATAAAAATTATAGATGGACTTTTTTCTTTCGCTTGTTTAAATAAATCTAAAATAAAAAACCATAAAATCTCACAAATAAATATAATTTAATCACCTCTCACTCTCGCAGCACCAACCCCGACAAACATCTCAACAAAATCTGATCCTGATAAATAGAGAAAAGGAACGCCAGCTTCTCCCGCACAAGCCTTTATGAATAATAAAATAAATATTAATAATTTTAATTTTTGCATTTCAAAATTCTTAAAATTAACACACTTTAGCTAGCATCGTTTTACCAGTTCCTGGCGGTCCTGATAAAAGTGCTCCCTTTGGCAATCTTGCCCCCATTTCTTTATATTTATAAGGTTTTTTGAGGAAATCAACGAATTCATTGATTTCCATTTTGGCCTCATCTAAGCCAGCAACATCTTTGAATTTAACTTTGATGTTCGTATCAATTCCATAAATCTTCGTTTTCGATAGTTCTTGCTTGGGTTTTGGAGAGCTTTTGATGATATAAATGATCAAAACTGCTGTAGTCAGAACATAGATCAAATGAGAAAAACGATCAAAGTCTTTATAGGGATCTCCTGTATATTTGAACTCAACTGGAATGAAAGTATCTGAGGATTTGCCTTTATCTTTTTGGATAGTCTCAAGTTTTTCGAGGAAATGATCTATGTTGCCTAGGTTCAGATATTTGGTTTCATTGGTAGAGAGGTAAATTTTTGCATAGGTTTGGTAGAAACTCACATCGATTTTACGATTCATTTGTATTTTCAAAATACGTTCTTGTGAAAATAAATTCAAAAATTCCTAAAAAATGGAAAAAAAAGAAAATATAGAAAAATGAACAAAGCAGAGAGAAAAAAATATTGAATATTTACTTCATAAGAGATAGTGCTAAATGGATCATAATAATGTATCCCAACTAAAACTGCGAATCCCAACAACAAAAGGGTATTGAAATAATGCTTAGGTTTAATATTATAATTTTGATTGAACTCTTGGAAATCGTTCTTTAGTTTTATAAATTGGGCTTTAAATTCTTGCAAACTTTGTCTCAATCCATAGATTTTTCTTTTTGTTTGTTGTTTTTTTTCTTTGTCCTGTTTGTCTTCTTTTTCGTTTTTTTCCTGTCTTTCTCTTTTTCTTTCGTTTTTATTATCTTTTTCATGTTCTGTTTCTGTTTTCTCATGTTTTTCGTTGTTCAAAATCTTTTTTTCTTCTTCTGTTTTGGGCTCTTTTTCATCTTTTGTAGTTTCTGCATGTGATTTTGATCTTTTAAACCTTTCAAAACCTAAAAAAAGAGAAATATATTCACAAAACTTAAGAGTAGTTTTTACCTTTAGGAGGATCTTTTTCATCATGTTTTTGTGAGAAATTGAAAGAAATTAAAGGGTTCAAAGGTTTAAATGCTAGAGGATTCTGGAAAAAAAAATGATTTGTGAGGGTTCTTCGGAATGTGAAGAGAATTCTATTTTTTAGCATTTACGGTGATTTTTTCAAAGTAAAATTTAATATTTTTTAATTTGGATTTTGTTTTGGTTTTGATCAGAAATTTTTAAAAAAATTATAACTTGTTTTTTTTAAATAAATAAACTATTTTTTTGCATTTCTCATTGATTTCTTCTATCATTTTTTTTTAAAAACTCTCAAAGTTTTCATTTTTTTCAATTGTTTGTAATTCATATAATTTTTCAATAAACCTAATGTCAAATCCTTTGTTTTCGCGAAATCCAATTTCAAAGAAAATCCTTTTTTAGAGCTTGCTTGAAAATTAAAAAATCAAAGGTTCATTTAAAAATCTATAAACATTTCAAAGGAAAAATGGAAGCAGAGGATTCTTCTTGTTCCTCTTCATAAAAAGGAAGTTTTGAATTTAATAAGAAAATATTTGGGTTTTGAGTTTTTTGCAAAAAATTTTTAGAAATTTTTTCTTTGAAAAATTTTGAATGGGACAAATTTCGCTTAATTCAATAAATGGAAAATTGAGATATTTCATAAAAAAAAGTTTTTGCAAAAAAATTACTTTACAAAATTTCAAAAGGGTATGGTGGGCTGTTAAAAAAAAAAATCCTTTAAAGGCAAAGTGTTCATCGATATGAATATTGGAAAAAGTTATTTGTGCTAAGATTTTTTTAAAAATTAGGACATTTATCAAATAAATAAAAACTTATAGACATCCAAAGATCATTATATGATCTAATTTTTTGATGGGCGTTGAACAGAAAAAATACTTGTAGAAACATTAAATTATTTTCATTTTGGAATGATTTTCAATTTTTTTTTTTCAAATAATTTTACAAAATTTTCAATTTTTTTTCAAATCAAAATTTTCCCTTTAAAAAAAATCTAAAAATGACAGCAGCTTCAATCTTAATTCCAGGGAAATTCGTTGTGTTGATAGGTCAGCTTCTAATAACAATCGTGATCCTCTATACAAAAGTAATCAAATTCAGCTGAAAAAACATTTTCATTTCTAAAATTTTGTTCATAAAGAGTGATAATATTTATGCTGGTCTCCCAGCAAACACTTCTTCAAGTTCTGATAGTTATATATCAGCTCAATCAAGGTTATTTCAAGAATTTAAATAAAAAATATTAACATTATTTTTAGTTTATTGGGGGCTGTTGCAATGACCATTATTTTTCTTGTAATTGAATTGATCATTTTATTTGTGGGGACCACCTTATTTTATGATAAGAATAATTTGTTCCGTATTTGAAACGCAAATAGTTTAAGAGGATTTTAAATTTTTTTATAGAATGTCTCATGCATGGGCTGGGAACAATTTTATATAGTTGGTTTGTTTTGGATAAATGGCATTATTATTCTCTTTGGTATTTATGGGCAATTTTCAGGTTTATAATTCAATGAATTAATTAATTAATTAAATCTTTTGTTTATTTAGCTTGATTCCCATATTTTTTGAAGTCTTAACTGTTGTCATGTCTGTGATGTTTTATAGGAAAGTCAAATGAAAGGACCATAAAGAATTTTCCGTTGTTCAATGTTTTTTAATTTGATGAAAATCTTTTAAATTTTTTTTAAAACACATATTATTTTTTTAAATTTTTAAAGAAAAAAAAACAATTCAAAGGATTTTTTTTTTTTTTAATCTTTAATTAGATTTTAACCCAAAATTAGTCCTTTTTCTCTACAAAATTCCAGAAATAATCATAAATTCTTTGTTTATCTTAATTGTTCAGTGTCTGAATCCCTATTTTCTTTGAGGATGATTTTATCATTATCAGAAGAAGAAGAAGTTGAACTCTCATCGACATCCTCATAATATTCCTCATTATTTTCATTACTACTGCTTTCTGAACGATCAGAACTCTGTTGATATTCCTCATCTAAACATTAAAATAATATAAAATGAAAACAATTTTTTGAAAAACCTTGAAGTTCTTTATCAGGAACAACCATAGGTATCATTCTACCGTTTCTCATAAAATTCATATTTGCAATATTTCTGATAACTTTCAAATTCTTCTTGAATAATTCATCATTTTCAATGTTTTGATTCTTGCTTTGCGCATAACCAACCTTTGCAGGATGATTTTCAATTTTTTCTGTGTCAGAATATTTATATTTTTTCTGCAGTTTCTCGTTTATTTTAACTCTTTCAGATCTGAGATTGCCTTCGCTCTGTTCTGAGTACTCCAAAAGATTCAAATCCCCTTCTAATTTGGCCAAAAGCTCCTGGTTTTGAAATTTATAAGCCAATTTAAACAATTTTTTTATTCTTGAAAAATTATTGATTGTAATAAGGTAAATAAATAGAAAATACATTGAACTAGTGGGGTTAAAATTCAGCTTCATCAGCTGATAAAGCAAGGTGGTGAATGAATGGTGCTCATTTTTTACTTGAGTCAAAAGGAAATAAAAAATTTCAAGGTCCAAAACGACATTATGTAACGAGGCCTTTGCAAATTTAAAAATTAAAAGTTTTGTTTTATTCTCTATTGAGAGAAAAAAAATAAAAGCATCTACTTCAATCATAAGCGAATAGGCTCTTTGGACGTTTCGATTGATCAAATAGCCTTCAATGAGATATGAATAGGTGACATCATTTGGTTGATAATCATATTTCTTCATTGTGAAGAGCATTTGATGGCCTAATTCAACCTGATTATTCAAAACCATTTCACGGATGATGTAATTGAAATATTCCATTGTTATATAATAATTTTTATTCAACAACCGGTTCAGTTCCTAATGGAGAATGTTTTTTTAAAATTTCTTTTATAAAGAAAAGACTAACCTTTTGAAATAATTCATATTTCCTTAATCTCAGATAATTTTCTAAATATTTGTGTTGGGGACACAAGATTGAACGAAAATCTTTGTGTGCATCATCTTTTTTTAATCAATCATTAAGAATATTTTTAATTTGATTTAATTAGGGGTTTAATCGTGGGGATAAATTCTTTACCTTTGACGGTTTGGGAAGAAGAAAATTCATAAAGAGCCTTGTGATATGGTTTGGGTGCTAACACAAAACGCAAACAATGTTTGAAAATCAGCATGTCGAGCGATGTTCTGAGAATTTATTATTTTTTTTATTAAAAATCTTTGTGAATTTTGTTTATTTTATTTTTTAAAACAAGACAAAAAACAAAGTTTTTTTTTTTTGGGATGGAATTTTAAATTGTAAAAATTTTGAGAATTGAAATGAAAGAAATAATTAAGGAATAAATTTCGAAATGATCTCCGTAAACCAACCCCATCAAAAAGCTAATTAAACAAATGGTCGTCATTTGAAAAACACTCACAAAGTCTTTTATTTTGTTTTTATAGTTTTCGGTGAAATAATGAAAATTTATACATTTGCTATTTTTCTCATGATATTTCGTTTTGAAAAAACTTTCTAAAAACTTCTTTTTTTTGAGTTCTCCTTCCATTTCAGTGATTGCCCGTTGTGCTTTAACTATCTTGTGTTTTTGTTCATCTGAAATTTTTTTTAAAGCGTTATTTTCTTTTTTTAGATCTATTGGATACTTTCCAATAAAATCTCTTTCAATCTCTCTTTAATCAAATGAAATTTCCTTTATTAAAAAGAAATTATTCAAATTTTTTTTTTACGCATCTTCATTCAATAAATTAGGGTGTTCATATCTCCTGATGCTTGTGCTTTTTAGCAAAGCAGATGGTTTCCTCATTTTAAAATTTTCATCAACCTTTTCAGACTCCTCCAACTCATCATCTTTAAATGAAACTGTTTTTGCATTTTCTAAACCCTTGTCACTTTTTAACACCTTGAAACTCATATTTTTTGTAAAATCGATTGATTTATTCTCTTCATTAACGAAAGCTTTTAAATCGTTTTTAACTTGATTGTTTAGTTCGTCTTCTTCCACTTTGTTTGATAGAACCATATTGATTTCGTCAATATTTCCACCAAAATTACTTGTGTTTCTTCTTAATTGGGTTGGAGTAATATCATCTAAATTTTCCTAAATTTTTTATAATAATTTAATTTATTCATTTTATTTTTTTATTTATACTGTTTGAATGTAAAGGGCTTTTCTTATTGGACTCTCACCTTTATATACTTTTGGATTATAATTTTTATCATTTTCACTTAGAACTTCACTGAAATGCGTAATTTTCTCTCTGGAAAATTGCACTTCCTCATTATCGCGCTCCTTTTGTTCTAAATTTTCTTCAAGTAGCATTGGTTTTGGCTTCGCAGAGAATGAAAACCCGTTTTTTCCATTTCTCTCAGAAGTAATTATATTTTCTATTCCGCTTTTTTTTAAATTTGGGTCATTTATTATATTGATCAAATTTCTAGATTTATCATATTGTCTAAAACACACAGGGAGTACAAGTTTTTGACAGAAGATTCTTTGATTTTCTTTGATTTTCCAGAAATCCATTGAGTTCGATAAGGAAAAATTCAGGTCTTCTGATTGATATTTTAACGCTTCAAAACTGAATTCGTCCTTTATATGCATATCTATGCAAGTCTGAAAAAAAAATCTTCAAAAGGCCCTCAAACACAAAAAACTTAATAAAAACTTTGCTGGATTTCATCAAAATTTTGATATTTCGGGTTTCTTCGGGATTCAATGTAGAAAATGTTGGGATTATTATATATTCATATGGTGCTTGTATACATTTGATCTATGTTTTTTTTCAGTTTTTTATGTTTATTAATTAAACCTAATAAAGAGTTACACGAAAAACGATTTTTGCTGTCGAAATGTTGGTGATATTAATCTGAGCATAAATCTTTGCCATGGGATAATCTTCGAAAAACACAGCATCTAGGGGTTTTATCTCAAAAAATTTATCCTCCATAATTTTAAGTTGATTATTGCAATTTCAAAATAATTCTTAATTTTTATATAATAAAAAAAATATTTTGTTTAAGTTTCGTATTACCGATTTGGTCAATTTAAAAATAAATATATTTTAATTTTTTTCAAAATAAAAAAGGAGGCCTTAATGAAAAATTAATAATGATTTTTCTAATAGAGAAATTCAACTGATTTACTGATGGAGTTTTTTTTTTATTCTAAATTTTTAAGAACGTCTAGTTAATTTTTTTTTAGAAATTTTTTTTTAAAAAGTTAGGTTTCCTTAAAATGTTAGTAATTTAAAACATTTTTCAGTGGAAACTACTCTCAAACAGAAAAATGGTCCTATATAAAGCCATATTTTAGTATTTTATTTAATCTCAATTTTAATTTCAAACATAAAATGCTAGGCACACTTCTCATCAAACCGCAATTTGCGCGTCTCACTCATGACACTGCGCTCTTTAATCGAATGGATCCATATTGTCTTATAAAAATAGGGTCTCAAACCCAAAGTACCTCTGCTTGTAAGAATGGTGGCAAGAATCCAAAGTGGGGTTTAGCCTCCCTAAGTTTTCATGTTACCTCTGAAGAAGTGATCAATATAGAAGTTTGGGATAAAGATCTTATAGCCAAAAATGAACTAATAGCTCAAGGATCTATTTCACTCGCATTAATCATTTCTAACCCCAATAACCCTTCACCAATAATTCCCCTTTTTTACAAAGGCAAATCAGCTGGTGATATTTGCATTCAATTTGAATGGCATGCTGACCTTGCTTCTGTAAATCAACTTGGAGCCCCAGGTTTTCAACAACCAGCGCCAGTCTATCAACAGCTAGCACCAGTCTATCAACAACCAGAGCCAGCCTATGAAGACCAACAACCAGCACCTGGATATCAACAGGAAATATAAGGAGTTCAGAATTTCATGAAATTCATTATTTTGGATCAAACACATAAACATTAAAATTAAGAAGAATTTAAATATAAGAAAACTTCTTTTTAAAAATATTCCAAAATTAATTATGATGTTATTATTTAAAACCATCGAAGGAATGAATGAATTTATGGGCTTTCTTTTTTCTAAAGAGTTTTTTTATTTAGAAAAGTTTTTTTTTTTAAAAAAAATTATTCAAGTTTTTCATTAATATGTTAGTAATTTAAAAAACATTTTTTCAGAAGAAATTATTATTATATAAAGTCATGTTTAAGTATTTCATCTCAATTTTAATTTCAAACAAAAAATGCCAGGCACACTAATTGTCAAACCCCAAAATGCGCGTCTCACTCATGACACTGAATTCATTATCAGAATGGATCCATATTGCGTTATAAAGATAGGATCTCAAACCCAAAGCACTGCTGTCTGTGAGAGTGGTGGCAAGAATCCAAACTGGGGTATAATCTCCCTAAGTTTTCATCTGACTTCAGAAGATGTGGTCGATGTAGTAGTTTGGGATAAAGATCTTATAAGCAAAAACGATCTTGTCGCTCAAGGATCTCTTTCACTTCAATCAATCATTTCCAGTGGAATTAATCCTTTACTAACAATTCCACTTTTTTACAAAGGCAAATCAGCTGGTGAAATTTACATTCTATTTGAATGGTATGATGATCTTGCATTAGGAAATCCAATTTTTCAACAAGCAGCACCACTCCATCAAGTTGCAGATTAAACCCAAAAACATTAATTACAAAGAATTTTAAATAAAAGAAAACTTCTTTAAAAAAATAAAATCCGAAATAAAATTATCTTTTAACTTTTTCAAGAAAATTGTTCTTCTTGGCAAAATACATTACTTTACAAAAGATTCTTATGCACAATAATCAAATACATTTTAATTTTTCTATTATTTAAGATTTCTATGCATAAAATTAATAAATAACAGAAAAAGTAAAATTAGCTTTGATTTTATTTTCAAAAGTAAAAATTTTTTTTTTATTTTTAATTTTTTTTTTATAATGAAAAAATTATAAAAAGTTTTTCATAAAATTTCAGTGATTTGAAAATAATTCTCTCATCAGAAAATTAAAGCCCCCCAACAGTTAGCATATAAAGCAATACTCAAGTATTTCATTTAATATCAATTTTATTTCAAACAAAAAATGCCAGGTACACTTATCGTCAAACCACAATATGCGCGTCTCATTCACGACACTGAATTCATTTCTCGAATGGATCCGTTTTGCGTAATAAAAATAGGCCCTCAAAGCCAAAGAACTAATACATGTGAAAATGGAGGACAAAATCCAAACTGGGGTCCAGCTTCCTTAAGTTTTCGTCTTACTTATGAAGATTTGGTCAATGTCGAAGTTTGGGATAGTGATTTTTTCACCAAAAACGATCTTGTAGGCCAGGGATCTCTTTCAATGGCAACAATCACTTCCAAAGGATTTAATCCTTCATTAATATGTCCCCTAACATATAAAGGCAGACAAGCTGGTGAAGTTTACCTTCAATTTGAATGGTATGGAGAACCTGCATATGGATATCAACCTGGAGCACCAGGCTATCAACAGCAAGGCTATCAACAAGGCTATCCACAGCAAGGCTATGGACAAGGCTATCAACAGCCACCAGGCTATCAACAGCCAGGTTATGGATTTCAACAACCAAGTTATGGGTATCAACAACCTGATTATGGGTATCAACAACAACCAGCTTATGGTCAGGGATATCAACAACCAATGCCCTATGGAAAAAGTTATAAGGATTACATTAAAGACATTTGCAAAATAGATAAAATCAAAAAACATTATTTTTAATAAGAAATTTTAATATAAGAAAAAAATTTTGTACAAAAAAAAATAATTAATTTTTTATTGATTGTGAAACTTTCTTCGAAAAATGGATCCCATCATTAAGAATCTAGTGAACTCTAAACAAGAAAAACCTTCAAAACCACTGAAACATCTGATTCGTCTCCCCCCGATTCTTCCTGCTAGGAATCCTCGGAAAAACCAGCTGACAGCAGCTCAAAAAGACATAAGAAACCAAGTTCATGAGCTAAAGGTGATTATTTCAAAGAAAATTGGCAAAGGCTTACCTAATTTTAATGAGATGAATGATATTAATCCTGAAGGCTTAAGTGATTTGAAAAAAGTCCAGAAGCCTCTTGTTACTTTTAAGAAAACGCGATTCAAAAAAACCAAGTTTAAAATACCGAGAAATATGCAAAATGTTCAAAAATTACAGGCTGTGATTTGTGGGTTTGTGGATAAACACAAGAATTTAAAGAATGATGTGGATGTTGGGAATATGAAGGAATATGATAAAAATTCACCCTTTATCTATGGGACCTTTGATTTCGTCGAAGATATTCTGAAGGATAATAATTTAATCAAAGATAAATTCGGTTATAATGAGAAGAATTTGAGCAAAAATAGACTGCTTTTGGAAAAGGTTTTGTTGACTAGATTAATCAAACGAGAAGAAAATCTCAAAAAATTGAAAAAATAAAGGAAATTGTTTTATAATTATAGTAAAATTTTGTTTTAAAAAAAAAGAATTTAAGTTTTTAATGAAAATGTTAGTGATTTGAAAAATATTTTCATCAAAAATCACTACCCAAACAACAAAAATGGTCGTATATAAGGTCAATATTTCAATATTTTACTAAATATCAATTTAAATTTCAACCAAAAAAATGCCAGGCACACTCATCGTAAAACCGCAATATGCACGTCTCAATCACGACACTGAATTTCTTAATCGAATGGATCCTTATTGTGTCATAAAAATGGGTTCTCAAACCCAAAGCACGGCTGTATGTGAAAACGGTGGCCAGAATCCAAACTGGGGTTTCGTCTCCCTAAGTTTTCGTATTACCTTTGAAGATGTGGTCAATGTTGAAGTATGGGATAAAGATCTTATAAGTAAAAATGATCTAATTGGTCAAGGAAGTCTTTCATTAGCATCAATCACCACAAAAGGTATGAATCCTTCACTAATATGTCCACTTTCTTACAATGGTAAACCAGCTGGTGAAGTTTACATACAATTTGAATGGCGTGCAGACGCTGGATATGGAATGCAACCTGGAGCACAAGGCTATCAACAGCCAGCACAAGGATATCAACAGCCAGCACAAAGTTATCAACAACCAGCACCAGGCTATCAACAACCAGCACCAGGCTATCAACAGCCAGCACAAGGATATCAACAACCAGCACCAGGATATCAACAGCCAGCACCAGGCTATCAACAGCAACCTCCACCTTATGGGTATCAACAACAAAAACAACCAGTTCCTGGATATCAACAACAGGCAGCTGGATATCAACAAAGACCTGGTGGATTTGGTAATTATTAACTATAAGGAAAGGATTTCTAGAAGTTCATTAAAAATATTGTAAATTAGTTTTAAATAAAAAGAACATTTCTTAGAAAAAAATACAAATTGAATTTATTATTAAACCATCAAATTAAGAAAAATATTTTTTACAAAGCGGTTATTTTTTATTTATTTTAGAAATTTCTCACAATCTTCACACCCACATTTTTTTAAAGTCCTGTTTTTTATAATTAATTATACAATTTCCTTTTAAACTTCAGTTTTTTTAATTGATCCCAAAAAAAAATTTATGATAATTTAAATTTTCAGATTTTTATATAAAAAAAAAAATTTTGAAAAAACTAAAATTAAAAGGTTTTACGGTTCGTATTATTAAACTATCAAATTAATAAAAAAAAATTTTCTTAAAATGTAAAGTGGTAATTTTTTATAATTTCTCACAATCTTCGCACTAATATTTTTCTTCATTCTGCTATTTTTCATAGAAAACCGAAGGCATAATAGATTATAATCCATCTTGCTTGATTTACCAAAATTCATTTTCTTCAAATTTTTTTATTATTCATGTCAAAAATTTGAAAGAAATTTATTAAGTTTTTAATTAAAATGTTAGTAATTTGAAAAATCGTTTTCTCATGAGAAAATTGCGTCCCATAACAAAAGAAATATGAGTATATAACGCCATATTTCAATATTTTAATAAATCTCAATTTAATTCCAATCAAATGCCAGGCACACTCATCGTCAAACCGGAATACGCCCGTCTCATTCACGACACTGACTTCATTGTTCGAATGGATCCTTATTGTGTTATAAAAATAGGTTCTCAAAGCCAAAGCACTGGTGTATGTGAGAATGGTGGCCAGAATCCAAGCTGGGGTTCAGTGCCTCTAAGTTTTCATATTAACTATGAAGATGTGGTCAATGTAGAAGTATGGGATAGCGATTTTATCAGCAGAAACGATCTTATCGGTCAAGGCTTTCTTTCAATTTCATCAATAACTTCCAAAGGCGTGAATCCTTCACTAGTATGTTCCCTTTCATATAAAGGAAGACCAGCTGGTGATGCTTATATTCAATTTGAATGGTATGGAGAACCTGCATATGGATATCAACCTGGAGGGTATCAACAAGGCTATCAACAGCCAGGAACAGGGTATCAACAACAAGGAAAAGGGTATCAACAACAACAACCAAATTATGGATATCAACAACAACAACCAAATGCTCCTGAATATCAACAACAGGCACCTGGGTATCAACAAGGAGCTCCTGGATATCAACAACCTGCGATGCCTTATGGAAAACCTTGGGGATTTTGAAACAGTAGGAGTGAAATTTTGCAAGTTCGCTAGGGAATAGAATTTTTTTTATAATTATCATTAAAATAAATTGTAAATTTAGTATTTTATATTGAAACGCCAATTTAATGAAGAAATTTTAGGGAAGTTTTGATACAATTTTGGATTCGAATATTATTTTTGATTCCAATTTTTGATTTTCTTTGTTTAGAAATTATTTTTTTTAAAAAAAATAGAAAAAAAAAATTTAATTAAAGGAAATTTTTTTAATTAAAATTTTAAATTTTTATTTCAAAAGTTCCTTATTTAAAAAG
>JFJP01037998.1_pt1 | contig 20508 bp, 21 predicted proteins | sample 431651 | NCBI WGS metagenome assembly JFJP01 (sample SAMN02602958, study PRJNA72255) | Microbial mat metagenome, whole genome shotgun sequencing project. | biome: fresh water; feature: sink hole; material: water; isolation source: purple microbial (photo- and chemosynthetic) mats found in...
CTGAGGTTTGAACCATTGATAAGGTTTTAAGACCTTATTTTCAGTTAAAACCTTAGTAGCGAATTATATCGAATAGCAAAGATTACCTTATAACCTTATTCTATTGAATGAATTTGCTCGAATAGAATGTGCTATAAATAGGGCATATGAGAGTGTCGGAGTTTTTCAGCAGACCCTATTTATACCTTTTTTTTGTGAATAAGTAAGATGGAATTTACTTTATAAAAATGGTTTTTTTATCTTAGATGCTCTATTTCAATAGGTTCATCCCACCAGATATGTTGGCAGGATGAACTTCAAGAGTGTTACATTTCTATTCTGAAAAAAACAAAATAAAATTAGTTCAAATCAAAACGAAGCATGTATGAAATATATCTATTGGTCCCAAAAGGTATCGCATTCACGTTTCTTAAACGGGTATACTCCGGAATAAGAACATTGGTATCCAATAAATTCTTGCAACCAAAAATATGGGTCATTTTTGACTTCCCTATTTTATGATTAAAGCTAAGGCTAAGGTCTATAATACTTTGTGCTTCAATGTTTGGTTTCACTGCGCCACGTGCACCAAAATAAGTGTAAACCGCTGAAATACCTAGGCCTTTGAATATGTCGCGTTGTAGACCGGCAGTAATGGTTGTATTTGGTACAAACCTGAAATTGTAAATATCAGATTCTATGGTATCTCTCTGGTTAGCAATGTTTGTTCTTATAATTGTTGTTCTTTGTAAATCGCCATCATTTCCCAAAATATAGTCGAAATTGATAAATGCATTGATAATTTGGGGGTTTGAATACTTAAATTCGAATTCGAAACCATTGGCATTAAAAGGTTTTCCGTTGGTGTACACAGATGCTAGGGGATAGTCTTTGAGAGTTTTACCATCCGATAGAATGATTGTAGTATCTTTTGATCTTATAATTTTATTGTCATAAATTGAATGGTAAGCCAATGCCTGAATAAAAACTTTATTGAAGGATGTGACATACACGAGTTCAAATGTGTGGGCAGTTTCGGGTTTTAGTTTTTCGTTACCAAATACAGCAGTAGGTAAGAAGAAATAATTTTCTAATAAAGATGGATTGCGATAAGATTTTCCATATATGGTCTTAATGCTGTTTTTATCATTGATTGCAAATACGCCGGTAATACGAGGGCTAAAATCGTTTCCATATAATTTGTTGTAAGTGTACCTTCCTCCGGCAAGCAGGGTTACTTTGTTATATTTTGCTTGCAATTGCGCGAAGGCCGAATATTCAATAAGTCCGATATTGGCCATCCCATTTTCAGTAGTGGTCGAATCGCTTTCAGTTATATAAGTTCTATTCGTAATTGAATAACGATTTCCAATATCAGCTCCTACCTCCAAAGAAATGCGCTCATTAAATGAATAATTTGTTTTAAAGAAAACATTTTCTCTATATCCGATCAGTTCTGCACGAACACTGTCGTTTGCTAATCTTGAAAAATCCCGACTTCCATAGTCGAAGTATCCTCCAATAATCAAATTGAATTTGTCGGAAAAGTTGTGATTGAAAGTGTAGTTAAGTAGCATGCCATTTACAAGATGCGGAATGCCGGCACCAGATGCGTAGGTGATTTGAAAACCGTAGTAGCTCTCTTCAGCCTGGAATACGTTGGCTGTGAGGGAATGCGATTTGTATTTCAAATAAACATTTGCATTGTTGCTTTTGAGAAAATCGTTCAATTCACCTTTCACATTTCTATCATCGGTAAACTCGCGCTTAGGGCCGTTAGTACTCGATGAATTCAAAGAAATAAATGATTCGAAATCATTTTTCTTTAAAGATACGCCTATACCTGCATCGTAAGAACTTGCAGTACCATAACCTGCATGTATTGTAACATTGGTTTCTTTTATTTGTTTTAATATAATATTTACGGCGCCGGTATAAGCATTTGTACCATATAATACAGAAGCGGGACCCTTGAGCACTTCTATTCGCTCAATATCATAAATATTAATCCGATCAAGATTTGCTTCTCCTGTAACTGCATTCCACGATGATATGCCATTAATAAGAATCAGATTCTTATTGGCATAATGACTTTGCAGGATGCCCCGGCCTGTAGGTATATTGCGTCTCAGGTCTGTTCGTTCGACGCTAAATCCTGCTATAGATTGTAAAACTTCAGTTACCGTAGAAAATCCAAATCGCTCTATGTCTTCTTTCGTAACAACCGTTACAGAAGATGGTGCTGAAAAAATATTGTTGCCCTTGGTAGAAGCTACATTTATTTCTATATCCAGCAATTCTTCCAAAGACATATCGAAAATATCAACTTTCGTACTATCAATGTTTTGAGCCAATAGTAAGTGGCTGCTCATTATCATAATTAGCAATAGAATCTTTGTTTTCATCCGATTTCGTTTTAAGAGTTAGACGTTGGAAATTTTACTTACGCGTGCTTCTTTGCAGATCAATTACTCCAAGAGAGTTTACAAGAAATTTCTTGCATTTTCAGAATTTCGTAACCAACCTTTACAAAGTCACCTAGTCTGTAGGCATGATACCACCGATTTCAGTCGGTAAAATGGTAAATGTGAGCTGCCTTAATTGTTCTTTTGATGCTTTGACCTTTCGTAAAATAAACAAATATATAGTTTGAGGTAAGATATTTCTTATCATTTTTCATCGTTTATCAATTCTTAAAAATATGTTGTGAGGGGCTGGAGAAATGTCCAAACTCCCAAGGCAATATAGTGGATAATTCATAAAAAAGCAAGCTGTATAATATACCTGCTCTTTCTTGATAATCAGTATATCAGGAAAGATTTCGGAATCTTCAGTTTTAAGAAAGGAAGAGCTTAAAGGAAAGTTAAGAGCTAGAAGGATAACCTTCGGTCTCAATTGTAATTGAAGCGTTGCTCTTAATGCTGTACATTCTAGGAAGGCTTAGAAGCGACTGGCTGGCATATTGGTCGCTTTTCAACTTTCTGAAACAGAGTAGAAGTTCGACGTCTACGAATTAACAGGTGACGTAGGACTAAGTATAGAACTCCCGAATACTTGGCCTGTGTTTGCAAAAAGGAATATTTAAGTGTGAGAGGAGTACCAGCAGGTGTTTTCCTGCTGGCCGTCTTCTCAGTAGATTTCTAATTTTTATTGTATTACAATCGGATACTTTTGCGAAAATCCTTCATTTTCGCTTTCATCAGTAGATTTTACAATGATAAAGTATTTGCCAGGTGTCCAAGTAATATTTTTTGATGGATTGTTGTTGTCTTTTGCTTGGCCAACTTGGATGGAAGTAGTAAAATTATAAGTTTGTTTTCCGTCAACCGCATCATGTTCATGCAACATTACTGCGAGGCATTCGGTAGCATTAACTTGCTCGTTTGTTGCATTTTCAGGCATAATGGCTACAAACAAACCATGCAAAGCATCGTTATCATTCACAGTGCCGGAAATGGCAATTGTTTGGCCATTTGCGAAAATTTGATTGCCAGCAGGTGCAACAATTCCTGTAAATGTAGGTAATTCTTTATCAGCCGATTTCATAATTTTTACGGGTACGGCAGTCCAGGATTCGTTTCCGGCGGCATCGGTACAATATATCATGAAATGGTAGATGCCCTGTGAAATGTCATTGCCGTTGTATTCGTGTGGTACTACAATTTCGTGATGATGTACATGCGCATTTTTTTGTCCTGCATCAAAATTCCAGCTTTTTTGAAACGACCATGCAATAGTATCTTCAGAATTGGTGCTCTTGTGTGTATGCCCGTCAAAATTGCTGTGAATATCCACTTTATAAGATTTTAATTCGGTGTCGTCGGTAAATTCCACTTCAAGATGAATTCCGGAACCAATATATAAAACTTCGTTTTGTTCGGGCCCCTCCACCGTAATCACCGGTTTTTGAGTGTCGTTCTCTTCTTTTTCGCACGATGTGGCAAAAAACACTACTGCCAATAGCATGGCTGCTGAGAAATATTTTATATTTTTCATTTCAATGATTTAAAAGGTTACAATATTATTTTGAGTACATATCAAATCTGATATGTATAGTTTTATAAATTAGAATATTATGAAAAAAATGAAATTGGAGGACCTCTTAAAAAATAGAAATGAAAACGAGTCTGTTTAAGTTTTTGTTCCTGGTATTGTACCTTGCAAAGGTCTGTCTCAACCGGTTTGGGTAATTGTGGAATAAAACCTTCGTAGCTGAGAATATAAAATACAAATTCGTGAATAGGACAATGCTCAGTGGCTATATGAAAATGCTGTGATTGAGAACATTGCGAATCGCAATGTGAAACATGATGGTGAACGGTAAGCGCATGATAATTTTGAACAGCCTGCGGCAATGTAATTGCTATAAGCATCAAAATTAGTAACACTATTTTTTTTAAACCCGTCATTTAGAATTTTTGAGTAAATGGTATTTTCAACATTAGCTGTATGTTACGTCCTGTTTCAGGTAACTCAATAAGCCTATAAAAACTCAAATGATTAAAATATTTTGTATTCAAAATGTTTTGAACCTGAATTGCTAAATTAATATTTATTGCGGAAATGCGTATATCTGTAGCCATCGAAAAGTTATAAATATTGTAACTACTGGTTTTTAGCTCGTTACGTGCAACCCGATTTTGTGCAGATGTTACATTAGCATTTAGACCAAAAGTGGTATTATTCAATACTTTACTTATCTCAGGAATTTTGTATGAAATTTCGGTATAAATATTTAAGGGTGGGGTAAATGGAATAGGATATTTAAAATCGGTAGCATAAATATATTCGGCTGATGCACTAATATTTAGGTTGGTAATAGGTTCAAATGCAATTAAAATTTCGCCTCCTGCTCTGAATGCTTCCGATTGCAGGTATTGATACACCTGGCCGGCATCAGCTTCCACAATTTCTTTTCCATTTGGATGCAAGTAACTACCTGTGGGGCTCAAATATATAAAGTTTGGAAAATAGTTTGCAAAGGGGCTTATTTCAAACCTATACTTTTCGGATGCATAGTATAACCCAATATCGAATTGGTACGAATACTCTGAAGTAATGGAGCTATCGCCTACTTCGTAGCGGAATGAACCGTGATGAATGCCATTTGCCGAAAGCTCACTGGCATTGGGCATACGAAAACTTTTTCCGACATTGGTTTTAAAGTTCAGATTTTCGGTAAAATTATACGAGAGACCTAATGCCCAGCTAAAGTCATAGAACTTAGCTTCAAATACTTTACTTTTATAGTCATTGGCATAAACGGAGTAGAATTCTGCTATATCGGTTTTTCCATAATCAAAACGTAAACCTCCCGAAAGAATGAAATTATCGTGGATTTTAAATTTGTCAAAAATAAATGCACCTAATGCTGTCCGTTTGTATTGAGGCAACAGGAATATATAGCCTCCCACATCATTCATCTGATATTGAGATGTTATCCCTGTTTCTAATTCGTTGCGGTTTGCAATATATTTGTATTTCAAATCAGATGATACAGTATTTAAACGAAATTCTAATTCGAGGTTGGGGTTTATTTCAGGTGATTCCTGATTGGGGTAATGCGTATGAAAAAGCGAATACTCTTGCCTGAAATTATTTTGGTAACCTATATTCAATTCAATGGAGCCTTTTTGAAGGTATATCTTTGAGTTGTTTATAATCTTAAAATGATTTACTTGCTGATATGGTAATTCTATATTTCGTTGATTGCCATCGTCGGTTAATTTGTCTGCCGATGGTATTCCATGCGAACCCGGGAAAAAGCCATTCTTGCTTTTAACATTACTAATGGTTAAAGTAGATTTGTATTGAGGTTTTATAATACCAGTAGAGAAATAAATATTCCGTTCATTTCCGGCGGTGTTTTTTAGTGTATTGTTATAAATGGGCAAGCGAAACCGATTGTAAAAAAAACTGTCGGCGGGAACTTTATAATCTGCAAAATCGGTTTGGGTATATCTAACATTATAGTACCAGTCGTTGTGTCGATACTTTGACATAATGGAAGCACCGAATAGATGATTCACATTTTTATATAATGTTTGAAAACTTGCTTCAAATGATTTCTTTTCTGGAATACTGTTGGGATTGATCTGAATAACACCACCTATAGCATCGCTACCATATATGAGTGAGGCCGGGCCTTTTACGATTTCAATATTCTCTATTCCAAATTGATCTATTTCTAAACCATGGTCGGCTCCCCACTGTTGTCCTTCTTGTTTTACACCATTTTCGGTCACTGCAACTCTGTTGAAACTTAAGCCTCTGATTACCGGCTTAGAAAATCCCTGTCCAATGTCGATTGACGAAATTCCCGGCAAACTTTCAATACTTTTTATCAAATTACTATTCAGATTTTGTTGTATAAAAGTATTATCAATTATCTCAATAGCCGTAGTTTTTTGTTGTCGTAGTTTTTTATCGGTATTTCCTTGTACAACTATTTCATTCAAGTTAAAATTGTCGGGTTGCATTGAAAATACGCAAGTTACATCTTTCTCAGTTATTTTTACGGTGTTATAATGTACGCATTTGTATCCCAGGAAGCTTATATGCAAATGATATTCGCCAGCCGGAACCTGGTCAAAAACAAATTGACCTTCTTTATCTGAAATAGTGCCTTTTAGTATTTCATGTATCACTATACTTGCACCGGTTAATGGTTGTTGGTTGTTGTCTGTTACTTTTCCTTTTATTGTAAAAGTGGATTGTGCGATTACTTGAAAATTAAGGAATACAAAAATTATTACGACTATGGGTTTCATTACTTTCTTATCAGTTTTTAGTCTTTTTGAAGGCATTTTATGGTACACATAATGATGTGTTTATTTCCCTTCGTATATTTTAAAAATGCTTCACAAAAGTATGTTTTTATTCGATTAATCGCAAGCCGTTGGAAATGCGCATACCGGCAATTCCCCTTTCGAAGGTTTACAGCCAGCTTTTACATGAACTAGCAATGGGTGAGGTATTAAAGCGAGTTTAGATCTTGATTTGGAATCATGATATGGAATTCTACTCTAATTTGCAGCAAGTTGAATACATCCACTCATGTTATCTTATTGTTTCATTGTTTGGTCATTTTCGATTTAGAAATAGTTTCTGAGAAATTATTTTTGGAAACCACCTTTATAAAACTGATATTCTGATTTTTGTAAAATGTTCGCCTACCAAAAATATATTTTTAAATAGATAGCCAATTCTTAGCGTTGAGAAAAGGAAGTTAAGTTTAAGCTTATGGAACAATATAGTAAATAGTCGATTCCTTCCAATTAGCAGGTCTTTCAAAACCCATAGCTTGTTCCCATTTTTTACCAAAAGCAAATTGTCTGTGCCAAATTCCGCTGAAAGCAGAATATGAAATGGTTGCAATGATGATAGCAAACCAATTTATGCCGGATAACGCTATATTCATGTTTTTTTTGATTTTCGTAAATGCAATATAGTCAAAACAACAACAATGATAAACGGTATGGTTGATAGAGTAATTTTAATGTTCATGCTTATGATACCTATGAAAAACATAAAACCCAAAAGCAGACCTAACCCACTCATGCTTATGTAAGTCAGGATTTTACTTGGTGATTTCTGAAACAAGGTTATTACCAATAGTATGTGCCCCAGTAGGGGTAGTAAAATAAAGGGATGAATGACTGAGGCGGGGGCTGTAATTAGTTTGTAAATTATTTCTGCTTCTGCCTGAAATAGAAAAGTATGGCTATCTCCACTCCACTCGAGGTATCCCAAAAGTGAAGTAAATATAAGTAACGAGTTTAGTATTTTTGATTTCATATTACTTACTAGTTTTCATTGCTTTAAGAATGTTTAATGTTTTATCTGTTGAGAATTTGAGATATTCGGGGCTGTCGATGCCATAAATTGCCATTTTCCCTTCATGGTTATAGTGAACACCCCAACCATAGCGTTTGGTTAATGGTGAAGCGCGAAAACATGGCTGACCTTTTGAAAAGAAATGTACTCTGGCATCATTATATTCGCTGCTTGTTAAATCATTTTTATGAGCATACACCTGAAATAAAATTTCGTCGGAAGTGTATTTATACGGATTCTGGCTAATCATTTCAAATTGAATGTTGGCAGCCGTTTTAGCATCTCCTTTTGTAGGTGGGATTTCACTTTGATAAATTGGGCAATCGTCAGCAATCTGTATAAAAGTGTTGTAGTAATTTGTAGTGTGGGTTTTCATTTTATTGGTTTTGTAGTTGTTGATTCGGGTTACTGAAACTCTCTTTTTATGCCTTGAGGGTATGTAATATAATAACTTGAAATGATTGTTCGAAGGCTTGGTATATAATATCTTTATTGTTTTAATATCCTTAGATGGAATGATTGAATTATTTGTTTTCTAACATAATAAGTACCTCGTTTGTGGTAAATATCTTTTCAATATCAATTATCGAATATAAATCGTTGTTGATATAAAATACACCTTTTAATAATTCTGGATTGTAATAGGTTCCAAAACTAGGAACTTGCTGAATATCAGAAAAATTTATGGATTCCATGCGCAATACATTATCACATAAGCAAGCTAGCTTTACTTGTTTGTTGTTCAATGTTAAGCTTATAACTATAATTATTCTCTGTTCTTTGATTTTATAATCTTTCAATCCAAATTTTAGCGATGTGTCGACAACGGTAACAACTTCACCTCTAAAATTTATGAGACCTACCACATATTCAGCTGACTGTGGAATCGGATTTATAGGTCGATTTATTAATACTTCCAGTACACTTTTTGCTTCGAAAGCGAATAGTCTGCCGTCTATCGTAAAACTTAAATATCTTTCAATGTTATCCATGGGAATGAATTGTAAATGATGAGTTGTGAAAATATTTATTGTGCATTAAGTTTTTGAATGATTGGTGCTTAAGTATACTTGCCATCATATTTTTAACAAAAAATTTGTATCCAAAATATATGCCATCGAACCATCGCCAAGTTGCGACGCACCTACAAAATAGGGTTGATTATTGTGCATTTCGCCAAGTGGCTTAATTACAGCTTGCAATGAGTTTACAATCTTATCAACTAGTATCCCAAAAAGTTTATCATAAATGGCAATGATTATTAGAACTTCAAATTCCTTTCCGGTGGCTTCATGTGCCGAAAATATGGAGGAAAGACGTTTTACAGGGACACATTTTTTGTCGAACTGGTATTGCAAATCTTTGTCACCGAAGAAATCTGATGGTAGGTATTTGCAAATCTGAATATTACCGGTAGGTACAAGTATTTTGTATTCGTTTACGTGTACAAGCAATGCATCAACTATTGAAAGGGTTAGTGGTAATTTTAAAGTGAAACTCGTACCCAAACCAGTCTCAGAATCAACATTTATCTCACCATGTAGTTCGGTAATCACTTTTTTAACTACATCCAGACCTACACCTCTGCCTGAAACTTCAGTAATTTCGGCAGCGGTTGAAAAACCGGGGATAAACATTAAATCATAAATCTGCTTGTTTGTTAAAACGGAATCGTATTTTATAATACCCTTAGAAACTGCTTTTTCGAAAATATAATTGGTGTTGATGCCACGTCCGTCGTCTTGTACCTGAATAAATACTGAAGCACCAGAATAGAATGCTATAAACCGGATTACTCCTATTGGGCTTTTATCACTATTTATGCGTTCTTCGGGTGTTTCCAAACCATGGTCTATACAGTTTCTGATGATATGCATGATTGGGTTTTCGATACGGTTGATTATGTTTTTATCTAATTCCGTTTGCAATCCTTCGGTAATAAGTTCGATTTCTTTCCCTAATTTTTGTGCCAAATCGCGCACCAGACGTTGCATACCCGTAGCTATGAATGCAATAGGTATGAGGCGAGTCGTAAGAATTTCGTCCCTAAAACTTCTTGATATTTTGGATAAATCTTTTACTGATTTTATTAATCTTTCATCTTGAATCCGTTCGGAATGATTCTCAAACTGAGCATGAACGATAATAAGTTCACTCACTAAATTGAGCAATTTATCCAATTTATGAGCAGATACGCGTATTGTGTCGTCTGTATTGTCTGTTAATACCTGTTTTTGTGATTTTTCTATATTTCTTCCGATAAGGTCAGGAAGTTTTTTAATAGTTATCAAAAGGTTTTCTTCAATCTGATTCTTTAAATCGTTTGCTTCGATTTTATCTCCTACACATATTGCATTTGATATAAAATCTGTTAGTGCGGTTTCAGAAGAATTGGTCAAACCAACAATATGATATTCAGATTCATCAAAAAACATAAATACATCTGTAATAGCATCTATACCAATATCCCCTGCCAGAAAAAATTCATAATATTTATTGAAGGTAATGCCATCGGTATTATCTACTTTTGGGTTTACGAACTCAAAATAAATATATTTTCCTAAGCTTTTAAGTTCATCAATAATAGTATGTGGCTTTATACCACGCTGTAAAACTCCGGGGTCGGGTTTAAAGATTACCCTATATAGATAATTCTTATTTACTATTTCGTCAGATTTTATAATACTTGAGATTGGTGTACTTTTTTTAGTTGAATATTTTTGCGCCAATGAAAAAACATGTTCAAAGCTATGCTCCTGCTCTTCGTTCAGATTTTCGCGCTCACTCAAAAGTAGTTTCAATAAATCAACCCCACTAAAAGTTAGATTTAGTATTTCCTGGTTTATAGTTAGATGTTTGTTTCTGATCAAATCATAAATATCTTCGAGCAAATGGGTAAGTGCTTCGATACGAATGAAACCGAACATTGCCGAAGTACCTTTCAGTGTATGCATTACCCTGAATAATTCCTGAATAATCGTCTCGTTTTCCCTATCATTCTCAAAATTAATCAATTCCGATTCGAGTCTGGTAATTAATTCTCCTGCATCGTCAATATATTTTTGTTGAAATTCGAGCATACCTTCACGTATTTGTAAACATTAGTTCATGACTTAAAAAGACTCTGTATGATAATGATGATGCAGTTTTTACATCCACTTAAGATTCTACATGTTATGTTTATCGTTCTTACTTCCGTTTTTATTGTGTTGTATGCATTCCCATTGCATATTTTCAAAATCATTCGCTTTATTTATTTTCTTTTCATATCACAAAAAGGTTTTCGAAATAGGAGTTAAATGCAAGCATAAACAGAAAATTTGTACACTATTTTAGATTCAGCTACAATTGTATTTTCGTCTTAATATTTTTCAAAATTACTGTCTTCAATTGTCGAGTCAAGATTTATGTTTACTCCTTTTATAGGAATGTTTTTATTCACAACTCTTTTCACTTTTTCCATTGTAGGTTTCTTAAATTCCTCTTCTTGTTGGGCCAATAAAGATTGCAAGAATTGAATTTGTTTTAATATCTCACTTTTTTGAATGGTTTCGTCCTCTTTTTTAGTTTTGAAAAAAGACATTTGACTCACCATACTTTGCGATTGAGAATATAACTCTTCTGCACTTGATGCCAATTCTTCAGACGACGCTGTGTTCTCTTGTATAACACTTGAAAATTGAGTGATGGCCTGTGTAATTTGAATTATTCCTGAGTTTTGCTCTCTACTAGCCATACTTATTTCAGTAGCTAAGAGAGAACTTTTTTCAACTTCTGGCAGAACACTCATGAGTAATTGGTTGGTTCTACCGAGTTTGTTAATGCTCTGTTGCGACAACTCGTTTATTATTTGAGCTGATTTTTGCGTATGCACAGCCAACTCCCTTATTTCAGATGCTACCACATTAAAACCTTTGCCAAATTCACCGGCTCTTGCTGCTTCAATAGCAGCATTTATGGCCAATATATTTATCTTTTCCGCAATCTCGTTTATTGTTTTCCCTTTTTGTAATATATCGGTGGTAGCTTGAAAACTATCTTCGAATGATGTTTTAATTTCGCTCATTCCGGCCGATACTTGCTCAATAATTCGGGCAGACTGCTCAGAATTTTCGGTGTTTTGTTGCACACTTGCACTTATTTGCTCGAGCGAACTCGAAATTTCTTCAGACGCTGCAGCTTGTTGGTTTGCACCCTGCGCAATAGCTTGTGAACTTGAGCTAATTTGCTGTGTACCACTATTTATATTTTCTGAATTGGTATTAATTTCAGAAATAATAAAATGAAGCTTCTCAATCATATGCTCAACAGCTGTATCTAAATCGCCTTTATCTTTGATAGTAATCGACTCTTGCGAGGCGTTGTATAAGCGCCCCTGGGAAACCAATTCTGCTATTTTAACACTTTGATGCAAGTTTAAAAGCATCGTATTAAGTGCTGTGGCAATTTCACCAATTTCATTTTTTATGTTCATTGTTTTGGGGTCAAATTCAATGGACAAATCGCCAGTAGATAAAATGTTTATCTTATTTGTTAATGCTTTAAGTGGGGTTCCTATGGTTTTTTTTATCCAATTCAACCAGAATATACCCAGCACAATACTAAGTGGACCCACCCATATCAATTGGTATACATTTGTAATGCCTATATAATAAGCTAGTAACGCTACTATTACCGGATGAATTATCAGTGCAAGCCCTACGTAAAAACTTACAGACCCTTTATATAAATAACTAACCAATATGTAGCCTGTTGGCATAATCACAACTATTACAATCGCAGCAAAGATTAAAAAAGTGTCCATGATATTTGTGTTATTAGTATTGTTGTTGTTTTATTCTTCTTTAAAACCTGAAATATTTATGGTCAGGAATTTGAAAACGCGCTTTGATTTCGGGCACTTAAATCAAAAATACATAATATGCGATGCATATGGGTACTACCTCGATTTAATTATTGTATTTCAAAATTCGCATTTTTTGATTGCACCAAGGAGCAATACATGCCCAACCGGCGCACTCTCTGTGTGCTGGAACGTTTTCTCACACATGCCAACAATATAAAAGGTTTTTTACAGAAAAACAAGCACCAGAAAATAGTCATTTATGTAGCTTGACTCTGGCTTTGCGCTCATTCACAATATTACACCCAGAGGCACATGAGCACAGATGAGGCCGCAATGTATGAAGAAGCATGTGGTTGCATCTGATATTGGAATAAATGAGGGTGGTGTTGGCTGCGAATGAGCAATTGCCAGATTGTCTGGTATCTGCCGGGAAAATGTGATGAGATGAAGAACAACTTATATTTCAATCGTTAAGGCCTTTTCCCTCATATATTTTGTCAAGACATTTCTCAATCCTCGAGGTTCGTGTAGCAGATTGTTTTGGTTGTGAAAAGTGAAGTAAGTATCCCCTTTGTCGCCCAGGTGTGAGTGCATAAAATGCTTTTTCGAAATCAGGCAATTCTTCAAATATACTCTGAAGTTCTTGTGGAAAATTAAAATCAGAAGTAGATTTTAGTTCAATCTTAGCACCTACTTTTTCTATTTCAATGGCTTCATGAATGTATTCCTTGATTTTATCCTTATAATTTACTATTTCATCAAGATTTGCAAATCGTATTTGCCTTGCAGTTTGGCTATTTTCTGTCTGTTGAATGAGAATCGAATATTTATCATTTATAAGTACGCCTTTTGGGAATAGTAATGCACAGTACTCTTTAAAAACGTGCATCAAAACAATGTTCTTGTTTTGGTAGGTGTAGCAAGGATGCTTCCACTTAAAATCTTCGGTAAGCCCGCATTGAAGAATTAAATCTCGTAATAATTGTAATTCAGCGCGCCAATTATTTATTTTGCAAGCAGGAGTAGCTCCAAGTTTACATTGCATGCAGCCATCCATCAAATATTTATCAACCTTTGCTTGCATAACTCAAGAATTTGAATGATTTAATTTTCTTTCGTTGGGCCTGAAATACCATGAAATAATTGTTAATATGAGCAAAAGTGATGGCCCAAAAAACTCCACAGCTTTATCTCCAACTGCAAGATGTGTAAAAATAGCACCCGACATTACAAAGAAAAATCCTGCGTAAGCCCACTCCTTCAGTAAAGGAAATTTGGGGACAATTACAGCTACTACGCCTAATATTTTCCATATACCAATGATTGTTAAAAAATATAAAGGGTACCCCAGTGCTTTCATTTTGGTTGCTTCTTCTTCCAAATGTATTATCTGTACAAAACCAGTTGAAACCATTCCTAATGAAAGCCAAATGGTAGCAATCCAATAAACGATTTTATCTCTCCTTTTCATTGCCTGTTATTTTAATTTGTTTATTAGTTTTTCGAGTTTGTTATGAGCCATATTGATGCCTTTTGCAAATGGAAGTTTGAGCATATTATCCCTGTCTGCCACTGATTTGAAAATGATTTTTATTGTCAATTTACTTGTATTGTCACTAATAAACTCAAAGTCCAAAAATTCCAATTGAACGGGAAAACCAGTGTTTTCCATTTCAAAAGTTCGTGTGATGTTTTGGTTTTCAATTACTTTGTGTATACAGCCATTGGCACGAAACAACACATTTTTATGTTCATCTGTAGTCTCAAATTGGTAAGATCCATGAACGTTGTTTTCCATTTTCAGTACCTTGTTGCCCATCCATTGTTCAACCAATTCCGGTTCGGTGTATGCCTTAAATAGCAGGTATAAAGGCAATTCAAAGGTTCTTGTAATTATGATTTCCTGTTTGCCTTCTTCTGCGGTAATTTTAGTTTTCTGTTCCATTATGTTATTCGTTTGATTTGTATGATTTCATAACCTCTTCCAGCTTATTAAATCTGTCGTTCCAAAGTTTTCTGAACGGTTCCAAGAAATTTGCGATCTCTTCCATCTTTTCCGGATTAAGGTGATAGTATATTTCACGCCCTTGTTGTTCTTGTTTCAGAAGTTCGCACTCTGTCAAAATTTGTAGGTGTTTCGAAACTGTTGGTCTAGCTGTGTCAAAGTTCGAAGCAATAACGCCTGCGGTCATAGATTGTGCTGCAAGAAGAAGGAGAATTGCCCTACGTGTAGGGTCGGCAATGGCTTGGAATACATCTCGTCGTAAATTCATCGTGTAGTTATTTGACTACAAATATAAGCGTAGCTATTTAACTACACAAACATTTTGCAGTTTTTTTCTTTCAATTTTAGTATGTTGTATAACGGTGGGGAATATAGCTGATGCTGCTATAGGAGCTTAGTCACTGAATATAACCTTAGACTAGTTGCAAGCTATACTTTTGCAGAATGAAATACTATAGCAATATGGTTCGTACAATGCATCAAATAATTTTGTTGGCACAAAAGTCCAAAGTTTTAGTAAATGTATAGTTGAAACTTCATCTAAGCAGTTGCTTCGAAGATATAGAATTTTTTGCCTAAGAACAGGCTGCCCGGAAATGGTTTTTTGAGTTGTGCATCTTGTAGCTTATAGCATTTTTCTGATATATAATGCTTGGTACTTCAATCTCTGATGAGTCTACAATTGCGGGTTTTGAAAGCCTAAGCCAACTTTCAACATTTCTCCAGATTTCAAATGCCCGCTTTAACCCGCTTTTCTGTAGTCTCAATCATAAGCCATGAGCCTAAAAAATCATCATTTAGTTATTTTTCCATTCAACTGCCACAACTATTTCGTTTCTTCTGCCAATAAACTGAAATGGGGGATTATACCCCAGAAATTTATAGTTCCCGAACGAGTGTATTCCATTTTCTTTCAGGAGATTTTGAAGTTTTTCAGAATAGAATTTAATGTCATTATCAGAAGCGTACCCGCCAAATCTGATTGCAGCAATATATTCATCTGCTGTGTTTTGTATTTGAACATCAGAGTCGTTAGGTTTTGGCAGGTTTTCTATTGAATATGCAGAAGGCATTATGAAGCTCATCGTAGATAATGAATCATTGATATCCATTTGAACCGGCGAGGTCATAGATATTTTGGTATTGGCCTCATTTCCACCAAAAATATATCCTGCTAGTTTCCTAAATCCTGGCCCTGAAAGCTCTTTATAAGTTTTTGCCTTCGAATGTATGGTTGCAATGGTGGCAGATGGATAAAATCTGATTTCAAAATCTTTGTACTTGCGAACCAGCGTATATTTTTGCTGTTCAGTTTTATTTTCAGGCATAATAATAAAGGATTGAAACAAAATGAATGTTATAATAATAATGATAAAAGACGTGAGTATAATTTTCATATTTTAGGTTTTTAAAGTTGAAATTCCACCATCTACATGCATAATTTGTCCAGTAATCCAACTTGCTTTTTCTGAAAGCAAAAATTCAGCCATGTTGGCCATGTCTTCGGCTGTTCCAATTCTTTTGAGTGGATGTTTTTGTGCATTAATTTCTTTTTTTTGTTCACTATTCAAGAGCGGTGCAGCCAAAGGTGTGTCTGTAAGTGATGGGGCTATGCAATTTACCCTTATTCTGGGAGCATACTCTGCAGCCAGGGCTTTGGTTAATCCTTCGATGGCTCCCTTTGAAGATGCTACCTGTGTGTGATAAGGCAAACCACTCTGAACTGCTATTGTTGAAAAAAGTAAAATTGCAGCATTTTCGCTATTTTTTAACTTTGAAATAACTGACTGTATCACTTTTATAGCCCCAACAACCTGCAAGTTATAGTCATTTGTAAAATCGGCCGGTTTTATTCTCTCAAATGGCCGAAGATTAATACTGCCAGGGCAATATATAACTCCACTTAATTTTTCGGGTAAAAAATCAAAAGAGCAACTTTCTTCCATAATATCCAACTTAGTGTAATGGATGTTTGGATGATCAGATTGAATTTTATTTTTATTGAAAGTTCCGAAAACGGAATGTCCGGCATTAGCCAATTGTAAGGCTATTGCTCTTCCTATTCCGGACGATGCACCTACGATTAAATAGTTAGCCATAAAGAAATGTTTGTTTTGTTCATAATTTAAAATAAAATAGGGCCAATCTCTATGTGTTACTATTATTATGCATATACATAACGTTTGGCGCTGCTAAAAGTTGCTCATGCTTCTGATTTTCTAAAAAGTTGCAAATTAGTTGAAGCCTGTTTAGCCTATTGACGAAACGAAAATCATATTATTTTTTGTGTCTGATATTGGCGGTTGATTCTTATTTATATTCTATGCTCATTTAAGGTTTGCACCCATTTTTTCAATTTTCATTAACCATTTATTTCTTAAAGATAGATCTGCATGCTTAATTGGCCCCACGTAAGTTACTTTGACAGGTTTCACTCCGCAGAATTCTAAAGTCGATTTCCTTAGTTGATTCACACTAGGTCGTCCGTATGCAAACCAATAATACCAAGAGGGTTGGTCTAAAGTGGTAATTATGTGTGCGGTTTTGCCTATTAATAGTTTGTCCCACCAAACAGAATTTTGCCTGTATTGAAATACAAAACCTGGCAAAAAAAGTCGGTCAATAAAACCCTTTGTCAAAGCTGGGAGCCCGCCCCACCAAACGGGATGAATCCAAACTAAATGGTCTGCCCATTGAATTTTCTCCCAAGACTCTAATAAATCAGGCTCTAATTCAGTTCTTTTTTGGTAGCCAAATTGCAAATTTGGATTGAATTTTAAATCTCTGATCACAATCTCTTGTATGTCAGCTTTCGCAGTGAATGCACCTTTTTTGTATGACGCAAAAAGTCCTGAATTGAAACTGTCGCTATTGGGGTGTCCGTTTATAATAAGAATTTTTTTCATGCCTTAAAATTATATTTTCATCTGTTCGATTTCATTTACATATTCATTTACAATGACTACTCAAGTGTATATCCTTGAAAAGTTGCCGATTGGGTTCATCTATTCGGGTATAAATAATTAGAAGGGAATCGCTCCTCCTCTTTGCAAAGCAACTATACCTTTTTTTGGTATAACGCATGTTTTGCGTTACGTTATCGTCTATTGATATTCAATCATTTTATTAATTTTTGGTTGAATAATCCAGATACCAATCGGGAAGAACCAAACTATAAAAAATTCCCCAGCAAAGTCGGAAAATAAGACTTCTTTTTGCAATTCAACTGTCTTTAAAGTCTTAGCCACAAAATACATACAGTAAAATAAGCAAAACATTGAAAATAAGTGTAATAGAACTAGCACGCTAGCCAATACTACAATCATTCCAATACTAGGTGTTTGTTGGTTTTCAATGTATCCGGCAATTGAAAAGCCCATGAATGCCAGTATCAATGATATGTATGCTAATGGTATTAACAAAAAGGTTTTAAATCGCCCCACTTTCATTTGTAAGTAAGATGGAATTTTGTTTTGCAATCCAACACCTATTGCCCAGAACCAACCTAATAAACCACCTATAAAAAGAATCAGTACAAATGGAAATACATTCACCAATATCATTGGATCGTTTCCCATTATTGTCAATGGCATCATAATCAATGGAATCAGAAAAGGAAGTCCAAATGTTAATAAAAATATTTGCCAATGTTTTGCTTTTAAAAATATATCTATCATTTTAGTATCTGTTTAATTGCTATGCTGATTGAATTTCTTAGAATACATTGATTTTGCAGGATTTTAAACCGGAGAACCATATGAAACTTCATTTTATTGTAAATCCGATTTCTTGTTGATATGCGCTTTGTAATTTTTATTTGAAGCATTTTGACTGTTTATAAGCTCATAGTCTTCATTCAAATAGAAATCCAAATCAGTTGCATTTTTTTCGTAGTATTCATCTGCCGGAATGCCATCAATTATGTATATTCTGTGGAATTTCATTTTTCCACCAACAAAATATGCCTCTTTTATATATTCAGGTCCTTTTTTATCTATATGAATCTTTTTTTTCATATTATCCTTTGATTATCCTACATTCTCATTTAGTTGAACTTAGGTTTTCTTGCATGCCCCACTACGTGAAGCGCTTGGTGTAGAAGAAGATTTTATTGTACTAAACTGACTTAAAACGATGAACATAATACAGAGTACCTTGCAACACTAATAACGGCTTCCAAAAGTTTCAGTTGGTAAAGAATTTTGAATAATTGCCAATTCAGAATCAGTGAACTCCACATGAAAAGCACCCAAATTCTCTTCCAATCTGTGAACCTTTTTCGTACCCGGAATAGCAGTAATTTCATCGTTCTGACTTAATATCCAAGCTAATGCTATTTGTGCTTTAGATACGTTTTTTTCGTTTGCCAATTGGTCAATAATTTCCACAAACTTGTTGTTCTTTTTGATGGCTTCGGCTGTAAATCGCGGATTGTTTAACCTATAATCACCGGCCTCAAAATCGTCACGACTTTTGAAGGCACCTGTCAAAAATCCCCTACCTAATGGACTGTATGACACAAAGGTTATTCCAAGTTCTTTACAAACATCAAATAATTCTTGTTCCGGCTCACGACTCCACAAGGAATATTCTGTCTGCAAGGCAGTGATTGGATGTATTTTGTGTGCTCTTCTTATTGTTTCAGCATTCGCCTCTGATAGGCCAATGTATTTTACCTTCCCTTGTTTGACTAAATCTGCCATTGCACCCACAATCACTTCAATTTCTACATTCGGAGCTTGACGGTGCATATAATATAAATCTATCGATTCTGTTCCTAAGTTTGAAAGACTTTGTTCGCAAGCTTTCTTGATATACTCAGGTTGTCCATTAAGTCCGAGCCACTCACCTTTGGGGCCTCTCATCACTGCAAATTTTGTTGCCAAAACAACTTTATCCCATTTGCCTTTGAAGGCTTTACCAATTAACTTTTCGTTTGCTCCACTGCCGTACATATCGGCTGTATCGAAAAAATTAACTCCTAAATCGATTGCTTTATGCAAAGTCTTTATAGATTCTTCTTCGTTGAAAGAACCATAAAACTCTGACATACCCATGCAGCCAAGACCTAATCGGTTTACAAGTAGACTGCTGTTTCCTAATATTGTTGTTTGTTTCATTTTGTAGTTGGTGTTTAAATTAGTACTAAAAAGTTATTGTAAGCTTAGTTATGGTATGTTTTCAGTTTATATGCTTCATGCTCGTGTTTGTTGGTTTGTAAAGTTGATTACTGACTCATTTGTTTTTAGCAAAGCATATTGGTACTGATAGTTATCATTTCAATATTTTACTATTTAGCTCCTTTTGATATTTTTCGGTTCTGTTTTTTATTAATTCATATAAATCATCTGGCCATTCAGCACCAAGTTCTAATGGAAAAACATTTTCTTCGCCAGCGTCTCGCAAAGCTTTATATAAAGTTACATTCTTTATATATTTTCTAATCGAGTCGGTTAATTCTTTGTCGGGTTCAGCCAAATGCATGCAACTTGACATTATTTCTAATATCTCATCATGATTTTGCAGCACATATTTCTTTTCAATTACGTTAGCAAGTTTGTATTGCAGACTTTCTGGATTATCTCGTTTTGATAAAATCTTATCCCAGATTGCATTATCTTTTTCTAGTCTTATTAGAATTGGCCAATAGAATTTTTGCAGTTTGGTCTCTAATATTTCTATTTTCTTATTCCGTAAAGTAATTAAAATATCATATAAGGATTTGCCTATAAACCCCAAAACTGCTATCAGAGTAGGAATCCAAATTGCCTGAAATGATTGTAAATTCATATTTTTTAAGTATTTCTGTTAGTGCTAAGCAGCTACCGGAAGTTGGTGATTT
>JFJP01040358.1_pt1 | contig 20504 bp, 16 predicted proteins | sample 431651 | NCBI WGS metagenome assembly JFJP01 (sample SAMN02602958, study PRJNA72255) | Microbial mat metagenome, whole genome shotgun sequencing project. | biome: fresh water; feature: sink hole; material: water; isolation source: purple microbial (photo- and chemosynthetic) mats found in...
TCGCTCAGTTTCCGGTTTTTTGAAAGCGAAAAAACTTGGTATCCGCCCGAATCGGTAAGTATAGGTCGTTGCCAATTCATAAATTTGTGCAATCCGCCGGCTTGGTGCATAATTTCCATTCCGGGGCGCAAATACAAATGGTAGGTGTTGCCCAATATAATTTGTGCATTAATGTCGTTGCTAAGCTCCGTTTGGTGTACTCCTTTTACTGAGGCTACCGTACCAACCGGCATAAATATAGGAGTTTCTATAATGCCGTGGTCGGTATAAATTTTACCTGCACGGGCTTTACCGTTCAAATCGCTATGTAGAAGTTCAAATTTCATGATTATGCTCGTTCTGTAAATTGCTTGCAAAGATATTCTATTGTTTTAAATTCGAAAAATTTATGACAAATAACATAAAAAACGTTGATATAAAGCATGACTAAAAAACTTTTTTTTAACTTTCTATGCCGTAACTTGCAGTAAAATTACGGGTATGAATTCAGCGTTGGTATCGGAGGTTTTAAAACATTATTGTATTGGTAGTTGTATTAGTTTCGAACGGTTAAACTTTGGAACTTTTGGGGCAAATTATAAACTTTTAACAACCGAAAATGCTTTTATTTTAAAAGTTACAGGCATTGGTGCCAATACCAATTCGGAATTGGCCTATAACTTTATTGAATCAATGCGTGCATCCGGTTTGCCTTGCTTAACGCCGGTGCTTTCTTCAAAAAAAATGGTATTTATAGAAATAGAACATCGTAAATTCGAGCTGTTCCGCTTTACCGAAGCTACTTCAAGCAAAATTTCGATTAGCGAAATTGCTCAAATAGCTGAAAAGGTTGCAAAGTTAAGTCTATTAAATATTCCGTTTGAACCGTCGGCACTAAGTAAAGAAAACAGCAGTTCATTTATTGAATTGGAAAAGGGAATATCGGCAATTCAATTAAACGTATTTAATATAAATGAATTATTTGCTGAGCGAACGCAACGATTTACTTGCATAAAAAATTTGAATTTGCCCAAAGGTTTAATCCACGGCAACCTAAATTCCGGAAATGTACTTTTTGAAAACGGAAAATTAAGTGCAATAATCGATTTCGACAACCTATCTTACGATTACTTGATTATTGAAATAGGAATAGCAATTAATAATTTCTGTTATTCGAAAAATAAACTAAACCCTAAATTAGTACAAACCTTTCTAACGGAATATAATGCGTTACGAAAGCTTAGTTTTGAAGAGTTAAGCCATTTGCCGTGTGTAATTCAATATTCGGCGCTTGTAATTCTATACAATTCGTTGCAGAAGAATTTCAGTTTCGAACCAACAAAAAAGCAAATAAACTATATCGCCGAACTTTCGGAGCGTGCGCAAAGCCAAACAGCGCTACATGCTGCCGAACAAGCCATAGCTTATTTGGTAAAACAATGGGTAGGTTTCGAATTTAAGTAAGGGTTAACCAACGGTTGCTAACCGGTTTCACTGATTCGGCGTAATTTTTCGAAATCAACTATTTTCATTTCTTTGCCTTTCATATAAATTAATCCCTCGGCATGAAAACGCTTTAGCATGCGTATGACCGTTTCGGAACTCATGCCCGAAAGTTCTGCCAAGTCTTTTCTGCTTAAAGGCAATTCAAACTCCTCCTTTTTGAAAATTCGTTCCGACAAACACAGCAGAATGTCAGCCAATCGTCCGTACGATTGTTTGTGCGTAAGGCAGAAAAACCGACCATACATTTGGGCGCTGTTGGTACCCAATATTTCAATTACTTCTTTGGCAAATTCAATATTACTGCTCAGTACTTGTCTAAACACCGAAATGTCAATCAGTCGAACATCCGAATCGATATAAGCCGAAGCGGAATATTGCAAAAATGTACTATCCTCCGACAAGGTGGTTAGCCCAATAAAGTTTCCTTCCTTTATTATTTTTAATACAAGTGTGTTTTTTCCGTTATCAATATAAACCTTGGCTAAACCTTTTTCCATATACATTATTTGCGAAACAAAGCTTCCTTGTTTCGAAATAATTTCGCCTTTCGAAAAGCGTATTTTAACCGAATTTTTATCAATTAATGCAGCTTCAGCTTCCGATAATTTCTCGAAACAGCGGCATTGATGTGAGCTAATTGAGCAACTTGAAAGTATAGAATTAATGTTTTGCATAGTTGTTTTCATTTACTGCAAATATATTAATATATATCAATAAAAATACTGATAACCGTCAGTTTATTTTATGTATTGTCGCATTTTTTTAGCCGTTGCATATCAGGTAATATTTTTATTTTAATTCAGAAAATCGACAAAGATTTAAGCAAAAGAATAAATGCCGATTATGGTTTTTACTAGAACCTATAAACTATTGATTAGCAAGTATAAAAATAAATAAACAGAAATAAAATATCGAAACAATGCTAAAAGAACAACTACACTTCCCCTTAATTATGCTCTTGCTGCCGGCATTTTTTATGTTATACAGCAGTTGTACCTACGACACGGTTAAGCCAATTGACCCCAGATCGAAATGCGAACAATGCCATACTAATTATGCATTGTTGCAACAAGTGTACTCGCCCGATACCGAAGCTCCGGCAGGAGGTTGCGGCGGCGAAGCACCACATTTTGAACCATACGACCGAGTTTTTATGGGTGGTGAAGGTTATGCAGCGTACAAAAAAACTGCGCATTATAATATAGGTTGTACCGAGTGCCACGGAGGCGATGGAAATACCAACGAAAAAGACGCAGCTCATTCCGGCGGTTTTATAGCTCAACCATCGAGCGTTGCCGATAAAACCTGCAAAAAATGCCACGATGAAATAGTAACCAAATTTGCCAATAGCATACATACCGGCGTTGGACAAAAGCGTAAAGTTACCATGCGCAGCGGTTTAGCAGGCGAGGACGAATTTGCTAAACTACCTGCTCATCAGATAGAAGGTTACACTAAAAATTGTGCTACTTGCCACGGTACATGCGGTAATTGCCACGTAGTACGCCCTGCAACCGGTGGTGGTGGTTTGTTAAACGGACACATGTTTAACAAAGAACCCGATATGATTAATACTTGCGTTGTTTGCCACGTTTCGAGAGGCGGACATGCGTATTTGGGAATAGGAAAAGGCACCGTACCCGATGTACATTTAACAAAAAAAGGATTTAATTGCCTCGATTGCCACACCGGAGCCGAACTGCACGGCGACGGAATGAAAGTATCGCAACGCTACGAATACAAAAAACTGCCTAAATGTACCGATTGTCATCAAGGCCAGGAAACTACAAACATGTATCATTCAGTTCACTACGATGACTTTAATTGTCAGGTTTGCCATTCGCAAGATTACAACAACTGCGGAAGCTGCCACGTACATGGCGAAGGTGCTCGTGTGCCTTCGTATATGGATTTCAAAATTGCTGTAAACCCTCTACCTACAATTAAAACAGGGTTCAAATTTGCCACCGTTCGCAGAACATTGGCAGCACCCGATAATTTTGTTGAATACGGGCTGAGTAAATATGCCAATTTCGACGTGTTGCCTATGTACAACTTCACGACTCCGCATAATATTCAGCGCTTTACGAAACGCACTACCGGTAGCGACAATTGCGCATCGAACTGCCACATTAGAGTCGAAAACGGTGTTCAGATAAACAGAAACTTGTATTTGTTTGAGTCGGATTTAAAAGAAGCTTGGGAAAAAAGTTCGACCAAACACCTTACGGTGGATGGCAAATTGCCTGCAAACTGGTTTAAATAATAAGCTTATAATGTTTAACAATTAATAATTAAAACTATGAATCGCTTTAAATTTTTATTTCTTGCAATAGCCACTTTTGCTTTTGCTTTTACAAGTTGCACCGAAGAGGTGGTTGAAGAACCTATTAACGAAGCTCAGGTATTAGTTGAATACTTGGAATCGACCAATTCGCCTTCAGGCAAAGATTACGTAGCCAACGATTTACCATCGCTTATTACAGCTACCGACCTTAAAACTGCTATTGAAGGCAGCAAAGCTTATGTTTTTGATATCAGAGCAGCAGCCGATTTTGCTAACGGACATATTGCCGGTGCTGTAAACGTAACTACTACCGACCTTCTTACTCAAGTTAAAGCATTAGATATGACCAAATACGATAAAGTAGCAGTTGCTTGTTATACCGGTCAAACTGCAAGTTGGGCAGTAAGTTTATTACGCATTTTGGGTTACAGCAAAGTTTTCTCGTTAAAATGGGGTATGAGCTCATGGCACACCGATTTTGCAACTCCTAAATGGTTAACTACCATTGCTAATGGCAATGCTTATGTTGCACAATTTGTAACAACTGCCACTGCCAAAGGCGCAGCAGGTGCACTGCCTACATTAAGCACCGGTAAAACAGCTCCTAAAGACATTTTGGAAGCCCGAGTTAGTACTATTTTGGCCGAAGGATTTTCGAAAGCAACGGTTACCAATGCAACTGTTTTTGGTGCATTAACAACTTATTATATTGTAAATTACTGGCCCGAAAATCAATATACCGAATTTGGTCATATTCCGGGTGCAATGCAATACACACCTAAAACCTCTATGAAACTGGCTGCCGACTTAAAAACCTTGCCTATCAACAAACCGGTTGTAGTATATTGCTACTCAGGTCAAACAAGTGCTTTCTTGGCAACTTACTTACGCGTTTTGGGCTACGATGCTAAAACCTTATTGTCGGGAACCAACGGTATGGCTTACGATAAAATGTTGGCTCGCACCGATATGGCAGCCTCTACATTTAAAGCGTCAGTTATTATGGATTATTCTTATGTTAAATAAGCTGTTTTTCATTTTCATTGCTTGAATTAAAAAACCGAAAGTAAGTTTATGCTTGCTTTCGGTTTTTTATTTTTGATTATTCCAAATGCTTTAAGAATCGATAATTTTGCTTCTTTAGAAATATTCTAAATAAAAACTATTAATTTGAACACTATTTTCTATTTTTGCATTTCAAAATAAAAAAATAAAAAATGCAAACTGAAAATACCTTGCTTAATTTGCCAACGGTGCATATTGAACCCGAATTAAGCCAAATTGTTAAAAAAGTATTCAATAACGAACGCATAACCGATTCCGATGCCCTAACCCTTTATACAAAAGCCGATTTAAGCTTGCTGGGTGTTTTGGCAACCCACGTTCGAACACAAAAAAATGGCAAAAAAACATTTTTTAACCGAAATTTTCATATCGAACCAACCAATATATGCATTTACAGTTGTAAATTTTGCTCATACGTGCGTAAAATTAACCAAGAAGGTGCGTGGGAATATACCTTTGACGACATTGAAGCACTTTGCCAAAAATATATTGGCACCGGAGTAACCGAAGTGCACATTGTGGGCGGCGTTCACCCAAAACGCGATTTGCATTATTATGGCGAAATGATTAAAAAAGTAAAATCGGTTTTGCCCGAAGTGCATGTAAAAGCGTTTACGGCTGTTGAATTGGAGTTTATGATTCGAAAAGCTAAAATGACTTTGGAAGAAGGATTGATTGCACTTAAAAACTATGGTTTAGATTCAATTCCCGGAGGTGGAGCCGAAATTTTTGCCGAGGAAATTCGTTCGAAAATTTGCGACGAAAAAGCCAGTACCAACAATTGGCTGCAAATTCACGAAATTGCCCATTCGCTTGGTATTCCGTCAAATGCTACTATGTTGTACGGGCATATCGAAAACTACGAGCACCGCGTAGACCACATGCGCCGTTTACGCGAGCTGCAAGACCGCACCGGCGGATTCAATACGTTTATTCCGCTCAAATACCGTAAGGCAAACAACGAAATGTCGTACCTTGGCGAAGTAAACACCATTGAAGACCTTAAAAACTATGCAGTTGCACGTATTTATTTAGACAATTTCCGACACCTCAAAGCCTACTGGCCCATGATAGGAAAAGAAACTACCCAAATTTCACTTTCGTTTGGTGTAGATGATATTGATGGAACCATTGACGATACCACAAAAATATATTCGATGGCAGGAGCCGAAAATAAGAACCCGGTAATGACCACCGAAAACTTGGTAAAATTGGTAAAAGAAGCCGGAATGCAGCCCATTGAGCGCGATACCGTTTACAATACCATTAAAGAATGGTAATAATTTAAGCTTTGCCAAAGTTTTGAACTTTGGCAAAGCTAAATTTCAAAATATTGATTGTATATTTGTTGCGGTTTTGTACACGATTATTGAAATGTACCACATTCGAACTAAATACATATAAATAAGGGTTTTAAAACATATACGCATGAAAAAACGGATTATTTCAGATGAACAAACAGCGGCTGCTAAAGCGAAAGCTCGTCATTTTTTTAGCGAATTTAGAGCATTCGTAAAAACAAAGGTTTTTTTAAACCATTTTCTATTGGCATCGCTTTCAATAACCGTACTAACCGGAATTAGTTTACTTAGTCTCAATTTTTACACACAGCACGGCTTTAAAATGTCGGTTCCCGATTTCACCGGTTTAACCTTGGAAGAAGCCGAAGAACTTGCCGATGCAAAAAATGTTCAGCTTAAAGTAATCGACTCCATATTTGTAGCCGATGTGCCGAAAGGTACGGTTGCCGACCAAAGCCCAAAACCCGAAGCTAAAGTTAAAAAAAACCGTACTATATTTGTAACCATGCGTACCTTAATGCCCGAAATGATTAAAATGCCCGATGTTACCGATGTTTCGCTTATTCAGGCAAAAGCCGATTTGCAAAGCTACGGTTTGTTTGTTACTAAACTTATTTATATTGAAGCTGAATATTTCAACCACGTTTTTGGACAAAATATAAACGGAAAACCTGCCGTAGCCGGAACCTTGGTTGAAAAAGGTACCGGTGTTGAACTTATTGTAGGCAAAGGGTACGAAGGCTCCTATACCGCTGTGCCTATTCTTATTGGCAAAGGTAAAGCTGCCGCATATCAGAGCGCCACCGACTATTTTTTAAACATAGGCAAAGTTGTTTACGACGAATCGGTGGTTACTTCGCGCGATTCGGCGTCGGCAAGAGTTTTCAAGCAATCACTTGAACCGTCGGATTATTTGGTGGCTCAACTTGGCACTCAAATTACTATTTGGATGACAACCACTGCCAGTAAAATTGATGTAGCCAAAATTTCTGCCGAAGACGAACGAAAAAAAGTTCGCGCTTCGTTGTCCGATTTCAATCCGGAAGTTGAAAAAGAAGACAATAAAACGAAAGAAAAAGAAAAGGACGATTTAAATTTGTAATATTTGGCTTGTTTAGTCGTTTTTGTATCAAGCAATGCATATTTTTAATTCGGAATAATGGCAAATAATCTTCGCTTTACAAGTTTTGTTATGCTACTTTTTTGTAGCCTTAATTTTTTATTGGCTCAAGAAATACTATCGCCTGTAAACCGAGTTCAAAATAATATTCAATTAAAGCAAAAACTAAGCGTTACCTTGCCTTTTTTCGACGATTTTTCGAACTATTACGGTGTTCCGAATTCCGATTTATGGACAGATAGCGATGCTTTTGTTAATACTTCATTCGCTAAAAATCCGCCAAGTGTAGGCGCAGCAGCGTTGGATGCAGTTGATGCAACAGGAAAATTACACTCGGGCGTATATTACAATCAGTCGGCAAGCGCCGACAAACTTACCAGCCAAGCTATGGATTTAACCGGTTTAACCGGTGTTTATTTAAGTTTCTACTACCAATCGGGCGGTTTAGCCGATGCGCCCGACGAAACCGATTCACTGTTGGTTGAGTTTTTTTCGCCTTCAACACAAAAATGGAATAAAATATGGTCGGCTAAAGGCAATGCAGCACCTAATTTTACTCGAGTAATGCTTAAAATTGAAAGCTCGGTTTACTTAACCTCCAATTTTCAATTCCGCTTTCGAAACACGGTAAGTATTGCGGGTTCGAGCATGCCATCCAACGCAACCAATGCCGACTGCTGGAATATTGATTACGTATATTTGAATAACAACCGACTTGCCTCCGAAACAAGCATGCGCGATTTGGCTTTTAGCGAACCGCTTGGCTCAATTATCAGCGGATTTGAGGCGGTTCCGTGGAAACATTATAAGCAAGTAAATGGTGGATTAATTAAAAACCCGATTCTTTTTTCAATTGCCAACAACGATTTGGTTACCAGAAACATGAACCAGCTTACTTTTACCATTAGCGATATGGCAAGCGGTGCCGAAACCATTTATCCGGTAGGCTCCGAGAATATTCAAGCACAAACTATTAAAGTATTCGACCCTACCATTCCGTATAAAATTACGATTCCGGAAAACGATACAAAACAATCGGCAGTTTATAACATTTCGGCAAAAATTATTACCGACGGTTTCGATTTTGCCGGCAATAACTTAACTGCGTACAAGCAAGTTTTCGATAATTATTATGCCTACGACGACGGTTCGGCGGAAATGGGCTACGGGATTTCCGGCGACGGTGCAAAAAGTGCCATGCTTGCCTATAAATTTACTCCGCTTACTGCCGATACGCTTAAATCGGTAGCTATGTGCTTTAATCAAACGCTAAACAATGTTTCGCAAAAGTATTTTATTTTGTCGGTTTGGGACGATGAAGACGGAAAACCTACGGTTTTAATTATTGGCAAACCTTTTTATGTGGGCTGGGAACAAACCACCGCCGATTTATTGCAAATTGGCTACGATGCAAACCGAAATGCCGGCAGTTACATTTTTTACAATGTTAGCGGTTTTTGGGCAGCATCAGCAAAAAAAGGTGCACTGATGATTCGTCCGGTTTTTGGCAAAAACACAAACTTGGTACAAAATACAACCGAACCCGAATTTGAACAAACAATTCATATTTCGCCCAACCCAACCCAAAGCTACATGCGGGTCGAAATACCGGATTTCAATCGTGATTATTCGTATAAAATACTGAATACCATAGGACAAACATTAATCAACGGAACAATTACTTCACCTGAAACCGAAATAGATTTATCGGCATTTAAACCGGGTTTATATCTTTTTCAATTGTCCGATTCGAAACGATTTTCAAAATTATTCAAAATAATAAAACAATAAGCGTTAGTAATACGCTTATATTGTATTTCTTTGCAACTCGAAAAAACCAAATTTTTACGTGTTAATCTATTTCTATGGAAAATTACAACGAGCCTGATTTACAGAATGATGAAGAAAACGATTCCGATGAACTTTTTGAGCATTATAAATTTATAGTAGATGCCGGACAAAGCCAAATGCGAATTGACAAATACCTGTTTATGAGGCTTGTAAATTCTTCCAGAAATAAAATTCAGGCGGCTGCCGAAGCCGGAAATATTTTAGTGAACGGCAAAACCACCAAATCGAGCTACCAAATTAAACCTAAGGATGTAATAACCTTAGTACTTGATTATCCGAAGAAAACAATCGAAATTTTTGCCGAAAATATTCCGCTCGATATTCATTACGAAGATTCTGAAGTTATTATTGTTAATAAAAAGCCCGGCATGGTGGTTCACCCAAGTTTTGGGCACTATTCGGGCACATTGGTAAATGCGCTTTCGTTTCATTTGCGCGAAAATGAACTGTTCAAAGGTACCGACCCGCGCCCCGGTTTGGTACACCGAATCGATAAAGACACCTCGGGCTTATTGGTTATAGCCAAAACCGAATATGCCAAGGCTTTTTTATCGAAACAATTTTTCGACCACACCACCTACCGCCGATATATTGCGTTGGTTTGGGGCAATTTTACCGAAAACGAGGGTACTATAATTGGCAACGTAGGCCGAAATTTGAAAGACCGAAAAATAATGGACGTATTCCCCGGTGGCGAATACGGAAAACATGCCGTTACGCACTACACCGTGCTGGAACGATTCGATTATGTAACCTTGGTTGAATGCAGGTTAGAAACCGGAAGAACCCACCAAATTCGTGCACATATGCAACATATTGGGCATCCGCTTTTTAACGATGCAGAATACAACGGCGACCAAATTTTAAAAGGAACCACGTTTACCAAATATAAACAGTTTATTCAGAACTGTTTCAAAATACTTCCGCGCCAAGCGTTGCATGCCAAATCATTGGGTTTTATACACCCTGCAACCGGGGAGAATTTAGTTTTCGATTCCGAAATGCCGACCGATATACAAACAGTAATTGAAAAATGGCGTAATTATGTTGCAAACCGAAAAGACTATGACGATACGATAAATTAGACCTACATATACTGAAAAAACATTTCAAAAACAATTGTATTATGAGTTGGTTATACTTATTGCTGGCAGGCTTGTTCGAAATGGGCTGGCCTATTGGGTTCAAACTTTCGCAAAACGATAATTTTAAATTTCAAGGAATTGCCTTGGCTATTATTTTTATGGCTTTAAGTGGATTTTTTCTTTGGCTGGCTCAAAAAACAATTCCAATTGGTACAGCTTATGCCGTTTGGACAGGTATTGGCGCAGTTGGTACGCTGGCAGTTGGAATTGTTTTTTTTGGCGATTCGTCGAATTTTTGGCGTTTGTTTTCTGCAATGCTTATTGTATTGGGAATTATAGGACTAAAGCTAACCGATTAGCCTAAGGTGAAAGTAAAACATCGTTAAATAGCTTTAACAATTTTTATACTTGAAAATTTAATGATTTAATCTATTTTTGCAGCCATAAGCATAAACTAATTAAAATTATCAACATGAAACTTAAATTTTTATCAGTATTGTTTTTGGCGGCAACCATGCTAATAGCATGCAATGCTAAACCGGAAGAAACTGCAAAAGCAGAAGACTCGAACATTAAAGAAGGTGTAATTAAAGAAGTTATACATACCACTTCGTATACCTATTTGTATTTAGACAACGACGGCACCGAGTATTGGGTTGCTGTTCCGCGCACCGAAGCCGAAGTAGGCAAAACGGTTTATTTTGAAGGTGCTATGGAAATGTTTAATTTTGAAAGTAAAGAATTGAATCGCACATTCGATTTTGTGTATTTTGCGCAAGGCGTACGCTACGAGCGTGAAGCATCGGCAGAAAATGCTATGGGTGGAATGCAAGGCATGGGCGAAATGCAAGGAAATCCGCACGAGAAAGTTGGCGAAACTGCTACCGGCGAACGCGAAGCAATTACCGTTGCATGGGCAAAAAATGCCATAAAACTAAACGAATTGTTTGCAAAAAGCAAAGAATATGAAGGTAAAAAAATAGTGGTTACAGGCAAAGTGGTTAAGTTTAATAAAGAAATTATGGGCAAAAACTGGGTTCATATTCAGGACGGAACCGGCGAAACGGCCAATGTAGACCTTACCATTACTACGCTTGATGCTCCTGAGGTTGGGTCAACTGTAACTTTTGAAGGTAAACTGTTTTTGAACAAAGATTTTGGTTCAGGCTATACCTATGAAATTATTATGGAAGAAGCAAAATTGGTGAAAACCCTTTAATATTTAACTTAAAGCATTGCACGTAATTAAATAAAAGGCTACCTAAAAAGTTAGAAACAGACAATTTTTGCAATTCTAAATTATTGATTATCAGCTCTGACAGAGTTTAAAACTCTGTCAGAGCTTTTTATACACCCTCCTGTTGTTTTTGAAATTACTTGCTATGGTTCTATAGTTAAGCACTCGAAAACGCCCTTCAAATCATTGTTGTTTTCGGTAATTATATATAGCTTATCATAAGGTTCAATAACCGTTGAACCGCTTGGTACAATAAATTTTTCGTTTCGCTTAATGAGGGATACCAATGCGGTTTTCGGAAATTTCAATTCGTAAAGTTGCATTCCGGCAACCGAGCAGTTTTGCGGTATTTCAATTTCTCTAAAAATAGACTTTATACTTTCCTGCAATTCAAGGTCGGTTTGTGTTCGTCGTTTTAAATTTTCGGGCAAAATTAAGTTCAACCATTTGGCAACCAACGCCAAACTTGTTCCTTGTAAAATTACCGAGGTAACCGAAATAAAAAACACCAGATTAAAAATCATGTTTGCTTTTTCGGCACCGGCAATTAGCGGATACGTAGCAAAAACAATGGGTACCGCACCGCGCAACCCAACCCACGAAATAAATAATTTATCGGTAAATCGTTCGTTAAAAGGCGATAAGCTTATAAAAACACCTAACGGACGAGCAACAAAAATAAGAAATAGCGAAATAATTAATCCGGTGCCGCTTATAGTAATTATTTGGCTCGGAAAAACCAATAGCCCCAAGGTAACAAACAAAATTATTTGCATTAACCAAGCAAAACTATCGAACGATTTTATATATTTTTTCTTATGAATAAGTTTTTGATTGCCAAGGTAAACCGATGCAATGTAAACAGCCAAAAATCCGTTTCCGCCAATAAAATCGGTGGCTGAAAAACTGAAAAACATTACCGCAATCCCCAAAACAACATACAACCCTTCGAAATCGAGCTTAATAGTATTAATAATATAGGTGCCAAACCTGCCGAAAATATAACCCAAAGCCCCCCCAATTAAAAACTGCTTAATAAGAATCGGAACAACGCTCCATAAACCGGCATCTTGCGTAACCACCAAACCGGTAAAAACTATGGTAAGTACGTAAGCCATTGGGTCGTTGCTGCCACTTTCGAGCTCAAGGGTAGGTCGTAAGTGTCGTTTCAATGCCAAACCTTTTGAACGCAATATAGCAAACACTGCAGCCGAATCGGTTGACGAAACAATAGAACCAAGCAATAATCCTTCGTAAATTGTAAAATCAGTTATAAGCCAAACCAATAAACCAATTGAAAATGCGGTAATTAAAACTCCAACAGACGACAAAAGCAATCCTTGCCACAAAATAGGTTTAATAGTTTTAAAATCGGTATCTAACCCGCCGGAAAACAAAATAAAATTAAGCGCAATAACCCCAATAAACTGAGCCTCCTTAGGGTTATCGAAATTAATACCGCCCAAGCCTTCGGAACCCGCAAGCATACCTACAGCCAAAAACAAAAGAAGTACCGGCACCCCAAACTTTGCTGAAGTTTTGCCTGCCAGCAACGAAATAAAGAGTAACGATGAACCTATAAGCAAAATATTTTCGGCGGTAATAGTCATATTTTCGAATTTTAAACCCTACAAGCCGGTTTAAATTACGGCTTAATTTTAATTTGCAAAATAGTACTTTTTTTTTGAAAAATCGGTATTGTTTTTAGGTTGTTAAACATAAAAAAAAAGCATTTTTTTATTGAAAGAAAAACTGAATTATGAGTACCTTTGTATAACCAATTTAATTGTTCGAAATCAATTCTTCTTCGAACAAATACCGTTCATTTATACAACTTAACTGCAAAATATTATGTCAAATTCGAAACGCGACGATGCGTTAAATTACCATTCAATGGGGCGTCCGGGAAAAATTGAAGTTGTTCCGACTAAACCGCACAGCACCCAACGCGATTTATCATTAGCCTACTCGCCCGGTGTAGCCGAGCCCTGTTTAGCCATTGAAAAAGACCCTTCGTTGGCTAACCTTTATACGGCAAAAGGAAATTTGGTTGCCGTAATTTCAAACGGTACCGCGGTGTTGGGTTTAGGCGATATAGGCGCATTGGCAGGCAAACCGGTTATGGAAGGTAAAGGCTTGTTATTCAAAATTTTTGCCGATATTGATGTTTTCGATATTGAAATTGAAACCAAAGATATTGAGAAGTTTATTGAAACAGTAAAACAAATTTCGCCCACCTTTGGCGGTATTAATTTAGAAGACATTTCGGCTCCTTCATGCTTTGAAATTGAAGAACGATTGAAAAACGAATTGGATATTCCGCTTATGCACGACGACCAGCACGGAACAGCCATTATTTCGTCGGCAGGTTTATTGAATGCCCTTGAAATTTCGGGTAAAAAAATTGGCGATATCAGAATGGTAGTAAGCGGTGCCGGTGCTTCGGCAATGGCGTGTACCAAATTGGTTATGTCGTTGGGTGTTAAAAAGGAAAACGTTGTAATGGTCGATTCGAAAGGGGTAATAACTACTCGACGAAAAGATTTGAATAAATACAAAATAGATTTTGCGGCAGACGTACCTTACGATACCTTGGAAGATGCCATGAAAGGTGCCGATGTGTTCCTTGGCTTATCGGCTAAAGATTTGGTAACGCAGGATATGGTTCGTTCGATGGCAAAAAACCCCATTGTTTTTGCCATGGCAAACCCCGACCCCGAAATTACTTACGACGATGCAACGGCAGCCCGCCCCGATGTTATAATGGCAACCGGACGAAGCGATTTTCCTAACCAAGTGAACAATGTGTTGGGTTTTCCGTTTATATTTAGAGGCGCTTTAGATGTGCACGCAACCGGTATAAACGAAGCCATGAAAATTGCCGCAGTGTATGCGCTTGCCAATTTGGCAAAACAACCGGTTCCTGAAAGTGTAAACCGCGCGTATAACAAAAAAAACATAGTTTTTGGTCGCGAATATATTATCCCGAAACCGCTCGACCCACGACTTATTTATACCATTGCACCGGCAGTAGCCAAAGCGGCTATTGCAAGCGGCATAGCCCGAAGCCCAATAACCGATTGGGATGCCTACGAAGCAAGCCTTAAAGCTCGAATGGGTTTAAACAACGAACTGCTCAGAACCATTACCGATAAAGCTCGTAGCAATCCGCAACGCATAGTTTTTGCCGATGCCAATAAATTTAATGTAATTAAAGCAGCACAACTGCTTGTGCAAGAAGGTATTGCCAAGCCGGTTTTATTAGGAAATATCGAAGCGATAATGAAAATTGCTGCCGATAACCAAATTGATATGGCAGGAATTGAAATCATAAATCAGCGCGATGAATCGGAATCGGACCGACGCAACCGATATGCCGAAATACTTTTTGATAAACGCAAACGTAAAGGTTTAACCCACGACGAAGCCTTGGAACGCTTGTACGAACGTAACTATTTTGGTTGCATGATGGTAGAAACCGGCGATGCCGATGCATTTATTGCCGGACAATCGACCAAATATGCCGAATCGATTAAACCTGCCATTGAAGTTATCGGAATTTCGGAAGAAACCGGAGTAATTGCCGGCTTGTACGTTATGCAGACCAAGCGCGGCAACTTGTTTTTTGCCGATACTACCGTAAATGTCGACCCATCGAGCAAAGCACTTGCCGATATTACGGTATTAACTGCCGAAACAGTTCATAAATTCGGTATAGAGCCGGTAATTGCGTTGGTTTCGTTCTCGAATTTTGGCGGTACAAAGTTCGAAAGCCCAAAAAAAGTAGCCGATACGGTAAAATATTTGCATCAGCACCACAAAGACTTAATTGTTGACGGCGAATTTCAAGCCAACTTTGCGTTAAACAAAGAATTGCGCAAAGAAAAATTCCCGTTTACCAAATTAGGCGACCGCGATGTAAACACGCTGGTGTTCCCTAACCTCGATTCGGGAAATATTGCCTATAAAATGATGCTCGAAATTGGCGGCGCACAAGCAATAGGGCCTATTTTAATGGGTTTGCGCAAACCGGTACATATTCTGCAAATCGAAAGTTCGGTTCGCGACATTGTAAACATGGCAACCTTTGCTGCCGTTGATGCCATTGTAGGCAAAGAACACGCATAATTTTTCAACTAAAAGAAACGCCGGCAACCTTAAATTGTCGGCGTTTTTTTTGTTTAAATTGAAATGAAAACTACACCTTAATTAACAAACTATTCTAAATTCGAAATTTTTTATTTAGCTTTACAGCCAAATATTTTCAATAGAACGTTTATTAAAACTTTTATTAAATTGAAGTACAAAAACTCTGTTTATTAAGCGATTTTAAAAAAAATAATGTTTTTTTTTTATAACGGAATCGCTTTTAGAACTTCGATTTAAAATTGAATGCAATAAAATAGTTTAAAAAGCAGACAAAGGCATACTTTAACGAAGGGAATAACGTTTTTTGAATCAGTTGAAAATTTGAAATTAGGCAATGAACGAATTTACTTCGAAAATAATTACTATAGAACGAATAGTAGAACAACAAGCAAACCAAATAAGCACGCGCGACTATAAGTTTTACCACTTACCGCGAATGTTGGTGGTAGTAAGGCTTTTGCAAAAACATTCGGCAAGCTGCAACGAATGCAAGAAATTATTAGATGAAGTTGAAGAATTTTCGCCAAAAATTGCAGCTTTAATTAATGGCAATATTTCGGATAAAAACAACTTTGAGCACACAAGCGAAACATGGCTAAACCATTTACGTAGAAACCATAAATACAGGATAAAAGGGTATACCGCTTCGCTGTACAATTTATACGGAATATTGGCAGGCGCCTTAGTAGGCATTGGATTAGGCTACCTAATAAATGTGGAACACCTGAAAAATTTTACCATTATTGGTTTTGCAGTGGGTTTGGCAATAGGTCGTATAGCTGCATGGCAAGCGGAAAAACGACTAAACAACGAAAATAGATTAATTTAAACAATGCAATAATTCGCCACAAAAACTTAAATACAAAATTTCAACAACATTTTTATTGAAGTTTCGACCAAAAAAAAAATGTAATATTTTAGCCGTTAATTATTTAAATTACGGTATGAAATTTGCCTTTATTGAATAGAAACCGAAATTTGGCGAAGATAATGTTGGCTATTTTACAATACAAGATATGAAAAATATGATGAGAACAAGAGCAAACGTGCAAATAGCAGCACTTTTTACGCTGCTTACCATAGTAGCAAGCAGTTGTATAAACGACAAAGGCACTTATACCATTTTACGAAAATATATACCCGGCACCTTTATAACCGAAGAAGACGCCGAATTGCGAATGGCTGCAAAAAAAGATACTGCCGTGCGGGTTAAAATTACCGATGTTTCTGTGGAAGGATTTTTTACCGAACTTTCAGAAAGCGTGGTTCAGCACGGGCACGTATGGTCTACCGATTCGAATAAACTGACTTTAGAAGCCGGTAATTTCACCGAGCTTGGCGAAATGCCAAAAGGTTATGTAGGCAAATTTTTAAGCGAATTAACCGAACTGACCAGTGAAACCCAGTATTACATTCGTTCGTATGTTCGTACTTCCAAAAACCAAATAGGTTATAACCCGGTTTTTGCGGCATTTAAAACCCGACCAACCGAAAATGAATGGCGAATTCGAAATCAGTTAGACGCTGTTGGACGAACCGCCGGTGTTGTTTTTGTTTCAGGCGGTTATGCCTATGTAGGCATGGGCGAGCAAGGCTTGTCGGCTTATGTAGCACAAATTTGGAAATATTCGCAAGCTTCCAATACATGGGACAGCTTTTCGCCACATACGAGTATTGGCAGTAAACCGGGCGATTTTCAGCCTCGCAGAAATGCCGTAGCTTTTACTGTTGGCACCAAAGGATACATAGGTTTAGGCGAAAACGTGAACGGCGATATTCTTTCGGATTTTTGGGAAATTGATTTGGAAAAGCAAACTTGGATACAAATTAAAGGCTTAGGCAATGGCGACAACCCGCGAATAAATGCAGTTGCATTTGCCCTTGGTAATAAAGGTTATGTTGGTTTGGGCGAATTTGGTAACCCGTCCGATAAATTTTGGTCGTATAATCAAATTACAAAAAATTGGAGCAGCGATGATATTAAGCCGTTCGGAGGCGGTGAGCGAACCGGTGCCATTGCTTTTGTATTAGGTGGCAGAGCCTATGTGGGCTTAGGTAAAAACTATATGTACGACGACGATGGGAATAAAACAACCCTCTACTATAACGACCTTTGGGAATACAATGCTGAGTTTGATACTTGGACACAAAGACAAAATTTCCCGGGTGACGGCAGAACCGGTGCGATTGGTTTTAGTATTGAAGACGAAGGATTTGTTGGTATGGGGACAAAAACCGTAGGCGGGGTTGAAACACTTTATTCCGACTTTTATATGTTTGACCCATACAATAGCAAGTGGATACAAAAGAAAAGTTTGGATTACCCTCGTAAAAACTCGGTTGGGTTTAGCATTGGCACAAAAGGTTATGTAGCTTGGGGTTACGGACCGTTTCAAGGCGGCGACCCAATACGATTATGGGATGTTTGGGAGTATTCGCGCTAAAATTTAAGAAAGATAAAAATTTCAGAGAAATGAAAATTAAAAATATAATAGCAAGTTGCTTTATAATACTTAGTACACAGGCTTTTGGGCAATGGGAGTACCAATATTTTGTAGCTCGATTGGGTTTGGTACACGGAATAATGAACTCGCAACCCGCCACTTCGTCGGGTAGGTATGTGGTAACTGCCGCCGGCGAAATTCCGCTTACAACCAATATTGATGCAACCACCGGGTTTTATTTGCCGTATGTGGTAAATGCCAACGCCGATTTGTTTTTCCATATGGATGCAAAAAACGATAAATTCGGTGCTATTATCGGCGCTTCATTTAGTATGTATCCGTCGGTACAAAAATACGCCACCAAAAACAATGTAAATTGGGTAGTTGAACGACTGGATGTGCTGAGCGTTGGTTTGCCGGTGTATGTTAAGTTTTCGAAAGAAATGTACGAAAAGCAACAGTATTTCTATACCGGTTTTGTGTATAATTTCAATTTAGAACTTTTTCAAACCCAAAAAGTGAGCTGGTCGCAAAGTAATTTAACCCTTTCAAGAAAAGAAGCGTTAAAGAAAAGCACTGTTGCTTTGGTAGCCGGCTATAACCACTTGCTTTTTAATATCGAGTTAAACTATATTCCTTCTACTTTTATTGACCCGAAATTTACGCTCGACGGTAAACTATACCCGTACGAGTCGGAACCAAAAAATAAACTATTCTTAAAAACCGGCATTACCGTACCTTTAAGCAAATGGACTACTTCGCGTAACTACTTCTTACATAAATTTTTCCGTCGTTTCCGACGATAATTCATAAATTTCTTCAAAAAAAAAGCCTGTGTTTCAGCATAAACGCAGGCTTTTTTTATGCTGAAAAACCATGAGGTGGTTAAACTTTATAACTTTTGGCTGATACTAAACCGCTATCAACGTATCGAAAATTGGCTTTTGCACTTTCAGTGCAACATGGATATAACTAATCTATTCATAGGGCGTTGGTTGCTGAGCTTGCCGAAGTATGCCCTATGCTAATGCTACTGCCCTTCAGGGCATTTTGACAGCGGTTTAGTATTACTTCTCTGTTTTGGTGCGTTGTTCTTCTATGGTAGCGCTGTTTTTCTATAATAAGCTTACCTACCGAACGCATAAATTTTAGCTCTAAAAATATTATTTCTTTTGTTGAGAAACAAAAAAAAGCCGACATATGCTATCTGCTTTTTACATCAAATCATTTTGCTGTGGCATTGTTTTTAATGTAAACACAATGGAATAAAAAAATAATTCGGAACACTTGCAAGTACCTCTACTGCAAGGTTCCGAATTTGAAATTAACAAACAACAATCAACCTAAAAAATCTATAATTTTATTGCATAAAATTTCTTAAACCGCTTTCTTTAACTGTACGTTGTTTTGCGCCGTTGCCAATTGGTCGGAATACACCACTTGTGCTTTTGGGCGCAGGTTGTATGCCGAGGTCATAACTTCGCCGTACGCACCCGACGAATAGACAGCCAATAAATTGCCGCGCGACACTTCTGCCAGCATGCAATCTTTTGCTAAAGTATCCGAACTTTCGCATATTGGGCCAACTACATCGTAGGGGCTTTCGGCATTGCAGGAACTCAAGTTTACCACTTTGTGGTATGCACCGTAAAGCGCAGGTCGAATAAGTTCGGTCATTCCGGCATCGGTAACTGCAAAGTTTTTGTCGGTATAGTTTTTAACATACAAAACCTTGGTTATCAACGTTCCGCATTGGGCTACTACCGACCTTCCGAGTTCGAAATGGTACCGGATTTTCTTCCGGATTTTGGTAATCAATTCCCAATCCGCCGCCCATGTTCAAATGCTCGCAAAACATACCGGTTTCGCTAATCATTTCTTGCACTGAATTTACCTTATTGCAAAGTTCAACAAACGGCTGTTCAGTGGTAATCTGCGAACCAATATGAAAATGAATACCCACAAAATTTAGCCATGCCGATTCTTTTATTTGCCTAAGTGCCGGAAGCAATTCTTCAATACGAATACCAAATTTGTTGGCTTTGGTTCCGGTAGTTATATGCGCATGGGTATTGGCAGCAATGTCGGGGTTTAAACGTAAGGCTATATTTGCCTGTTTGTTTCTTTCCGAAGCCAACTGCTCAATAACTTGCAACTCTTGCAACGATTCGACATTAAAAGAAAAAATTCCGGCATCGAGGGCGGTAATAATTTCGGCATCCGATTTACCAACTCCGGCAAACACTATTTCGTTGGCTGCAAAGCCGTTATTTATTGCGTGTTGCACTTCGTAACCGCTTACACAGTCTGCCCCCAAGCCATAGCTGCGAATTAAATCGAGTACACGCACATCGTTGTTGGCTTTTAGCGCATAATGAACCCGGTAATTGAATTTTTTCGAAGCGGCAGTAAGTTGAACCAAGGTTTCTTCCAACAGCTCCAAATTGTAGTAATACAACGGGGTTTGCAGGCCTTGAATA
>JFJP01005589.1_pt1 | contig 20501 bp, 17 predicted proteins | sample 431651 | NCBI WGS metagenome assembly JFJP01 (sample SAMN02602958, study PRJNA72255) | Microbial mat metagenome, whole genome shotgun sequencing project. | biome: fresh water; feature: sink hole; material: water; isolation source: purple microbial (photo- and chemosynthetic) mats found in...
GTTATTTGGGCGGGTTGCCGGCGATTCGCTGAGTTGACCGCACCGCAACTTGCATCTCGAAGGGCTGGTCTTTTCTAAGGCTAGCCCTTTTTTCATATGCGGCAAAGCTATTTATTTGAGAGCATTAAACAACCATATGACCACCGCCAGAACCCTCTGGAAACTCACCCGTTTGGTTCTCCACATCCTGTCCGGCCTGTTCACCATTGGGCTGATCTTCCCAAAGCTCACGGCCCCCCAAAAATCTGAACGAATCAAGGCTTGGTCCCTTACCCTGCTTGGGCAAATAGCTATTAAATTAGAAGTGACAGGCAGCACACCCACCGCTGGCCCCTTGCTGCTGGCCGCCAACCACATTTCATGGCTCGACATTGTGGTGATGCAAGCCGCTGTCCCCTGCCGCTTTGTGGCCAAGTCAGATGTGCGCCACTGGCCCCTGATCGGTACCCTGGCCAACGCCGCTGGCACCTTGTTCATTGCCCGCGAATCCAGCAGAGACGCACTGCGGGTGGTGCACCAAATGGCCGAATATCTGCAAGCGGGTGACGTGCTGGCCATTTTCCCGGAAGGCACTACCAGCAATGGACGTCAACTGCTGCCCTTTCATGCCAACCTGTTCCAGGCCGCCATTGCGGCCAACGCACCTGTGATGCCCGTGGCCCTGCAGTTCTCAGACGTCGCCACGGGTGCGGTGAGTCTGGCGCCTTGTTACATTGACGACGACAGCCTGCTGGTGTCGATCTGGCGCACCCTGAGCGCCCCCCCATTGCTGGCCGAGGTGCACTTTGGCACCTCACAGCCACCCCAAGGTCGCGACCGCCGCACCTTGTCGCGGGACATTCGCTCGGCGGTGGATACCTTGATGACGGGCTGATGGCCCATGCGCAGGTCCTCTGAATCTACCCCAGCGTCAAACCGTACAGACTCAAAACTGACATACATTTGTCACAATTAAACAGTAATATTGTTTTTATGAAAAACGGTACATTTCTGGCAGCCATCGACCTGGGCTCGAACAGTTTTCGTCTGGAAATTGGGCGATACGACCATGGACAGATTCAACGCGTGGACTACCTGAAGGAGACCGTGCGTTTGGGCAACGGCTTTGACGATGAACGCAACCTGTCCTTTGAAGCCATGACCCGCGGCTGGGAATGTCTGGCGCGTTTTGCCGAGCGCTTGGCCGGTTTTGGCGCCGCGCAAGTGCGCGCCGTGGCAACCCAGACCCTGCGCGAAGCCAAAAACCGCGACGAGTTTTTGAAGCTGGGCTGCAAGATTTTGGGCTTCCCCATTGAAGTGATTGCCGGCACCGAAGAAGCCCGGCTGATATACCAGGGTGTATCGCACCTTTTGCCGCACAGTGCCGAGCGCCGACTGGTGATTGATATTGGTGGGCGCTCCACTGAATTGGTGCTGGGCAGCGGCACCCAGACCACGCAAACCGCGTCGTACCGGGTGGGCAGCGTGGCCTGGTCCATGAAGTACTTCCCCAACGGTGAATTCACCGAACAAACAATGTACCGCGCCGAAATTGCAGCCCAGGCGGTGCTGGAAGAATCTCTCATGAGTTACCCCCGTGACCAATGGGACACCGCCTATGGCGCATCCGGCACGGTGGGTGCGGTGGCCGATGTGCTGCAAATAGCTGGATGGCCCCCAGGGCAAATCACCCGCGAGAGCCTGAACTGGTTGGTCAAGTGCCTGCTACGTGCCGGCACCGCACAGAATTTGCGTCTGGAGGGCCTCAAGGACGATCGACGCGCGGTGATTGGCGGCGGCGTCAGCGTGCTGCGCGGCCTGATGGAGTTGCTGCGCATTGACACCTTGCAGGTAGCGCAAGGTGCGCTGCGTCATGGGGTACTGCTTGAAATGGTCGAGCGTGATGCGCAAGGCGCCGACGCCAGAGATATGTCGGTGCTGCGTCTGGCACAAAAATTTGCGGTGGACATGGCCCAAGGTGAGCGTGTCAGCCGGGTCGCTGCGCGTCTTCTTGAGCAAATCATGCCCACGGATTCAGCCAACGCAGCTGGCCTGAAACGCAAGCTCCATTGGTCTGCCCTGTTGCATGAAATCGGCATGGTCATCTCCAACAGCGACTATCACAAACACGGCGCCTATATTTTGGAAAATGCCGACACGGTGGGCTTCAGCATGTCTGAGTTGTATCGCTTGGGGTTACTGGTCTTGGGGCATCGCGGCAAGTTGAAAAAGCTCGACACCGGATTTGAAGAACCGGAATTTGTCTTGTTGCTGCTGGCCTTGCGCCTGGCGGTGATTTTGTGCCATGCGCGCCAGGATCCGCATGACCTGGGCACGGTCCTGACGTGCAACCGCAAGCTCCAGCGCTTCACGATGACGGTGGATGACAGCTGGGTCACTGACTACCCACAGTCGGCCCACCTGCTGCGCCAGGAATCAGCTGCGTGGCAAAAGACGCCCTGGACATTTGAGCTGATTCAGGCTTAGCGCTTGTCAGGTGTCACGAAGCCGTCACGGGGCAGCGCTATAAAGAAGACATGAGCACCCCAAAGACCCCACCGCATCCAGACACCCTGCCAGTGGACGGCACACCGCCGTGGAACCCGGAAGTCTGCCTGGACCTCATCAAACAACTGTGGCTGCTGCGTCGGTCCATGCTCGACCGTGAAGCGGTTTTGAAAGCAGAGATTGACCGGGTTCTGCCAGAGCACCAGCAGAGCGCCAGAAATCTCGTTCACTACCTGACCCTGCGCAGTGTGGACATGCGACAGATTCAGGAGCAACTGGCCTGGTTGGGGCTGTCCTCGCTGGGCCGATCCGAGTCGCATGTGCTGGCTAGTCTGGACAAGGTTCTGGGCATCCTGCACCGCTTGACCGGACAAACCTGGGAAGATAAATCCGGCGAAGAGCCTGCCGGCAGCGTCAGTAGCCGTGAGCTCGCCAAAAGACACACCACCCAGCTGCTGGGCCAAGCCCCCGCAGACCGGCCGGTACGCATCATGGTCACGCTGCCCTCTGCCGCAGCCACCGACTTCAGCGTGGTGCACGATCTGGTCTACGCCGGCATGGATGTCGCACGCATCAACTGTGCGCACGATGGCCCGATTGAATGGCGCACCATGGCCGCCAACGTGCACCGCGCAGCAAAGTCTGCCCAGCGCCACGTCAAGATTTTGATGGATCTGGGTGGCCCCAAAATCAGGACTGGCGAAGTGGCCCTGCGCGCGCCCGTCTTGAAACTCAAACCAGGTAAGGATGAGTTCGGACGCGTCTATCGTCCGGCCCGGCTGGGTTTGCGTCCGATCAGTGGCACCCATGATCTTGCGGGTGTGGATGCCTGTGTCGGTGTCTGGGAAATCTGGCTGGAGCGGCTCAAGGTGGGGACCAGCATTGAGTTTTCTGACTCGCGCGGTGCCAAGCGGCATTTGCTGGTGGTCCACGTCGACGCCCATGGTGCCATTGCTGAGGGTCTTCAAACCGCCTACCTGACCCCTGAAACCGTGCTGATCATTGGTGGCAGTGAGGGCAAGAAAAAGCACTCCACGCTGGTTTGCCAGATTGAACGGCTGCCAGGCGTCTTGCACTTGCATCGCGGTGACATGCTGCGATTGACCAAAGAAGGCCTTGGCCAAGCCGCAGCGGTTGAAGACGATACAGACGACAGCAGCGCCGAGCGAGCGCACATTTCATGCACCCTGCCGCAAGTCATCGACCAGGTTCATGTGGGTGAGCGCATCTGGTTTGACGACGGCCGCATTGGCGGGGTCATCCGCTACACCACCGCCGATTGGCTGGACATTGAAATTGTCCACGCCCGCGATGGCGGTGAAAAGCTGGTGGCAGACAAGGGGATCAACCTGCCCGACAGTCAATTGAACCTGCCGGCACTGAGTGAAGACGACATTGAGGACCTGACCGTGGTGGCCATGGAAGCCGATATGGTGGGCCTGTCCTTCGTGCAAAAGCCCGCCGATGTTGACCTGCTGCGCAAACATCTGCACCGACTCAAGCGGGACGACATGGGCATCGTCCTTAAAATTGAAACCCTGCAGGGGTTCGAGAATTTGCCCGAACTCATGCTTGCCGCCATGGCAGCCAAAGCCGCTGGCGTGATGATTGCACGCGGTGACTTGGCGGTGGAATGCGGTTACGAACGGCTGGCCGAGGTGCAGGAAGAAATCCTCTGGTGCGCCGAAGCAGCCCACATGCCGGTGATCTGGGCCACCCAGGTGCTGGAGTCACTGGCAAAAACCGGCTTGCCTTCCCGGGCCGAAATATCCGATGCCGGGCTGGGTGTGCGTGCCGAGTGCGTGATGCTGAACAAGGGCCCCTACATCACCGAAGCCATCCACACCCTGAACGACATTTTGAAAAGAATGGGAACCCTAAGTAAAGGCCTGACAGCAGCGCAGATGGCAGCGCCAGTCACCGTGGCACGCTGCTGCTGTTAGACCGTCGCACGTTCATAGAGGCCGGCACCCGCCAGCTTGGCATCGTGCTTGGCCAACGCAGCCAGGTTGGCCACGTCTTCGGCCTGAGAAAACTGCCCGGCCTCTACCACCACAGCACCAATGGATACGGTCGTGATGGGAAAGAAACGCGCCACCCCATGGCGGTCTTCTGCGTGAATTCCGCCAGCCAATTGGGCAGCCGCATCAAATAAGTTGACAGCTTGCGCGTTGAACTCAATCTTCGCTTTGGAACAACATGATGAAGTCATCACCCCCTACATGCCCCAGAAAATCGCGCTGGGAGTCGCAGTGCTTCTTGGCAATCTGTGCCAGCAACCGAATCATCTCGTCGCCGCGCCAATAGCCATAACAATCATTGAAAGGTTTGAAGTTGTTCAGGTCGGCGTAACAGGCTGCAAACCGGCTTTGTTTTTTCAGCAGGCGCTCAATATGCTGGCTGATCGGAATATTGCCTGGCAAAAATGTCAGGGGGTTGGCGTGGCGAGCCGCCTCAATACGGGTTTCAGTCACGGAGCGTACCAACTGGTCGCCGGTCCCCAAACCAACATATCGCCCGTTATCGGTCACGATGAATCCATCGGTCAGGTAGCGCTGATCTTCTGATGTCAAGATGCCCACCAACTCGTCAACTCTATGACTTTTTTCAATGACTCGGGGATGCATATTGGCGTTGAGGAGACAGCTTTTGCGCCCGGACAAATCCCTGTAATACAGCTTGGCGTATTCATTTAAAAAATGCAGTCGGTTGATGATGGCCACAGGACGATCTTCCTGCAGCACGGCCACCGCGTGCAATTCGGGGTGCGCCAAAAACAGGGTTGCCACCTCGTCATTGGTGGTTTTCACGGTGGCAGTCGGTGCGTTCAAAAATACCAGCTGACTCAACTGCCCGGTGGGGGCAACTTTGCTCACCTGTGGATAGACTGCGATGTCGCGCTCGCCCAGAAGAATCGCCGCGGCCGCGCCAATGCTTTGGAGTGGCTTGGCATCAGGACGGCCGAAATAATAGCCCTGTCCAAAGGTCAGCCCCAGATCGCGAATGACTTTCAAATCTTGCGGGTTCTCAATGCCCTCCGCGACCAGCGCCGTGTCAAAGATTTCAGCAATTTGTATCAATGCCCGCACAGTCTTCAACTTATCAGCGTTCTCACTGATGTTCTGGATGAAATACTTGTCGATCTTGACTATTTCCGGGCGCAGTTGTGACCACAAGCGCAGGCTGGATCGTCCATCACCGAAATCATCCAGCGCCAACGAAAATCCTTTCGACCGCAAATCTTGCACGACCTGCGCCAATCGATCCATATCACTGACTCGTTCGTGCTCGGTGATTTCCAGAACGATGGTGCGCGGCAACACACCCAGCAATCTCAGTTGCCCCAGCAGCCCCGACATACCCCTGCGCAAAACCAGCTCCATCAAAACAGCCGCGCTGATATTGAGAAAGAGCCTGCCCGCAGCTTTAAGCTGACCCCAGGCTCTGAGCTGGGTCAAGATACAAGCCATCTCAAATTCATACCCCAGGTTTTCTGCAGCTGCAGCCACCAGCAAGGTGTCGGGGTTCTGCAGCGAGCTCTCCACAGGACCTCGAATCAACGCCTCATGGGCATAAACGGACGCCGTATCCAACCCGACGATGGGCTGAAAAACCGCGTGCAAACGCTGATCCTGCAACAACATCGCCAGTGGACCCTGGCCTCCAGTAAACATCCAATTTTTTTCGCTTGGACGCTCAGGCTCTAAGTCGGGCACCAGGGCCGAACCAGATAAGAAAGAAGGGAACATCAAAAATGCTCAAAAGTAACTTACGCCGTTCGCCTGAGAGCCAGCATGGTGAAGTCGTCTTCGAGTACCTCTGTCCCGGTGAAGGTCGCCACCTGACGTCGCATTTCATCAAGTACATTCTGCAAGGGTTGCACCTGAAGGTCGCCCATCAGTTTTCTGCATCGCTCTTCTGAAAATTCTTCTTTAGATTCATTTTGTGCTTCGGTTACACCATCGGTGTAGCACACCAAAACATCGTTCGTCGCCAATGTCTTATGCAGGGCAGCATAACGGGCACCGGGCAACGCGCCCACCAAGGGTCCTTTGGGAATGACCAGGTCGCTGATCTGGTCTGCAGCACAAAGAATGGGCGGGCAGTGCCCACCATTGGAATAGACCAAGGCACCCGAATCAACTTCAAGAAACCCACAAAATATGGTGAGAAACAAATTGGTGTCGTTGTTAATGCACAGACGCTCGTTCAATTGGGTTAAAAGTTCATCTGGTGCGAAGGTGTTCATGGCCAAAATGCGAAGCAGTCCAATCGCACGGGCCATAAACAACGCTGAGGCAATGCCATGGCCAGAAACGTCACCAATGCAGAAAAACAGCAAGCGATCACGGACAAAAAATGCATCAAAGAGATCACCACCAATGTTGGATGCAGGCTCCATCACCCCGCATACTTCAACATCCTGCCGACCTGGAAACAAGGGTCGCTGCAAGGGCAACATGCTGGCCTGCAGTTGGCGCGCGACATGGAGGTCCTTGCGCAAATGTATCAACTCCAACTGTTCGCTTTGGGACTTGAGCGCTTGGGTGGTCGAACGTCGCAAGCGTTCGCTCAGCAAAATCATGACGTTCGACGCCACGCCGGGCAGCGTCATCAGTCGGTTCCAGAATATGTCCTGAGGCACCTTAAGCACCTGAGCCTCGGTCTGTGCCACCACCCATCCTGAGACAGGTTTGCCATCGATGGCCGAAAGTTCACCCACACACTCCCCTACCGCAATCGGAACGATTGTGTTGGCATGGGTGCGTTGATCAAGGTGAACCGCCAATGAGCCTGACAGCGGAATATAGACATTGAAGTTTGACTCACCTTGCCTTAACAGGACGGCATCCGCCGTCAAGTTCAGCACCTCGCAGTCCCTCACTGCGTGCAAGATGGCGCTTGCATTTGCATTGCGGAATAAAGGGATCGATGCAAAATCAAACTGATCTGCGTCAAATTCAGCCGCGCCGAGTCCTTGGCCCTCACTCATCGGAGTGCGCCCATTTCACCCCAAAACTAAGGTGGTTGTGACCGTCGCTGTAACGATAACTCTGCTCATCGGAAAAACTACGAATCATCAGCAAGCCCAGACCGCCTGGCTCAGCCTCTGCCAGGGTGGTTGGCCGAGAACTGAGCTGCACCAATGTCGAGTTGAAGGCTGCGCCGCTGTCCGTGATGGTGACCATCGCCTGATGACCAACGGCGTCATGCCTGATCTGTAGAACGACATGGACCAGAGGCCGGATAACTGATGAATCACCGTGGCTGATGATGTTGGCCAAAATTTCATTCAAACAAATATCAAGTCGGTCAAGCTGTGCTGTGGGCACGCCTAACGCGATCGCTGACCTGGCGAGCCAATCAGAAGCCAAGCGGATATTCGACCCATCAGCTTCAATGGTCAGATCAGCCATCTGACTGCTGTGGCCGGTCGCCATACATCAATCAGGCCAGGGCAGCCTTGTCGGCTTCTGCCAAATCAGCAAACATGGGAATCAAAGCATCAATGCCCGTAACTTGCAAGGTCTTGGCCACGCCGCTGTTGTCGCCAAAGAATAAAACCATGCGCCCACCGCGCAGTTGGAGGGCTTTGGCGTTGGTGATGAACTCACGGATACCAATCGATGCCAAAAAACTGACCTCGGTCAGGTCCACAACCACCCGGCGTGCTGACGATGCCGCCAAATTTGTGAACTTCAGAGAAATGGCCTCGGTACCAGGCATGTCAAGACGCCCAACAAGCTTGATGCGTCGCAAGGTGTCGCTGGCATCTTCAAAAGTAATAACCATGGAAATTGATCTCAACTTAAACGATGGGCCATACAGTGTCAGCGGACATGGTAGCCGTGATTTGTGAACTTTTTGTGACAGCCGATGAGTGCATGCACCGTGGTGATGTCACAGGGATGTCACTCAAGGGTTAAATACTTTGGCACTGTGGCAACAAAGCAGGTGTGGCCCTGAGCCAATGCAGTGCAGACACTTTTTTATTCGCAATCTATAGGAACTCTCAGATCATGGAAAACAACGCATACCGCAGCCGTCGCGATTTTCTGGTGACATCGGCATCAACCGCAGTCGCCGTCACATTGGGCGGCTCGTTGGCCGCATGTGGTGGCTCCGACGCACAACCCGCCACCTTCAGCTACGGTGTCGCAAGTGGCGACCCCCGGGCCGACCGCGTCATTCTGTGGACACACGCCAAGTTTCCCGACAGCACGGCTGCAGTCGCATTGACCTGGCAAGTGGCTAGCGACAGCGGCTTCACCAAGATCGTCAGCACCGGCCAAATCCATGCTACTGAGTCGAGCTCTTTCACAGCGAAAGTGGATGCCACGGGCCTCAGCGCTGGCACCGCCTATTTCTATCGTTTCCTGGATTCGATGGGTACAGCGTCTGTGGTGGGCACCACCCGCACGCTGCCTGCAGCGAATGTGTCAAGCGTGAAGTTGGCTGTGTTCTCCTGCGCACTGTATTCGGCTGGCTACTTCAATGCCTATGACGCTGCAGCCAAATCTGATGCGCAATACGCCCTTCACTTGGGTGACTATCTGTACGAATATGGCGCTGATCCAGCCAAATTTGGCAACACCGATGCTTTGACGGGTACCACTGCAGTATCTTTGAACCGAGTGATCAGTCCTGCCAATGACATGGTCAGTCTGAGTGACTACCGGACACGTCATGCGTTGTACAAGTCAGATCCCAGTTTGCAGGCATTACACGCCAAAATGCCCTGGATCACGGTGTGGGACGACCATGAATTCGCCAATAACGCCTATGTCAACGGTGCGGAAAACCACGACAACACAAGCCAGGGAAATTGGCTCACGCGCAAAAATGCTGCCGCCCGTGCCTATCACGAGTGGATGCCCATTCGCACTGATGCCACAGGTGATCTACTGAAGATTTACCGCAGCTTTTCGTTTGGCAACCTGTTCACGCTGCATATGCTTGACACCCGCATTGAAGGGCGCGACCAGCAGTACGACAGCTTTGGCGATACGGATGGTGGTTTGGCACGTTATGCCAATGGCTTAGGAACTGGCGCTGATGCCACCAGGAAAATGATTAGCGCAACGCAGCAAACCTGGCTCACTCAAGGTCTTGCGACTTCTACAGCCACCTGGCAACTTTTGGGAAATCAGGACATCATGGCCCGCATGTGGTTCCCGGGTTCGGTACTGCAGGCACAAGCAGTGGCTACAGCCAGTCCGACCCCGACCAATATGCAGGCCGTGCAAACCGCTGTCACCGACTACCTGACCGCCAAGGGTGCGCGTGCTGGCGCTGCATTGGGCGGCCCAGCCATTACCCCAACACAAGCCGCGTTGCTTAACCCGGCGATCAACCCGCTGCTGCCCTACAACCTGGACGCCTGGGATGGTTACCCCAGCCAACGTGAAGCGATATTGCAAACTGTCAAGGCACAGGGTAAGAAGTTGGTGGCACTGTCTGGCGACTCCCATAACGCCTGGTTTGCCAACTTGACATCACTTGCTGGTGACAAAGTGGGTGTTGAATTCGCAACCTCCTCGGTCACGGCACCTGGTTTCGAAAGTTTCGGTTTGGGTGGCTTGGCCAGTGCGCTTGACGGTAGCGCGTTGGTGCCTCAATTGGGCACAGCCGCTATTGGCGCCGGGCTAGGCCTGGTCAACGACCTGAACTATACCGACAGCAGTCGCCGAGGCTATCTGGTAATGACCGTCACATCGGACGCCGTCAAAGGTGAATATGTCTTCACCAGCACCGTCAAGTCACGCACGTACAGCGCGAGCGTCGGTAGAACCATCACGGTGGCTTCCAACGGCGCAGTGACTTACAGCTGAACGTGTGGCCGATTCTGTGTTGACAGGGTCGGCCACAGTCACAACAGTGCAGTCCGACATACCCCGAACGTCCTACATTGTTCTTTACCGACCGAATAATTTGCGTGCGAAACCAAGCCTATGACACGGCGAATGCGTCGTTATCCACCCGTCATCAAATTGTCAAAAAAGTATCATCAATTTGTGATCTTCGCCGCATAAGCTTTGGTTCATGAACTTACCCAAAGACCTTCTTGTCGAATCCTTCACTGCACAAGCGTCAAGCCTGAGGATTGCGGTTGTGACAGAAACGTTTCCGCCCGAAGTGAACGGCGTGGCTATGACTTTAGGACGCATCATCGACGGCCTGGTACGACGGGGGCATAGCGTCCAACTCATCAGACCAAGACAAGCCAGTGAAGACCCAGAGTTATCACTGAACGGGGTAGAAGAAATCCTCGCGCCAGGGGTGCCATTACCCACTTATGCCGACTTGCGATTTGGCCTGCCATCCAAAAGACGACTCACCCAGCTTTGGCTGGCCAGGCGGCCCGACATCGTTCATGTCGTTACCGAGGGGCCACTCGGATGGTCTGCCGTAGCGGCCGCCCAGAAGCTACAACTCCCCGTCACCAGTTCGTTTCACACCAACTTTCAAAGCTACTCCAGTCACTACGGTCTCAACCTGTTGAAAGTACCTATCGAGAGTTATCTGCGCAAGCTGCACAACCGCACCAGTGTCACCATGGTGCCCACACGTGCCCTGATGTTTGAATTGCAGCAGCGTGGTTATCGCAACCTGGCCTTACTGGCCCGCGGTGTGGCATCAGATCTATTTTCTCCATCAAAGCGATCCCGGTCACTGCGCAAAACATGGGGCGCCAACGATGATGATTTGGTGGTGCTGCTGGTCGGGCGTTTGGCCAAGGAAAAGAATGTCCGCCTTGTGATTGAAGCCTATCGCGCCATCCACAACAATCACCCCAGCGCCAAACTGGTGTTTGTCGGGGACGGGCCGATGCGCATTGCGCTGCAAGCGGCATGCCCATGCGCGATATTTGCTGGCGTTCGTCAGGGTGACGACCTGGCGACCCACTATGCTTCAGGCGATCTTTTTCTCTTTCCAAGTTTGACTGAGACCTATGGCAACGTCGTTCCCGAAGCGCTGGCCAGCGGTTTAGCGGTGGTTGCCTACGCCAGTGCTGCAGCCCAAGAGTTAATCACCTCCGGTGCCAACGGTTTGCTGGTGCAGGTTGAAGATGAAGAACAGTTCATTCATTGTGCAGCGTCCGTAGCGCAAAGTCCGGAGCTGCTTGCCAAATTCAAGAGTGCGGCAAGACCCAGCGTGTCGCACCTCAACTGGGAGTCGATTTTTGACTGTTTTGTCAACCATCTCACACACGTTGTGAGCGCAAGCGGTGCCGGCTTTCATCCAAGGGACATCCGGCGCCTTTCCATCGAAACGGTTACCCGAGCCACCGCATAAGGGGCTGCCCCATCTTGATGCGAGAGTTCTCTTGCAGACCGTTGACCATGGCAAATCCTTTGGGTGCCAAGACGATGACTGTAGATCCATGCTGAAACCATCCCATTTCTTGCCCCTTGGCAAATTGTGCATCGCAGTCGATGGTCTTGGGTCCGGCGTATTTCAGATGAAAAAGCACATCCAGAAAATGCAGGCGAATACTCGCCACCAAAATGGCCGCCACAGGCACCAGCGCCACCACTTGTCCAGCACAGGGCGTATCGCCCAACAGCCTGGTTCGAATGAAAGCACGTTCATTTTTGCAAAACAGCTTCTCGACCCGCTTGAGTGCAATCGGATTGACGTTCCAGGTATCACCAGAAAAGTAACGCACGTGTTCAACCTGGCAGTTGTAGGGTGCGTGAAAACGGTGGTACATGCTCGACGTCAAGCGCAGCGTGACATACGTGCCATCGCGCCAATTTTCAACATCTTCGTCTGGCCCGATCAGATCTTCCAGTGTGTAGGGAAACCCTTTGGCCTGAAATACTCGGGCACCCATGATGTGGCCATGGGCGCCTACGATGGCATCTACCGGACTGCACATGACATCGGCACGTGCCGTCACAGGGCGCACGCCCGCTTGAAGCTCACGTGTAAAGCAATCATGCATGCTCGTGAAATGGGTGCGTTTGGCCTCACTCAAATCCAGATCAGTAAAAAACTTCCACGTGCCGATCGATGCATCGCGCACCCAGGGCTGTTCGATTTTGCTGAACCAGCCCAAAAAACGCGTCACAGCATGACGCGGCAAACGGTTGGTCAGGAGGAAGTTCAGGTTCTCGCTACTGAGTATTTTTTGAATTTGGGTACGAAAACTCATCTGTGTTTCCTCTGAGATAAATATTGCTTTGAAAGTGGCTGTTCATGAATGAAACTTTGAACCTGAACGCTTGGTTGCTCTACAGTGCGGGCGGCGTTGTTTTGCTGTGGGGCTTGACCCGTGTACACCAGCGGTTTGAACTGTCTTTGGCCAAACACCGCTCCCTCGCTGGCCACCCACGCACGGCACGCCGGATTGCTGCGCTTCTGCCCAATTACGCTTACCCTGAAGACCAGATGTTGGCAATTGACGGCGCGCCGGACGATGTCATATGGCGTCGACGAACTGCGTTTGAACGCCTGTTGGCTCATTACAAGATGCGTTATGCCAAAAGCATGGGCCAAAGCCTTGCCGCCGCGGAAGGACTGTCGGACCTGAAGTTTGTGAGCGCTTATCGCGTGCCGTTTCAATTCAAAAACATGGTGAATCAGGGACTCAAGATCCCATCGTTCGTTCAATCCACTTCGGGCGTCACCGTTACTGATCTGGACGGTAATGTTTTTTATGATCTGACCGGCTCCTACGGCGTGAATTTGCTGGGAAATGATTACTACAAAAGTTGCATCGACCAGGGTGCTGACCTGGTGCGTCAACTCGGCCCTGTCTTGGGTACTTATCACCCCGTCGTGGCGGACAACACACAGCGTCTCAAAGCGATTTCGGGCATGGATGAGGTAACGTTTCACATGTCGGGTACAGAGGCTGTCATGCAAGCGGTACGCTTGGCCCGTTACCACACCGGACGCAGCAAGGTGGTTCGATTTTGCGGTGCCTACCATGGCTGGTGGGGTGATGTCCAACCTGGCATCGGCAACCCCATTGCCGCCAATGACACCTTTACCCTTGCTGAGATGGGTGCGGGCACGCTTCGGGTGTTGCGTCGACGCAAGGACATTGCGTGTATTCTCGTCAACCCATTGCAAGCCTTGCATCCCAACACGGCTGCACCCAGCGATTCCTCTTTGCTCGACAGCTCTCGAAAGGCTAGCTTTGACAAAGCCAAGTACACCGCCTGGCTGAAGGAACTGCGTCAAATCTGTCACGACAAAGGAATTGCCTTGATCTTTGATGAGGTATTTGTCGGCTTCCGTCTGGCAAAACGTGGCGCGCAGGAATACTTTGGTGTCAGCGCCGATTTGGTGACCTACGGCAAAACTCTGGGCGGTGGCCTGCCTGTTGGGGTGGTTTGCGGCAAGCGGCAGTGGATGAGGCGCTTTCGTGACGATGCGCCGGCAGACATTTGCTTTGCACGCGGTACCTTTAACTCGCACCCCTATGTCATGGGTGCCATGAACGTGTTCTTGCAGCGCCTGGAGGGTGATGAAGCCAAAAGTATGTATGCCAGCTTGGACAACACCTGGAACACCCGGGCAGCGCAATTGAACCAACAGCTGATCGATGCCAAAGTGCCGGTCCAGGTCGCTCATTTGTCGTCGATTTGGACCGTGTTGTACACCCAAAGCGCTTGTTACAACTGGATGTTTCAGCACTATCTGCGTCAAGAAGGAATCGCCTTGAGCTGGGTCGGTACCGGGCGCATCATTTTCAGTCTGAACTTTTCCGACGCTGACTTCGACGAAGTGACAACGCGCTTTGTGCGCGCGGCACTCGCCATGCAAAAAGATGGCTGGTGGTGGGAGTCTGGCAAGAGCGACAAGGCCATCAAGCGCCGGATAGTGCATGAACTGCTGCGGGCCCGGTGGGGGACCCCTGCCTCACTGCCCGCCTGACCCACGGGCTAGCGTGGCGCGATGCGCTCGCCACGCAGCAAAGCCAAAGGAGCACGGTGGTAGAGGTAAATGTCGTGAAACGGATCGGTCAAAATTTTGCTCATCCAGACCAGTCCCGCCATCACACCTTTTAGAAAAAATAAGTGAATGGTGCGAAACAACAATCCACCCACGCCAATGACCAGCCAGATGTAACCCATGTTGTGAACAAAGTCCGTCATGGTGGACGCCGGCGGCAACAGGCCGAAAGCGCTCGGATCCAGCAAGAGCAGCACCGGTGAGACCGCCCAAATGCCGATCAGCACGACCTTTCGGCGCAGGTTGTAGCCAACCTTGATGGCTTCCTTGTGCTCATTGCTGGCCTGATTCACCTCGTCATAACCCAGCGGCTCAAAGAAAAAGTGGCCCGCCTGCCGACTGGTCATCGACACCAACCATCCAATCAAAGCTGCAACCGCTGGATCCCAGAACAGACATGCGTATGCCAATATAAAGCTGATAGCACTCAAAAAATGCAAAGACTGGTTGATGCGGTCATGGTGATAGTAGCGATGGTCATCCCAACGCTGAATGGCCAGTTGTTCAAAAAATGCATTCATGTTTCATCTCCGGTTGAGTTCAATGGACAAAGTCATCTGCGCATCAGCCAATCCGGCAGCCCGACGGACAGCACCGGGAACCAGGAAATCACCAAGGTCCCCAGAAAAATGGCCAACACTGCAGGCAAAACGGCCAACGCCACGTAACGCAAGGGCTTGCCAAACATGGCTGACGCAAAATAAATGTTCATGCCGGCGGGTGGCGCCAAAAAGCCCATTTCCATGTTGGCCAGAAAAATGATGCCGAAGTGCACCGGGTCAATGCCATAGCTCATGGCCACTGGCAGCAACAGAGGCACCAGGAACACAATGGCCGCGAATATCTCCATCAACGAGCCTGCCGCGAGCAAGAACACATTGAGCACCAGCAAGAAAACGTACTTATTGGGAATGACACCTTGCACCCAGTCGATCGCGTCATTGGGTAGCCCGCTGTCCACCAGATAATTGGTCAGGCCCAAGGCCATGCCCAAAATCAGCATCACACCACCAATCACCTGAGTGCAATCAGTCAGGCATTTGCCCAAAACAGCCCAGCTCAGCTCACGGTGGGCCAGTGTCTGGGTGGCGATGGCGTAGGCTGCTGTCAACGCAGCGCTTTCGGTCGGTGTGGCTAGGCCGCTGATGAGCGAACCAATCGCAATCGCTGGTGCCGCAATTTCCCACTTGGCTGCCCACAGTGTCGGGAGGACCTGCTGGCGTGAAGGCTCTGGCGTGTCGACCCGGGCCGGGCTCGCAACCAGGCCCCCGCGCCGCAAGAAGCCGCCAAAGATCAGCAAAAAGAAGACCATGACGATGGCGGGAACAACACCTGCAAGAAACATCGTGTTGATCGGCACCCGCGCAATGATGGCGTACATGATCAGTGGCACCGACGGCGCCAAAAGCACGCCTAAAGCGCTGGCACTGGTCACCAGGCTGATGCCACGCCGCTCAGGCAGCCCTGCTTGTCGCAGAAGCGGCAACAACAATCCGCCCAGTGCCAAAATAGTGACACCACTGCCACCGGTGAATGCCGTAAAAAACGAGCACAACACGGCCGCAGCGACCACCGTACCGGCGACTCCACCGCCAAACAGCGCCATGAACACCGCGCCCAGGCGACCCGCAGCACCGGTACGCGCAAAGACCAGCCCAGCCAGGGTGAACAGTGGCAAAGCCGGCAACGACGGGTTCACGGTGATCTGGTAATGCGACAGCGCCACGGCCGCTAACGGCTGCCCATCGTGCCAAAAAAGGGCCAGAGCCAGCCCCCCCAGCACCGCAAATATCGGGGCGCCGTACAACAGCGCCCCCACCAGCCATATCACAGCGGGCAGCAGAAGGATTTCTTCCTCTGAGCCCGCCCTGGCCAGCCAAAATCCGATCAGCGGGAGGATCAGTCCCAACATCCAACCCAGCCAGCTCGCAGAAGCACAGCGTCTGCCCAACTTGACTCCCAGCAAAACAAACCCCAGGGGCATCAAGGCTTGCACCCACCAAGTGGGAACGCCATAAGCAAGCCCATGCGGCAGACCGATCTCGGTCTCAACAAACCGCCAACTGGCCAGCGTCAACATGCCACAAATCAGCGCAGCGCTGCCGTTGGCAAACGCCTTGGCTGCGACTTGCAGACGCGCACTGCCCAGGCCAGCTAAGCCATGGCCCAAGCTACTCAAATGGCCATGGCGCTCGGCTGCCACCGCGCCCATCATGGCGAGCACCAAACCCAGATGCTGAACCAACACCGACGCATTCTCAACGCCCTGCCCCCACAGCGGCCGCAAGACGATCTCAATCAGGGGAATCAGCGTCATCAGCACCAACGCCAACGCCGCCAAGCCCTCATCCAGCCTTTCTAGCCCCCGCAGCCGTGCCCAAGCCAGAGTCATCAAGGCGATTTACCTTGGGTCGCGCGGTAGGCCTTGAGGTGGGCGAAGACTTCATCAAAGGTTTCTGCCGGCACCATCGATCCCCGTATGCGCGGATAAAGCTTATCGGCCAGTTCGTTCCACTCTTTCATTTGTGCCGGGCTGGGCTTGTTGACCACCAGACCACGCTGCTTCATGGCCATCACCGCTTCATCCACCTCTTTTCGCGCCTTGGTACGCATTTCCAAGCCCGCGCTTTCACTGGCTGAACGCACCACCTTCTGAGCATCCGGGCTCAGATCATCCCAAGCCTTTCGGGTGATCACCAGGGCACCCACAATCGGCGCCCAATTGATTTCCAGCATGTTGGGCGCCGTGTTGTAGATTTGGCTGGCCAACGCAAAATAGGGTGTGGAAGGCACCACATTGATCATGCCGGTCTGGATCGACGGCAAGATGTCACTGGTCTCCAGGGGAACCGGGGTGTAGCCCAAGCTCTTCATGATGTCCTGCTGCTCGGGTTCAGAGCCCCAGGCAAAAAATTTCATTTTTTTGTAGTCAGCCGGGCTGAAGGCCGCGTCCTTGGAAAAGAACCGGACCCAGCCCGAGTCGCCCCAGCCCAAAACGACAAAGCCCTTGTCAAAGAACTTTTTCTCGATGGACGCCCGCATTTTTTCGCGAACGTAGTCCACCTCCTCCCAGTTCTTGAAAAGCAAAGGAAGGTTTTGCAGTGCGGCAATCGACGGTTCAATTTCGCGCAGTCCCACCACCGATATCAAAGCCCCTTGCAACTGACCAATGCGCATGCGACGCGCCAACTCCGCCTCCCCGCCCTGGCTACCATCGGTGTAAATGAGGTACTTCGCAGAGCCGCCCTGGGTTGAGCGCCAGGCCTCCCCCACGGCCTGCAACTGGCGGTGGTACAGAGAATTTTTGGGTGCCAGTGTCCCAATCCGTAGCTGCTTGTCAGCCGCAAACAAAGCGCCCGATGTCAACAGCGCGAGACCCGTCAGGCCGACACAAAAAGCGTCTTTCAATTTTTTAAAACGATACGTCATGGTGGAGAAGGTAAGAAAAGATCGTCAACGTTTTCAAGCAGCCACTGTGCGCGTTCGCGCATCACACTGTTGGGCAAGTCAGGCTGAACCTGGCTGGCCACCAAGGATTGCCTGAGCAAGGATTCAAAGGCCAACCTGTCCCCCGCTGGCAAGGCTACCCCTTCCGCTTTGGCAACAAAGATGCCGGCATTCTTTCCAGCACCCAACTCGATGGCACGGTCAAAATACGTCAGGGCAAGCGCTTGAGACCCACCCGGTCTGGCAACCTCAAAGGTTCCCAGCAGACTGACCAGTGCGCCGTTACCATGGTCGGGGGCGACCTCCCATGCCTGGCGCGCCAGCCGCATCGCTTGCGGCAGGTCCGCCACGATGTTGGGCTCGTCCTTGGACAGAGATATCCAGGCAGCCCAGGAGGCCGCAGCCCAATACGCTGTGCCAATTTGGTCTGGCCGCAGTCGCACCACATCAGCAGGGTTGGAACTGGCCAGTGACTTGGCATAGTCGGGCATGTCGTGCTGCAAAGCCGCCATTGCATGGCGCTGGGCGCGTCGGTACAAATTGGCCGCGCGCTGTCGCAGCTTTTCAGCTGCTCGGGCATCCTTGGCCTCGATGTGATCAGCCTCACACTGAACAAAGGCGTAGGCGTACTGCGTGAAACCAGAGGCCACTGCCTCTGCCAACAGCAGGTTACCGGGCGCTTCACGTAGTAAGGACTCTGCCAGCTTGAGGTAGAAGGCGCTGGCTTCACGCGCCAGAACAACATCGTCCTCTGGTGCCTGCCCCTGGCTGACCAACTCGCTGGCGACGCCTTGCACAATCAAATGTCGGAGCGAACAGCCAGCCAGCATCCAAGCCAGCAAGATCAAGACAATGGAAAGCCTCACAGTGTTCAGGCACGATAGCCGAATGTGCCGGCAGCCCGTCCGGCGTGCGTGACGGTACAACTGGAAGTGAATGTGGCGTCGCTTGCCATGCGCCAGCCTTGAAAGGAAGGGTTCATACTCTGCTTGCTTTGGGTTAGTCACATTGGCACACCGTTGGCCAAGTATTCAACAAGCACATGAAAGTTTGATGACACGCCGGCGGCGCTTAACCCGAGCCCATTCGCAAGGCCATCACACCGCAAACCACAGTAGCGGCACCCACGGCCCGCTGCAAAGTAAAGTGCTCTTTGAGGAATATGACGCCAATGGTCACGGCAAACAGCACCGAGGTTTCACGAAGCGCCGCGACCATGGCCACCGGAGCCAGGGTCATAGCCCACAGCGCGATGCCGTAAGAAGCCAATGAGGCCAGCGCGCCACCACACGCCAGCGGCCAGCGCTTGCGGGCATAGCGTGGAAACGCCCCGCCACGCCGGGCCAAAATCAGCAGGGCGTATGGCCAGCCATCGAGCACAAAAATGGCCGCCACATACTGCAGCGTACTGTGCAGCGTGCCGCCAGCCAGCCGCACGCCCTGGCCATCGACCACGGTGTAAAGCGCAATGATGACGGCATTGGCCAACGCAAACGCCACTGCTTTGGGCATGGTGCGCACCTGCTGATTCAATGCCAGCAGCATGACGCCAGCGCTGATGCACAGCACCCCCAGCCAGCCCTGCCACGACAATGTTTCACCCAGAGCCACACCGGCCGACAGTGCCACCAGCATGGGCGCCACACCGCGCATCAGCGGATAGGTCACGCTCAAGTCGCCATGCCGGTAAGCGCCTGAGAGCGCGATGTAGTAGCCAATGTGAATGACCATGGATGCACCGATGTAGGGCCAGGCGGCCACTGGGGGCCAACCCAACACGGCCACCAACGGCATGGCAATGAGTGAACCAATCAGGTGGATCAGCGCGGTGTCAAGCTCTTTGTCGGTGCTGGACTTGACCAGCGCGTTCCAACTGGCATGCAGCAAGGCGCCAAACAACACGGCGGCCATGACGGCCGGGCTCATCGTCATGCCTTATCGGCTTTGCCCGCCGCGTTGGCCAGCTTGCTGAGCCATTTGTCCACTAACCACGGCTGTCGGTTGTCGTCGTCGGCGCGTTCCTTGCGACGAATGGCGTTGCGCACCAGGTTGGAGCCCACATAACGAAACGGCTCGGGCGGAAAATGCCCCAGGGGACCGCGCGTGAGTGGGCTGCGCGTCCAGTCGTTGTCCAGGTCAAGCAGCATCGACGACAAAATTTGTCCGCCCATGTAACACGGCCCCACGCCACTGCCCGAATAGCCAAACCCGTACAGGATGTAATCTGCGCCGTTGAGCTTGCCAAAGAACGGGAAACCGGTGACCGAGCGGTCCGACGGCCCGTTCCAGCTGGCCGTCATGGGCACTGGCGCCAGTGACGGAAAAAAGCTGCGCAGCGCGGTCGTCAGCGAGTCTGCATAGGGCGAATGCTGGTCAAACACCGCGGGCATGCGCCCACCGTAGGCAAAGGTGTTGCCGCCTTTGCCCAGCATCAGGCGACCATCGGGCGTGCTGCGGTAGTAATACACAAACGTCCGTGAGTCCAGCACCGAGACGCCATCACTCAACCCGCTGCGTTCCAGCAGGGCTGGGCATTTTTCGGTAATGACCATGTCGCTCGACACAATCGCAATGCTGCGCTCAAACTGCGCGAACATGCC
>JFJP01020391.1_pt1 | contig 20500 bp, 16 predicted proteins | sample 431651 | NCBI WGS metagenome assembly JFJP01 (sample SAMN02602958, study PRJNA72255) | Microbial mat metagenome, whole genome shotgun sequencing project. | biome: fresh water; feature: sink hole; material: water; isolation source: purple microbial (photo- and chemosynthetic) mats found in...
AGTCCGCGACGCCACGGCGGCGGTGCGTGGCCAGGACCACGGTGCGATCGGTCGCCAGCCGGGTGACGACCCGGGCGGCGACCGCCGGATCGATCGCGGCGAGCGCCTCGTCGAGCAGCAGCACCGGCGCCTGCGCCAGATAGGCCGCGGTCAGCGCCACCGCCTGCCCGGCGGCGGTGCCGCGCAGGGCGTCGGCCCGCGCGGAGAAGTCGCCGATGACAGCCTCCAGTCCCAGCCGGACGGCGGCGTCCCGCGCCCCGGCGGCATCCACGCCACCGGCCGAACGCAGCAGTTCTCCGACCGTCCACGGCGGCAGAGCGCCGTCATGCGTGAGCAGGATGCTGCGTCCGCCCGGCGTCATCGAACCGCTGGCCGGGGCGCAGCGGCCGGCGAGGAGGCGCAGCAGCGTGCTCTTGCCCGCACCGGAACGGCCGCTGAGGAGGAGGCGTCCACCCGGCGGCACCGCGCCGGCGGGCAGCTCGAGCCGTCCGCCGCCCGGCCACGCCACCGACAGCGCGCTCCATGCCAGGCCAGGGCCGGTCGGCGGGTCATGCAGGGCGCTCCCGGCGCGCAGCCGCGACCACGCCGCCGCCGTGCCGGCCCAGCGCTCGGCCCCGGCCGCCAGTTCGAGCAATGGACCGATGGCGAGGAAGACCAGGAAGATGCCGGCTGCGAGCCCGCCCGGGCTGAGCTCGCTCCGAGCGACCTGGCCCGACCCGGCGAGCAGCACCAGCACCACGCCGCCGGCGACCGCGCCAGCCATGGCCGGCTGCCACCAGCCGGCGGTGCGCGCCGCCTGCACCTCGCACGCGGCGCTGAGGTCGGCCCGCCTGCCGGTGTCGGCCGTCATCCACGCCAGCCAGCCCGGCGGCGTCCAGGCGCCGCGGGCGGCGATGATCTCGCTCCAGCGGCTGCGCTCGGCGGCGCGCGCCTCGGCCGTATGGGCGGCGGCGCGCATGCTGGCGAGGCGGCCGGACCAGCCGATGACCACGCAGAGCGCGGCGGCCGGCAGGATCGCCACCAGCAGGTCGGGGTGGATCAGCGCCAGCATGCCGGCGCCGATGGACATGCGCAGCAGGGCCGACCACGCCTCCAGCGCCAAGCGCGGGGCCTGGCTGGCGAACCGTTCGCCGTCAGCGAGCCGGTCGGGAGTATGGCCGCGCGTCGACAGCAGCCGGCCGAGCAGGCGTCCGCGCAGCCCAGCGCCGATCTCCGTGCCGCAGGCCGCCAGCAGACGTTCGCGCAGGTCACCGAGCCCGGCGCGCAGCAGCCAGGTGGCGAGCAGGCCGGTAGCCGGCCAGGCCATCGCCCCGCCGTGCAGGGTGCGGTCGATCAGCCAGCCGGTCAGCCACGGGCGGCTGAGCAGCGCGAGGACGGAGATCAGTTCGACGACCAGGAGGCCGAGGGCAATGGCCCGGACCGGGGTCCAGACGTCGTGCCAGCGCAGCGTCGCGGTCATGCCGCATCCAGGGCGCGGATCCGCGCCGCCGTCGCGCCGTCGAGGTGGCGCAGCGGATCGATCAGGATGAGGGTTCGCGGGGCGGCGAGCACGGCCCGCGCCAGCGCCAGGCGGAAGGTCTCGCCGGCCGACACGCCGCCGCCGCCGGCGCCGAGCTCCTGGTCGAGGCGGGCACCGGCTTCGGGGAATCCGGCACGGGTCAGCGCCGCGGCTAGGCCGGCGTCGTCATGGCGGCCGGCCGGATCGAGGTTGCGCCGCAGCGTGCCGGCGAACAGGCGGTCCTGTCCGCCGACCACCGCGACCGCCGGTTCCACTGGCGCCGGCAGACGCCTCAGCCGGCGCAGGGCCAGGGTCCATGCGGCATGGCCCTGCGCTGCGCCCGCCAGCAGTTCGCAGCGGGCGGCGGCGGTGGTGGTGACGAGGATGGCGGCGATGGCCGCGCCCACGCTGATCTCGCCATCTCCGGCAAGCAGCACGGCCAGCACGCTGACCAGGGTCTGGGCCGCGCCGGCCACCAGCTGCACCGCGGCGGCGGGTTGCCGGCAGGCGGCCTCGGCCTGGCGCATCGGCAGGTCGGCGAGCCGGTCGAGACGGACGGCCTCCTTGGCCAGCCCGAGATCGCCGAGCAGCGGTGCAGCGGCGAGCAGGGCCTGCCGGCGCTCCTCGGCGGCGGCGGCGAGGCGGGCGGCCCTGGCGGCGGCGAACGCGCCGCGGTTGCGCCGGGCCAGCACGGAGATGGCAAGGCCGGCCGCCAGCCACGGCGCCAGCAGCCGCAGGTCGACACAGGCCAGCACGATGGCTGCACCGAGGGCGAGGCCGGCGACCTCGGCGATGGAGCGCACCGCCTGCAGGCGGCCGGCGACAGCGCTGGCGAGGTCGCCATGCCGGTGCGGGGCCTGGGCGATCAGGACGGCGGCGAAGCGCCCGCGCAGCTCGGCATGCAGGCACGCGGCGCAGCGGGCGGCGCCGATCGTGGTCATGTAGCCGGCCGCCGCGCGCAGCACGGTGGCCCCGGCCAGGGCGGCGCACCACAGGCCGACCGCCTGCCCGGCCAGCGCCGCGCCGACCGCCCCTGCCGCCAGGGCCTGCGCCGGGGCGGCGGTCGCGGCGATGGCCAGGACCGCCGCTGCGAGCGTCAGGTGGCCGCGCATGGCGGTTCAGGCCCGGCGGCGGCGCAGGGTCAACATCAGGCCGCAGGCGAGGATCAGGGCGAAAACCCCGCCCGAGCCGCAGCTAGCGACCTTGCCGGCATCCTGCACCACGCCGGACGCCCCACCGTCTGCGGCCGAGGCCGCAGCGGTCGGATCGAGGAACGGCGAGATCCTGATGCCGGTGAAGCCGCCGCCGGCCCCGCTCGTGGCGACCACCGAGCCGCTGACGATGGTGAAGGACAGGCTGGTGCGGTTCGCGCCCGTGACCGAGGTGGTGGAGGCGGCGCCGACCGCATCGGGGTTGGCGTCGGAGGACTCCAGCCACAGCGTGTAGGTCCCGTCGGGCGTGGTCGCCGGATTGAAGTTCCAGGCCAGGTTGCCGATCTGGCGGTGGCGCAGCAGGGTCGCGCCCATCACCGCGTCGGCCCCGCTCTTCACGCTGTTCCACAGCACCAGGCTGGAACGGCGTTCGCCCGACCAGTTCCCCAGCGTGACGATGAAGGTCGCACCGCGCTGGATCCACGCCGCCTTGACGTGCTTGTCGGGGGCGTAGCCGCCGCCGGAGGACGACGAGGTGAAATTGATGTAGGCGATGCCGGTCGGCGCACCGGTGACGGTCCGCGTGGCGACGGTGCTGGTCGCCGAACCGCTGCCGTTGGTCGCGGTGCAGCGGTAGTAGCGCGGCACGCCGACATCGCCGGCGGTGGTGGCGGCCGTGGTATAGGTCGTGCCGGTGGCGCCGCCGATCGGGGTGAAGGTGGTGCCGTCCGGGGAGTCCGACCACAGCAGCGTCGGGGTCGGCACGCCGCTGGCCGCGACGGTGAAGCTGGCCGTATCGCCGACGAAGACCGAGGCGGAGGACGGCTGGAGGGTGAAGGCGGGCGCCGCGGGGGCTGCCACCGTGATGGTGGTCGTGCGGCTGATGGTGGTGGCGGTGACGCCATTGACCGTGTTGGTGAGGAGGCAGCGGTACTGCTCTCCGTTGGTCGCCGCGGTGGCGTTGCGGGTCGCCAGGGTGGCGCCGACGACATTGGCGAAGGTGCCGGCGGAGGACGAGCGGTACTGCCACTGGTAGCTCAGGGTGCCGGCCGGCGAGCCCGGTATGCTGCCAGAGACCGCGAGATTGACCGTGGCGCCGGCGAGGGCGGACGGGTTCAGCGGCGTCGTGTCGGCGGTGATGGTCGGGGCCTGGAAGGCGGTCAGCGTCGCCGCGTTGCTGGTGGTGGTGACGCCGCTGCCGTTGAAGTTCTTCAGCACGCAGCGGTACTGGGTGCCGTTGACCAGGCTGGTGGTGCTGTAGGTGCTCGCCGTCGCGCCACCGATATTGGCCCAGGAGCCCGCCGGTGGCAGCGACTGCCACTGCCAGGTCAGGCTGGGGAAGCCCGCATCCGCGGCGGTGATGCTGAAGTTCGCCGTGCCGCCGGCGGCCACCGTGGTGTTGCCGGGCTGCACCGAGATGGTCGGTGCCGCCCGTACCGTGACCGACACGGCGCTGCCCGAGGTGACGGTGGCGCCGCCCGCGGTGATGGTGCCGTAGTACCACACCGTGCCGGCGCTGGCGGTCGGCGGGTTGTAGGTGGCGAGGGTCTGGCCGGCGATGGGCGAGCCGCCCGAGGTGCTGTTGCTGCCGTTGCTGAACCAGGCGTAGACCGGGCCGGTGGCGTTGGCCGGGGTCGGGGTGTTGGTCAGGGTGACGGTGGCGCCGGGATTGACCGTGGTCGTGGCCGGCGTGATCGCCGAGCTCGTGACGGCGATCGTGCCGCTGGTCACGGTCAGGGTCAGCGCGTTCGAGGTCATGGTCGGGGCCGTGCCCAGCCCATAGCTGTTGGGATACGTGACCACGCAGTCGTAGCTGCCGGCGTCGCCCAGCGCCGCAGGGTTGATGGTGTAGGTGCTGGCGGTGGCCCCGCCGATGTTCGTCCCGCCCTTGCGCCACTGGTAGCCCGACGGGGTGACGCCGGCGTTGTTGGTGATGGTGAAGGTGGTGGTCTGTCCGGTGGAGATCGACAAGGCCGGGTTGCTGCTGACCGGGACGCGGCCGGTATAGGTATAGCTGACCGCCGTGTACTTGCCGGCCGGATCGCTGATGGACAAGGTGCGGCTGACGCCGTCCTTCTGGAAAGCGAACGAGAAGCGGTTGGCTCCAGGCACCGATGCCGTGGTGATCGGGGCCGGGTCGGGGTTGTTCTTGTCGGCGGTTTCGAACCACACCTTGTAGGCACCGTCGGCAGCGGCGTTACCGTTCTTGTAGAGCATGTTCCAGGACCCGCTGCGAGCGGCATGGGCGTTGACCGTAGCCCCCATGTTTCCGTCCGTATCGGTGTTTCCGGCTTTGGATTGCCACAAGTCCAATTCCGCCAAGTGGCCTGATCCACGCGAGAAGACGGTTTTGACGAAGGTGGCGGTCGAGGTCTCGACCCAGAAGGCGACCACGTTGCTCGGACTGTAGTTTCCACCAGCCGAGGTTGTCGTCGCCGTAATGGAAAGGCCCTCGCCGGCGGATAATCCACCTATGCTGGCGAGCAGGAACAGGACGGTCAGGAAACGCATGGTGTCCCTCACAAGTAGGCCGTGATGGAGAAGGCGAAGAACGGCAGGGCCATCTCCTGGGCGCCGCCGGTGACGACGCTGTTGAAGGCGGCGTTGGCGCTGTTGGTGAAGTAGATGGCGAATTCGTGCGTGTTGGTGTCGTAGGCCAGGCCGGTGGCCAGGCTGGGGCCGGTCTTGGTGTGCCAGCCGCCGACCGGCTTCACCGCCTCGGCGAGCAGGAACCAGTGCTGGCCGAGGGCGATGCGTGCGGTCAGGCTGACCGCCGAGGTGCCATTCTGGTCGGCCGGATCGGTCTCGTCGGGGAAGCTCTTGTCGCCCTGGCCGGTGCCGCCGACGGCACCGTCGTAGGCCGAGAGCCCGGCCCGCCACAGGCCGAGGCCGAGGCGCAGGCGGTCGTTGAACAGGTCGCGCTCGGCGACCACGCCGAGGTTCAGCGAGGTGTCGCCGGTGCCGTAGTTGCGCAGCATCCAGCTCGTCCCGGCCACGACGTTGAGGTCGCAGGGACCCTGCCAGAGTCCGCGCACTCCGCGCTGGTCGAGCAGTTGCACCTGGGCGAGGAGGTCCCAGGTGTCGTACTGGACGGCCTTGTCGTCGTGCGTCGGCACGGCCAGGTCGCGGCCGTTGACCCGCTGTAGCGACAGGGTCGTCGCCTTGGCCGGCGACCAGGCGACCATGAAGCCGATCTTGACGTCGTCGTCGAGGCCGAGCAGGTTGGTGCGGAGCTCCTCGTCGTAGCCTTTGCGGGCGACGTGCGAGATGCGGTAGTACCAGTCGCCAACCGGCAGGGTCGCAGCCCCGGGCAGGAACCAGTGGTGGATGACCCGGCGCTGGTTGTCGGTCCACGGGGAGAGAGGCGTCCCGCTCGCAAGCATCGGATCGACCTCGTCCTCCTCCTCCTCGTCGGCTGGCGGCGGCGGCGGGGGCGGCGCCTTGGCCTTGGCTGGGGCTGGAGCCGGGGCTGGCGGCTTTGCCGCGGCGACCGCCGTGCCGGTGACGGTCAGCGACACCTTCGACACCGCCTTGCCGCCGCGGTTGGCGGCGGTGATGGCGATAGCGTAGGTCCCGGGTTCGTCCGGCCGGCCGGAGATCGTGCCCTTGACCGGATCCAGGTGCAGGCCCGCCGGCAGCCCCTGGGCATCGAAGGACAGGCCGGCGCCGCGGAAGTTCGGGGTAAAGGAGAACGCCTCGCCGGTCTTGATCGTGAAAGCATGCGGCGCCGCGGCCGGCGGATCGGCGGCGGCCAGCGTCGTGGCGAGCATCAGGGCGGTGACGAGGCGCATGGTGCTCACTTCTCGACCGTGACGACCAGGGAAGCCAGGTAGCCGTCCTTCTCGAGGGTCACGCCCGGCCAGTCGGCGGTGATCGGCACCTTGCGCTTCTTGTAGTGGCCGCCCTTGTCCTTGCGCTGTTCGACGCGCAGCACCATGTCGCCGCCGAGCAGGCCGGCGGCCGGCACCTTGACCACCTGATGGCCGCCCCAGGCGGGCGTGGCTCCGGCCACCGCGTCGAGGGCCTTGGCGTCCTCGCTGCCCGCCTCGCGCGCGGCCGACCACACCAGCATGTCCTTGAAGTACTTCTTGTCCTTGCTGAACATGTGCAGGGTGCGCACGAAGGTGCCGTCGGTCTTCTCGATCCACACCACGATCATCGGCTTGTCGCCGCTGCCTTCGACCAGGGTCAGGTCGAGGACGAGTTGCGGATCGGCCGCCGCGAGGGCGCAGCCGCACAGGAGGGGGAGGAGGATGCGGATCATGGGTTCACCTGGCGATGAGCAGGAGGGCGATGAGCACGGTGGAGGTGCCGAGCAGGGCGAGGGCCTGACGGCGGCGCTGCGGCGAGGCGGCGAGCAGCGACATGGTCGCGCCGCTGAGGGTGACCAGCGCCAGCACCAACGCGGTGACGTCGATGAGCACTCGCTGCCAGCGGCCGGCGTGCTTGCCGCGGTGCAGGTCGGTCAGCGAGACGACCAGCGGCGGGCGCACCGAGGTCGCGGTCCAGGTGCGGCTGGCGTTGTCCACCTGCACGCGGTGGGTGCCCCACACCGAGGCCATCTCCAGTTCGACGGCGCCGTCCTCGCTGGTGGCGTGGTCGAGGTCGGCCGTTCCCGACAGCCGGGTCTCGAGGTGCGTGCCGATCGCGGCCGGCGTCAGGTCGAGGCCCTCCGGCAGCTTGCCGCGCTCGCTCAGGCTGATCCGACGGCTCGCCGGATCGACCTTGATGCCCCAGGATCTGGCCTCGCCCTGGGTGAACACGGCGGTGATCGGCGGGCCGTCGGCGAACGATTCCAGCCGCGCGCCTTCCGGCAGCATCGCCGCCAGCACCGGAGCCAGGCGGTCGCGGTCGAGGGCGGCCCCTTCGGGCAGCGTCCGGGCGGCGGTCGCGGTCTCCTCGCTGACGAACAGGTCGCTGCGGTTGGCGAGGAAGCCGGTGAGGGCGTAGAACAGGATGATCAGGGCGAGCGGCGCCGAGGAGATGTAGTGCCAGCGGCGCAGCAGGCCGGGCCAGTCGCGGCCCGGGGCGGGCGCGGCGGCCGCCGGGGCGCCGGGCTTGGCCGCGGGCGCGGTGCCGGCGGGGACGAAGCTGTCGGCATAGATGCGTTCGGCCGGCACGCCGCGCGAGGTCAGCAGCTTGCGCACCGCCTCGACCATGCCGGGGCCGCCGCAGGTGTAGACCTCGGCCCACTGCTGGGGGTCGGTGTCCTCCAGCGGCGTGGTGACCAGGCCGACCGGGCCCTTCCAGTCGGGGCCGGCGACCTGCACCACCGTCACCACCTCGGTGTTGGGGATGGCGCGCAGGCGCTCGACCCAGAAGAGGTCCTGCTCGTTGCGCGCGCCGATGACCACGCGCTTGCGCGCCGCCGGCGCGGCGGCGCACATCGGCACCACCGGCGCCAGGCCGGTGCCGCCGGTGACGAACAGCTTGGACTGGTCCGGCGTCTGCAGGGTGAACAGGCCCTTGGCCTTGCTCAGTCCGACCTCGCTCCCGGGGGTGATCGCGGCCAGCACCTGGCCGGCGCGGCCGTTGCCGACCAGGCGGATGCACAGGGTGACCACCCCGCCGGATGATTCGACCACCGAGTAGGTGCGGAAGAATTCCCCCTGCCCGTCCTTGAGGCGTAGGAAGACGTACTGGCCGGGGATGAAGGCGAAGCCGGGCCGGCGCAGGCGCAGTTCGACGATGTCCGGGGTCAGGCGCGTGCAGGACACGACGGTGGCCGGGTCGATGCGCTCCTCGAGGGCGACCCCGTCGATCTCGACCGACACGAACGGGCACGAACCGGCGGCCTGCAGCACCGCCGCGCGGTACGGCGTGCAATCGTCGAGCAGCACCTCGGCCTTGCCGGTGGCCGGATCGATGCGGAACACGCTGGGCGCCAGGCGGACGCAGCTGCCCATGCCGTTGCACCCGGGTTTCAGGCTGACGCGGACGCTCATGGCTTGGTCTCCTGGACCGGGACGAGGAAGGTGGGCCAGCCGGACGAGGTGAGCTGAGTGACGGAGCCGTCGGCAGCGCGCAGCAGGAGCAGGGCCTGGCCGCCGAGACGCTCGATCAGGGTGAAGAAGACCTGGGGTTCGAGTAGGGTCCCGGTCTTGGCCAGGCTGTCGGCCTCGCCGTTGCGGCCGGTGCCGGGGAAGACCACGCTGGAGCTCAGCACGGTGGTCGGCGAGGGCAGGCCGGTGCGCGGGTCGTAGACGTGGTAGAGCGTCTTGCCGAGGACGATGATCGGGTTGCGGTAGTTGCCGCTGGTCGAACCGCTCATGCCGTTGCCGGGATCCTGCAGGCGGACGACGATGCGTTCCGGATCATCCGGCGCGTCGGGATGCGGGATGCCGATGCGGTGCGGACGCCGGGCCGGGGTGATGCCCCAGCAGCCGGTCTCGCCGCCGACCTGGACCAGGCCGGCCGTCCGCCCGGCGGCGCGCAGCAGTGCGACCACGCGGTCCACCGCCATGCCCTTGCACACCCCGCCGAAGTCGAACTGCACGCCCGGCTTCAGCACGGTGAGCAGTCCGCCTGCGCGGCGGTAGACGCCCTGCCCGATGCGCGCCCGCACCGCGTCGATCTCGGGCTGCTCCGGCCAGCGCCGGGCCTTTTCCGCGCCGCGCCACAGCCGCCGCAGCGGTCCGACGGTGATGTCGAACACCCCGCCGCTGGCCTCGTGCATGCGCTCCGACAGCGCGAAGGCCTCGGTCAGGGCCGGGTTCAGCTGGTAGTCGCCGGGGCCACCGGCGTTGATCCGGCCGATCGCCGAGGTGTCGCGCCAGTCGTTGAAGTCATCGTCGATCGAGGCCAGGATCGCCCACGCCTTGCCGGCCAGCTCCTGGTCGGCGGGGGTGAAGCGGACGGTCACCGGGATCCCGCCGTAGAGTTCGCGGGCGTCGGCGTACCAGCCGTCCGGGGCGTCGCTGGCGCCCAGGCCGAGGACGAGGAGCAGCGGCAGGGTGCAGGCGAGCAAGCGGTGGTTCACGCCCGACCAGTACTCGCGCGAACCTAAGAGAATGATGAGAACTTACGGGAGATTTCGGGTTACCGTATAACCAAGTGATACACGGGGCCGCGTCGTTCCTCGGCTACCAGTACTCGAATACGCCCGGTGCCGGCAGCGAGACCTCGACGATGAACAGGCCGTCGGCGAACCGGGCCTCGATCCGTCCGGCCATCAGTCCGACCAGTTCCCGGGAGATGCCCATGCCCAGGCCGGCGTGGCGGTAGGCCGACGAACCGCCATCCGCGCGCCAGCCGCGTTCGAAGACGAGCGGGGCCGACTCCGCCGTCATGCCGACCACCGGGTTGGCCAGGATCACCGCCAGCCGGCCTTCCTTGTCCGCGCAGGCGAAGGACAGCGGCTGCGAGCCGAGGGCGTGGCTCACCGCGTTGTCGACCAGGTTGGCCAGGACCATGCGCAGGGCCTCCGGGTCGGCGACGGCCAGGCCGCTGCCGGCGAGATCCCAGGTTACCGCGAGTCCGCGGGCGTGGGCGCGCTCCTCGACCGCCTGCCAGGCCTGGCGCAGCATGGCGTGGACGTCGACCTCGTCGCGCCGCGGCACCAGCTGACCGGCGTCGATGCGCGCCGCCATCAGCAGGTTGTCGATGCGCGCCTGCATCTGCAGGGCGATCGCGTGGCAGGTGGCCAGCGCTGCGGCGGCCTCGCCGCCGGGCTGGGCCGCGACCTCGATGGTCGCGCGCAGGCCGGCGATCGGCGTGCGCAGCTCGTGCGCGGCGGCGGCATGGAACGATGTGGCGAGGCCGTAGGCCCGCTCGAGGCGGTCGCACAGCTCGTTGATGCGTTCAGCGATGCCGCGCAGCTCGGGCGGCAGGGAGGCGACCTCGAGGCGTCGGCCGGGCCGCCGCGGATCAAGGTTGCCGACCTGTTCGGCGAGCCGGGCGTGCGGCGCCAGCATGCGGCCGAGGGTCATGGTCAGGACGAGGATGCCCGCGATGGCGACGAGCAGCGCGCCGGCGACCAGGGTGCGTCCGATGGCCGCCTGCTGCTCGCGCAGATCGGTCAGCGACATGGCGATGCCGACGTCCAGCGTCTTCCCGGTCGGCATCTTCTCGTGCTCGGGCATGACCCGGACCCAGGCCGTCCGGCAGGGTTCGCCATCCGCCGTCGTCGCATTGCCGAGGATAGGCTGGCCCACGACCAGGCCGGTCGGCGGCTGCAGCCAGGGCTGGCCGGAGAGGCGGACCCCGTCCGCGCCGACCAGGGCGAGGGCGGTCACCGCCGGCCCTTGCCCGTGCATCTCGATGTCGCCGTCCTCGAACTCCAGGCCGCTGGCCGAGGCGGTGAGACGCTGGATGGTCAGGTGGTCGAACTCCTGGTCGAGCGCCACGGCGATCCGCCAGTTCAGGACCCAACTGCCGCTGCCGAGGAGGACGACTTCGACGACGGCCGTGACCAGGGCCACGCGCACGCGCAGCGAGATCATGGTTCAGGGCCCAGGATCCAGCCGTGCCCACGCCGGGTGTGCAACAGCCGGACCAGGCCTTCGCCCTCGATCTTCCGGCGCAGGTAGCCGATGTAGACGTCGATGACGTTACTCTCGTTCTCGGCGCGGAAGTCGTAGAGGTGCGAGCGTATGTCCTCGCGCGGCACTGTCTCGCCGGTGCGCATGGCGAGGAAGGCGAGCAGGGCGTACTCGCGCGGAGTCAACTGCACCTCGCGCCCAGCCCGGCGCACCGCCCGGCGCACCGTGTCGATCTCGAGGTCGGCGACGCGGAGGATCGGATCCTTGCGCTGGTAGGCGCGGCGCAGCAAGGCGCGCACCCGGGCCAGCAGCTCGGGGATGGCGAACGGCTTGACCAGGTAGTCGTCTGCCCCGGCGTCGAGACCGGCGCAGCGGTCGGCGACCTGGTCGCGGGCGGTGACGATCAGCACATGGGCCTGGCTGCCGCGGGCGCGCATGCGCCGGAGCACCTCCAGCCCGTCGATCTCCGGCAGTCCGAGATCGAGGACGACCACATCGTAGCCGTTCGCGCCCGCGAACCAATCGCCCTCGGCGCCGTCGCCGCTGCTGTCGACGGCGAAGCCGGCACCGCTCAGCGCGGCCGAGATGGCCGTGCGCAGTGGCGGGTAGTCCTCGATGACCAGGGCTCGCACGGCGGCCAGGATGCCGGGTCGTCGCGTGCGAAGCAACGGCCAGGAGCGCTCAGGCCGGAGCGCCGAAGCTCCAGTCGCCGGCACCGACGGCGTACACCGCGTGCGTCGCGGTGTCGCGCAGGTGCTTGGCTCCGTCGGCGGTGACCGCGCCGCCGCCCAGCTGGGTCGGCACGTGCACCTCGGCGGTGCAGTTGGGCGGCACGGTGACGCGCAGCTCGAAGCGCGCGCCCTCGATCCACCAGCGGCTCGACACGGTGCCGCGCAGGCTGCGGTACGAGCAGCTGGCGTGGCGGCAGTGGCCGCCCGGCACCGGACGGATGACCAGCTTCTGGAAGCCGACGTCGTCGTCGGCGCGGTCGAGGCCGCCGATCGCGCTGTACATCCACTCGCCGACCGCGCCGAAGGCGTAGTGGTTGTAGCTGTTCATGTTGCCGACGTTGACCGGGCCGGTCTCCGGGCTGTAGGTGTTCCAGCGCTCCCACATCGTGGTCGCGCCGTTCTTCACCGTGTACAGCCAGCCGGGGAAGCTCTCGGCGGTCAGCACGCGCCAGGCGACGTCGTCGCGCCCGGCCTGCGACAGCGCCGGCAGCAGGCAGTAGGTGCCGAGGAAGCCGGTGTTGAGGTGCCAGGCGTGGCGCTCGACGCCGCGCACCAGGTGGCGCGAGGCCTCGGCGCCGTCCATCAGCCCGGCGCGCACGGCGCAGGCGTAGGCCGCCTGGGTGTCGCTGGTGGTGCAGCGGCCGTCGGCGGCGAGGTGCTTCGCGCGCCACGCGGCCTTGATCCGCGCGAAGCGGCCCTGGTGGTGCGCCTGGTCGGCGCCGTTGCCGATGGCCTGCGCCATCTCGGCCATCAGGCGGTGCATCCAGGCGTGGTAGACCGGGCCGAGCACGTCGTTGGGCGTCTGCGGCGGCGGGCTGACCCAGTCGCCGAAGCTCCAGTCGAGGTTGAGGTCGCCCTGCGCGGTGCGGTCGCGCTGGTCGAGGTAGCGGCGCATGCCGCTCCACGCCTTGCGCACCGTGCCGAGGTCGCCGTACAGCCGCCACAGCCACCACGGGATGACCACGCCGGCGTCGGCCCAGCCGTAGCGGCCCTGGTCGATGCAGGCGTTGGTCGGGGCGTAGTCGGGGAAGCTGCCGGTCCCGGGATGCTGCGCGTCGAGCAGGTCGTCGACGTACTTGCCGTAGAACGCCGCGCAGTCGGCGTTGTGCACCGCGGTGCGCACGAACACCTGGGTGTCCGCCGTCCAGCCGAGGCGCTCGTCGCGCTGCGGACAGTCGGTCGGGATCGAGACGAAGTTGCCACGCTGGCCCCAGCGCACGTTGGCCTGCAGGCGGTTGAGCAGCGGGTCGCTGCATGTAAAGGTGCCACGATCGGCGGTGTCGCTGCCGAAGACCACCGCCGATATCTGCTCCATGGTCAGGCCGGCGGGCACACCGCGGATCTCGGCGAAGCGGAAGCCGTGGAAGGTGAAGGTGGGCAGGAACTCGTCGTCGCCGCCCGAGCAGATGTGCTCGTCGACCGCCAGCGCGCTGCGCAGGTTCTCGGTCCACACCTCGCCCAGGAGATCCAGCACCTCGGCGTGGCGCACGGTCAGGCGCGTGCCCCTGGGCGCGCGCAGGCGCAGGCGCACGGCGCCGACCAGGTTCTGGCCGAAGTCGACGACGATACGGCCGGGGCCCTTCTCGGTCAGCGAGCGGGCGGGCAGCTCCAGCAGCTTGCGCACCGGCTCGTCGGGCTGCGCCTGCAGGCAGCCCTTCGGCCCGGCCACGCTGATCGGCGCACGCCAGTTGCCGGCGCTGCGCGTCAGGTCGGTGTTCTGGCCTTCCATCAGGTCGGCGAGGCGCACCGGGCCGGTGCCGGCCTGCCAGCCGGAGTCGGCGGTCGTCACCACCTCGCTGGAGCCATCGGCGTAGTCGAGATGCAGGGCCAGCTTCAGCGCCTTGTCGGTGCCGTAGAAGCTGCAGCCGAACGGGGTGGCGAGGTGGCCGCTCCACCAGCCGTCGCCGACCGTGGCGGTGAGCTCGTTCTCGCCCACCGCGAGCTGGCTGGTGACGTCGTAGGCCTGGTAGTGCACGCGGGTGCGGTAGTCGGTCCAGCCCGGGGCCAGCACGCGGTCGCCGACGGTGCGGCCGCCGAGGGCCAGCTCGTAGGTGCCGCAGGCGGTGGCGTAGATGCGGGCGCGGGCGAGCGGTTTGCCCACGCGTACGCTGCGGCGCAGCACCAGGGCGGGCAGCAGGCGGTCGGCGCGGATGCGCGCATCGTCGGCGGCCCACGGCCCCTGGCCGAAGGCGGCGACGTCGGCGCTCGCGCTCCAGTCGGCGGCCATGGCATCATCCCACGCCGGATCGTGGCCGTCCTTGGCGAGGTGGCGCGCCCGCCAGGCGGGATCGCCGGTGGCGAGGCGGATGCTGCTGCCGTCGGCAAGGTTGACCACCAGCAGGCCGATGAAGGCGCCGTCAGGGTAGGCGAAGGTCTTCATCGCCACGTGGTTGTCGCCGGACTTCAGCCACGGTGCCACGTCCCAGGTCATGACGCAGCGGCGCGGCAGGTTGCCGCAGCTGTCCGGCCGGACGCCGTTGATCGAGATGTACTTGTAGACGCCGCAGCCCCACGGCGCGTCGTGGCCGTCGGCCATGGTGTGCAGCACCGCGCTGGCGATATGCGCGCCCGCGGGCAGGGCGAAGCGCACGCCGTAGACCGCCAGTTCGCGCACCTGTCCGGCCGGCTTGACCCAGCGCGCAGCGGCCAGGGCGATGCGCTCGTCGTCGCCCTGTGGCCTGGCCGACAGCCAGGCGCCGGCGAAGCGCGCGGCGTCGAGGAAGGCGGTCTCGAACCAGGCGGGCGTGCTCCACGGTCCCTCGGCGCCGGCACCGTCCCATACCCGCACCCGCCAGTGGTAGCGTGTGCGGTCGGCCAGCGCCGTGCCGGCGTAGGCGATGGAGATCTGCGCGTCGCTGGCGACGCGGCCGGAGTCCCAGGCGTCGGCCAGGCCCGGCGCGGTGCCGACCTGCACCTGCCAGGCGCCCTGGACGGCGTTGGCCGCACCGTCGGCCAGCGCCCAGCCGAAGCGCGGTGTCGGCACATCGATGCCGAGCGGATCGCTGCGGTATTCGGTGTGCAGGTCGATGGGGCGGAGGGCGTTGCTCATGACGGTGATGCTGACCGTGGCGGGCCGCGGCGGCAATCCTCGGACCGCGTCCCGTGCCTAGCACGATGTTGATCGGCCGGGCAGGAGGCGATGCTGCTGCCATGGCCGCCCGGCTCGCCGACCATCCCTACATCATCACCAGCATGGAGTACCTGCTGCCGACGCGCGGTCTGCCGTTGATGAGCAACCGTCCGCAGCACCAGGATCCGAGCCCGTTCCATGATCACGACTTCGTCGAGATCGCGGTGGTCCACGGCGGCGACGCGGTGCATCAGGGCATCCATGGCGAACGGCCGATCGCGCGCGGCGACGTCATCGTGTTGCATCCGGGACAGTGGCACGGCTATGCCCGCTGCCTCACCCTCGACCTGACCAACGTGTGCGTGCCGGCCGCGCTGTTCACCCACGAGCTGGCCTGGCTGGCCGGCGATCCGCTGGTCGCCGCCCTGCTCCCGGCGCGCGGCGCCTCGATCGCGCAGGAGGTCATCCACCTGCATGCCGACGAGACGGCGATGGCGGCGATCGAGCCGGCCTGCGTGCGCCTGCGCGAGCTGGTCGACAGCCGCGCCGGGGTCCGGCTGCGGGCCGAGATGATCGCGCTGCTCGCCGTGGTCCTCGCCCGGCTCGCCGGCCTTGCCGGCCGGCGCCATGTGCCGAGCCACGATGACGACGGCGTCCTGGCGATCGCCTCGGAGATGTCCGCCGACCTCGCCCGGCCGTGGAAGCTGGCCGAGCTCGCGCACCGCGCCGGCATGACCCGCGAGCATCTCTGCCGCCGCTTCCGCACCGTGCACGGCTCGCCGCCGCTGGCCTGGCTGACCGCTCGCCGCGCCGAGCGCGCCGCCGTGCTGCTGCTGTCGACCGACGCGGCGGTGGCCGAGGTCGGCCGCCTGGTCGGCTGGGATGATCCGAACTACTGCGCCCGGCGCTTCCGTGCCGCCTTTGGGGTCAACCCGGCGGCCTATCGCCGGCGCGTGCCCGAGGTCATCCGCGGTTGAGCGCTCAGCGACCGCGCTTGGCGGTGAGCATGCGCAAGGTCGACGCGAGCACCGTGCGGACCCGCTCCGGGGCCTGGTGCACATCCATGGCGAGGCGGTCGGCGCGCAACTCGGAGAGGTCGTCGGCCGGTGCGGCAGGTTCCGCCTCCAGCCGGCGCAGGGCGGCGCGCAGCTCGCGGAAGGCGGCGGCCCGCTCGCGGGTGGCGGCCGCGGCGCGGGCGGCGCGCTGCCTGGCGGCGTTCTCGGCGGCCAGCTTGGTCTGCCACGCCGCCAGGGTCTCATCGGAGATCGTCGGCTTCGCCTTGCGTACGGCCTTGGGCTTGGCCGGGAGGACCGGTTCGGCGGCGACTGGCGCAGTGGCCACGACCGGCTCGGCAGGAGGAACGGCGTCGGTTGCAGGAGGAGGCGAAGCGACCGCGACCTCTGGCGGGGCAGGTGCAGGTGCTGGTGCTGGAACTGCGGCAGTCGGCGCCGGTTCGGTCGGTAACAGGATCTCGTCGGGGGTGTTCATGTGTCGTGGTTCCGAGTGCATCGCCTGTGGTGCGTACGGCAAGGTCGGGAAACGCTTCGGGGGAGCCGGATGGGCTCCCCCGAAGCGGGCCAGATGGCGCTGGTTCAGGCCTGCGGCGCCGCCGCCTCGGCGGCTTCGACGGCCTCGTCGCCGCCCTCGCCGGTCAGCTTCTTCAAGCGGTCGAGGTAGGGGGTCTCGATCTTGGCGGCGAACTCCAGGATCTTGGCTCGCTTCTCGTCGCTGATGCGCGAGTCGAGGAACTCGGACATCTGCATGCGGTCGAGCTGGGTCGGGTGCGGCTTGCCCTGGGTGGCGGCGAGGAGGAGGCGGGCGGCTGCTTGCTTGGGGGTCATGGTGTTTCCGGTAGCGCCAGGGGTTGTTCGGCCGCGGCGCCGGCGTCGTGTCGCCGCGGGCTGGATATGTTAGCGGAACGGCAATGCCCGCAAGAACGCCAGCAAATCCCGTCACAAGTGCTTGCCCTTACAGGCTGGGCCGGCGATCCGGAATGTTTGCGTCCGGCCTGGGCTTGACCCACCGGCCGGCACGGCATGCTGCTACGCCTTAGTATCGGACTGTAGCTCAACCTGGATAGAGCGCTTCCTTGGGGTGGAAGAGGTTGCAGGTTCAAATCCTGTCAGTCCGACCAAAGTGAAAAGACGGCCCTTCGACAGCAATGTCGAAGGGCTTTCTCTTTTCCAGCACAAGACTTACGTCGCTGATCCGGCGGTTCAAAGATACCGCAGCCAAAATCTCGCGGCGAAGGGGCATCTTTGAACGCCTCCAGAGATCTGCGGCGTTCTGCATGAAATCGAAGATTGTCAGGGCCAATTCTCCGCGCTTGGCGTCGTAGCGAGGTCTCTCCTCCAGTTGGCGGTCAAGATCGGCCAGATCAGCCCGCAACTGGCCCTGCTTCGACGAGAACTCGGCCTGCTCGATCGCCCCGTCCAGGAAGACGTTCATCAGGCGGTCGAGGCGACCCTTCGTGTCGCTGCGCAGCTTGGTCAGCGCCCTGCGGCGGTCGGCGTCGAGCTTGGCCACATCGGCGAAGGCGGCCTTCAGGGTGTTGCGGATCAGCTGGGCGTGGGCCTCGTCGTGGATGCGCAGGGACTCCAGCTCTGCCACCACGGCGTCGTCTATCTTCTCTGCCGGCCAGCGGACCACCGGATGGCCCGTCGGCGGGTCGTTGTTTGCGCAGCGGTAGTAGTGGTAGACCACCTCATGGCCGCTCTGCCGGCGCCGGACGATGCGCTCACCAGTCATCATCGACCCGCACAAGGCACAACGGAAGAGGCCGCCCTGGTAGGGCAGCTCTGGCGTCCCCGTGCGGCGGTTCTTCCCCTTCAGCACGTCCTGGCAGAGGTCGAAGGTCTCCCGCGACACCAATGGGGCGAACTTGGCGACGTGGGTGACGCCACGACGGACGATCTCCCCGACATAGGCGCGGTTGTGGAGGATGTAGGCCAAGGCCGTGCGGTTGAACCGGCGGCAGGAATCCCGGAAGGAGTGCCCTTCGGCGATCAACTGGTCACCCAGCGCATCCAGGGTGTAGTTGCCCGAGGCGAAGAGTTCGAAGATGCGCACCACGGTCTTGGACTTTTCCGGATGGGGCATCACCGGGCACCCCTTGTCGGACGTGTTCTGGTAGCCGAAGCTGGCCCGGCCCATGGGCCAGCCTTGGCGGATCTTCTCCTCCATGCCCTTGAGGACCTCGGAGCGCAGGTTGTCGCTGTAGTACTGCGCCACCGCCGCCATCACGTTGAACGACAGGGCACCACTGGCCCCAGGGCCGAACTGGTTGTCGATGAAGGCCAGCTTGACCCCGCACTCGTCCTCCAACCCCTGCAGCCGGACCGCATCCTTCATGTTGCGGCAGACGCGGTCCAGCTTGTGGGCAAGGATGACGTGGATTCCTTGCCGACGGGCGTTGCGGCGAACCCACTCGAACATCTCGTTGAAGGCCTGCCGTTCAACCCCGCGCTTCGCCGATTCGGCAACTTCGAACTCTCGGACCACTTTCCACCCCTGCCGTTCGGCCCGCTCCCGGCAGGCGCGGATCTGGGCGTCGATGGAGTAGCCCTCACGCTGCTCACGGGAACTGACCCTGGTCCAGATGACAACGTTCATGGCGAATCCAGTTCCCGGGCGGCGTGGTAGAACGCCGCTCCGAGGCGTTTGACGTTCATGAGCATGTCGACTGCCTCCTCGCGGGTGATCCGCCGTCGGTAGAGCCTGGACCAGACGGCGATCGCCTCCTCGATGAGGGCGTCGCTGATCCAGGCCTCTGCCAAGGGACGCGGGCGCGCCCCCTGTTCCTGCATCTGTTGCCGTGAACTTGGGGGACATCCAGTGGAGTCTGCCGGTTCCGACGGTTCGGAATGATGCTGGAGCATGTCAACGCCCGATGGCGCCATCGATGCCCGACTTCTCCATGTACTGGCGGATCCTCCCGATGGCGCGCTGTACCGTGATCCAGTGCAGACCCAGATCGGTGGCGATCTCGTGGATGTTCTTCCCCTCCGCCAGGGCTTCGCAGATATGGCGTTCGTTGGCATCCAGACGGCCAACAATCTGCCATAGCTCGGTGGCCTCGAGTTGGTCATCGGGGTCGTGGAAGGCGGCGTCAGTATCGAGGTCGGCGGCAAAGCGATCAACCAGCCCCCCATAACGCGACTGTGTGCGCAGGAACTTGAGCACCGACTTGCGGATGATGGCCGTCCGGGCCGTGCGTTCGCAGGCCCCATTGGCCTTGCTGGGGTCGAAGCGGAAGTCGAGGATGGCGATGGACACCTCTTGCAGGGCATCGGGGATGTCGTGGGCCGGTAGGCCGTTGCACTTGGCGTACTTGACGGCGTGGTCGTACTCCGACTGGGTCAGGACGCCTTCGTATGGGTTGCTGGTGATGGTGGTGATGCGCACAGGGACCTCGCTCGTCCGGGTTGATGTCCCGGCCGGCGACATGCCGGCGGAACGAGCGGAACCTCGGTCCAACACCGGGGACACGTCGCTATCGCAGGCCCTGCGATAGATGTCCCCGCGTCCTGTGCAGCGGGGTCACAGTCCTGTCGCAGTCCTGTGTCCCCGGGGACACAGGACTGTGACCCCGGGGACATCCATCCACTGCTCAAGTCATGTGAAGAAATCCGGGGTCGGCGGGAAATAAGTCTATGGGAGGCGGACGATGCCGGCGGATCACGCCGACGGGTAGCCGCGCCAGGACTGATCGATGACCTTGCCCGCCGCCTTCACCACGTCAGCCGTATCAGCGCGACCGTTCATCGACCACCTGATCAGGGAACCCGAGGAGACCTACGCTGCTGGCCGGCGCGAAAATCTCTCCAGCCATGCGCTGAACGAGTTCCGCAAGAATCCCTGCCTCTACCGGCAGAAGCAACTCGGCCTGGTGGTCGAGGAGGAGCGCGCCGCCTTCGTGATCGGCCGGGCGGCCCACTGCCGCGTACTGGAAGGCGAGACCGAGTTCCGCCGTCGCTTCGCCATCGGCGGCCCGATCAACCCGAAGACCGGGAAGTCCTTTGGCCAGGACACGAAGGCCTACGCCGAGTGGGCTGCGGCCATCGGCAAGCCGGCCATCAGCCAGGACACCGCCGACCTCTGCGATCGTCTCTCCCGTGCGGTGCGCGAGCACGATGCCGCTGCGGCGCTCCTGGGTGAAGGCCAAGCCGAAGGCGTGGTGCGCGCCGAGTACAGCGGCATTGCCAGCCAGATCCGCATCGACTGGACTCATCCCGAGCGCGGCATCGTCGATCTCAAGACTATCGATGATCTCGACTACTTCGAACTGCAGGCCCGCTCGTTCGGCTACGCCCACCAACTCGCGTTCTACCGCGCCATCCTCGCCCAGGTCGCCGGCCGCAAGCCGGAGGTCCACGTCATCGCCGTCGAGAAGAAGGAGCCCTTCCGGGTCGGTGTCTGGCGCTTCTCCGACCAGGTCCTCGACGCCGCGGCGCGGGACAACTTGGCGGCGATCGAGCGGCTGAAGGTCTGCCGCGCGCAGGACTGCTGGCCGACCGGCTACGAGGCCGTCCGCAGCTTCGACTACCTCGCCTGAACCACTCCAACCCAAC
>JFJP01038001.1_pt1 | contig 20494 bp, 19 predicted proteins | sample 431651 | NCBI WGS metagenome assembly JFJP01 (sample SAMN02602958, study PRJNA72255) | Microbial mat metagenome, whole genome shotgun sequencing project. | biome: fresh water; feature: sink hole; material: water; isolation source: purple microbial (photo- and chemosynthetic) mats found in...
TTAGCCTGATCTACAATAACAGCAGCAGCAACTACAGGACCAGCGAGTGGCCCTCTTCCCGCTTCATCCACTCCAGCTATTATACCTTGATAATTTGATTCGATAACTAGATCCATTTCTCTTAATCTCTCATTAAATTTACGCAAGCAAGCATACTAATCACAGCCACCTCGCTTCGCAATACTCTGCTGCCAAGACTTACAGAGGTGATTTTAGGGTTCGATAGGAGCATTTCTTTTTCGTTTGAGGAAAAACCACCTTCAGGACCAACAAGAACAGCTATATTTTCTTTAAATTCTTGAATAGAATTTATTTTTATATTTTGGTTCTCCTCTTCATTTGCAACAATAATTTGCTCTACATTACTTTTATTGCAAAACTCTTCAAGCTCCATTGGTAAATGCAATAGCGGTGGCACAAAACTCTCACTCTGCTCTACTGCTTCGATAATACATTTTTCAATTCTTTCGTGGTTTATATTTCTAAATTGAGTTCTCTCTGAAATTATTGGAACAATTTCAGACACTCCTAAAGCAGCAGCAGCTTTTATTGCTTCAATAAATCTATCGGGTTTAATAATGCATATTGCCAATATCAATGATTTCGAACGCTCGGAGTTTCGCAACTTATCACCTATAACTATTTGTAAATCACGTTTATTAACCTCGGTAATTTGGGCGTTAAATTCACCATCATATTGATTAAAAATTCTGAATTTCTCTGAAATTTTCATTCTCAAAACTGACTTACAATAATGAAAAATATCTCCGTTCAATGTTAAGGTTTGATTTTTAGCGAGTTCGCAAGTAGTATAAATTCTGCTTAAACTAGAAAATTTCATATTAGAAATATAAAATGTTAAAAGATGTACCTAAGAAACAATTACCAGATAATACAACATCTAACGAAACTACATCAAGTAAAAAAATAAAAGATGAGTTTGGCGGACCTAAAGGTTTAGAACCTACCAGATATGGTGATTGGGAAGTTAATGGTAGAGTTTCGGATTTTTAAAATAATATGCAATCTTTAAACTCACCTCAAAAAGAAGCAGTAGAAACTACTGAAGGACCATTACTTGTGCTAGCAGGAGCTGGAACTGGTAAAACTAAAGTTTTAACCAGTAGAATAGCCTATATAATTGGGAAAAATCTAGCTTATCCAAGTCAAATATTAGCTGTTACTTTTACAAACAAGGCAGCTAGAGAAATGCAAACTAGAATTAACAACATTATTGCTTCTGATGGTTTAAATATTGGCACATTCCATTCAATATCCACAAGAATATTAAGATCACATATACATTTGCTGGATAATGGTATGACTCTTCGTTTCAACATTATCAACCAAGATGATCAAATAAAACTGGTTAAGAATATTGCTCTAGAAAACAATATTGATATAAAAAAATACACTCCTAAATTATTGCATGTCATTATTTCTAAGTGGAAAGACAAAGGTATTACACCTGAAAAACTAAGTAGCTCTGATACTACTACTTATGAATCTCAAATTGCCCATGCTATTTATAAAAAATATCAAAAAGACCTGCAAGAATCAAATGTTGCTGACTTTGGGGATCTACTATTATACTGCAATCAGTTACTCATAAACAATCCTGAAATACTCGAACATTACCAAAATAAATTCAAGTATATTCTTATCGACGAGTACCAAGATACTAACGTCGTACAATATGTTTGGGCTAGAATGCTTGCAAGTGTTCATAAAAACATTTGCTGCGTTGGTGATGATGATCAATCTATATATAGCTGGCGTGGTGCAGAAGTAAAAAATATTCTACGTTTTGAAAAAGATTTTCCAAATGCGAAAATTATCAAATTAGAACAGAATTACCGCTCCAGCTCTTACATTTTAAAAGCAGCTTCTAGTGTTATTAAAAATAATAAAAACAGGCATGAGAAGAATCTTTGGACTGAAAGGCAATCAGAAGAGAAAATAAAAATTATTACCTGTTGGAACGAAAAGGAAGAAGCCAGATTTGTTGCAAACCAAGTTGGAAAATATATCAATTCTAAACAATATAACCCTAATCAAATAGCAATTCTTGTTAGAGCTGGATTCCAAACCAGAGCTTTTGAAGAAGTTTTTATCAGCAATGCTATGCCTTATCAGATAATCGGAGGCTTAAGATTTTATGAAAGAATGGAAATAAGAGATCTTCTTGCATATATCAGGCTTGCAATTAATAAAAACGATAATTTAGCCTTTGAAAGAATTATCAATGTTCCAAAACGATCCATTGGCAATGCAACACTAAAAAAAATCAAAGACAAAGCTGATGAGAATTCTATTTCAGCCTTTGCAGCTTTAGAAAAAATGATTGAACATGAGGATATTAAAGGTAAAACTAAAGAAAATTTACAACATTTTACAAATCTCATTAATCAAGCGTCAATAAGATACGAGCATGACTCAGCGTTTGATGTAACAAAATTTATTCTTGATAACTCGGGTTATTTGTCAGCTTTAAAAGAAGAAAAAACCGAAGAATCACGGGGCAGAATTGAAAATATAAATGAAATGCTAAAAGCGATAGATGAAGCTGGTAATATCAATGAATTTATTGAACATGCAAGTTTAGTCATGGACAACGAAGTGCTTGAATCTGATTTTGGTGGCACGGTAAAAATCATGACTCTACACGCGGCAAAAGGTCTTGAATTTGACCTAGTTTTCTTACCAGGTTGGGAGGAAGGAATATTCCCTCATCAAAAAGCCCTAGCAGAGCAAGGAGATAAAGGCTTGGAAGAAGAAAGGCGTATTGCTTATGTTGGTATTACCAGAGCTAAAAAAGAACTGTTCATAACTTACGCAGAAAGCAGAAGGGTTTTCGCTGAAATATTAAATTCCCTACCATCACGATTTTTAGGAGAAATTCCAGCAGAAATATGCATAAAAATTTCAAGTTCCAATCAATTGAATTATTTAGGATCAAAACATAGTTTTTATTTCCAAAATAATACCTCCGCTAATAGCAAAACTCAAATATCACCTCCACTCCCTAAACTACCAATTAACGAAAAACGCCCTGGTGCCAAAGTCAATCACGAAAAATTTGGTGATGGTATAATCATAAGAAAAGATGGTGACAGTTTAGATATAGTCTTCGAAAAAACAGGCTTAAAAACCATTAAAGAAACCTATGTACAGTTGGTTTAAAAATAACCTTGCTCGCTTTTTTACCTTATATTCTCAAACATAAAGCATGTTTTTATTAAGGACTGTAATTTTTTATAGTTAAACGATATTGACACTTATGTTAATCTGATTATATTAGTAAAATTTCTCAATTAAATAACTAACAAAAATTTTATGATAAGAATAAATCCAAATAACCATTTGACAATGGCTAATGAAATCGCAATTAACACTAATACCATAACACTTAGTCCTGGAGTAACTTTGACTTATAATAACAGAACTTTTACAAACAATGGTTTAAACGTTTTGACTATTAATTTAATTAACATTGAAACTAGTTGCAAACCAAATGATTTTGAATTCATGCTTACTGACCATGATGATGACAATGATGAATCTGCACCGCTAATAGGGATAGATAATTCACATGCTATTGAAGCTTACTAATTATAACTTATAGCCAATAAAGATTTAAAATTTAAAACATTCCAAGAGCTTCAAGCACAGCTATAATTAAGTCTAAATTTATAAAGCATGAACACTTACCCCGTCATGGCGAGGAGAGAAGCGACGTGGCAATTTGAGTCTTGCAAGCTAGTTCAAGATGATAGCAATAAAATCGTCATTAAAAGATGGAGTATTAACAATCAATATACCACGCCTTCAACAACAAATAGAGCCGAAAACTATAAACATTGAATAACTAAGGTTTTGAATACCCATCTAATTCAGCATTAAGAATAGAAGTATTCACTATATCTAGATCAAAAAATACTTTTTGCTTATGAAGTGTATGTTGATCAATTAATATATGAATTTTGTTAATATCAATTCCCCTAGCTTTTGAAATGGCTAGAGACTGATAAATAGCCTCTTTTTTTGTAATAAACGGATCAATTTTACTTGAAGATGTTGTTATCATTGTCACATCTTCATGGTTTTCTTTTTCATCATAATTGTGAATTAGCATGTCTTTAAAATTATTATTATATAGAGCTACATCACATTCATGATCAAATTCTATAGTTGGTCTAGGTTTAAAGTATTTCGAATCTTTCAAATGTTGAGCAATAAGATAAGAGCCTCTAATATTATTATTTTCATCTAAAATCAGGCTCCCTTTTATTGTATCTGGCCAAAAAGTTTGACCAACAAAATAAATAGTTAAAGTGTAAATAGTTATAGATATAAAACAAAAAACATATAACACTGAACTTAACATCAAGTTTTTCATTAAATTAATCCTAATCTATAAATAATAAATTCAATCGACTTGATCAATAAGAATGGGAAAACAAGACCTCCAAAACCACACGATATGATAATACGCCATAAATAAGCTTTATCCTTTTTTATTTCTAAGTCATAAAAAATTAACGGAGTAAGAAATGGGATGATAAGTGCATTAAATATAACAGAAGAAAGTAAAGCACTCTCTGGCGAATGAAATTGCATAATATTTAATCTTGATAAAGCTGGAAATTCCAAGCTAAATAATACTGGAACAATAACAAAATATTTTGCCAAATCGGAAACAATAGAATAGACCGTTACCGCCCCTCTTCTCACGGTAATTTTTTTACATTCATTTTTTAACACAAGAAGCGATGATAAATCATAATTTTTAGCTATAATATTAGCTGATAAAATAGAATGTGTTCGGCTTTTATCTTCAAAAGTATAACCTATATCTGCTTGAGCCAGTGCTAATGCATCATTAACGCCATCTCCACACATAGCAACAACAAAACCCTGCTCTTGAAGAGATCTGATTAATTCAAGTTTTTTTTCTGGTGTACTATCAGCGTAAAATCTTGTAATACCAAGTTTCTTAGCAACATAAGATGCTGTAATATTATTATCTCCTGTAAGCATTATTGTAGTCATTCCAGCATCTTGAATATCTCTGATTTGTTTTGCAACTCCATTTCTAAAAGTATCTTGCAAATTTATAACACCAAGAATCTTTTTATTAACAACAAAAATTAAAGGAGTTCCATGATTTTTCGCAACTTCATCTACTATATTTTGAATTTCTTTTGGAAGAGATTGGATAGTTTTTCCAAGATATTTTGCTATAGCTCTTATGCTACCTTTTCTAATTTCTAAATTATTATAATTACACCCACTAATAGGATTTGACGCAGAAAATGGTAAGTACTCATATAAATCAGTTTTTATCTCCCTGTTTAAAGACCTAGCATTTTTTATAACAAACGCCGTTATACTTTTTCCTTCATGAGTAGTATCATTTACTGATGATAAATATAAATACCGAAAATAATCTTCTTTTACACCTTCTGCAGTAGCTTTAAACTCAATCATTTTTCTTTGGCCAAATGTTAAAGTTCCTGTTTTATCAAGTAATACAACATCAATGTCAACCGCATTATCAAAAGCTATTTGATCTTGTACAATGATATTACAACTGGCAAGTTGCACTTTACCTTTATAGATTATAATTCTCTGCAAGCTAGACATTGTAGTTGGTAATAAAATCACTATTAGACCAATAAAATAAATAATTGGCATTTCCAATCCTACATAAGTAGCAAGCGCCCATATAACAAAAATTACGCTAATAAATAATATAGATAAGCCTAGCATAAGCCTTTGAAGAGCTATATCTGAAGGCATGGCCTGTCTATTAATATTTCGAAGCAATCTAGTTATTCTGGTAAAAAAGGATTTATGATTAGCAAAACTAACTTTCATTATAATGTAGTCAACACCTTCTATTACACTTCCTCTAACTAATATATTATCTTTAGTTGGAGTTTTTAATTTTAACTCTAAGGTTCCAGTATTATTTGTTTCATTCACATAAGTGCTACCCTTTACAACTTCTCCATCAAAAGGCACTTCATCGCCAGTTTTAAGCAAAATTAAGTTACCAGATTTGATTAAATCTTTTGCAACTTTTTTATAGTCATTAATATTTATAAGTGAACTTAGTTTTTTTACTAATATACCCTTACTGTATTTTTCTAAGACAAGTTCTGAATTTTGACTAATAGTTATAGATTCTACTAAGAAAGCAAAAAATATGGTCATCCACAACCAAAAAACCATTTGACCATAAAAAACTATGTTATCCGTTTTATAAAAAATTTGTTGAAAGAAAGTAATTAAAGCTACACAAGAGAGAATAAAAACAACTAAAAATACGGTGCTTTTCTCTTGGGAAATGAATATTATACGGTTAAAAGCATTAATTATAGATTGTTTTAACTTCTTACTCTGCATTTAATATCCTACATTATATTTTAAAATGCTTATGTAATAATTTAATAGCTTTTTCAGTATCTTGATCTTCTAGCGTTGCTGTAAAACTAGTTTCAGTTAGATCGATTTCTTTAATTTTTATCTGTTGCTTGCTTAATAAATCAATAATATCAAAACAGATGCCGTTATCATTCTTTATACCATATCCAACGGCTGTTACCGTAGAAATGTTTGATTTAATATCATAAATTAATATTTTAGAGAGGCTTTTCAATCCATCCAAAATTACTTCAAATTTATTTTTATCAGCTAAAGCAGCAACCAAAACCATTTTATCAGAATTACAAATCTTTACTTTATCTACTATTAAACATTCTTCGGTAAATTTATTGATTACTTCAACAAAACTACTCGGCATAAAAGTAATTTCAATTTGAATAATATTTTTATTTGATGTTATTGCCGTAATTAATCTATTTTCCATTGAGAATCTCTTGTCAAAATTTTTTGAACTTATTAACGTACCAGGATTATCTTCAAAAGAAGATAACACCCTCATGTCAAATTTATACCTAGCGGCTGCAAGAGCTGCCCTTGGATGCAGTACCTTAGCACCGTAACTACTTAGGGTAAGCATTTGATCTGTAGAAATATAATCAATCTTAGAAGCATCATGAATAATTCTTGGATCCGCAGTAAACACTCCTAGAACATCAGTATAAATATCTACCCTTGCTGCGCCAATTGCAGCACCAACAAGAGCAGCTGTTGTGTCAGACCCTCCTTTGCCAAGAGTTGTAATTTGTTGATTATTTGTAACTCCTTGAAAACCAGTAATAACTGGTATAATGCCATTTTCTAATAAATTATGGATAAATTCTGAATTGATTGATTCTACCTTAGCATTCGCAAAAACATCATCTGTTAAAATAGGTATTTGCCACCCTTGTATTGATCTTGCCTTTAATCCAAGTTTTTGTAATTCAAGAGCGACCAAACCAGAAGTCAGTATCTCTCCACTACCAACAACAGCATCATATTCCTGCATATGGTTATATGAATTTAACTTCGATACTTCATTACATCTACTAATTAAAGAATTAGTAACACCCGCCATAGCAGAAACAATTACCACAAGCTTGTGACCAGCCTCATACTCTTTTAAGATAATTTTTGCTACTTTCTGAATTCTTGGCACATCTGCAACCGAGGTGCCGCCAAATTTCATGACAATTAAAGCCATAGATTATTACTTACAAACAGATGTTATTTTAATCGTTGAACATTCTATCAGTTTAGAGTAACCTTTTGAAGAATAATTTATGAATTAACTTGCTTATCTGAGAACTCGAGAATTCAATGACTAAAAACTCATCAATTGATCAAAATGAATTAAACAAATTCAGTAAGACATCAAAACAGTGGTGGGATGAATCTGGTGAATTTAAAATTTTACATAAAATAAATCCCATAAGATTAAAATACATTAGCGACAAACTCATAGAACATTTTAATGTCCATGAAGTCTCTACAGAAAATGCAAAACCACTAACAGATCTTGATATTATGGATATCGGTTGTGGTGGTGGCCTAATTAGTATCCCTATTTGTCAACTTGGAGCAAAGGTTACCGCTATTGATGCAAATAACTACAATATACAAGCATCTTCTGAACAGGCAAAAAAGAGTAATCTTGAAATAAATTTTATTAATATCACTGTTGAGGAATATATAAAAACCTACCCTAACAATTTATATGATGTGGTATTATGTTTAGAGGTAGTAGAACATGTAGCAAATCAGCAGGAATTTATTCAAAACTTGCTAAAATTAATAAAACCAACCGGAATCCTTATCCTGTCAACTATTAACCGTACTGTAAAATCTTATACTCAAGCAATAATTGCTGCGGAATATATCTTAAAATGGGTGCCTACTAATACTCATGATTATTCAAAATTTCTAAAACCATCAGAGCTAAACAAAATTATTAAGCAAACTGATTTTTATCTGAAAGACCTTACTGGACTTAAATTCAATCCCTTAACAAGCAATTGGTATTTATCAGATGATATAGATGTGAACTACTTTGCATGCATAGCTAAGTAATTCATAAGGAGCAAAGCCGACGTGGCCATATATTATTAGAAGATGAAAAACCAGTCATTGCAAGCGAAGCGTGGCAATCTAGCTTTAAAGTCACGAAAGTGTGGATCACTTCGCATTCGCTCGTGATGACGCACTTCAGTCATGGCAAGGAGCGATAGCGACGTGGCCATCTATTATTTCTGGATGGCCTACGCTTCGACTAACATGCCATACCTCAGTAGTAAACTAAGTTGAATTAGCATCTAATTTTTAGACGTCATCCCCCCATACTCTCAGTGTCATCCCCACGTACTCTCAGTGTCATCCCCGTGAAAACGGGGATCTATGCTTATTACTAGATTCCCGCCTGCGCGGGAATGACAAATATATGTTAGAATGTCATACTAATGCTACTTAGTTTATACATAAGATGATCGGCTGAACTTGACCGATTTATGTTTTAGACACATACTACCACACTTCGCTAACGGCTTTAAAACGTTACTAATTTCCTTATTAAACTCTTCAATAGTTACTTCCCTTCCAAGAGCCTCTTTTGTAAAATCTAAAATCTCCCTTAGGCTTCTAGTTTGCGATATTAACGCCGTAAAAATATGTTTTGTAAGCGGAGAAGTCATAAACATAACATTCATAGAACGTTCAAAACAGTTAACGTCAAAAGTAATAGGCAAACCAACTTGATCTGGGTTTTCATCTAAAAATTTTATTATATCCTTAGCGTATTTTGCATTTTTATAAAATAGTGGTACATTATCTAAATCTTCAAAAGAAGCAATAGTAGAATCACTCCTGTTTGTAACCCAAAAACTATGTTTTATTATGTTACCAGCCATAATCTCACAAATGCTTTGTTGCTTTATTTCATCCATTTTAAGGATTTTATCCATTAGTTCTCCTTGGTTCAAAAAACTCCTGATATTTAAAGTCCCCCTCGAAATTGGATCAGAAAACTCAACGAAATGAAGACCTGCATTACTAATAAATTCATACATCTCTGGAATTGAATATGCCCTATCTTGCTTATGAAGAAACAAATCGTACATTCCAATATCGCCATCTGAATTGTGGTCTTGTAAAAGCTCCTCTCCTCTTTTGTACCAATTAGTACTAGGTAATGCGTTTACTATCTCCCAACCATTATTTACTTCTTTCTGTCGGCTCTTTTCTCCTTCATTAATCATTTGCATAATCGTTTGCACTTGATATAAACCTGTTCTACCATATTTAGCATAAACCATTATACTCATACCACCATCTGGCTTTAGCACAGATTTTAATGCCTTAAAACCTTCATCTGGAGATTCAAGATGATGTAACACACCAACACAATTAATGTAATCAAATTTGCCAATATTGAGCTTTGGAATATTTAAAATACTATCATTTAACCATTTTATATTCTTTAACCCCTTGATTTTTGCTCTTTCTTTAGCAATTGCCATACTTGCTTTACTAAAGTCAAGATATACTATTTGTGCATTAGTATCCCGCAATTGCTCAGCATGAAAAATAACAGCATCGCCAGTTCCAGCCCCTGCAACCAGAACTCTAAAATTATTTTTGAAATCTTGACGACCATTAAATAAATAATGATTTATTTCTTCTAAAAAATCCGCTTGTAAACAAAGTAATCTTACCTTTTCATCTTCTGGATTCCGCATTGGGTAAGGATAGTCTAGATATTGGTCTTGAACTTGTTGTAAATCTTTTATAAATTTTTTATCTTCATTTTTGTTTTTCTTGCTCATAACGCTTTTTCCATGTTTATTAAAGCTTACCAACCATATGCTCAGGAACAACAAATTTATCAAAATCTTGTTCTGAAATAAGCTTAAGTTCAAGGGCTGCTGCTTTTAAGGAGGTTCCATCTTTATAGGCTTTTTTTGCGATAGCTGCAGCTTTATCATAGCCAATATGAGGATTTAAAGCAGTAACAAGCATAAGAGACTGGTCCATAAGACTCTTGATTCGTTCGAGGTTTGGTTCCATACCATCTACACAATGATCCACAAAACTAACAATAGCATCAGATAGCAAATTTATAGAATGTAGTACGTTTTGAATTATAAGTGGTTTAAAAACATTTAACTCTAAATGCCCATTAGATCCACCAATAGTCACTGCTAAATGATTACCCATTACCTGCGCTGCTACCATAGTCATAGCCTCACATTGTGTTGGATTTACCTTGCCTGGCATAATCGATGATCCAGGTTCATTTGCAGGTAAATTAAGTTCACCTAGACCACTTCGAGGCCCAGAACCGAGTAATCTGACATCGTTTGCTATTTTCATCATACTTACGGCAAGCGTATTTAATGAACCAGAAAATTCTACCAGCGCATCATTACATGCTAAAGATTCAAATTTATTAGGAGCTGTTTTGAATTTATAAGATGTATATTTGGCAACTTCATCAGCAAATTCTTTAGCAAACCCTTCTGGGCAATTAATACCAGTACCAACTGCTGTACCACCTTGAGCCAAATAATGCACCCTGACTAATGATTGTTCTATTCTTTCTAAAGAATATTGAATTTGAGCAGCATAACCAGAAAATTCCTGGCCAAGAGTGATTGGAGTTGCATCTTGCAAATGAGTTCTTCCTATTTTAACAATTTTGTGCCAATTTTTTACTTTATCATTAAGACTTGCATATAACTTATTCAAAGCTGGAATTAACTTCTCATAAGTTGTAATAACCGTTGCAATATGCATAGCGGTAGGGAAAGAATCATTTGATGACTGCCCCATATTAACGTGATCATTTGGATGAACTGGTGATTTTCCACCTTTTTGACCAGTTAATTTCTCGTTTGCAATTGAAGCTAGAACTTCATTCATATTCATATTGGTTTGAGTACCAGAACCAGTTTGCCAAACTACGAGGGGAAAATTATTACCAAATTCACCATTAATTACCCTATCTGCAGCTCTTACTATTTCATCTGATATTTTAAGATCTAATACACCAATTTTTGTATTTACAACGGCTGCACATCTTTTTAAAATTGCCAAAGCCTTTATAATTTCTTTCGGCATTTTTTGATCAGCAATTTTGAAATTGTTAAGAGATCTCTGTGTTTGCGCTCCCCAGTACACTTCTACATCAACTTCTATTTCGCCTATCGAATCAGATTCTTTTCTATGTCCACCCATCTAATTTGACTCCATTAATATCAAAGTTTTTGAACATTATACTCTAGATTTTTGTCTTTTGTAGTAGCAATAATTTTATATCCAGCACTATCGCATAACTTGTTTACGTAACACTCCCGACAGTTTTGTATGTCTACTTGCGGATTTTCTCCATTGGTTAATATCTTTAAACTATCATCACTTATGACCAAATTTTTAGTAGCTTCAGAGGTTATTTTAACAAAAATATTATCTTTATCCTTACCACAAAACACAGCTATTTTACCATTAAAATGCATCTTCTCACTAGCTATCATCACTAGACAAAGAGTAACTTTTGCTAATGCAGTATCTAGATATAGAATTCCACCTTCAAAATCTAAATTTAGTTGTATCTTTTTACTTATTGATAAGAAATCTTTAAGTAATTTTATTAAATAAACAACACTAGTTTCTTCACCTAAATCTGATGAACTATAAGACAAGCGAAATATATTAAGTTTTTTTACTAAATTACCTGATTCTTCGATCGCCAAAGACTTAGCCTGTCTGCTAATATCCTTAGTACTTGTGCCAATTAAACTTAAACTATTATCAACAACACCAATAGCTCCCGCAAGATCGTGCAAAATACGAGCATTCAGTATTTGTAGTAATTGTAAATCTTTTTTCATAGTTCACCTTAATTATATATGAATCGCCTTATCATATGCCTGTAAGACTGATTCGTGCAACATTTCAGAAAGAGTTGGATGTGCTAAGATTGCTTCCATTAAGTCTAACTCTGTGCCTTCCATAGACTTAGCCACTACGTAACTATGAATTAACTCTGTTACATCAGAGCCAATCATATGCGCCCCTAACAACTCACCAGTTTTAGCATCAAAAATTGTTTTTATAAGACCATCACTATCACCTAAAATAAGAGCCTTTCCATTTGCGTAAAACGGAAAACGCCCTATTTTAAGTTGGTAGCCTGAAGCAATTGCAGCTTCTTCCGTTAAACCAATACTTGCTATCTGTGGTGAGGAATAAGTACAACCAGGAATATTTAGTTTATTTATTTTATGGGGATTTTTACCTGCTATGTGTTCTACGGCTATAACTCCCTCGTGACTTGCTTTATGAGCAAGCCATGGAGCAGATGCTACATCTCCTATAGCATAAATATTTGCTTCAGCTGTTTGAGTAAAACCGTTAGTAACTATATGAGCATTATCAAGTTTAACCTTAGTATTTTCTAACCCTATATTTTCGGTATTTGCCACCACACCAACTGCCATCAACAACACTTCAGTATTTAATGATGATTCTTTTTCAGCAGACATAAACTCAAGCTTGAGTTCACTTGCATCCCCTATCTGCTTTTTTAGTTTAACACCAGTATAAAATACTATTCCTTTGCTTTCAAAAGCCTTTTTTGCAAGGTTTGATATTTCAATATCCTCAACTGGTAAAATTCTTGAGGCCGCTTCTAGAACAGTGACTTTAACGCCAAGAGTATTATAAAAAGAAGCAAATTCAATACCAATAGCGCCTGAACCAACGATAATCATTGACTTAGGTACTGATTTTGGCACTAAAGCCTCTCTATAAGTCCAAATATTTTTACCATTTGGTTCAAATCCATCAAGTACTCGAGCTCTAGCACCAGTGGCAATAATAATATTCTTTGCTTCAAGAGAAGTATTTTGATCCTTACTTGCCACCGAAACTAATTTAGGATTAATAATTTTAGCAACGCCTTCAAAAACTGTTACTTTATTTTTCTTAAGTAGCCCCTTAATACCGCCAACCAATTTAGTTGACACATCACGTGAACGTGCAACTATCTTTTCTATGTCAAAATTAGGTTTTACAACATTAATACCAAATTCATCAGCATGCTTAATTTTCTCTAATAGCTCGGCTGATTTTAGCAACGCTTTAGTAGGTATACACCCCCAATTGAGACAAATACCACCTAGATGCTCTTTTTCTACAACCGCTGTTTTAAGACCAAGCTGTGAAGCTCTAATTGCGGCAACATATCCACCAGGACCACCACCTATAACTATTACATCAAATTTTTCCATATATTTTTATACTACTCATCTTCTCTAAAAGGTTTGCTCTACTAAATAAACACTAGAATCGGGGCTTCTATATATTTTTTAAATGCAGCTAAAAACTCCGCTCCTACTGCACCATCAACTACTCTATGGTCACAAGAAAGAGTAACATCCATAATAGTTCTGATCTCAAGTTTGTCATTAATAACTACAGGACGTTTTGAACTTGCACCTACAGCCATAATGCAACCTTGTGGAGGGTTGATAATAGCGCTAAAATTTTTAATTCCATACATCCCTAAATTAGAAATACTAAAACCTCCCCCTTGAAACTCCTCGGGAGAAAGAGAGTTTTCTCTTGCTCTTTTTGCTAAATCCTTCATTTCAGAAGAAATTTTAGTAATATCCTTCTGATCTGCATTTTTAATGATTGGAGTAATAAGACCACCATCAATTGCCACAGCTACAGAAATATCAACATTATTGTACATCATAATAGCATTATCAGTCCAGCTAGCATTTGCAGCTGGCACGTCTTTTAAAGCTTTTGCAGAAGCAAGAATAATAAAATCATTCACTGATAATTTCTTACTCTTATCATCAGCAAAAGTAGCGTTTATTTGTTCACGTAACTTAAGAACATCATCCATAACACATTCTATAGAAAGATAAAAGTGCGGTACAGTAAGTTTAGATTCAAGTAATCTTTTAGCGATAATTTTACGCATATTACTGTTTGGAACTAGAAGATATTCTTCGTTATTTCTTCGCACCATGCCGCTAATATTTTTTTCAAAAGCCAAAACATCTGCCTTGACTATCCTTCCATGTGGACCAGAACCAACAATATTAGCTAATGGTATACCTTCTATAGAAGCAATTCTTTTTGCTAGTGGTGAAGCAAAAATTCTATTTTTTGTTTTAGAATTATCATCTTTGGAATTTGGTAAAACAGGGGAAACTATATTTTTTGCAACAGGGATAGCTTCAGAAACAACGTTAGCAGCAGAAATAGACTGAGACTGATTTTTTGCTATAAATCCATCTATGTCAGCGTCTTTTTCATCTTCCTCAATTAAAACAGCTATTAAAGAGTTCACTGGAACTCCTTCCGCGCCTTCTGGCACAAGAATTTTTGCTATTATTCCCTCATCTACCGCTTCAACTTCCATAGTAGCTTTATCAGTTTCAATTTCTGCTATCACTTCACCAGCAGAAATTTTGTCTCCTTGTTTTTTAAACCATTTACTAAGATTTCCCTCCGTCATCGTCGGCGACAATGCTGGCATCAAAATTTTTATCGGCATTTATACAAACCTTTTTTATTAGGTAAATTAATTTTACAAATCACTGGAATCCTAGATTTTATTGATTTGTAGCTATTTATAACAGACTCTTTTCGCAGCTATTACTATATCATCAACAGTAGGCAAAGATAGTTTTTCAAGATTCTCTGCATAAGGCAAAGGAACATCCTTACCAGAAACAATCTCAGGAGCCGCATCTAAATAATCAAATGCTTCTCTCATAACAATTGCACTAATAGTTGCTCCAATTCCAGAAAAAAACCACCCCTCCTCAACTAAAACTAAACGATTAGTCTTGCGAACTGACTCTAGAATAGCTTCTTCATCTAACGGCCTTATCGTTCTCAAATCTATTATTTCAACGCTTATATTTTCTTCCGCTAAAATCTGAGCTGCTTCAATTGCCATACCTACTTGCAGAGAAAAGGCCACTATTGTTACATCTGACCCTTCTTGTACAATTCTAGCTTTACCAATTGGTATTGGCTCAAGAGCATCAGGAACTTCAAAAGTTTTGCCATACATGATCTCATTTTCTAGAAAAATCACTGGATTATCATCTCGAATCGCACTTATCAACAGCCCCTTAGCATCTTCTGCGCTATAAGGAGCAATAACCTTTAAACCAGGTACATGCGAATATATAGCCGCAAAGTTTTGGCTATGTTGAGCACCAACACGAGCCGCAGCGCCGTTTGGCCCTCTAAAAACTATTGGACATCCAAGCTGACCACCAGACATATAATTAGTTTTAGCTGCAGAATTAACTATCTGATCAAAAGCCTGCATTGCAAAATTAAAGGTCATAAATTCAACTATTGGACGAAGACCTCCGAATGCGGCACCAACTGCAAGACCAGCAAAACCATGTTCGGTAATTGGGGTATCAATAACCCTTTTATCTCCAAATTCTTGAAGCAACCCTTGTGTTATTTTATAAGCTCCTTGATACTCAGCTACTTCCTCCCCCATGACAAAGACTTTTTCATCTCTGTGCATTTCTTCTTTCATAGCTGACTGCAAAGCTTCTCTAACCGTCATTTCGGCCATATATGCACCTTATTTATTTATATATATCTGTAAAAAGCTCACTCGAATTAGGAAATGGCTCTGAAGTTGCGAATTCTTCTACTTCAGCTATTTTTACCTTTATCTTTTTTTCTATGGATTTTAAATCTTCTTCGCTAGCATATTTATTTTTTATAATAATTTCCCTAACATCACTCAATGGGTCACACTTCTTATACTGCTCAACCTCTTCTTTTGTTCTGTATTTTGCAGGATCAGACATTGAATGCCCCCTATATCTATATGTTTTTACTTCAACAATAATAGGTCCTTTACCAGATCTTGCATAATCAGATGCAAACACAGCTGCATTGTAAACTTCTTCAACATCCATACCATTTACCTGCACACCAGGAATATTAAATGACTCCCCTTTTTTGTATAATTCAGTCATAGAAGTAGATCTTTTTACCGATGTACCCATTGAATATTCGTTATTCTCAATTACATAAACAACAGGCAACTGCCATAAAGCTGCCATATTAAAAGCTTCATATACTTGTCCTTGGTTTACTGCTCCGTCACCTAAAAAAGTATAGCAAATGTTTTTGGTGTCATTATATTTTTCAGCAAAAGCAAGACCAGTGCCGATTGGAACCTGAGCACCGACAATACCATGACCACCATAAAATTTTCCTGGGATATCAAACATGTGCATTGACCCCCCTTTGCCTTTGGAACAACCAGATGCTCTACCAGTCAATTCTGCCATAACAAATTTTGGATCAATTCCAGACATTATTACATGCGCATGATCACGATAACTAGTAATCATACTATCTCCTTTGCGCTTGGCAAACTCAAAACCCATTATTACAGCTTCTTGCCCTATGTATAGGTGACAAAAACCACCTATCAAACCATTGCCATAAAATTGACCACATTTTTCTTCAAAACGACGAATAAGCAGCATATGTTCATAGCATTCAATATACTGCAAACTATTTAATTTTGCTTTATTTCGTTTAAATTCAATCATACATTTTATTAAAATAAATAAATTCTGAACATAATATACCGATACTATGTTGTCAATAGTAGTGCTGGTACTGAGTACCATAAAAATTATAAATTATTTTAGAAACTATAATTATTTTATTTGCTTTTCTATGATTAGTAACTTATTATTCGGGCCAAAGATTTCAGAAAGAAGTTAAATTATTAACAAACCAAATACTCTTATGTCATATAAAAAACCACTACAAAAACTTGTCGCATTTAGTGATAACAGCACAGAGTTAGAAAATATAAAACAAGATATGAAATCTGGATGGTCTATCATAAGTTTGATGAAAAACGGCAATTATTACGTTGGTATTATGGAGAAAAATGATCAAACCGCTGCGAATGATGAAGGATCTTTCTTTATCCCTCCAAGCAAAAAAATCAAAATCTCCTCTTAAATAAAGCCATTATCACTGAAATTATGAACCTGTGCAATTGCAAACGAACATAGCCCTACCATCATCACGAGCGAATGCGAAGTGATCCACACTTTCATTACTTTAAAGCTAGATTGCCACGCTTCGGTTGCAATGACTGGTTTTTCATCTTCTAATTTTGCGTTAGATTGGTTAATCGAATTCCCCTTCATTTCCTAGCGCTACAACATCTAGCACCTCTTTATAATCCTCAGAATGATCCAGATAATCGCTAACATCCAATCCTAGTGTATTAGTATATATAAGATTTGTGAAATCATGATGAGTGGTAGCTATAGGTTTACCGCTATAAGGGGTTTTACTATGATCGCCTAATTTATCAAAAATAATCAAAATATTACCTTTTTGATCTAAATGACGCTCAGTTGTATACAGATTTTGATCGAAACCAGCTATTTTTAATTTTATAGAACTAGTGTAACTTTTTATGCCCGAGACTCCCTTTGAATCTGATTTAATAAAATGAAGATCGCGTAGCTGTGCTAGTAGTTTAGTTTTATAATTAACATCCAACGTTTCTAACATCTCCTCAGGAATCTTGACAAAAATTTTATTTGCAAAATTACCATACACTTCGGCAACGTTTTCTTGGAACTTCAGAACTTTTGGTTCGATTTTCTCTTTAAAACTCAATGCTTTTTTTAAAGTAAAAAATCTATTTAAGAGTTGGTATTTATCAGCAAAAGTTTCTATAACAAGATCACTTGAGATATTACTATTCACTAAACATGTAGCAAAATAACCATTAAGCTCAGGATTTTCTTTTACTAGTGTATTTAATGATTCAAGCTGTTGCGCGTCATTGCTTTTAATAAAATTCAGTAATAAAAAATCAAACTTATGTTCTAAGGTTTTTTTTGCTGGAAGGTCTTTGTTATTTTGCGCTCCAGCTTTATAATTAATATATTGATCAAATGCAGAGATTTTTTTTGAAGAATCGTCTCCTTCAAATAACACGGCTTCTTTATCAAACGTCGAGGGAATAGAGGCTTCCGAAGAATTTGATTTACTTTCAAGCTCTTCAGGGTCTTTTCTTAAAGCCTCTTGATTTTTAGTGAGTTTACTCAAAAAGAAATTTTCTAAAAATTCATCTAATTTTGCTATATATTTCTGTTGATCCTCTTTCATTGGTAATTTTTTACTTAAACCAGAGGACATACGGAATTCAACACCTTCACCATACAAAGCTTCTACAACGAGGCGGCCTTCATTAATAGCTAAATATGGGTCAGCACCGTGTTCAAGCAACAATTCTAACAGCTCAAAATTCATTTTTCCTATAGCAACCGAAAAAGGTGTTTTAACAACCTTACAGGTCTTATCAGTTTTAGAAGTTATTACCGTATTAATATTAACAACATTTGATTCTAACAATGCTTTTATAAAATCTAAATTAATTATTTTAGAATCGTTAAAAGACGCTATTAAAGCATGATTGTAACTTTGATCTGACTGAAATGGTAATTGTTGCTTAATAAAATACTTTAATAAAGAGCTGGCCTTTTCTTTATCAGTGCACCAAATTTTCTGAATATATTCTATTATAAGGGGAGTTGCAGAACTTATTAAATCACCATATTGCATTTCTACAACTTGTTTAAGTGCTTTTATATCTATAGTAAATAGCTTGATTACCCTTGCAAAATCTTGTTGGCCAAATTTTGCTTTTATACAACTACGTAACGCCATAAAACATAGATGATTTTCAGGCACTGTTGATAATAACTTATCGTAGAGCACTTTGGCTAACACGAAGTTTTTTCTTCTATCGCTTGTTTAAAAGATTCCTGTCTTAAAAGAATTTGAGATGGATCAAATGGCCGATCTGCCTCAATTATTTTATATAATTTCTCAATGGCTTGAGTTGTTTTTTTACTTTGAGAGTTTAACGGCAAAAATTCATAAAGCTTAAAAAGTTCCATTATTTTCTTTTCTTGGCTCTTGTTATTAAACCTAATGCTCAAAAAGTTCTCTATGTTTTCAAAGTCAACTGGCATTAACTTTGATAATTCTGGATGTAGTAGCGATATATATTTAGAAAAGTATAAAAGTGTATTTTCTTTTGGTAATGCTAGTTTATTTGTATTATGGATGTTTATTACACCCTTAATTGATTCTCTAATTTCCACAATATCATTACTAGACTCTAATGTTTTATATAGCTTATTTAAGTCTAGTTGATTTTTTTGTTGTAACTTTTTTTGTAACCTTTCTTTCATTTTTTACTCAATATAACTAACATTTATAAAAAGTTATATTAAAGAAATGTAACCTTTGTTACAAGAAATTTTTAATAAAAATTAACTACCGCTTCACTAACTTTGCAAAAAGAATTAATTAAAAAGTAGATCTTACTATAAAATTAACCTGAGTTATAAGGGCGAGGAACAAAAAAAATATAATAATAAATGAATCACTTTGCTTGCGCTCGATGATGAGGATAAAGTAGCTTACACTTTTATATCTATAGTCCTTGGAGAGTTTATCTCAGATAAATTAGCTAGCTTTTTCTTTTAAAAATGCAATTACGTTAGCGATATCTTCTGGTTTGCTGATGCCAGCAAATGACATTTTGGTACCAGAAATAAACTTTGAAGGTTTATGCAAAAACTTATATAAACTTTCATCATCCCAAATTCCTCCAGCACCTTCCAGAGCTTTTGAATAAGCAAAATCTTTTCTATGAGCTTTTGGCCCTCCAGAAACTTTCCACAAGTTTGGACCAACTTTATTTGCTCCACCATTGTCAAAACTATGACAAGAAACACATCTTTTGATTATAACGGCACCAGCCTCAGCATTAGCTTTAGCCATAAGGGTTTTAACATCAACTGGGATTTCTTCAGCAGCGCCACCTGCAGCTGCATTGGATTCTGTTATTTCTAAGTGATAGCCTCTTTGAGACAATTCAAGCTTTGGTTTATACAAAATATTTGCAACAAATCCAACGAGCATTGCAATCAAACTGGCAAGTAATACAGCCGCAGCA
>JFJP01012216.1_pt1 | contig 20487 bp, 17 predicted proteins | sample 431651 | NCBI WGS metagenome assembly JFJP01 (sample SAMN02602958, study PRJNA72255) | Microbial mat metagenome, whole genome shotgun sequencing project. | biome: fresh water; feature: sink hole; material: water; isolation source: purple microbial (photo- and chemosynthetic) mats found in...
GCCAGCCGTCCGCGGTTTCAGCCACCACGGGGCATGACCATTTTTGATACATCGCATTATTTTTTATCTGCCAGGCAATGATCGAGTCGCGGACAATGCCAACGCTGTGTGTGTTCGTGATTCCGATGGGACCTTCGAGCAAGCCGCCTTCCTCGACCCACGCCGCGCCTGTCATCTCGCCGTTGCCGTTGAATGAATGCACGCCCGCGTAAACTGGCGTGTGCTCCCCCTTTCCGCGCGGATGAATGACCGTCACTCCCGTCCGCGCGGATTTGCCTTCGATCACGGTCGCATATCCAACCGTCACGCCTGAAACATCTGTGATCGCGTTGAACGCTCCCGTGCTGCCTTCAAATGGAATCCCCAAATCGCGTGCGCGTGATTTCTTCATGAAAATTTCCTTTCTCAGAAACTACCTCGCCCTGAGCGCAGTCGAAGGGCTTTTTAGCAAATGTGCTTCGACTGCGCTCAGCACGAATAAAAAACAAGCCATGAAGAAAGTTCCTTCATGGCTTGTTCCGTCAATCAAAATTAGAACAACCCAAGCACCTTGCCGGTCTTCAAATCCAGGTCCACGTCATAGAACACGGGACGGGTGGGCAAGCCAGGCATCGTCCGCATGTCGCCGAGGATCGGGTACAGGAATCCCGCTCCAACGCTGGCGCGGATTTCGCGCACGCCAATGCGGAAGTCCGTGGGTGCGCCTTTCTTCGAGGCATCGGTGGTAAAGGAAAGATGCGTCTTCGCCATGCAGATCGGCAGTTTGTCGAAGCCCTGGCGGGTGTAGCGCGCAATTTGTTCTTCGGCTTCGGGAGAATAATCCACGCCGTCGGCGCGATAAATTTCGCGGGCGATGGTTTCGATCTTATTCTTGATCGTCTCTTCCAGCGGATACAGGAACTGGAAGTTGGTCGGCTTCTCGGCGGCTTTGATCACAGCCTCAGCCAATTTCTTCGCGCCTGCGCCGCCATCCGCCCAATGGGTCGAGACGACTGCGTCCATCGCGCCCATCTTCATCGAGGCTTCGCGTACGATTTCCACTTCGGCGGGGGTATCGGTTGCAAACGAGTTCACAGCCACCACTACGTTCACGCCGAACTTAAGCGCGTTCTGAATATGACGTTCCAGGTTGGGAAGTCCCGCGCGCAGCAGTTCGAGATTTTCATCGGTATATTCGGGGGCGAGCGGTTTGCCAGCCACAACTTTCGGTCCACCGCCGTGCATCTTGAGCGCACGGACGGTGGCGACCAACACCACCACCTGCGGGATCAAGCCCGAGTAGCGGCATTTGATGTCGAAGAATTTTTCCATGCCGATGTCGGCGCCGAAGCCTGATTCGGTGATCACGTAATCCGCCAGTTTGAGCGCGATCCGATCCGCGATGATCGAGGATTGTCCGTGCGCGATATTGGCGAACGGTCCCGCGTGGACAGTGGCGGGCGTGCCTTCGAGGGTCTGCATCAGGTTGGGCTTGATCGCGTCCTTCATCAAAACGGTGATCGCACCAGCCACGCCCAGGTCTTCGGCGGTGACTGCTTCGCCGCGTTTGTTGGTGGCGACGACCATTTTGCCAAAACGTTCGCGCATATCTTCCAGGTCGGTGGTCAACGCCAGCACAGCCATAATTTCAGATGCAACGGCAATATCATAACCTGTGCGGTGGGCGTGTCCAACTTCATCTTTACCCAAGCCAACTTCAATTTCGCGCAACATGCGGTCGTTGATGTCCACCACGCGCCGCCAGGTGATGGTGGCTTCGTCAATGTCGAGCCGCGCAAAAAGCGAGCGTTCTTCGGCTGTCAACTCATTGGGATCGGTTTTCTCGATGCCAAGTTTCTTCAAGCGGCGCATCATATTGGATGAGAATTTTCGGTTGCCCTTCTTATCGAGCGGGCAAAGCGCGTTGAATAATTTTTCGTCATCCTGCATTTTTTCGTGCATCACACGCGCATCCAACGCGGCGGCAGTTAAATTATTTGCCGCGGTAATTGCATGAATATCACCTGTCAGGTGCAGGTTGAAATCTTCCATCGGGATCACTTGCGAATATCCGCCGCCCGCCGCGCCGCCTTTGATGCCAAAGGTCGGTCCCTGCGAAGGCTGGCGAATCGCCGTGATGACGGTCTTGCCCAAATACGCGCCCAACGCCTGCGAAAGACCGACTGTGGTTGTGGTCTTGCCTTCGCCCAGCGGGGTGGGGGTGATGGCGGTTACGTCAATATATTTGCCGTTCGGACGATTCTTAAGTCGTTCCAAAATTTCAAGTTTGATTTTTGCTTTATAGGGACCGTACAACTCAAGTTCATCAGCGCGGATGCCAAGTTCAGCGGCGATCTGCGTAATTGGTTTGATATCCGATGCCTGGGCGATGTCTATATCAGAGGGGACGGGGCGTACCAACTTCAACTTGGTCGCTTTGAATTTCACGGCAGTTTTCGCGGAGCGGGGCGCTGCTTTCTTAACAACCTTCTTGACGACGACTTTCTTCGGCGTTGCCTTCACGGTTTTCTTAGCGGGTTTTGCTTTGGTAGCCATAGAGTCTCCTTATTAATTATATATAATTTATCAAGCTCTATTATCAGAATAATTCGCAAAAAAAGCAAGAGAGTTTCGTCACCTCTTTGTCATTCACTTAACAGCGTCAAATCCCGAAGGGATGAAACGATTATAGAACGATGCAAACATCCGTCCCAATCCCGAAGGGATGACATAATTTTCCAAAAAACCATGACACCCCCTTCGGGGTTTGGCGCGTTCATTTGTGCAATTCTATAATCATTGCACTCCTTCGGAGTTTGTCACCCACTCAGCAGAGTCCCAACATTTTCGCCTCTTAATGCGCGTGTTAAAAATCCGCTTTCTTCTGCTGAAAAAATTTGTGTAGTCAAGCCCTTGTTTTTTTGGATGAGACCGAACATCTCCTCGACTTTGGCTTTCATCCCGCCTGTGACATCGGTACTCGCCGACCCGCCGATGCCCGCCCGCATCTTTTCATAATCTGATAGTTGAATCTGTTTCACGAGCCTGGTCCGCGCCGGGAAATCCTCCCATACGCCCGCCTCGATCCCCGCCAGCAGAATCCGCGTGGGGGGCAGGTGTTCCGCCAGAAAGGCGAAGACATCTTCGGTGGAGAGGATCGTGCCGCCGAGCGCCTCATCGAAGGCGACGTCGCCATGCACCACGGGGAGCAGGCGCGCCGCCAATGCCTTGCGGATAGCCAAAATGTTATGTGAGGTTACTTTTCGATTATTTGAAACCATCGATGCCGACGGTGAAAATGGAATGGCTGGCACGCCCGCTTCGAGCAGGGTCTGCATTACGTAGCGCGTCAACTCCGCCGCCTGAAAGCGGACTTCGGCAAAGCCCTTCCAATATTCTTTACCCTTCTCCGTCTCCCCCCATTTTTGCAGAAAATGGGGGGAGTGCTCCGTAGGAGCGAGGGGGACGCCATCGCGCGTGCCATATTTCTTCGCGGCGGTGTGCCCGAAGGAGCCAGAACCATGTCCCAGAATCAGGATCAACTCCGGGTTTGAGTCCAGAACCGTTTTAATCTCCAGCGCCAGGTCTTTGAGTTTATCCAATCGTGGGGTGTAGGGCGTATCCTTGTCGGTGATTAACGATCCGCCCAGTTTGAGGAAGATGGTTTGGTTTGTCATGCGCGAATTATAACGTTTAACCCTTCGACACGCTCAGGGCAGGCTGTTAAACGTTTATAATCCCGTTTATGGATATTCACGCTGGAATTATCGCCGCATCTATTTTGATTATTGTCGCCGCTGTTTTTTTAATACGCGCGGCTATTCGTGTCATGCAGTCTGCGCGTAAATTATCCTTTTATAGTTTGCGCCGAATGCACAATAAAAACGCATGGCGCTTATTTTTGCTTGCATTGGTTTTGTTCAGTTGCGCGGTCTGGCTTCCATTTTATGGCGAGCCAATTGTCTTTGAATATTTTCCGCCCTCGCTTACACCCTCGTTGACTCCAACCATCACGTTGACTCCAACTATTACATTAACGCCAACTGTTACGGTACCGCCGACGCAAACTTTGACTCCCTCAGTTTCTGATACGCCTACGGTGACGCTTACGCCATTTATACCCGTTGCGATTGAGTCTTTGTTTCAAGGTCAGGTGACGCCCAATCCCGATGCAATTTTTACCGCTATTCAATTCTCAACTGAATTTGACGGCACGAATCCCATAGACCCCCAGACTGTATTTGAACTTCCCATTCAAACCATGTACGGCGGATTTGATTATGCCAATATCATTCCCGGCGTGCAATGGACGGTACTTTGGTACCGCGATGGGCAATTGATAGATTATCAAACCGAGCCATGGAAAGAGGAATGGAGCACGGGCGGTACTGGCGGCTTTGTTGAAAGCACAGGTCCCAACGGTGGCTGGGTGGCAGGCTCATACGAAGTACAGATTTTTATGGGGTACGATCTAAAAAAGAACGGACGGTTCATTGTGATCGGCTCTCCCAATGAGACGCCCACAAGCACGCCGACCTTTACACCCGTTCCACCCGCGGCTACACCATAAAAAGAATTGGTAATTGACGCCAATTACTAGTCTCCAATTACTAATCACTATTCTTTCCGAGGTTTCATGACTGAAAAAGCATTTCAAGATTTTTACCCCGAATACTTCGCGCATTGCTACGGTTGTGGAAGTATGAACGAAGTTGGGAATCAACTCAAGAGTTTTTGGGACGGGGATGAAACTGTTGCGTATTTTCAGCCCAAGCTCTACCACACGGCCATTCCGGGTTATGTCTACGGCGGGTTGCTGGCTTCGCTGATCGATTGTCACGGCACAGGCACAGCCGCCGCCGCCGGCTACCGCGCCGAATCCCGCGCGATGGATACCGAGCCGCCCCTGCGTTATCTCACCGCTTCATTGCATGTGGATTATCTCAAGCCCACGCCGTTGGGTCCCGAGTTGGAAGTCCGCGGACGGGTAAAAGAGGTGAAGGGGCGAAAAGTGGTTGTTGAAGAATGGATCGTGGCAAACGGCGTGATCACCGTCAAAGGCGAGTTGGTTGCGGTGCAGGTGCCAGAGGGGTTGGTGAGGGAATTGCTGGAAGAGAAGTGATAACTGTGATAATAAAACAGCCCTGCTGAAATTTGCAGGGCTGTTTTTGCGCTTATTGTCCGGGGTCTTCAACGGGATCTACGTTGCCAGGGTCTTCAACGGGTTCTGCGCTGCCAGGGTCTTCAACAGGGTCGCTGTTGCCGCCGGCGTCTCCACCGTCCGAGTTTTCACCGCCGGTATCGCCGCCGGCGTCCCCACCGTCCGAGTTTTCACCGCCGGTATCGCCGCCAGCATCTTCGCCGCCGGTATCTGCATTATCACTTGTTGAATCGCCGTTGGTTGTGTCTTCTGTTATGTTGTCGTTAGCCGTATCTTCTGTTGTGTCTCCATTGGTTGCATCCTGGCTGGCACACTCTGGAGAATTAGGGTCTTCGCAGGTTGTAAAAGTATCGTTATTTTCGGGTGCAGTTTCTTCATCATTGTTGAGAGTGTCAATATCAATTTCCTGCCCGGTTTCATAGAATTGAGTTGGGTCGAAATATAGGTCTTCTTCGACTAAGTCGCCAGTGTCGGCAAAGATATCCATGTTGAAGAAGTTGAACGAGTTTAGCATGTCTGAAAAGACAAAATTTGAATCGATTTCGGCTGTTGTTGATGAATCGCTGCCGTTTACGAGGAATCCGCCGCTTTGAATTAGTTTACCGTTTACATAAATATGCACTTCATATGTGCCGGGCGGAACGATGTAAACATCAGCATAGGCAGGTGTTAAGATGATGGTTATTTTTCCCTGGCTATTTTGATCCCATATTTTTGTATAAGTCCACGATGGATCCTCAATGCCGTTGCGCAAAACTTTGATGGCAAGTAATTGTCCTTTTTCCAGTCCTGAATATTGGAATACGACGTCCACCTTATGCACATATACCTGATCACTAGTTGTGGCGAGAGCGAACTCAGGGCTATTTACAACGGTTTTTACTTCAGATTTGACAATCTCGTATTGAAGAGAGACGGATGCCTCATTCAATAGTGAAATAAAATCCTGTGCAGACTGGATGACCAATTGCTTGTCTTTGATGGAACTTTTTACAGGAGAAACTGCTTTACTTTTCTTCAATAATTGAACCAGTTTTTCCAGTTGGAAGGATGCATCATTCAATTGCCACCAGATTTCTGACGGATCGTCGCCAAGCGAACGCATGTTGGATGCCTTATCTGATGCGAGTTCCACAATATTTTGGTATTGCTGTTTTGCAGTTTCTTGGTCGCCGTTGGCGAGTAATGCCATCCCAACCCGTAATTGCAACCAAAGATTGTCGGGATTTTCCTCAAGGGCTGTCTGTCCGACCTCTATCGCCTGCGGGAATTTTCCTGTTTGGAATAAAGCCCAAACCAGATTGCCAACCACATTTGGATCATTTTCTCCCATATCAATTGCGAGCAGATAATCGTTCACAGCCGCTTCAAATTTTCCAAGTTTGGCATTTGCTTGGGCGCGATGTATGTAGGCATGTCCGTATGGCTGATCCTCTCCAGCTAAGTCAATTGCGCGATTGAATTGTTCCAGCGCTTCTGTCCAGTGTTTTTGTTCGGTCAGGTTGACGCCATTTGCAAAGTGTTGGATTGCGCCTGTTTCGCGCAGATCATAGACCGGCTGTTTCCAGACAATGTAAGCCCAGATTGAAATGATAACCACCATGGGAATACCTGAGGCGACAAAAACAGTGCGTGCAATTTTGGATTTTGTCATCAGCGCCAACCCAAGCAGAAAACTGGCAACAGCAAGCAAGGTTAGTTGTAAAACGTAGGCGCTGTCTTTTTCATCCCATGCATCAGCAACATCGGATGCTGCACTTTGCATCTCCAGTAGTTGGATGACATTCAATTGGTATAGGTTTGTTTTATAGGCAAGGAGATCTATATTGCCTGTTGTTGAGTCGAAATAGTCTGAAGTGAGCAGGCTGCTGTTATTCAACAGGTTATCGCGCAAGTTGCGATATGAATTGGCGGCGGCCAGATCCCCATTTTTTTCAGCGGATGTGGCAAGCAGATTATATTCAACCCAAAGTTGGTAGATTGTGCCGAATTCATAATTTGTATTCGCATCTCCGCTGATTTGTTCTCCCATGGCACGGTAGTAATACATCTGTTCGTCATTTCCGGCAGCGCTGGAGAGGGAGGATGCATCGCTTTGAATTTTTGTGATAAATGACCCAGCCAGGGCGATCACTGCTACAGCGATTGCTACGATTACGTTAAAAGTCCTGTTTGAGGTGGAGTCGGGGTCGGGGGTGTTTGTGTCTTCAGACATGGTTAACTCCAATATAAAAGACCAATGGTTATGCCGATGGCGGCGAACACAGAGCCTGATCCGCTAAAAATGAGGATGATGCTGCGTTTCAAGGATTCAACTGTGGATACAATGGCAAAGAAAAAAAGTGAAACAGCCAGCAATATCAGGGCAAGTTGCATTTTTTGCACTTGATCATCCAGAATGCGTCCCGCTTCCAAATGTGGTGTAGGTTCCAGGTCAAGCTCGCGAGTGGCTTGTGCCCACATCTGTCCCAATTGGGTTTTGGTGTCGTATGTCCCATCACGTGTAATATATACATTTGGAAAAAGCTTTAGATTGGATAGATATAAAATACGTAATTCCTGTTGTCTTGCGCTCAATTTATTAATCACGGCAATGTCTGCGTCTTTGGCTGATTGTGCTTCGTCCAATTGTGTTGAAACAAGTTGGTATTCATCATAATAGCGTTTGTAGGTCAGAAAACTGCGGTGGTTTTCCTCCACTGCGAGGATGTTAATGGATTGAATTTTTTGTGCGTTCAATTCGGCGCGTTGCGCGGCTGAATACTCGCCTGATGCATTTCCTGCAATGTTTCCCATTTGCCACCCTAAAAGACCGCTAAAAATGGTCAGAATTGAAATTGCGAAAGCGATGATTGTATTTAGACGGGAATCAAAATTTTCCTGCATAAGATCTCCAAATCAAAAAATTTTTTTGAAATCATACATCACATAAGCGATGTAAACAAATAACAGTTTTGAAAGTTGTAATTACAACAGCATCCACCTTGTTAAAAATAAAAATCCCGCATGTCCCAGCAGCCTTTTCAGACCACTGTCCATGCGGGACAATTACCAATTACCCTACATTGCCCAGCCTTTTTTCTTCCCGCTTAATTCCCCTGCAATTTGCGCCGCCAGCCTGGCGTTATTTAATAGCAATGCAAGGTTTGCTTTCATTGACTTTCCCTTTGTCAACTCGCTAATGCGTCCCAGTAAAAACGGGGTGAGTTTTTGCCCGTGGATTCCCTGCTCGATGGCTTCGGCGGAGGCTTTGGCGATGATCGGTTCCATTTTCGCGGCGGAGATGGCATCTGCTTCGGGGATGGGATTGGTGACGAGGATGCCGCCCTTCATGCCCAGGTTCCAATGTGCGCGGGCGAACTCGGCAATTTCTTTGGGCGAGTCAAGGCGCGCGCTAACGCCAAGTCCGCTTTCGCGCGAATAGAAGGCGGGAAATTCATCCGTTTGGTAGCCGATAACGGGCACGCCCATGGTTTCGAGATATTCCAGCGTAGCCGGTAGATCCAATATTGCCTTGGCTCCCGCGCAGACCACGATGGTGGGAATCTCTGCCAGTGAGCGCAGATCGGTTGAAATATCAAAAGCTGATTCTTTGTGTACGCCGCCGATGCCGCCTGTGGCAAAAACTTTAATGCCTGCCATATTTGCGGCGAACATGGTGCCTGCCACGGTGGTTCCGCCGTTTGCTTTTTTGACGATGGCGGTTGCAAAATCACGGTGACTCACTTTCAGCGTAGACTCACTTTCAGAAAGCAGAACCAGTTCCTCGTCTGAGATGCCGATGCGGATTTGTCCATCCAGCAGGGCTATGGTGGCGGGTGTCGCTCCGGCGTCGCGCACATTCTTTTCCATATTCCGCGCCAGTTCCAAATTTTGCGGGTGAGGCAGACCATGTGTGATGACTGTAGATTCAAGCGCAACAATGGGCGCGCCAAGATCGAGGGCTATTTTTATTTCGGGGGCAATGGTGAAGTTGGGATGTTTCATTATGTTTTCTTTATCCAATGGTTGGTGAGATAGGTGATGTCGTATAGCGCCTTCTCAATTTTTGTGATTTCGGCAATCTTTTCTTCCTGTGATTTATGCTCATTTTCGATCAACAATTTTCCCGCGCGTAGTTCCTTGCGGAATGCGTTTAATATTTCCTGCGCGGTGATCACGGCGTCTTTTCTGCCCGCATCGCGTTTCTTGGCTTCGCTTTCCATTGCGGGGGTGTCTGTTTCGCGGGTGGCGGTATCTTTGCTGCGCTGTGCAGTTGCGCCGCGCGCGAGTCCCTTTTCGTAATTTTCAATCAGCACGCTGTTGATCAATTTAATGATTTCTGCTGTTTCATACATTTTTTTGGATCGTTCCACTTCACTGCGCTTTTTTGCGTTTTCCTGTGAAAGTTTCCAGGCGTCCTTGTGTTTTTCGAGAATTAGGCTGGAGGGTAATTGCCATGTGCCAATATCTATCCATTCAATCGCCACGCCAATTTTGGCGGCTTTTTCTTTGAATTCTTTTTCAAAGAATTGCGCGGTAATTTTGGATCGCGATTCAAACCTGGGCGCTTCCTTTTGCATTCCAGAGGTCATTTGCCGGCCTGTCATTTCAAGGCGCATTTGCACAATGGTCTGGTCGTTGTTGAAGGCGTTGTTCATTTCTTTTTGGCTGATGCTTGCCAGAATTTCGCTTAAGGTGTGTGATGTGATCAATTCTTCCAGTTCGGAAATGATGAGCGGAATAACGGTCGTGTCCCACGGGAAGGTGATGCCAGATACGGCAGATGGTTCGGGGCTGATGATGGTCTGGTTGTAGACGAGGGCTTGCACGGCGCGTTCATCGAAGAGGTAGGCGTCGCCTTGTACTTTTTCGGCTTCTGTTTGTTGCCGGCGCAGGACACTAAACATTACTTTGATGTCGTGGGCTTCGAGCGGAATGCCGTCTTTGGTGCGCGACTTTACTGTTAACTCGCTGACAAATTGATCGCGCAGGTTGATGATTGCGTACTCGCGTTCGCCCGCCTCGTCAGATTTGCCGATCTCGCGGATGCGCTCAAACCTGCCAAGTTTCCATGCGGCGCTGCGTGGGTGAATCACTTCCGGCTCGCCGTTTACTTTTTCCAGCAGGGCAATGCTGTCGAGGTTTACTTGAATGGAGCCTGGTCCGCCAATTAGAATGATGGGCGATTGTTCGTCTTTTTCAGATATTGTGCCTTCATTGATTGTGATTTTGTCGCGTCCGTAACCAAAGGTTACTTCTTCAAGAAAATTGGATGCCAGGTTTTCGTCATCCAATTCATAAACATCATCCAGATAGCGCGCCGCCATGACTCGTGCGAGGTTGTAAACGACCATCAGCAGGGGAACGTATTTTACAAAACTCATGCCGATGATGACCAGAATATTAAGTTGTCCTTGTGCGCCGCTGCCGAAGATCATGATGATCATGCTCACGCCGCTTAAGAGGAGCCAGACGGCCAGCCCGGCCATTCCGCGCCATTTGTTTCTGAACTCTACGCTTTCGTTTGACAAGCCGAAGAGCAGGGAGATAAGTTCATCACGCTGCATTTGATTTTTCATGGCTTGTCTCCGCTTCCAGTGTTTGTTGGCAGATTGGGATTATTGTCCAGCAGCCATTTCCAAATTTCGTCCAGTTTTCTTAAATCTGTTTCCATGTCGCTGCTGGCAGAGTTTTCGTTGAGAATATACTCGTTCAACGGCTGGATTAATAATTGAAGGGTTTTGAATGGGTTTTCCTGCGGGTGGGTGGGTTTGCCGCCAAACTGGCGCGATGCGATTTTTGCAAAACTTTTGCTGGCTTCATTTCGCGCGGCGGTTTCGATCCAGGCTTCCATTTCGTTTAAGTGGCTTTCTTCCTTTTTTGCAATGTTCATCCACTCTGCGCTCCATTCCTCAATCGTCTGTTCTTCGAGGGCAGGATCAAAGAGCACGTTGTGGATTCGCACGTCTGTGATCTCAAGTCCGCGTGACTGCAATTGTTTGAACTCAAAACTTTCCACCCATTCGCCGGTTTGCGCGCCGGTGTCATCCAACGCTTCCACGTTTGCTTTTTTGACCCGTTTGTTGATCGCCTCTTCAATGATTTGCAATCCGCTGGGACCGTTGGAGGTGAACAGTTCGCTAAATTTGAATTTGCGGACATACTCGCGCCAGATATTTACAACCAAATGCGCGGGAAGCTTGTTCCATTCCATGCGGGCGTTGGTATTTTCTGATGCGCCAAGTTGGATGACCTCGCGCGTAATTGCATTGCGGACTGCTTCTGCGTCAAACCCATAGTAGGAGGTTACGCCGCTTTCCGTTGGTTTCTTTTCGAGAGGGCGCCTGATGCTGAATTTGATGCTGATGGTGGGCGAGACTTCAAAGCCGTCGCGCGTTAATCCGCTGGTCTGCTGGCGGCTTTGGGTTTCGTTATAATCTTGAGAGGAGGCTGGCACAGGATGGAGAAACGGTTCGTCGGTGACAAGCGGACCGATAAACTGCCACTGCGCCCGAAGATCAACACTGCCCGCGATATATTCGTTACTCTTTGTGAACTTAATGCCTGGGCCAACTGTATCTTTGATCTCGGTATCGGTACGTAAGACTATTGCGCTGGCGGTGTCAAGGACGATCAAGCCTGCTCCGCGTTTTTTCTCTTCGCCCTCGTGTAGAATCACCCGTCCATTTTTGACGAACAGCGCCGGGCCGCGGCTGCCCGATTCAAAATTCTTGACCCGCGCGGCAATGTCTTGCCTGTACTTTGGATTTTGAATCGGCAGTACAAACTGTGAGAAGAAATAGATCAACTGGTCGCGCAGGGTAAAGGCGACAAAAACATCCAGCCCAAGGATAAAAAAGCTGACAATGTAATATACAACGCCGGTGGTGGGAATTTTCATTGCCCACATCACAACCTGCCAGATCACATTGGCCGTGATGATCACACCGGCCGGGGTCTGCAAAAATGCACCAATTCCACTGGAGAGTTTTTTGAACATAGTGCGTTGATTTTAAAGCAGAAATGAATAATTTGGGAAACAGATATTGCGCTGAATAAATTTCAAATCCTCTTGACAATGTATATAGTGAAAGTATATACTAATTTAGTCGAGCATTACCGCATAGTTTTGGGAGGACGCAATGAGCAATGAGTATGATAAAAATGGGAAAGCCAACATACACGAAGCCCTTGAAAATGATCAAACTATTTTTGAAAAAGATATTCTTGAAAGACGGTCTTTGGCTGAGAGAGTATTGAAACGTCTGCGCGAAGATGACTGTCCGCACGTTCTTGGAATTTACGGCGGCTGGGGGACAGGCAAAACTAGTTTATTACACTTGTTGGATCAACAGAATAAAAAGTTAACTGAAGGCAAAGCGGGAGAACTTCGTGTTGAAATCATTGATGCCTGGGAATATGAATCAAGCGATGGGTTGTTGATTCCGGTGGTGGTCGAGTTGAATAAGATAGCAGGGGATGATGTCCCTGCTATTGTATGGTCTGTAGTTGTAAAGCGGGTATTGTTTTCTTCGACTATGTTTTTGGCTGAAACTGCTCTTAAAACAAAATTTAATGCTGAACAGGTGGAATCTGGATTTAAACAGATTAAAGAATCTGTTGCTGATGCTACTATGCATGATGCGGGTATCAATCACGAATCGATTCTGCGGAAGTGGAAAAGCGATGCGAAAGAAATAAAGGAAACAAAACAGGCATTTGCAAGTCTGATCGAATTTGCCCGAAAACGAGCAGGATGCGAAAATATTGTCCTCTGCATTGACAACCTTGACCGCTGCTCTCCCGAAAACGTGGTGCGTCTGCTTGAATCTGTCAAAGTCTTCTTCAACGTCCCGCATTGCACCTGGGTCTTTGCCATGGATGCCGAAGTGGTTGCCAGTTATATCAACCACAAATATGAAGGCACACGTATGGATGGCAATAGTTATCTGGATAAAATTATTCCAGAGCAGTATCACCTCTCGCTTTCACCGACGATTGACCGGAAAAAAATTGTCAGGCTGTTGCGATCTCTGGTTGGTAACGATGCCCTTGAACTCAATGAAAAGGATATTCCGCAAATTCCACGGGTTTTGGTTCCGCGCAGGTTGATCAAAAGCGCAACCAAGGTTGTGGATTTTTACAAACTACTTAATCGTGACGAGGTACGAGTACCGCAGACTTTGGTTTTTTATCTGGCTTTGTTGTATCACGCCTGGCCTGATTTTTATCAAAGATTTTCTTCTTCATCCGAGACGCACATCCGCAGTATTTTGGATAATTTTTTCCATCCCGAAACAACACCCGCGCAGACAGCAAGTGAGCCGCTTCTCCTAAATAAAACCAACCCTTTGCCGTTATTGAAGGATTATGCCGAAGATCAAGACCTGACCTATTACGTCACGACGGTGTTCAAAGGCTATGGCGATCAATATAGGAGAAATATTTTTGTGGATGAAATTATCAGCGGCATCAGCGGGTTAAGAAAGACAGGGTTGCCATGAACATTTATCGCGCGCTCTGGGTTCAACTTTACCTTGTTCCCATCGTTACGGCTGCTTTTTTTTACGATAAGGTTTGGGCGGGGCTTAAAGGGCTGTTTTCGTTTGTCATTAGCTTTATTCAGTTTATAACCTTTTTAATTTTGCACATACCTAATACGCAAACGTTGGGAGGCGTTTTTTCTATTCTGATTGATAAATCGGTTTTATTTTTATTCTTGGGTGGGCTCGCCTATTTCTTGTTATACAAATTGAGCCTGCTCATCGTGGCTCAATTTGTGTTGCCGGTCACCGAGTGGACAGAGCGGAAAAAGGCATACGATCGCCTTGTTTTTTATGCTCGTGGAATACACGGCCCTGCTATTTTTGTGAAAGGCGGCGTGAAAATTTCCCGTGAACATGAGTTGGAAAGCAGCAAGCCCGGCGTTGCCCTGGTTGATTTAAGCAGCGCCGTGGTGTTGGTTCAGCATGACGATGTCAAATCCATGTCTTTGCCTTCAGAAGATGAATGGGAGGCTTCTCACAGCAAGCCCGCCAAAAAAGGGAAAGCCGCCACACCCTATGAACCTAAAGAGCCGGAGGCAAAAGGTCCGGGCGTGGTATTTACCGAAAAGGGACAGAAAATTGATGATGTGGTTGACCTTCGCAAGCAGACCCGCACAACCGACTTCCTTGAAGTTTATACCCGCAATGGCATCAAGGTTAAATCCAAGGTCACTGTTGTTTTTAGCCTGAGCGACGCCCCTGAAAAAGTGTTGGTCGGTTATGTTGGAGGCAAAAACCTGACTGATTTGAAAATTTTGAAAGTATCCGAAACCGACACCGAGTTAAAGATTAATGGCGGCGTGTCTGTTGATGTGGATGATGCCATCGACATCCTGCGTGCATCCCTTCCGTTGTTTGATGACTCTCCTTCGAATCCTTTTATTCCCTATAAATTTGACGAAGATCGAGTCTTGCGGGCGGTTTTCAATCAGGCGCGTGACCGTGACGGGAAATTAATCCCCTGGCACAGGGCGCCGCTTGAATCTTCCACCGATATTTTCCGCAAGATGATGTCGGATGTTCCCTACGATAGATTTTTCAGCGGCGACTTGCTGAACCTGACCCGCCGCGAGGAAGTCGAAGACAAAAATGATAAGACTCCCGTACAGGTATTTTTAGCGGGACTTAAAGAGGATTTTGCGCTCAAGGTCAAAGCCAGAGGCTTGATGACTTTTCAGTTCATTGAGCATTTGAACGGCGACCCTTTTTCCTTTGATCAAGTTGTCAGGCTGGATTCTTTGCGAAGGCAAACGCCAGTGACTCTCACGCGCGAAAAATTCAACTTCTTCCGTCACATGGGAATTGTGGTCAAAAGCGCAACGTTTGGCGATGTGCTGGCAGCCAGCCCCGAAATTCAGGAAAGGATGTTGCTGGCTTGGAAAGCCAAAAAGGAGCGTGAGATTTCCGTTTCAAATGCAGTGTTTGAACTGGATGCCATCCGTGTGCGAAACAGGAATCGCGCGCTGGTTCAAGAGGAAACGACCCATTTGCTTTCGGGTATTTTCCAATCCACGCCGCATTTTGATGAGGCGCTTGCCCTGCGCGTGTTGCAGGCATTGGAAACCTCTGTCGCAGACAGCGACATGTCTTCGGCAGACCTGCACGAAATTTTGAAGAACATACACGATTGGCTTCTTGCAGACCAGCAGGATGATAAGGGCGGCTCCCCGAAAAATCCGCCGCCGCCGAACCCAGGGAGTTGAGATGACTTCACCCGATTTTACTCAAAGGTTTAATGAAAATCTGGATAAGGGGCGTTTTTCGCGTCTTGTCCAACTTGGTTTGTTTGTTTTTGTTTTCTCTTTATTTTCCGCGCTGGTGGTATGGTTTTTATTCCCCGCTTCCAATTTTTGGCGAACTTGGGCATGGTGTGCCTTTGCTGTTGTTCTAATTTTCCTAAATGCCTTTTATGTTGGGGTAAAGTATGTTAAGGATATTTATGAAATTAATAATCTTCGTAACGCCTTGACCTATCTCCTGGTTGTGTTTTTTGGATACAAACTTCCCAAAGCAAAAGTCTCTGGCGGGAAAAGGAAATTTTTTGGAAAATTTGATTTCATCGAATTGATCGGCGGTCCCGGCATTGTTCAAATTGAACGCGATAATGTCGTGGTGGTCGAAACGCTCCGTCGTTATAAAGATGTGTTGGTGGCAGGCGAGCGAAATTTAAGTCGTTATGAATTTATAAAAGATATTCTATCTACAGAAGAGCAATATGAAAGAATTGACACGCTGGAAGCGTTGACCGCTGACGGTATCCGCGTGGAGGTCAAGAATATCCAATTTCGTTTTCGGATAGACGGCTTCTTTTTGCCAAACGCAAAAGGGAGGCAGACCTTTGCCTATTTGCCGTTGAAACTTGCAGTGAAAGATTTGGCATATCACCGTCCTGTTCCCGATGAAGGAAAACTTACTTTCTGGACAACCGCCGTTAAGGGCGCCGTCACGGGAATTATCCGCACGCACATCAATGATGCTTATCTCGATGACCTGATCGCGCCGCATGAAGACGATAGGGGACATTCCCTTAATCAATTGCGCCAAAACTTTGAGTCAGATCAGATAAAAGAACGCTTTAAGAAAATGGGCATCAGGTTTGATGCGTGCGATATTGGCGAAATTAGTGTGCCAGAGCTGGATGTGGACAGGGAACATTTGAAGATGTGGTTTGTTCGGCAAAGCGGCGCGATGAACGTCATCCGCGCCCAGAGTGATTCTGAAAGTTTTGCCAGCCAGGAACGCGGCAGGGCAGAGGGACAAGCCCTGTTGCTGCGAGGCATTGCCCGTGCTCTGGATGAAATTGGCGTGGATGCCAAAGATCCCGCCGCTGTGAGGAAGAACCTGAAAAATATTTTGCTGACGCGCACCGCTCAAATTCTTGAAGCACGCGCGTCCATTTACACGACTTACGAGGAGGATAAAAAGCATGACCACAAAGGAAAATTGTGATCTTTGGATGAATTATGTTTATACAGAATGGCTGGATGGTTTGGTCAGGAAGGATCAAGCCTCGTATTTACGCGACTCTACAAAAAACATGGTCAACCGCATGAAAAAAGCAGTGAAACATGAAGGAGCAGAGGGAGCGTGGAATTTACTGGAACAATTGAAAAGGCTTAATGAAGGTTTTGATTCTGAAGCCAGAACAGAAAAATACAAAGATGAAAAACCTGAGAGTTATATGGAGTGCGCCCTGATTGCGTATGAACTGGGCTATCTTCGGGATGCTTTGGAACTTTTTCAAATAGCCATTGGCTATTTTCACAACTCGACATATAAGGCGGTTTGCTATTGGATGGCGGGTTGCGTTCAATGGCAGCTTCCAGCCCGCTCTGAAGCCGCTGTACTTTCATGGGAGCGAAGCCAGCAATTGATGGACGATTTTGGTTCTGACAAATTAGGCTACACAACTGATCCAACGCTAAAAGAAAAATATAAAAAAGCCATTGAAGATATGAAAGGCGCAATCAATAAAGCCACACGCCATGGTCATCCCCACCCGCCGCCTGATATTCTTAATGTAAAAGATAAACCCGCCCTTTCCATTGCGTACTCAGCCCGTTTGAAATTCAACTCGTTGCCATATTATGGTTCCATACCCGCCGGTGACCCCGTTGCCGCGCTTTCACATTCAGATGGTGAAATTGAAATGGAGTCTTTGGAGATAGAAGGAAATTCTTACAACGTCTTTAACCTCAACAAGGAAAACGAAATTCAACTGAAGCCAAGCGAGCAATATTTTCTAATGAAGGTGGTTGGTGACAGCATGAATATTGCCACGCCTGTGAAAATTGAAAATGGTGATTATGTCCTGTTAAAAAATACAAGACACGCTAAATACAGTGACATTGTGGCAGCAGTGGTGATTGCAGAAGATCCAGTCGTCACTTTAAAACGCTATCACACAGATGACAGCGGACGATTTTTGATGTACGAGAGCAGTGTAGACATAAAACCTGCTATTCCAATGTCTGATGACGATTATATTCAAGGTGTGGTTGTTGCCATTTTGAAACCTGCTGATGATTAAACTGGAATTTCACTGCCATACCCACGCCTCGAAAGACTCTCTCACCCGTCCCGTTGATCTCATTGCCGTTGCGCGGCGTCGGGGAATTGACCGACTGGTGATCACCGATCACAATTCCATTGCGGGGGCTCGTGAGGCGCAGGCGATTGATCCCGAATTGATCATCGTTGGTGAGGAGATCATGACCACCCAAGGCGAGATTCTCGCCGCGTTTGTGCAGGAGGAAATTCCAGCGGGGCTATCCCCTTTGGAAACGATTGTCCAACTCAAGGCGCAGGGTGCATTTATCAGCGTTTCGCATCCGTTCGATGAGTTGCGTGAGGGCGGCTGGATGGAGAATGATCTGCTTGAAATTCTGCCGCTGGGTTTCAATCTTCGGGCGCGGGCGTTTGCCGAGAGGCACGACCTCGCGGGGACAGTTGGCTCGGATGCGCACGCGGCTTTCGAGGTGGGTAGATCGCTCCTTTTGTTGGATCAGTTTTCGGGCGCGGATGGGTTGCGGAAGGTTATCCGAACCGCAAAGATGCAGGTAAAGTGGTCGCCCTGGTGGTTTCATCTCACATCCAGGTACGCATCCATGAAGAAGAAAAAACAATCTTGACATCAATAATTCGCTATGATAATCTTGCGCCGAAATGCCCAAAGTGGGCGGGCATAAATTTTTTCAGCAGGAGTATAGAAAGATGTCTGAGCGTTTTGTTGGAACCGTCAAGTGGTTCAATGCGACCAAGGGCTACGGCTTTATTGGACGCGATGGTGGTGAGGATGTATTTGTTCATTTTTCCGCCATTCAGAGCGATGGCTATCGTAAACTCGAAGCCGAACAGAAAGTGGAGTTCTCCGTCGAAGACGGACCAAAGGGGCTGCAAGCCGCCAATGTAATTCCGCTCTCGTAAGACAGAGCCTGACGGCTGAAGTTTTGCGACCCAATAGAGTTACCGCGCGGTAACTCTATTTTTGTTATTTGGGGGTGATAAATAAAAGCGTGATTTATGATACTACCTTTGTGAATGTGAATAGCCTACAATAAGTTGCAGCCGTAACTTTTTTAGGATTTCAACGACTGATAAACGGAGGGTTTTCCTGTGTCATTTTTTAATATATTCAAAAGTGATGTTACTCGGCGTACTGCGTTGTATTCAGGACATGTAGTGTCTGATTCAGCGCGTTGTGTGCAGTGTGGCATTTGTTCATATAATTGCCCAATTGAAATTAATGTTCGCGATTTTGTTTGGCGCGGCGAGGCTATTAAAAATAGCGAGTGCCTGACTTGCGGCGAGTGCGTGACGCGTTGTCCGCGCGGAGTGTTGCGGTTTGTGCAGACGGACTTATTTGAGCGGAGGGGCGAATGAGATACGTCATTATTGGCGCAGGGGTGGCTGGGTATGCCGCCATTGAAGCGATCCGAACTGTGGATCGTGCGGGTGAGGTTATTATGATCAGCGATGATCCTTATGGGTATTATTCCCGCCCGGGGCTGGCTTATTATTTAACAGGCGAATTGCACGACAAGAATTTATATCCGCGTACGCAGGATGATTATAAAAAACTAAACTTTAGTTTCCTCAAAGGTCGCGTGACGCGTATTTTACGTTTGGATCATGCGCTGGAAATAGATGGAAAGTCACGCCTGACTTACGACAAATTGTTGATCGCGGTTGGCGCGCGCGCCTTGCCGCTGGAGGTCTCCGGTTCCAAATTGGATGGGGTGGTGAAATTGGATCATTTGGCCGATGCGAAAAACATCCTCAAACTGGCAAAGAGTGGCAAAACGGCTGTGGTTGTTGGCGGCGGAATTACCGCGCTTGAGTTGACCGAGGGTTTGCTTGCGCGCGGCATGAATGTTCATTATCTTTTGCGCGGCGACCGTTATTGGAGCAACGTGCTTGATCAACAGGAATCCACGGTAGTGCAGGGGCGTTTACAGGCGGAAGGGGTGGAGTTACATTTTCATGCCGAGTTGGCAGAGATCATTGGAAAGAAAAATCGCGTTTCGGCAATTCGGCTGGAAGATGGGAAGACCATCAAATGCGATATGCTGGCTTACGCAATTGGAATTCGTCCATGTCTTGAATTGGTTCAGGGAACGGGCTTGGCGCTTGATCGCGGAATTTTAGCCGATGAGCATTTGCAGACCAACGATCCTGACGTTTTTGCGGCAGGGGATGTAGCGCAGGTTTTTGATCCGCTTTCGGGGCGCGCCGTGTTGGATAGCCTTTGGAACCCGGCGCGTGATCAAGGCTACGTGGCGGGAATGAATATGGCTGGACGCAAAACGGCTTATCTGAAATCCCCGCCGTTTAATGTGACTCGGCTGGCTGGGTTGACCACAACCATCATCGGCACGGTTGGGCATGGTCTGGACAAGGATGTGATTGGCATTGCGCGCGGCGATAGTGAAACGTGGCGTGATCTGCCCGATGCAATTGAAGCGCAAAGCGGTTTTGATATTAATCACATGCGTCTGGTGATTGGCGGAAAAACCTTGATCGGCGCAATTGTGATGGGTGACCAGAAACTTTCGTGGCCCCTGCAAAAAATGATCGCAGGCCGCGCGGATATTTCACCCATCCGCGAGAAATTGTTGATCCCCGATGCCCCCATTGCAGATTTGATCGCAGATTTTTGGGTGGCATGGAGAGCGCAAGCGGTGTTGTAACCGAAAAAGAATTAACCACGGAGATCACAGAATTTACTGACTCACCTTACGCACCTAACCATGATTCCCTCCCGAAAGAGCATCGGGACAACGTGAGCGACAGCGAAGGGTCTCTGGGACAATTGTAGAG
>JFJP01038003.1_pt1 | contig 20479 bp, 35 predicted proteins | sample 431651 | NCBI WGS metagenome assembly JFJP01 (sample SAMN02602958, study PRJNA72255) | Microbial mat metagenome, whole genome shotgun sequencing project. | biome: fresh water; feature: sink hole; material: water; isolation source: purple microbial (photo- and chemosynthetic) mats found in...
TGCCACATGTCTGATTGTGTTTTTTGTATTTCTTTTGTGCTACAGGGGTGCATGTGAAATTGGTATGTCTAGCATACAGATCACCCACAAAGGTAGGCTGATTGTTGTTTTGCTTTTTGCAGTGACACTGCAGTGCCCAATTGTTGTTGCTGTTTTTCTAATTAGTGTTATTGTTTTTCTTTTGTTCTTCTGAAGTGAATGTGGGGTGCATCCAGGATGAAACATCTGGCTCCTGGATTGCTAGCCAAGGTAGTTTGATTGTTGTTTTTGTTGTTGCAGTGTTGCTGCAGTGGATAATTGCTGTTTTTGTTTTTCTAATTTTTGTTTTTGCTTTCTAATTTTCTTGCTTTCTGGCATCTGGATGGCTTGCAAATTATGGTTGATTTGTGCTGCTGCAGTGCCTAATCATTGTTTTTCTTTTGTTCTATGCAGAGCTATGGGGTGAAACTGGGAAGGAGGCATTCATCCGGATGTCTGATACCCAGATCACACACAAAGGTAGATTGATTGTTGTTTTTGTTTTCTTCCTGTGCCACCTGGGTTCATTGTTGTTCTGTTTTTTTGAGCAGGTGATTGATGTTGTTTTTGTGTATTTGATGCAAAGTTTGATTGTTGATTTTGTGTTTTTTTGTCATCCAGGTCAAGTGTTTTACTGCTTTGTCACACAGGTTGATTGTTGTTTTTGTTTGATTGTTTTAGCAAGTTGCACCAGTTGATTGTTTGGCACAGGTTGATTTTTTTTGCTTTTGCTGTGGCCCAGATGGTGGCCACTGCTCCAATTATTTTTTCTTCTTCAGGTGCAAGCACCTTGCCATCCAGGATGTTTTTCTGGCCTAAAACCACCATAGTTGTCAACTGGAGGTTGTTGCTGTGGAGTCATTTTTTCATCATTACCATCAGTACTAGTGGGCTATGATGTTAAAATGACAAACATCATCAGAAACCATTTTATCAGAGATTCTCAGTTTCCAGTTTTTTGAAACATCAATTTGAGTTTCTGATTATTGCCTAGTTGTAAATAGAAATGTAATTACTATACTAACTATTAGTACTCTATTCTTATTACCATTCTGCTTTTATTTTTATTGTAGTTTTTGTACTGGTTGACTGGGGGTGCCCCAGTAACTTCAACCAGGACCACAATTCAATCATCATTTATGGTAAGGTATCCCAGTAGACTCAGCTGCATAGTCTACAAGAAATCTTTGCAGTGTACCAGACATGGTTCACAGTGTACAAATAACATTTTCAAATGTCTGGAACACTTCTCACATTGTCCAGACACAACTTTTGTTGTGTCCAGGCAGGCTGTAGCTTGAGTAAACAAGTTACCAGAAAAGTTTTCTAATTACATCATACACATTAATGTACATAGATCAACCACCAGAAAGGTTTCTACATAAGGGGCAACCTTTAAAAATGTACCATGGGGAAATTTACTTCCAGACTGGGCAAAAAACACTTAAGCAGTTCCAGTCTTCATGAGCCCAGTACACTTGTTTAGATGCATGGTGGTCCTCAATCCTGAGTACCAAGATGCACACAACCAAGAGAACCAGTCCTACATTGGCACATCTTGTGGGTTCAGTCTGACATACCCATCTGAAATAAGAAAAGTCCAGGGGTACTACTACCTCTGCACCTTGGGAAGGGATTCTAACTCACTACTCCTCCCTTGGTTTGCAGCCAAAGCATAAGGCTGAGGAAACAGCAATGGGCCAGCACCATTGATCTACTGACTGGATAGGGGGATTTTAACTTCCTGGGTATAAGAAACACCCAAACCCCTGAATTCTTTTAAGTTTAATAGTTATTCCAATCTTTGATACCATGGTAACAATGCAAAGTGGAAACTCTCCTCTCCCAATGGCAAGGTTATGCTGGAGCATGTGGTGACTGTTGTGAAGAAACAGGGGCAGAGGATGCAACCAATGCCCTCATGAATCCACCCCAAGACTCACAAGCAGATGGGATCAAGCTGGGAGGCACTGGGACCAAGCTCCAGGCATCTCCAACTCCAAGACTAGCCAACAAGGCACAAGCCAGGTGCATGCCAGGCATATGCTGGCCACATGCAGTGCACATCTGGCCCATGGTTAGCATGGGCCACTGGTACTCACCACACAGCATTGTTAGGTGGGATAACTAGGATACTTGCCACCACCTCAGCTTCAAAATGGCCAAGAGCCTCCTTTAGTTTAGTTTAGTTTAGTTTAGTTTTAATCTCACAATTACTTAGCAGCAGCAAGCAGCAAGCAATCTTAGCAAAGATAAAGTAGTTGTCTTCCCAGTTGCGATTGGCAGTGGCACCTCCCAGCTGGCTAACTCAACAACTCCTGGTCGAGCCCATCCATCCTGGCCTTTCTTTGCAAGTTGCAAGAGAGTAGCCAGCCTGGATCTTCACACACTTTCAACACCTATTTTGGCAATTTGCCACCCACTGCTTCAATTGCCTTCACCCCCATCCTTGTGGAGGCAACTTGCTTGTTTGTGCAATCTGTGAAGATATTCATCTTGGTGGCATTCAGCAATGCCATGAACCCACAGGAAAATCTACCAGTACTATGTCTATGCAGGGCCACAGTACCAGGCTGGTATGCAAGGTCACGTTCAGCCAGTCTGGACCTATCACAATCAGGCCAGACCTGAATAGTATCTTGGCCTGACTGCACAGGCCTCAAAGGCCTGGACTTAAACAATGGCCCACACTGCACATTTTGTGGGTTGATGGATAGTTGCCCACAGGCCAGAATCAAGAGCCATTTTCATCTCACATTTTGACTGGTTTGGGGTCCAGCTTCCCAAACCAGCATAAAGATCACACAGTCACCCCAATCATTTGCTTGTCAAAAGGATTCAAGATCTCCCAAACCTCCAAGACATCCTGGGCTATTCAGCTTACCAGCTTACTAAGATTTGGATCAATTGATCTGGTCTTGGACCCAACTTTAGTTTTAGGTTAATCATCATCTTAGCTCACAACATTTACATTTGTTTGAATTGAAAGCCTCAGCTCACCACAACCTAGCATCCTTTGCTTATTGTTTCACTGTACCTGCTTGTTTGTTGTCTTTATTGTTTTGTTTTTGAGGCCCCAGCCAGCTGATTGACATGTTTGTTTTGTTTAGAGCATTCAAGTCCAAAGAGCTCATCCACTTGTCAGCGGACCTTGTGGAATTCTACATGCTTCCTCTGCACTAGGCATTTAAATGGTATCCATCAACTCCATTGGTGGTGCATCTCCCCATCATTGTTCCTTGCATCTCTTCCATGTTTACTGGCACAGGCAGCAGCAGCAGTGATGCAAGTGGCTGTTCCATAGGCATCAACAACTGGTGCTCTGCCTGCATCTCCCATGACATTGCTGACTTCATCCACACCCCAAGACCCATTTCTGGCTCCATCAAGGGCTTTGGGGGGAGGGGGTGCAAAAATGATGAATGTCCAAATTGGCACCATCAGATGGCAATGGAAGGACAACCAAGGCATGATACACAACCACACCATCCTGGACTTGTACTATGTCCCTGATGACCAAGTCCAGTTGCTCTCACCACAGCATTGGATGCAGAAGACCATGTCTAAATAAGAGTGGCATCAGCACAGCTGCTCCTGTATCACCAAGCATGACCACATTCAGCTGACTTGGAAGGACAAGTACACATGGACTGTCCTCCTCAACAGCAGCAATGTTGGCACCTTTACCCTCACACCAGGATATAATAACTTTGCAGCTTTTGCCACAGAAGCACATATCATTCCCAAAGAAGAAGATGACCATCCCATACTCCTAACAAAAGGGGGGAACATGTGGATCTTAAATGCATCCTGGACTACAATGAGCAATTGCTCAAGGAACATCTGATCCAAGTTGACTTTGACCTGCAAGGACCACCACCATCCAAGCAGCAATTCACACATGAAATCACCAAAGTTGAGCCAACAGATGCCTCTGCCAAGTTCCTTTGCTACCACCAGCAATATGGACACATGTCACCCAAGAAAATTCAAGCCATGGCCAAACAAGGCATCCTACCCAGGCACCTGGCTACCTGTCCAATCTCAAACTGCCAAGCATGTTTCTATGTGAAAAACACCAAGAAACCATGGAGGTCCAAGACCTCAGATGAAGAGAGGGAGGCACACCACCCAGTTGTTCAACCAGGAGAGTGGATCTCCATCAACATGATGACCTCACTGACTCCCAGGCTCATCACCCAAATGTCAGGCAAATGCACCTGCAAGAGGTATTGCCATGCAGCTGTCTATGTCAACCAGGCAACAGGCCTGGGTTTTGTCTGGCTCCAAAAGTCTGTTGACTTAGAAGACACCATGGAAGGCAAGATTGCATTTGAAAGATTTTGTCAAGAGCATGGGATCACTGTTCAGCACTATCATGCAGACAATGGGATCTTCACCTCCAACACATGGAGACAATCATGCCTACAACAAGGACAGGGTCTCACCTTTTCCAGAGTTGCAGCACACCATCAAAATGGCATTGCAGAGAGATGGATCATGGAACTTCAAGAGATGGCATGCATGATGCTCATCCATGCCCATCATAGATGGCCCAGCATCATCACTCCAAATCTCTGGCTGTATGCACTGAGAATGGCTAATGATGCAATCAATGTCATCCCAATCTCAAATTCAAGGATGCTCAAATGCCCATTGAGTCTTTCACCAGGACCAAGGTGGCTAGTAATCCCAAGCACTGGCATTCATTTGGATGCCTGGCATATGTCTTGGTCCAAGACCTTCAGACAAACACTGCCATCCATCACAAATGGAAATTGCATTTGCAAGTTGGCATGCCTAGGGTGCTTACCACAGCATGCAAGGGATGTCTCCCTGGTGCTCAACTTGGATATGGGACAAGTCTCCCCACAATTTCATGTCAAGCTGGACTCCAACTTCCAAACTCTGAGGGAGAAACAAGCTCAGATACCACCATCCTCATGGCAGATCAAGTGCAGTTTTGTCCAACAGCCAACCAAGGCAAGTCAACAAGACCTGGTTCCTCAAACTGGAACAATGACCTGGACACTCCCAATGCAACCACCAGAGGGAGCTCAGCCAACTGCCAATGACAATGCACAGCTGGTCCCAGAGACCAAACCCATCCAAGACCAAGACCCGGAACCACAGGAGCTTCCCCCACTGAGAAGGTCTAGGCATCTCCGATGACCAGTTGATTGGCTGACCTATGCCATGATGGCTGAACTCAGCCATGCCAGCCTGGACTGTGAGGGAGAGCTGTTCTGTATTGAGGTGCTATTCCCAGATGCCATCACATTTGCTGCCTCCAAGGATCCAGACACCATGTACCTGCACCAGGCAATGAAAGAGCCCAACAAGGACAAGTTCATAGCCACCATGGTGGAAGAGATGGACACCCAACTAAAGGGGAAGAGTTTCTCACTGATCCTCAGGTCCAAGGTTCCAAAAGATGCCACCATCCTCCTGGCAGTCTGGCAAATGAAACACAAATGCCAGATCCAAACACAGGAAGTCTACAAGTAGAAGGCACATCTCAACATTGATGGCTCTCACCAAGTCAAGGAATGCAACTATTGGGACACCTATGCACCAGTCACAATGTGGGGTTCCATTTGCCTTATCCTAGCCAAAGCCATCATCCAAGGCTGGCATTCCAAACAGATCAACTTCATTATGGCCTACACTCAAGCCCTAGTCAAAAGGGATATGTACATGGAAATCCCAAAAGGCTTCAAGGTAGAAGGAGTTGGAGATTATGCCCTCCAGATCCACAAGAATATCTACAGCCAAAAGCAAGCAGGTTGCATTTGGAACAAGCACCTGGTGAGCAAGCTCAAGTCCAAAAAGATAATTTTGGCTTAAAGTGTTATCACTAGATCATTGTACATAGATTGCTAAGACCCACACTTGTAATCAATGGTGATGCTTAAGGTGGTCTGAGCAAATTTTTCTCATTGGTAATCAGTTCTGCTGCATTGTTTGGCCACATGAGCAAGCTCAAGTCCATTGGTTCCACCAATGCAAATCTGAAGAATGCATCTTCACCCAAGGCAATGCCATCTATGTCCTGTACACAGATGACTTGATCCTAACAGGACCTGACCTCAAGGAATTAGATAAGATCATTGAGGATATGAAGAAGGTAGGCCTGGATCTCATGGTCAAGGGAGACATCTCAGATTTCCTTGGTGTTAATATCCAGTGTCACAATGATGGGATGTTCCACCTGACTCAACCACATCTGATTGACAGCATCCTCAAGGAGATCAGGCTCAACATAGACAGTGCCAAGATCATGCACACTCCAGCAGCCTCCAGCAAGCTGCTTGGATGTCATGACAATGCACCACCACATGATGAGAGCTTCCACTACAGGCACATCATTGGCAAACTCAACTACCTCAAAAAAGCACCCATCCAGACATCTCCTATGCCACACACCAATGCACTCACTTTTCTGCAGACCCCAAGCAACCTCATGCAGATGCAGTCAAGTGGTTTGGCAGATACCTCAAAGGCACCAAGGACAAAGGAATGATCCTCAAGCCAACAGGCACCTCATTTGACATCTATGTTGATGCCAATTTTGCAGGCACTGGAATCATTCAGAAGCCAAATCCTGGGACACTGCCTGCTCAAGACACAGCTACATCATTCTGTACACCAGCTGCCCAATCCTCTGGGCATCACAGCTCCAAATGGAAATAGCACTAAGCTCCACAGAGAGCAAGTTCATAGGTCTGTTGACCACACTCCATGCAAAGATCCCAATCATGGAGCTTGTCAAAGAGCTCAAGGGGCAAGGTTTTGACATGGTCTCTACCCAGCCAACAGTCCATTGCCAAGTCTTTGAGGACAACAGCAGTGCACTCAAAATTGCCAAGATCCCAAAGATGTGCCCATGCACCAAGCACATCAATGTCAAGTTCTACCACTTCCAGGACTATGTTGACAGGGGCAAAGTCACCTTGCATGCCATCAACACCATGACCAGCCAGTGGACATGCTCACAAAGCCACTGTCCAAACCGATTCTCAACCAGCACCATGCTACCATCATGGGTTGGGGCAGGAAAGGCAATGCTGAGAGGGAGTGTGAAGATATTCATCTTGGTGGTATTCAGCAATCCACCAGTACTAAGTCTACACAGGGCCACAGTACCAGGCCTGTACACAAGGTCATGTTCAGCCAGTCTGGACCTATCACAATCAGGCCAGACCTGAATAATTTCTTGGCCTGACTGCACAGGCCTCAAAGACCTGGACTTAAACAATGGCCCACACTGCACATTTTGCCTGTCAATGGACAGTTGCCTGCTGGCCAGAACCAAGAACCATTTTCATCTCACATTTTGACTGGTTTGGGGTCCAACTTCCCAAACCAGCATAAAGATCACACAGTCACCTCAATCATTTGCATGTCCAAAGGATTCAAGATCTCCCAAGCTTCCAAGATATCCTGGGCTGTTCAGCTTACCAGTTTACTAAGATTTGGATCAATTGATCTGGTCCTGGACCCAACTTTAGTTTTAGGTTAATCATCATCTTAGCTCACAACATTTACATTTGTGAATTGAAAACCTCAGCTCACCACAACCTAGCATCCTTTGCTTTTTGTTTTGCTGTACCCACTTGTTTGTTGTCTTCATTGTTTTGTTTTTGAGGCCCCAGCCAGCTGTTGACTTGTTCATTTTGTTCAGAGCATTTGAGTCCAAAGAGCCCATCAACTTGTTACCCCAGAAGACCTCATGGATTTCAACAGCAATCTCATATGCCAATATGGTTCACCAATTTGCATTGCCCATCAGTGGGACAGCTTTGCTCAAGGTCAATATTCAGCTAAAACCTCTTGTGGACACCTTAGTCTGCAAGGGGGGAGAAGCAAGACTAAACTCCTAAAAAATCACAAGTCCAACAAGGGAAAAACCTCCTGGGTCAGCTCACTGATCTAGGGGTAGTGAAGTGCTAACACCTAAAAACTTAGATCCAAAACTGTCCTGTCCACTCCAGGGCATCATGGAGCACTTGTAGGCCAACTTGACTGCAAGCACAAGCTGAAGGGGGCCATCACTGAGTTCTCTGGCTGGACCTCTTATCTCATGGGCCTAAAACCTGCAGGGAGTGAAGATGGGAGACACTTAACAACATCCCAACTCAAGTCCTACATGCACAATCATTAAGACTCAAGGTTTTCAAGGCTCAAGACCCAAGCTCAAGTTCATCAACTGACCAAGACCACTTTGGCAACCAAGCACTATCAACATGGCAACCCATGTCCAATTTGAGCTAGCTCCAGCACATACCCATGATGGCATCATTGACTATGCTATGCTGGAAGGAGCCAAGCTCTACCAAGCCAGGATTGAAGCACTCCCAGGCAATCCCTTCAACTGCAAACCTCATGGGATCAAGGTTTTCCTAGCAACCCTGGAAGACCAAGCCATCAGATGTGGCTGGATGCATATTCTGATGATCCCAGAGGACCTTCTTGAGCCTGATGAGGACCTCATCAACCTCCTCCACAACTATGGATGCCTTACCCTTGACCAAGTCCAATGCCAAAACTTACATTGACCAAGGGGAGTGGACAGCCCAGGACAATGCCCAACTTTACCATTGCATCATGAACTCCCTGACCAAAGAGGCTAAGGCAAAGGTCATGATCTGGAAGGAGGAGTACACCATTGCCAACCTCCCATGCAGGATGGCACTGCTCAAAGTCATCATCTGTGAGAGCCATGTTGACACTCACTCCATGGTCCTCCACATCTGGGAAAAACTCAGCTCCCTGGACACCTACATTGCAACCATTAGCTATGACATTGGAAAGTTCAACACTTACATCATGACCTGGTTGACTCCCTGACAGCAAGGGGTCAATTTACTGAGCATCTCCTTGCCTTCCTCCTTAAGGTATACAAGAAGGTCAGACAAGGATTTCAGCAATTACATCCATGCCAAGCAGAACAAGTATGAGGAGGGGCATGAGCTCAACCCTGACATCCTCATGACTCAGGCCAACAACAAATACAAAAGTTTACTCCAAGCACAAACCTGGAATGCCCCCTCCCCAGAGCTTCAGAAGATCATGGCCCTGGAAGCTACCATCAAACAGCTCAAGAAGAAAGGGAGGCCCAACAATAACAACAAGGGCAAGGGCAATGACAACAAAGGCAAGAACAAGAAGGGCAAAAAAGGTGATAAAGACAAGCTCCCAGCTTGGATGACCAAGGAACCTCCCAAAAAGGACCAGAACAAGCCAAAGACCTACAACAAAAAGGAGTGGTAGTGGTGCCCAAATCACAAGAAGTACTGCCACCACAAGCCTGCAGCTTGCAAGGGCATCAATGTCCAGAAAGACTCTGATGGTGATGCCAATAAACATGACACCCAGAAGTCCCAGCAAGGTCAACAGCAGCCCCAACTATCCATCCAGCAGGCAATAGATGTCATCCACCAGGATAGCAACAGCAAATGATGGGGCAGCCCAGATGCCACCCAAGGCTCTGGGCAACCACTTATAGGGCTTGAGGTCAGGACCACCCCAGGACTAGCCATCAACTAGTGGTTGCTGACCATGAAGTCATGGATCAAGCAAGACATGACCAAACACAAGCAACCTAGCATTTGTGGCACTGGCCACACAACTCAAGATGACCCCAGGCCCTTGCTTGGGTCCCTTTGACATGGACTCAGAGTTAATTGGCATTGATAACTGGTGCTTGGCATGTATTTCACACCAGATCAAAGATTTTGTTGATGTCCCATGAACAACCCAGCACATGATCACCAGGTTCACAGGATCCAAGGTCTCCAACATCCAACAAGAGACTATCCTTCAGAGATGGGAGGATGATGATGGCAGAGTCCATGAGCACACCAGCCCCAACTCTTCCTTTGTACTGCAGGTGGGAGTGCAACTTCTCTTGCCACAACACTGGATGTAGGCAACCACTAAGTTCCAAGGTTCCTGCACCACCTACTGGGATCACATGATCCTCAAGTGGGGTGACTTCAAGCAAACAATCCCTCACAATGCAAGCAATGTGGTCACATTTTGTCTGGCCCCCAGATACTCCAACTACCAATCCTTCTGTGCCACAGCCAGCTTAGAGGGAGCAGACTCACTCCCAAGTGCTACTCCATATGTGTTGACCAAGAGCCAACTCTGATGGAGCTTGCCAAGGAACAGCAGGAGTCAACAGCCAAAGCCAATGATGCCAACCCCAAGCAGCTCAACTTTGGCTTTGAAGGACCTGAGCAAGCAGAGCTCTTTGCCCAGGAACTCCAGGAGGATCCACCATCCAAAGTAGAAGCAGAATTTCTCCACTACCATCAGTGCTTTGGGCATGTCTCACCCAAGCACATTCAAGAAATGGCATGCCAGGCAATCCTCCCAGCACATCTGGCAACATGTCCCATCCTGGTTTCTACTGCATGCCTTTATGGCAAGGCCACCAAGAAGCTCTGGCAATCCAAGCCTTCAGCAGAGGAGCAAGCATCCAGGAAGACCATCACCACACCTGGTGCCATAGTCTTGGTGGACATGATGACCAGCCCAACACCTGGGTTGGTTGCCCAGATGACCAGCAAACCTACCCACCAGTGCTATTGACATGCAGCAGTCTATGTCAATCAAGCAATGGGATTAGGATTTGTATGGCTCCAAAAATCTATTGATGCTGAGGAGACCATTATTGGCAAGAAGGCATTTGAGAACTTCTGCCTCACCCATGGTGTCCATGTCAAGCATTATCATGCTGACAATGGAATCTCTGCATCCAATGCTTGGAAGGAGAGTTGCAAGACCAGCAATCAAGGTCTTAGCTTTGCCAGTGTCAATGCCCACCACCAGAATGGAGTTGCCAAACAGCAGATCTGGGAACTGCAAGAGATGGCATGGACCATGCTCCTACATGGCCAGCATTGCTGGCCCCAAGCAGTGATGGCCAACCTTTGGCCTTATGCTGTCTGGATGGCATGTAATGCACTCAACCACACACCTCAATCAAGTGGAGACAAGCTAGTCCCACTCAAGGCTTTAGCAAGGGTCAAAGTCACCAGTAACCCCTAACATTGGCACCACTTTGCCTGCCTAGCTTATGTCCTCCAGCAGGACCTCCAGGGCTCCATTGGCATCTTCCACAAGTGGAAGCCTAGGGCCAGGCTTGGTCTCCACCTTGGCTGGTCACCAATGCACTCCAAGGACATTGCCCTAGTGCTCAGCCTAGAGACAGGGCTGGTGTTGCCCTAATTCCATGTGAAATTGGATTTCTCCTTCAAATCTCTGAAGAAAATGGAAAGTTTGCCACCATCATTGTGGCAGGAGAAGTGCAGCTTCATCATCCCATGAGGCACTCCCAAGTCCAGCCAGGACAATGTCAATAGGGCTGCTCCCCAAGCTCCAGCACAGGACTCAGAGGAAGTGCAGCCCAAATCAGCAACCCCACAGCTCCAGCTGAGCCACCTGATCCTGGCAAAGCCCTGCCAGTTGATCCAGACCTCCATTTGGAGCTCCCACCATTGTGCCAGTCAGCAAGACCATGCCACCCAGTTGATAGGCTGACATATGCGATGTCATGCAATCTCACCCAGGTCTCACTAGATGTGCCCAGGGAGCTGTTAGCACTCCAAGCTCAGTACCTGCAAGAGGAAGTCAACCCATTTGCACTCACAGCCTCTGCCAACCTGGACAGCATGTATTATCACCAGGCCATGGAAGAGCCTGACCGAGACAAGTTTATCCAAGGCATGCAAGAAGAGCTAGATGCCCAAGTTGATGCTGGGAACTTTGCCATCTGCAAGCAAAGTGAGATCCTGCAAGGAGCATTCATCCTCCTGAGGTTTGGCAGATGAAATGCAAGTGCCTCATCTTCACCCAAGAGGTATACAAATGGAAGGCATGACTTTGCCTTGACAGCTCCCACCAAGTCTTTGGGTGGGATTATGACAAAATATATGCTCAGGTAGCTGACTGGATCATCATCTGCTTTGTCCTTGTCTCAGCCATCATCAATGGCTGGGACTCCCTGCAGATTGACTACATCATGGCATACATCCAAGCACCAGTTGAGCATAATATGTACCTGGAGATCCCCAAGGGATGCAAGGTAGACACCAAAGGAGATTATGTCCTGCAGATCCTTCAGAACATTTACAGCCAAAAGCAAGCTGGCCATGTCTGGTTCCTGCACTTGGTCAAGAAGCTTAAGAGGATTGGCTTCATTCAGCTGACCACCAGCCCATGCATCTTTGTCAGGAAGAACTGCATCTACATCCTCTACACCAATGACTCCATCCTCACTGGCCCACAGCACACTGAGCTATTGAAAGTGGTGTAGGACACAAAGGCAGCTGGGCTCAAGATCATGGTCAAAGGGACCATTGCCAACTTCCTTGGGGTTAACATCAAGAGGGATGGTCAGGGCAACATTCACCTGACACAACCCCAGCTCATTGTGTACTGCTGCCAAGCCATCAAGGAGAAACATCTATGTACACAATTTTGTTGACTATGGAGGTGATGATTCCAATGACATCTATAATCTGGATAACAATTTCATTGATCTCCAAGCCAATGTTCATAAGCAGCATTCCAAGGTGCCTGCTGAATTTCCTAGTAATGAGACTTCTCCAAGGCAATGCTTGATGAGTCAGCAGTGGCACAGGCTTCAGCCAGATGCTCAAGCAACTTGGGATCTACTTTCAGATGGCGAAGGTCATCATACTTGGTTTGTGCAAGGATCCCAGAAAGCAGCTGGCTAACCTCCACCACATCAGTACCTATGACTTCATGCAGGCCAACTTTCATGACTTTCATGTGGAAGATGTTGTGGACACTGACAATGCCCTGCCAAACCCTGATGATGACCATGGGGATGCTGAAACTCAAGCTGAGAAGATAACAGCACTGAGTTACTTGCATTTTTGTCAAAACAGAAAGGATCTACCTACTCCAGTCACCTGGCAAATGTATTGTCCACATCTAAGACCAAGAATGCAAAGGGTGTTAAGTTCATGAGCAAGCCCAATGCAGGTCCTCCACCTCCATCCAAGGATGAGGAAATCATGATCAATGGCAAGCAATATTGTCAAGTTCATGCCCATTGCATCCTTTACTCTGTCTCCTCCCACAAGTCATGCAAACCTGGTTCACTTGTTGATAGGGGAGCTAATCGCAGCATTGCTGGTGATGATACTTGTATCATAGAGAAATTGGAAATATCCCTATTGTGACAGCTGGAGCTGTTGTGATGACCCAACATGGACCTGTTGTTGCAATCCTGCATCAGTATGCATACACTGGGCAAGGCAAGACCATAGATTCTTCTGGCCAGCTGGAATGGTACAAGAATGATGACAAGTCCATCAAGGTCTCTGGAGGTATGCTACACATCCTGACCAAAAGTAATTCCCATCAGCATCAGGGATGGTCTTCCTTATGTTACAATTTGTCCATTCAGTGTTGAGGAATAGGACAACTTACCAGCCACATGTCATGTTGACTAGCAACATGGATTGGGACCCCAGCATGCTTGACCAAGATCTGGATGATAACAAGGTGTGCTTTGATGCCATCTCAGATCTGCCACCCAATAAGCCCCCCTCTGCCTTTGATGAGGTTGGTGACTACACCAAAAGATTTGTTGCCCAAGGCCATGATGTCCTCTATAGCTGGAATACCTCCCACCACATTTCTGATGCCTGCATCATGCTACATACCTACAAGGCACATCTTGCTGCAACTACAGGATATCTCCCAGACCCTGAGGATACTACATTGGGTGATCAGCCCTGCTTGTATGAATCTCATGTCCATCAGGTTCATAAGCATCCTCCCAATTATCAATTTCTATGGCCCATGTTTGGATGGCTTCCTGCTGATCTAATCAAGCACACTTTTGAGGTAACCACTCAATATGCCCATCTGCCTATCCATGAGCACCCTCCTCAAGAAGTGGTAGAATTCCCACTCTTAATGTCCATAGGAGGGATGAACTGGTTGATACTGATACTGTCTATTTGGATACACCAACTGTTGACTCTGGAGCCACCATTGCCCAAGTTTTTGTTGGTGTGGAATCCCTTGTCACAGATATCTATGCCATCAAGACTGATCAGCAATTCATCAACACACTTGAGGGTCAGATCTGGATATGGGGAGCCCCCACAAAGCTTATCAGTGATTGGGCTCAGGTGGAAATAAGTAACCATGTCAAGGAAATCCTGTGTGTCTATTGCATTGATGCTGGCAGAGTGAACCTCTCTACCAGCACCAGAACTTTGCTGAGCACAGAATACAGCAGCTGAAGACACTGGTTAGCACTGTCATGGACCATGTTGGTGCACTGCCCCATGCTTGGTTCCTCTGCCTCCAATATATTGCCTTCTTGTTGAACTCAATGTACTCACCCCAGATTAAAAGCATCCCCCTCTATGCCCTGACTGGTTCCACTAATGATATTAGTATGCTTTTATACTTCTACTTTTGGCAACCCATTTATTTTAGGCATGGAGGGTCTACTGTCTTTCCATCTGAGTCCAAGGAAAGTTGTGGTTACATTGTTGGTTTTGCAGAACACATCAGACATTCCATGACCTTTAAGGTGCTTGCAGATGATTCTCAGAAGGTCCTCTTCCATTCTGCCATCTTCTCTGCCATCAAGCCTGGGGAGCAGAACTTGCAAGTTGACCTCTTGGTGGGGAACCACCTTCCTTTGTGAAGCTGAGACATGATCCTGTCACCCAAATGCCATTCAACCCAGGTGGCCAGGAACCTTCCCCATCTCCCACCATAGAAGATGAGACCAAGTCATCTCAACTTATGTTCCACCCCTCAGACCTTGTTGGATGCACCTTCCTTCTTGATCCACAAGAAGATGGCCAAAGGTTTTGTGCTCACATTGTCCAAGCCATTGAGGAACAAGATGCCAATCTCCACAGTAATGCTAAATGGTTCAAGTTCCATTGCTCAATCAATGATAATCAGTATGAGGAGATTCTCTCATACAATGAGATCCTCAACTACATTGAGCAGCAGGATGACAATGGGACCAAACTGTGGCAATTCAGTTGCATTATTTATCACAAAGGCCCCCTAAAGCCCACTGACCCTAGCTACAAAGGTTCCAGGTACAATGTCATGATCAAATAGGAAAATGGTGAGGTCACTTCTGAGCCCCTCACCATCATTGCTGCTGACAACCCAGTCACATGTGCAATCTATGCCAGAGAAAATGACCTACTTGATCTTGATGGTTGGAAGCACTTTAAAGGCATTACAAGAAGGGACAAGACACTTTTTTCATGGTCAATCAAGCCAAGCTCCAGTCCTATTGCACAGCACAATGCTACAAGTATGGTTATGAAGTCCCATGGGATTACAATCATGCTGTCAACTCAACAAGCACAATGGCAACACCAAGTGGCAAGACTCCACTGCCCTCGAGATGACCCATCTCCATGGGTACAAGACCTTCAAGGACTTCAGAAAAGGGGGTAAGCCTTCAAAAGGCTACAGGAAGATCAGGGTCCATCTTGTGTTTGATGTCAAGCATGATGGATGGCACAAGAGCAGACTGGTTGCTGATGGCACCTTACTGAAGTTCCCCTTGAACAACATCTACTCAGGTGTTGTCTCACTGCAAGGGCTATGCCTCCTTGTCTTTCTAGCAGAGCTCAATGATCTTGATGTCTGGGCTACCAACATTGGCAATGCTTACCTTAAGGCCAAGACTCAAGAAAAGGTCTACATCATTGCCAGGCCAGAATTTGGTGAGTTGGAAGGACACTGCTCATCATTTTCAAGCCTATTTATGGCCTCAGGACCTCAGGCCTCCATTGGCATGAGCACTTTGCCAACTGCCTCCATGACATGGGATTTCAACCCAGCAAGGCAGAACCCAACATCTGGATGTGCTGCAATGGAGATATCTATGAGTACATTGGCATCTATGTCAATGACATTGCTGCTGCCATCAAGAACCCAAAAGCCTTCACTGATCTGCTGCAAGACAAATATCAGTTCAAGCTTAAGGGTACAGGCCCCATCAGCTTCCATCTGGGTTGCAACTTTGTTAGGGATGAAGATGGGACCATGTGCATGTCTCCCAGGAAGTGTATTGAGAAACTCCTGGGCACTTATGAGTGCATCTTTGGTTCCAAGCCCAAGCAAAATATCAACCTCTCTGCTGGAAGGGAGATCATCCTGAACTGGATATGTCCAATGAGCTTGATGCTGAAGGCATCAAGAACTACAAGTCACTCATTGGCATGCTCCGATGGTCTGTATTCCTGGGCAGGATTGACATCACCACTGCCATCATGATGATGTCTGGTTTTAGAGTTGCCCCAAGGAAGGGACACATGGAGTGTGTACAGTGCATTGCCTCTTACCTGGTCAAGATGAGGCATGCCACTATCAGGTTCCATACTGAAGAGCCCAACTTCTCCACATTACTGGACCAGCAATTTGTCTGGGCCTACACTGTCTATTGGCATCTAGAATAGCACAGGATAAATAGACTCCATGCCAGACCAGTACCAGCTATTAACCATGCTATGGCTGGTGGGACTGGAAGTCTACTTATCGTGGGAACTATGTCATGCCTTTGCACACACACAGTCCACTTATGGACTAATAAGCATAGAAAAGGGTAGGTTTTAGGCCCTAGCACCTAGGAGCTTGCCCTGTGGCTTGCTCCTAACCACTATGTTGATCAGGCAACTTAAGTTAAAATTGTTTATGACCTGTCACCAGGCCACTCCAGTAGCCAAAGCCACAGCCATACAGCCAGTACCGGCTATGCCAGACGAGCTGCTCAGCATGCCAACTGAGCCAAAGAACCTCATTCTTTGGCCCATGCCAAGCATGAGTACGATGGCAGGACCACCCAATTTCCGACAGCGGAAGACCACATCAACATCTGCCTAACTTAGAATAATCATAAATTAGTCAGATCACTTTCGCACATTTGCAATCTACCAACTTTAATAGATCTGACTAATCTTTGAGTTTTTTTGTGAAAAATGTTGAGCCTTACCCCCCAGCAGTGCTACTCATTGTCTCCTTCACACAATAACCCTTACCACATGACGCCAACTGCATTGACAACAGTAAGCCTCATTGCTACATCACCATCAGCCAACTGCAAGAAGCCGCCAACCATGTGACATGGCAAATGATGACATTGTGTTTCCACACCCGACGCTCACGCCGATCAGCAGAGATCCCATGCAAACCTCCCTGCAATTGCTGAAGAAGCAACTGTTTGCCAATGCACGTGCTGTCCCTACCAACTTGGGTGGCAGACAATACAGACATCTTGCCCTTTTGATGACACCAGCAGATTACATCGCCCTTCCCAACATGGTGCCATTCCCAGCACCACCGCACCCTGGCCCACTTCTGCTCCACAATCAGGTGCAGATGATGCAATTCCAGCTGACCCAGCTGAACTGCATCTACGATGCACAGCTCGCCACCTTTTGCTTGTACCACAATGTCAGCGAGTGTCTCAAGAAACTCATCCTCAAAGCCGTTGACAGCAAGTACCTTGTAACGCTCGAAGACAAAACCATGGGCTATGCCACGGTCACTCTGCAATGCATGCTAGCTCACCTGATTGACACTTACAGACCCATCAAGCCCAGCGACCTTGACACAAACCGTGACCACCTCATTGATCCATGGACACCCAAATAGTCCCTCAAAGATTTATGGAAGCGCATCCACAATTGCCAAGTCTTTGCCACAGCTGGAGCAGAAGCCATCACTGACACCATGGCAATGTGCCTCACACTCATGGTGTTCATCAAAACTGGAGTCTTTCATAGTGCAGTAGACAAATGGAAGGACAAGCCAGCGGCACAGCACACTATGGCCAACTTCCAGGCCCACTTCAAAGAAGAAAATGATCGTCACATTGAAACTCTCACCAGCACACAGGCCAGCTTCCAGTGCACCAACACTATCATTCCTGCCACCACCAGCAACGAGCCCGCCAGTGACACCACCACTCTGCACACGGCATTTGCCACTACCACCATTGTGGATAAACAGCTGCCACCCATGATGGCACCATCGTGTACTATTGTTGGACACATGGCATTGAATTCAGCCCCACCCACACGAGCACAATGTGCATGGCACCCAAACCCGGCCACTGCACCACAGCCACCCTCTGCAGTATGCAAGGTGGGGCTAACACTGTGATGCAGCGTGCCCACCGCACACCACGCACCCCTGCCCGCATGCCACTGGTGGAAACCCCATTAGGCCAAGGGAAGCCTAACCAAGCTACCCGTTAACGACCATACTAGTCATTCTTGTGAACAAACTTTAGATCTACATACTGCAGGTCCTCCCACTGCCAATGCCACCCTAGCCATAGCCAACACTGGCTGCACTGCACATTTTTAACCGTGAACACACCGGTGTGCAACAAAAAACCCGCCCTCCACCTGCTCAGCATTCAAAACCCCGACGGCAGCATCATGCACTCCACACATGATGCTGAACTTGACATCCCTGGCCTGCCACATGCCACCCGCATTGGACACATCGTCCCTGCCTTGTCCAACAAACCACTCTTGTCCATAGGACAATTTTGCGATGCCGGGTGCCAAGTCACATTCACTGCCACCTCCGTATCCATCAGCTACCAGGACATGCTTATCCTGCAAGGAACTTGCACCCCGCACACGCGACTTTGGGAACTGAACCTCCAGCAGCCCATTAGTCCACCCCCACAACACTGCCACCTGGCTGTAGGCCATGACACTGCAGCGGATCTTGTGGCATTCACCCATGCCACGCTCTTCATCCCCACCCTGTCAACATTAACTGAGGCACTGCAACGCCACCATGTTCCCGAGTTTGCTGGCCTCACCCTAGCACGACTCCAATGTTTCCTGCCCACTTCCATGGCCATGCATCAAGGGCATCTGGATCAAAGCCACCGAAACCAGTGATCCACCAAACCCAATGATGATGAATCGCTCGCCAACTGCTATCCCGACATGCAACCCGATGGTCACAAAGCACACGCCTGTTTTGCCGCCATCGTCGAACCACTGGGGCAAATTCACAAGGACCAAACTGGTAAATTTCCCACCCCATCCAGCACTGGAAACAATTACATCATGGTCCTCTATGACCATGACAGCAATGCCATCCTGGCAGAACCTTTTAAAGACTGCACCACTGCAACCATCTTGGCTGCCTTCAAAGTCCTCCATGCCCGACTATGTCGGGCAGGGTTACGCCCCCGCCTTCAATGCCTGGACAATGAAGCCTCTGGCATCCTCAAAGAGTTTCTTGCCGCCATGGATATTGACTACCAACTAGTCCCACCCTATGTGCACAGAGGCAATGCCACTGAATGCGCCATCCGCACATTCAAAAATCATTTCATCGCTGGACTCAGCAGCACTGACAAGGATTTCCCCTCCACCTGTGGGATCACCTGCTCCCCCAAGCAGAACTGACCCTCAATCTATTACGCGGCTGCCAGTGCAACCCCAAGCTCTCTGCCTGGGCATACCTCCATGGCACATTCAACTTCAACCGCACACCCATTGCGCCACCTGGCACCTGCGTCCTGGCCCATGTCAAACCAGATGCTTGCAGCAGTTGGGCCCCCCATGGGCTGGAGGGCTGGTACCTTGGACCTGCCTGGGACTCCTACTGCTGCTACACAATCTGGATAACATCCACATGCTCCGCTTGCATCTGTGACACGGTCACTTGGTTCCCCTCCCATGTCCGCATGCCAGCCGCCAGCTCCACTGACTACATCCTTGCCGGCATCGCCAACATTGTGCATGTGCTCTACTTGCCCACTGCCAATGCACCAATTGCCCTGCTCAGCGAAAGCCACACCAAAGCGCTGCATCTCCTTATGGACATCCTCCATGCCCATGTCAGCACAGACACCATGGATGCTGACTCACTGAGTGTGGCTGCCAAAAATAAGGAGCTCAATCTCCACACTATAAATGCCAAATCTCTGAGGGTGGCAGCCAAAAATAAGGAGCTTGACCTCCACCTCCCAATTACCCCTGCTACATCGCCCCTGGCAATACCACCCCCCAGCAGTGCCATGCCAGCACCCTCCATGGCCCTGGCACTTCAACCGTCACCAGTGATGTCACCTGTTAAACAATCCAAACTCGCTTCAAACTCTTACACAACAATTCACCACAATCACTACAATTCTCCTTCCACAGATCTGTGTTTCTCTAGCAACTCTTCTCTCTTACCAGACAAATTGGCTACTCTCCAATAAGTCTCTTAACTACTCTCGACGATTTGGTTCCTCTCCAAAAAGTGATTTCTATATTTTACCTTCACTACATCTTACTTCTGATCATCCTTTACTAGCTACTCTTCAACATCTTTACCCTCAACATCACTTCACTGACATCATTGTACTGACATCATACCTGGTGATGCGAGTGGAGATCTTTCTTCAACT
>JFJP01019796.1_pt1 | contig 20477 bp, 13 predicted proteins | sample 431651 | NCBI WGS metagenome assembly JFJP01 (sample SAMN02602958, study PRJNA72255) | Microbial mat metagenome, whole genome shotgun sequencing project. | biome: fresh water; feature: sink hole; material: water; isolation source: purple microbial (photo- and chemosynthetic) mats found in...
ATTGTCAAGAAAAATATCTGCTTGAAGAAAAATAGATCGTGGTCTCAAGTACATGCTCACAGCACCTTGCGAAGCTTGCGAACCTTCGCAAGGTTGTCGCGAGTCGTACATGTGAACAGCCTTGTTCACAGACGCACGCCTGAACGTGATCGCACGGGATGGTGCAAACAAGGCTGTTTGCACGTACATGGGGAGAAAGTCAGAATTAACCTTGACAGATCGTATGGCCGTGTGGGCAAGATGCCGCTGATCAAAGATCGGGCGTGTTCGCATGTATCGTGGTCACAGGAAAGAAAAATGGGGAATTATTGCTACATTTTACGCCGCATAAATGAGTATCCGTGATGGCATTCCGACGACTCAATAAAGTTTCGCTGTTTGTGATGTTCTTGTTCGCGTTTGCGGCGCTCAGTTCCATTCCGTTCGCGTTTATCAAATATTATACGCTGCGCAAAATCGAAAACGAGATGCGCAGTTCGCTGAATGAGTCGTATTATTTCCTGACGGACAAGATCGCGGACTCGATCGATCAGGTCTATCTGCAAACCTGGCTCGCCAACTTCGCGTATTTGCGCGATTTATTGGCGGCTGAGGTCATTCGCGGCGAGGCTGACCGCAACGCGCTCTTGAATACCTTTTTTCAACAGGACGCGGATCTGCTGACGCTTTCCTTCATGCCCGTGAATGGAGCGCCGCCCGTGCATTTTTTGAAACAAGCGCGCGTCCAGGAATTAGCGCAGGCTGATGCGGCCGGCACGGCGTTATTTTTCAATCTGCCCGCGGCGGCGGATGTCGCCAAACAAGACGGCCCCTTGATTCAGCCGCCGCTGATCTTTAAAAATTCCCACGCCGTCTTTTTGCCAGTTGATGTCATCATTAATTGGGAAGCCGGGCAAACGGCGCAATTGCACGGCGTGTACGAATTGACCGAAGGACTCGCACAACTCGACCGCGAACTCCCGATCGGGAACAAGAATGTGTATTTAGTCGATCAGACCGGCCGCGTCCTGTTTTCAAATCGGCCGGAAACGTTCCGCGCCGGCGACACGTTTCAACTGCCGCTCATGGCGAAAATGCGCGCCAGTTTGAGCGGCCCGGCGCGCATCTTTCAATTGGAAATTTTTACCGTTCACGACACGGCGTATGTCGGAAATTTCGCGACCATTCCCGCGCTCAATTGGGCGGTGGTCGTGGTCGAACCATATAACCTGGCGTATGCGCTGGTGTTAGAAACGCAGCGACAGATTTTTTTCTGGGCGCTGGTCGCGGTGGGCCTGTGTATTCTTTGCGCCACGTTTTTTGCCTGGTTTTTTTCGCGCTTCATTGTCAATGCCGAACGCGCGCTGTTGGAAGCCAAAGACGCCGCCGACAGCGCCAATCGCGCGAAAAGCGAATTCCTCGCCAACATGAGCCATGAAATTCGCACGCCGCTCAATGCCGTCATTGGCTTTAGCGAATTGTTAAGCACGCAGGTCAAAGACACCAAGCAGCAGAGCTATCTCGCCGCCATCCAAACCGGCGGACGGAGTTTGCTGACCCTGATCAACGACATCTTGGATCTTTCGAAAATTGAAGCGGGGCGGCTTGAGATACAGCCGGAGTCCGTCAACCTGAAATTAATTATGGAAGAAGTCCGGCAAATTTTTACGCTGAAAGCCAGTGAAAAAAATTTGGCGCTGCTCGTTGAGGCCGGGCCGACGCTGCCGACGGCGCTGACACTCGATGAAGCGCGCTTGCGCCAAGTCTTGTTGAATCTGGTCGGCAATGCGGTCAAGTTTACGGATCGCGGCCACATCATCATCGCCGCGCACGCCACGCCGCATCAGAATGCGCCCGACGCGGTGGACGTGCGGTTGACCGTAACCGATACCGGCATTGGCATTCCGGCGCCGCAACGCGAGGTCATTTTTGAATCCTTTCGCCAGCAGGACGGTCAGCGTCTCCGCCAGTATGGCGGCACGGGGCTGGGCTTAACGATTACCAGACGCCTCATCGAATTGATGCACGGCGAGATTACCGTGCAGAGCAACCCCGGCGCAGGGAGCGTCTTTGAAATTCGCTTGCCGCAGGTACCCGTCGCGGTCAGCGACGACGTCGCCACGATCCTGCCAACGCCGCTCGCCGCGCAGAACGTGCGCTTTGCGCGCGGGACGGTCTTGGTAGCGGATGATGTGCCGTTTAATCGGGTTTTATTGCGAGAGTGGCTGACGCCGGCGGGACTCGATGTCATTGAAGCCGAAGATGGCGCGCAAGCCGAGGAATTGGCGGCGCAACATCAGCCGGACATTATTTTGACCGACCTGCGCCTCCCGCACGTGGATGGCTACGCGGCGTTGCAATGGTTCAAAGCGCAGCCCGCGACGCGCGCGATTCCAGTCATTGCGCTGACTGCGGCCGCGACGACGGAGGAAGCGGCCAAGATCGCGGCAGCGGGCTTTGACGGCTATTTGACCAAGCCGCTCGAGACGGCGGCGCTCTTTCGCGCCTTAGCGCAATTTCTGCCACTCCTTGCGCCGCAAGCCGCCGCGCCAATGCCGCTTGCCCAAGAGCCGCGCCGTCCCGATTTTTGCCCTGCCGAAGCCGCGCTGCTGCCAGCCCTGCGTGAGACGTTGCACGCCGAACTGCTGCCGATCTGGGAAAGCTTACAGGGCGCGCTGGATATGGACGACATCGAGGCGTTTGCCGCGCAATTAAGCGCCGTTGGCGCAACCTATCAGGCCGCTGGTTTGGAACGCTACGCCGCACAATTGCGCGCGTGGGCAGACCAATTTGAGATTCTCCAGCTTGAAACAGCCTTGCGCGCCTATCCTGAAATGGTGGCGGACTTGGACAAGGCGCGTGAGGATGAACAGCCCACATAAAGAAAAATTGCTCGTGACGTCTTGAACGTGAAGCGTGAAGCCGCTTGCCTGGGTCAGGCGGTCGCCCTTCATGTTCACACGCCCAACACACCATGCACGAAACTGACACTGAAAATGCACTGATTTTAATTGTTGACGACAACCCGCAGAATCTCCAGATGCTCGCGAATATGCTGCGTGAGCGCGGCTATAAATCCGCCTTAGCACGGACCGGTGTGGAGGCGTTGGATTATGTGCAAAAGCGTTCGCCGGATTGCATTTTGCTGGATATTCTGATGCCGGGGTTGGATGGCTTTGAGACCTGTCAACGCTTGAAAGCCGACCCGCGCACGCGCGATATTCCCGTCCTTTTTCTCACCAGCGTGACGGAAATGCAAGAAAAACTCCGGGCGTTTGCGGCGGGCGGCGTGGATTATATTACGAAGCCATTTCAGGCGGAAGAGGTGGCGGCGCGCGTCGCCACACATCTGCATTTACGCCGCATGCATGCGCAATTGCAAGCGCAGAATGCGCAGTTGCACGCGGAAATTGCGGAACGGAAACGCGCCGAAGCCGATCTCTGGACCGCGCACAGGGATTTGCAAGAGGCAAATCAGGAATTACAGCAGGTCAATGCGACGAAAGATAAATTTTTTTCCATTATTTCGCACGATCTCCGCAGCCCGTTTTCCGCGTTGCTGGGGTTTTCGGAGTGGCTGAAAAACCATCTGGCGGAATATGATCAAGAGGAAATTCAAGCCCAATTAGAGCATATCCATACCTCTGCCAAACAACTTTATACCCTGCTCGAAAATCTTCTGACGTGGTCACGCCTGCAACGCGGCATTATTCAATATGAACCGGAATATATTGATTTTAAGCAGCTTATCGAGATCAACGTGGATATGTTGCGCACCAAAGCGGCCCAAAAACAGATTGAATTGACGCATGCCATTCGCGAGAAAATCCTGGTCTTTGCGGATTATCAGATGGTGAATACCATCTTGCGCAATCTGCTCTCCAACGCCCTCAAATTTACTCCGTCCGGCGGCGCAGTGCAGATTCACGCCGTCACGCGCGGCGCGATGCTGGAAGTGGCGGTCTCTGATACGGGCGTCGGGATTCCGCCGCAGGATGTATCCAAACTGTTTCAAGTTGATCTGAAATACACGAAAAAAGGCACGGACGGCGAAACGGGGACCGGCCTCGGCTTGAGTCTCTGTCAAGAAATGATCGCCCACAATGGCGGCCGCATCGAGGTGTTTAGCGAGGTCGGCAAAGGCACGACGTTCACGTTTACCCTCCCCATTCAACCCGCCAAGAAGGCCAAGCAGCCGCTTGAAGACGAAATCTAACAAGAACCGCCGCGATGGCGGGAGAACGTGCCGCATCGCTACAAACGCTCCATGTTGACACGTCTGACAATCGGAAGTCACAGCATTTTCCATGATAAAAGGGTTGACTTTTTATGGTTGGCGTCCCATATCAAATATATCCGCCCAAGCGGATGTGAGGCAAACGATGATTGATGGCATTGATATGGACAGAGCGGGCTTGCGCAGGGCGCAAGCGATTGCGCTGTCGGGGAGGATGAGGATATGCAAGGACGGAAACGGAGTCAAGCGGGTGTTGTCTGGCTGTTGCTGGCGGCGATCCTGGTCTGGGTGACGGCATGTTCGAAAGAAGAACCGAAAAAACCATCACGCTGGGAGGGCGGTCAGGAAAAAACGGCCGGGCAGCCCGCAACGGTGAAACAGGCGCTGGCCGGCAGCGCCTTCAATAAATTTTTCCCGCCCGCGAGCGACGGTTTCAAGCTGACGTACACGCAGGAAAAAGAAGGGTTTGTCGAAGCCAAGCTGGAAGACGCAAATGGGAAAGAAGTTGCCACCCTGGCGGTGTTTGACACAATCAGCAATCCGAGCGCAGCGGAAAAATTCCAAAGCAGCGCCGAAAAATTGCAAAACTACCCGATGGTCGCGGTGGGCGACAATGGCACGGCGCTCCTGCTCGCCAATCGTTTGCAGGTGCAAGTGCGCTCGAAGGAAGCGAGTTTCGACGCCAACGCCCGGCAAGCCTGGCTGCAAAAATTTGATTTGAAAGGTCTGGCGGGTCTGGTGACGCCGTAATGACAAACAATCGCAAAAAACACTCTCTGGGGAGGAAAAAGCTATGAGCAACGTCAAGCCGTTTTATGAAATTGTGGATGAATTGCCCACTGATGGGATGACGGTCAAAATGCTGCGGACGCTGGATTTTGTCGCGCCGGGCCAATGGGAGAATGTGGTCGGGTTTACCAATACCGTCCGCAAAGTGAGCGGCGAGCATGATGAACGCCTGCTGCAACAGATCGGCGAACGCGCGCTTGCCTTGTTTAACGATAAGTCCCAGGGCTATCAGCGCGCGTTGTGGCTGTATCAGACCGTTGACAGCGTAGATAGTACGCTGGCGAAGGTGGCCTTGGCGAATAAAGTCGGCGAAAAAATTCGCCTCTTTTCGTTTTTGCAGAAACTGACGCCCACCGCCGACACCGTGCAAACGGTTGATGTCAGCTTAAAACTCGTGACCGAATTAGCCGCGTTTTGTCTGATCAACGGCATTCCAGGCGACAGCGTGGCAGATTTCACGCGCGCCCTCGCCGATTACAGCGGGGAGGCGATGATGCGCATGGCGGCGCTGCTGGCCGTTGATGGGCTGGTGCCGTTAGGCCCGGATTTCATCGGGAAAGTTGATGATCGGCTCAAAAATATGCAGCCGAAAGAATTGGAAAAGAATAAAATGTTCCAACAGATCAACGAATATATCCCCGGCGGCGATGCGTCCGCGAAATTGGGCTTTATCACGCAGAGCTTCGGCGCGGTCAGCGGCTGGATGACCAGCTTTCTGAGCAATCACGAGATGACGGTGGATAAGGTGGTGAGCAGCCTCAGCCGCTTCGTCGAATTATCCGACAGCAAACTCGACTATGTCGCCGCCTTTCTCGACCTGACGACGAACTATTACGAACACACCGGCACCCAAACCATCGCCCGGCGCTTAATCGAACGCGCCGTGAATGAAATCTAACATCCTAACGCGGTGCTGCAATTGGCGACCTGTCAGACACATTGAACGTGCCTGACAGGTCGCTTCAAGCGTCGCGCATGACGACAAAAATGTGGGAAATCCGCTTGACAAAATAATAAGAACTTATCCCTAAATAACCAAAAGCGGTCGCGCAGACATTCTTGTCTGCGCAGAACAGGCAAGAATGCCTGTTCCACCATGCAGAATAATTATTTAGGGATAAGCTCTACGTAATGACAAAAAAAATTTTCAATTTCGTGCCGAGCCGCAAAGACGCGGAGAACCGCCTGAAATCATACTCTCTGCGCCTCGGCGTCTCTGCGGGAAAATCAACACGATCTATTGATAATTACTTACATCGGTCACAACGCTAAAATGTCTTGAAACACATGTGTCATCCTGTAATCATGGCGAACGCACCAAACACGCTGGTGGAACAGGCATTCCGGCCTGTTTTGAGCAAACAGCCAATGTCTGTCACCACCGCAAATTCCTATTTACGGATCAGCTCTCAGGAGGAGTGGCGTATGGTTGATTTAAAACAATTCGAAGTCTGGTTTGCGACCGGCAGCCAGCATTTGTATGGCGAAAGCACCCTGAAACAGGTGGCGGAGCATTCTCAAAAAATCGCGCAGGCGCTTTCCGACGCCCCGCAAATTCCCGTCACCGTCGTGTTTAAGCCGGTGCTGACGACCCCGGACGCGATCTATCAACTCTGTACCGAGGCGAATACTGCGCCCAACTGTATCGGCTTGATAACGTGGATGCATACCTTTTCCCCGGCCAAAATGTGGATTGCCGGCCTCAAAGCGCTGCAAAAACCGTTTGTCCATCTGCATACGCAGTTTAACCGGGATATTCCCTGGGCTGAGATTGATATGGATTTTATGAATCTGAATCAATCGGCGCACGGCGGCCGAGAATTTGGCTTCATCGGGACCCGGATGCGACGGGCGCGGAAAGTCGTCGTCGGCTTCTGGCAAGATGAAGACGTGCTGGCGCAACTCAACGTCTGGATGCGCGCTGCCTGCGCCTGGTATGATGCACAAAGCGCGAAATTTGCCCGCCTCGGCGACAATATGCGCGAAGTGGCCGTCACGGAAGGGGATAAAGTCGAGGCGCAGTTGCGCTTGGGATATTCCGTCAACGGCTACGGTCTCGGCGATGTCAGCAAATCTGTGACGTCCGTGACCGACGCCGAAATTGACCGTTTATGCGCCGTCTATGACCAACAATACGCCGTCGCCGCCGAGTTGCGCGTCGGTGGTGCCGAACGTCCGGCGCTCCGGGAAGCCGCCCGCATTGAGTTAGGGCTGCGGGCGTTTTTGGAACAGGGACAATTCAAAGGCTTTACAACGACATTTGAAGACTTGTACGGCCTGGCGCAACTGCCGGGGCTCGCCGTGCAACGGCTCATGGCCGACGGCTATGGGTTTGGCGGGGAAGGGGACTGGAAAACCGCCGCCTTAGTGCGCGCGATGAAAGTCATGGCGACCGGGCTGCCCGGCGGCACATCGTTTATGGAAGATTACACCTATCACCTCGATCCCAAAGGCATGAAAGTCCTCGGCGCGCACATGCTCGAAGTTTGCGCCTCGATTGCTGCGGATCAGCCGCGCCTGGAAATCCATCCGCTGTCCATCGGCGGCAAGGCGGATCCGGCGCGTTTGGTCTTTAACGTCGCGAACGGGCCGGCGCTGAATGCCACGCTCATTGATTTGGGCAATCGCTTCCGGCTGATTGTCAACGAGGTTGACGTTGTTCCGGCGGATGCGCCGCTGCCCAAATTGCCGGTGGCGCGCGTGGTCTGGATGCCGAAACCGAATTTGAAAATTGCGGCGGCGGCGTGGATTCAGGCTGGCGGCGCCCATCATACCGGCTTCAGTCAGGCCATCACGTCCGCGTATTTGGAAGATTACGCGGACATGGCAGGCATCGAATTTCTGTTGATTGACGATAAAACGGAACTGGCGGAATTCAAGAAAGAACTCCGCTGGAATGAAGTGTATTATCATCTTGCCAAAGGTTTCTAAGCAGCCGGCCGCGGCTTGGCACGTCTTTCAGGCGTGGCCGCACACACGTCCCTGATGCGCTGACGATAGGCTTGCAGTTGCGTGTCTTGCGCAGCCTGGGACGTGTGCGCCGCGCGTTCCAGATCGTCCTGTTTGCGGCGCATCAATTCCGCGGTGATGACCGCTAACATGCCTGGATGTTGTTGCAACAGCGGGAAAAGATCGTTGCGGGTGATTTCGCCGAGGAGGCACGGCGTCACGCTCTCCGCCGTCAGGCTGCGCGGTTCGTCGAGCAGCAAGGCGATTTCGCCAAAACAGCCGCCGGTCTGCAAGCGCGTGATTTCAACGGGTGGGGGCGTCGCGTCTTGGCGCAGAAAGCGGATTTCGCCATCCACAAGGATAAATAACGCCGCGCCCGGCTCGCCCGCCCGGAAGATGATCTGGCGTGGTTGTTTGATGCGCCGCCGCCGGACAATCTGACTCAACGCCGCTTGTTGCGCTTCCGTCAACGCGGCAAAGAGCGGGATCTGACGGATCAACCGCAATTGCCTCTGATACCAGGCAAAGCTCGAAGCAGTCACGACGAATGCCGCGATGAGCAGACTATATTCCGCCAAAATCACACCTTCGATGACTGTCAGGTACTCCACCGGAAAGCGCATGACAAAATGCGCATGATCCGCCAACGTCCCCAATAACGTCAAGCCTATCAGGAACACGCGCGCGCCGAGACGGTGAGGCGCAAGCCAGAAGATCGCGCCGATCAGGCTGGTGATCAGCAGCAGGGGAAGGATTTCGCGCAGCATGAGCAGCCAATTCGCGCGTTTGATCTGAATAGCCTGCTGAAAGCAGGAATAATTCAAGGTTTGCGGGCGCTCGAAATTCGCAGGATTGCCCAGGGTCGAAACGTGCGTCAGCATATTTTGCGAACTGCTGATGTTTTGGATCGTCCAGCCCGCCGGCAGCCTCGTCTCCGCGGCTGCGCCGACGCGCTCATGTAAGGCGAGCGGCAAGCCGGCGGCGTCGGGCACCAGAATCAATTCGGCGCGTATCTGCGTCGGATGCCGCAAACTCAGCGTCAAGGTCTGTTCGTCAAAGGGATAGCGCTGAAAATCGAACACATGTTGGAATTCGGCGTGCACCGCATACGCCCGTGTGGTGACGCCGTCCTCGGATTCTTCGAGGATCGGAGATCCCAGGACAATGGGACTGTTCGCGTTGAGGAATTCAAACGCTTGCGTTGCCACAGTCCCCTCAAATCGAAACCACACCAGCAAATCCGCGCGATACCGGGATTGGATGAGATCAATGTCATAAATCGCGCTGACCTGCATGCCAACAGAGATGACGCGGATTTTTTTTAAGATGGTATTGTCAACCGCGATCACATTGCCTTGCATCGCTTCTTCAAAGAGGTTTGCGATCTGCGCCGGATCGGCGACTGGCTCATATTGGGAAAAGGCCGGGAGCAACATGTCATCGGCCACGACCGTCACCGCTGGCGGAATTTTGAGATTGCGCTGCGCATCGAAATAAAGCGTGCCGGTGACGCCGGCGACGCCCGTTTGCGAGCTTCGCATCGCAGCCAACTGCTGCCGCACTTGTTCACGATCGCTCAACCGATGGCCGGCGCCTTGAATGTCCGCGCGTTGAATCGCTTGGATGCCGACTTGGATCGCGTCATAATAGGTGGCATGTTCCCACATCAATTTTTCATGGGAGGTTTGACCGAACTGTCGTACAAATTGATGCGCGTGATGATTGCCTAATTCCTGGACAAATGGCGACGTGCTGTACACCCCGTTCGCGATGGCCGGCGCATCGCCTTGTGCGCATAATGCGTCAGGCAGCTCAGGAAACGACAGTTCGGGTTTCATGATGCGCAACGTTTGGCCTGACGCATGTAACTCATGGAGGAGTTTGGCGGTGTCCGCCGTATAGATCGCCAGAAAGAGGACGCCCGGATCGCCAACCCGCGCGATGTCGCGGGCAATGCCCTGAAACCTCGCGGTCATTTGCGTGTCACCGGCGTGAACAGCCCATGTTTGGCGAATTTCCATACCCAGCCGTTGCGCCGTGTGTTGAAAATTTTGCACTAACGAGACACCGTACGCATTATCCAAAAAAACGATGCTCGCGGCCGACTCCTGTAACACGTCATGCAGATAACTGGCGCAAAATTCCCCCAGAAAGGCATTATTCGGCACCACACGAAAGTACCACGGATTGGCGGCGGTGATCGCTTCGGTGGTCGCGGAGGCCGTGATCGCTGGAATTTCGGCGTGTTGATAGATCGGGCCGGCCGCAAGCGTCGTTCCGCTGTCATAATGGCCGATCACCAATAAGACGCGCTGCTCCCGCGCAATCTGCCTGGCGATCTGGGCGGCGATCTGTGGATCGCTGGCGTCATCATACATCAACAGTTTAACGCGTTTCCCGGCAACCGTGTGTTTGATGGCATTTAGATAGAGCGTGACCGCTTTGCGCATCGCCTGCCCATACCGCTGGTCGCTGCCGCTCAACGGACCGACAAGTGCAATATATACGGGGTTACGCCAGGAAAACGAACGTTCGCCAAATACATAAAATACTGCGAGTCCGATCAGGATGACAGCGGACAACATTGTCAAACAGATCAATCGTTTCATCATTTGACGGACGGATTGAACTCTGCCAGGGGGTTGGCCCCTGACAGAGTTGCTGGTTTCGTTTCGCGAATCACATCCGGCGTGCCGCATGTGATCACAAGGCCACGTGATATTGATAGATGAGCATCAACACGGCGACAGCAGCGAGCATGGGATAGAGCATGAACGCGAGACGCTGCAAGATCATGAGCCCGCGAGTCTGATGGCGTTTTTTGAGCGCCCAGCCCCACCACGAAATCCCCGCGGCGAGCAGACTGAATCCGTACACTGCCATGACAAGCGCCATGATCGTGAGTTGGCGTTGAGGCGCGAACTTGAGCAGCAGGGCAGCAGCATAGGTCGAATTCATGACCAGAACCGTCAAAATCACCAGCATCCGCAGCCCAAGCCGTTCAACCGGCAGAAACGAGACGAAAGAGAGCAGACTCGCCAGCAGGATAAACGGGAAAAACGTTTTCACCGCGACACTTTGACCAGCGCGTTTGATTCGAATGATCGCGTTAAAGCCGGGATACGCGAGCGTATAGTTCAAGTTGGCAACCTTTTTGGCTTTCATGGCAATATCCTGGTAGCCCCAGATTTCCTTGACATGCCAACCGGTCATCGCATGGATCGCAATGGCGCCGACGGTGGGCCGCGTATGCGCCTCTGCCATGCCAAGCACATCCTGGACATAGATCATCTTATCGCAGGTGCGGGTGCTATGGTGAAACGACATCAGGAGTTGCTGCTGATCGAACGGATAATTCTGAAACTGAAACTCGCTTTTAAAATCGCCTTTCACGCGGTAGGTGCGCGTCGTGACCCCATCGCGCCGACTTTCAATGAGCGGCGGCCCTAATTGCAGAGGCGTGACGGCATTGCGAAATTCGATCAGGTGGTCTGGAAAATCGCCTTCAAAACGGAACCACAGGTAAAAATCAAGGGTATAAGTGTGGGTCTGCATGTTGAGGTTGCTGACTTCATTCAGATCGATTCCGACATAGATCACCTGCATTTTGTGCAACGGCTGATCGCCGATCGTGATCGTTTCCGCAGTGGTTTTCGGCGAAGTAAGCAGTGTGTACTTTTGTTCGTCCGACAACGTTTCGTATTGGGTAAAGGCGGGCAGAAGCTGCGCATGCTGCCACCGACCGAGCGCTAAGGCTTTATTCACGCTGCCCGTTGGGGTAAAATACAAATCACCGGCAACGCCTTGAAAGGCGAATCCCTGTTTAGCATACTGGCGCAGCCGATCGCGAATACGCCGGCGGTCTTCTTTGATCATCCCTTGCAATTCCACGCGTTCCAACGCTTCGACCGCCCAATGTGCCGCATCGTAATACGAGGCTGATTCCCAGGAAGGCTCCTGGCGATACGCGTTGAGATAGGCTTGTCGAAAATTGGCCCCCGCTTCATTCGCTAAATCGGGCAAAAATGGCGCGATCGCATAAATATCGTCGGAGTAATAGCCGGGATGCGCGCGTTCGAGGGGATATTGCCGGAATTGCTCGATAAACGAATGCGTGGCAAACGCATCCGCGCCGAGCATGAGGTAATTCACCCCGGGACGCTTGACGGACGTGATAATTTTCACCGCTTCCGCCCCTTGGGTCGCGAAAAAAATCGCGCCGGGAACTGGCAACGCGCGAAGTTCCGCGATGATCTGGGCGAATTGTTGATCTCGTGCGGCGGCTTCCGTATCGAAACTCCAAGTGTGCGTCAGCGTCAGATTGAGCGACCGGCTGGCCTTTTCAAAGGCTTCGGCCAAAGAGACGCCATAGCTGTCCTGATCGAAAATCAGACTGGCTGAGGTGACGCCGAGGGTCGTCAGATAATGGGCGCTGAATTCGGCGATTCGGACGTTATCGGGGATCATCTGAAAATACCAATCATTGTGGTGCGTAAGCGCTTCTGCGGTTGCTGAAGCCGTAATCGCCGGGATGCCGTAGGTCTTATAAATTTCGCCGGCGGCGAGCGAGGTGGCGCTCAAATTATGTCCCAGCACCAGGAGGGCTTGATCTTGCACCACAATTTGATCCAACGCGATCTTCATCGCCTGCTGCTTATTATCCGAATCATCAAACACATCCAGGACAATCGGTTTCCCCGCAAGACCGCCGGCGGCATTCTTCTCGCGAACATACAATTCAATTCCCCGCAGGATGCGTTGACCGGTTGCTTTACTCGGACCGCTCAACGGCGCGACCACGGCCAGATGGACGGACTCCGGGCGTCTGAACGCCTGCCGCCCGACAGCGAGCAGGCCAAACCCAAGCATCACAATGAGCAGGCCGAGGAGTCGTCGTTTGGGTGTCATAAAAGAATCGCTCCACATTTTCGATCAATCATTCCAGCGACCAATTTTGAATCTGCTGTCCCCCGATCGCCATGAAAGACCACCCTTTGACACGGGGTTTGACTAAATGGGTCATGGTTTCATGAGACAGCGGGATCAACACGGCCTCCTCTTGCATCAACAACTGTTCTGCGCGACGATACAAGGCTTGCCGTTGCAACGGATCGGCGGTACGGACGGCCTGCGCGAGCATCCGGTGGAATTCAGGCGAATCCCAGCCGGTGTACACTTGGGGATTCTCAGGTTCAAACACGTCTGCGAGAAAATTATGCGGATCCGCATAGTCCGCACACCAGGTCAGTTTGACCAAATCCGCCGCGTCGGGTTGCGTACTCAATGCAAGATATTGTTCCCAGGGGAGATTTTGGAGTTCAACCGTGATATTCAGATGGTATTTCAAAAAATCGCGGATGGCGACCGCTGAGTCTGTGCGTTCATCCGGCTGGGCGTTTGAATAGAGCAACGTCAGCGGGCGCAGCCCTTGTCCATTGGGATAGCCGGCTTCGGCCAACCAGCGTTTAGCCTGAACTGGAAAAAAAGGAATGCCGAGTTTCACATCCAGATCGGTCGTTCCCAGGAGCGCCGGCGAAGTAAAGGTGGCGGCGGCCTGCTGGTGTCCGCGACTCGTCAGCGTCGTAAATAAATCGCGGTCAATCGCGGCCGCAATGGCTTTCCGCACAAGCGGCTGATTGAGCGGCGGGCGCGACGTGTTGAAGGTATAGGCGACCGTACAAAACGATGGTTCGATGGAAAATTCGGCGCCTAAGGTTGCATCTTGCTGAATTCGCGGAATCTCCGCATCTGGAATTTGGTTATACGGGGATCCCACAATATCTAATTCATTCTGTTCATACATCGCTAAGGCGATCGCCGCATTGGGAATCGTCGCGTAACGAACTTCAGGAATGGCGACCCGTTCCGCCGCATAGTACCGCGGGTTGCGGCGTAACACGACCAGCATGTCTTTCTGCCAACTGACCAAACGATACGGGCCGGTTGACTGAATATGTTCCACGTTCGTCCATGCCGCGCCATAGGTTTCAAGCACATGCCGCGGCAACGGCGCGAACAGCGTCAAATGCAACAAGGCGGGGAAATACGCTGCCGGATAGGCTAAGGTAAATTCGACCGTCCAATCGTCAATGGCGCGAACACCAAGCTCAGAAACGGCGCGTTCGCCTTGTTGAATCGCTTTGGCATGTTGCAAGACATAGAGTAATGAGGACATCGTCGCGGCGGTGGCCGGATCAATATGGCGCTGCAAGGTCCAGACGACATCCTGCGCCGTGACCGGCGTTCCATCCGTCCACACGACATCGTGACGCAGAAAGAAACGATACGTCAGGCCGTCGGCGCTGCACTCCCAGCGGGTTGCCAGCACCGGCTGCGGGGTATTATATGTCCCAGGTTCAAGGTCGGTCAAGGCGAGAAACAACTGCTTTTGGACTTCGAAGTCTGCCACGGTCACGGCTCTGGCCGGATCAAGCGTCAGCCCCGTTCGCGCAAGCGAAAGACGTAAAGTCGTATCTTCCACGACATACAACGGATCGACTGCGGCATCCGCTTGTTCGCGGGCCGGAAGATAGGCAAACGCGCCATTCTGCACCATTTTAAAAAATAATTCCTTACCCGTAATATCGCCGCGCGGGGTGAAGGCATATTGCCCCGTCACGCCGTGCCAATCCGCCAAAAAGCGGAGCGTGGCGCCGATTTCCAACGGCACAATGGAACCAGTCTGTTGGATGGCAGAGGCGAAGACTTGAATCGCGTCATAGCCCTGAGCCGCCCCGGTATCTGGCTCAACCCCAAACCGCGCTTGAAAACGTTTGACAAATTCCCGCGTCGCTTTACTCGGATATTTCGGATTGAATGGCGTGGGGAGAATGACGCCTTCGCTCGCCTTCCCGGCCATCCTAATTAAATCGTAGCTATCGAGAGCGTCAGAGCCAACGATCCGTACCGGCAGACGTTCGGTTTTGCCGTGTTCACGCCCAACCGTGAATTCGATGCCCATCGCGCGCACTTCGCGAATGAGTTCCGCGGCGGACGAGATATTGTCGGCCGCCAGAAAAATTTGTTCAAACGTGTAGCCCTGCTTCAATTCCGCCAGCATCGCGCGAAAATCCGTTTGGGTGGGGAAATAGGAGCGCGTCGCCACGACCTCAAGCCCGAGATGATCCAACTGCGCTTTGACGACATCGGCAAGACGGCGCGCGGTCTCGCAACGTTCATAAATCACAGCGACCCGTTTGCCCGGCCCGCGCGCCAAAAAATTCGCCAACTGCGCACCGGCGTCATCATCATTCGGGATATTCCGGAAGGTCAATTGGTTGCCATATTTGGTCAAATTCGGCTGCGTCGCCCACGGCGAAAGAAACAACAACGCGGCGTGTTCATAGATAATCGAGACCGGGATCGCGACATTCGAATAAAAATGCCCAAGCACCGCAGTCACGTCAGGCCGCGCGGCCAGTTCCTTGGCAATTCGCCGAGCTTGCGCGAGGTCGTTGCGATCATCAGCATAAAGCAGCTTGAGCGGACGCCCCAAGACGCCGCCGGCCTGGTTCAATTCTTCTGCCGCCAGCGAGATGCCTTCCCAATACTTGGAATTCTCTTTGATTGAATCAACGATACCGAGCAGAATCTCGCCGGTCGCGGTCTGCGCATACGCGATCCGCTGTTGCGCGATTGGTTGACGCGCCTTGCAGCCCAAGCCTCCGATGACGAGGCAGAGCGCCGAGAGAAGCAGAGCAGCGGCGCGAATAGCGAAACGTCGTCGTTGTCGCATCATCTCACGGCTCGCGTTCAGGTTGACGGGACGGGGATAGTGGCGTTTCCAGCGTGATCGGCCTGGCTGACCGCGGGAGCGGCGTTGGTATCGGTACAGGCGGCGGCGATGGGGCGGCCTCAGTTGGCACAAGGGGAATGTCCCCAAACAATTGAAATTGATCTTTCGCGCTGCCGATGACGACAACTTTGGCGTTGGTTGATTTGGCTAACTCAATGGTGGCTTGAATGTCGCGCCAGCGCAGAATCTGCGGCGAAAGCGAAGTGTCCAAAATCGCGTTCGCCTGTTTCAAACCTTCGGCTTCAATCCGTTTGCGCTCGGCTTCCAGTTTTTCGCGTTGCACCAGAAAGACATGCGCTTCCGCGATCTGTTTTTGCTGAATTTTCTCTTGAATGGCGGTTTCGACCATCGGCGGCATCACCATCTGTTTGATAATGACATCGTCAATATTGACATAGCGCTGCGCGACTTGTTCGACGGCGTAGTTAATGGATTTCTCCAAAATCGCGCGCTCGGTCGTATAGACTTCTTCCGCTTCAAGGCGTCCGATCAAGACGCGCAAGACCGCCTCAACTTCCGGAATGACCACGATGTTCACATAATCCGGGCCGATTTTCTGATGCAGGACGCCTAACAGATTGTATTCCGGTGCATAGCGAATCGAAATGGACAGATGAATTTTTAAGCCGCTGCGCGTCAAGACATCGAAATCATGGGCCGTTTGCTGGACCCTGATATTGTAGATAAACATAATATCCCAGGGATAAATGAGACGCAGCCCTTCCGCGTACACCGTATCAATCTGGGTGCCCCCCGCAAACCGATGCCACACCACCCCGGCTTCACCGGGCATGATATTGTAAATAATCCGGTTGCTGAAATACACCGCGACAAACAAAACCAACAACACCGGAACTAACAGTGCGGTGAACTGCCGCTTGAGAAATACCCCAATTTTATGCCGCCACCCGCTCATCCGCATCGCTGTGTCTCCTCAATGCTCTCGTTCCTCATCCCACTGAATGCTGCCAGCCCATTTCGCCGGCGGAGCAACGTCTGAAGGCGGGTGGTCTCGGAGACCGACCGCCTTTTGGGAGAGGCTCACAATTCCGCGGATGGCGTCTCGTCGTCGTTGTCGGGGGACGATTTCTTCATGTCCGTGGCGACTTTTTGACCTTCTTTTAACATTTCGGTATAATAGGCTTTGACTTTTTCCGGATCAAAGGTCAAGAAGGTGCCGCCGGTGGCGAAATGCTGCCCAAAGACTTTTCCTAACGCATACGTCGCCGCGCCATTCATCAGCGGCATGGTCACGGCACCCAGCGTTTGCCCAAGCAGCGGAATGACTTTCACGAAGCTCAACACCGCGGGTGCTAACGCGACAGGCAACGCACTGCCAACCAACGATGAAATGACATTTTTGGCGGTATCTTGCGCAAATGGGATGTGATAGGCTTGCGCTAATTTGCGCACTAAGTTGATCTGAATGCCGGCCAAGCCGACGAGGTCAACGAGCGGCAAGGGGATTAAGCCGACCCCCATCGCCCCCCACACATGCTGCCGGATCAATTTTTCCAGCCATTCTTTGGGCACTTCTTGGAGGATTTTTGGTTCGGCGGCGGCATTCGTTTGCGTGACGTGTTCGTGTGTATCTGCCATGCGGATTTCCTCTTTCCAAGGACAATTGGATGCAGACTTGACATGTCTTCTTGATCTTGTATGCTGGCGGCGCATTCAGGAAAGCATGTCAGACGGCATTAGGACGTTTTTTTTCTGACACCAGGACGATAATCAACCCAACGACCGGGGAAAAGAGGATGGCGCAAAATAAATATCCCCAAAACCCCATTTTTCGATGCGCCCCCATGAGCGCAATGATAAGACTGAGCGCCACATATCCGATTTGGAACTGAGGCGGAAACGTCAAAATCAGATTCACCGGTAAAAATGACATACAGTTCACTCCTCTGGCCTGTAACATGCTTTCGTACGGCCTCGTAAGATGTTCTTCAGCATAGAAAAATGAACAAAAATATGTCAATTTTTTTCTTGCATTCATGACAGAATTCATGTTGTGAGATCAGCAACACGATTCGTTCTTCCATCGTAACGTGATCGAAGAACCAGCCAGCAAATCTCTTACAGCAATATAGCAAGCCTAAATCAGTTGCAGACCCTTCGACTTCGCTCAGCGTGACGGTCATACTGAGCGAAGTCGAAGCAGAAAGACACACCTCATTGAGGCTTGCGATAGGTATTCATCTGGAGGCGATGGACGATGCGAAATCGAGAACAGGCCATCTTAGGCATTCATGAAACGGCAGGCCAACCGATCCAGATCAAAAATGTCACGATGGCGGTCGCTGCAATCGAGCCAGTTTATCTGCATGATCCAACCATGCAGAAAAAATTACACGAACTGCACACGTTCCAACAACTCGGGGTTTTGCCAGGTCAGCCGTCGCTGCCAACGCAATATATCCGATCTTCCTTTCATGATGCCCGCCATCAGGTTCATCAGCAATACTTTTTTGGCATCTCGTTTGCTCAGGATGGTTTTTTGCATTACATCAAAACCACCGGCAATGGATGCGGGGAGTCGATCAAGCTTGCTCATGCGCAGCAAGAATTATTTCATCACATCGAACTGATCAGCGGCATCTGCCTGTACGGCCCCCAAAAATTTTTATTAACCACCCAGACGGGAACTGTTCTTTCCTTAACGGCGCGAAATTTTTCAATCCAAGAACCAATCGCGGAGATTTGGGTTGACGAACATTTTTCTCTCTATGAAATCGAAGCGCTGATCGGATTATCTTCTTTTATTAACGGGTTATGCGCGCAAAATCGAAATATTCGGACAATTCACCTCGACATCCCGAAAGGCCAATACTACTTATATCTGGCCGAGGCATATCAAAACAACCTGTTATCCCCAGAGCTGTTTCAACGTTGTATGGCTGAAATTGATAAACGCCACGAACGGATTTTTCACGCCTATCGAAAACGCCTGCACGTTGCCAATATTCACAGAATCACCCCGTTAGTGCGGGTGGAAGAATATTTGCATGCAAGAGTGTCTCAAAGGCAGGCGATTTGCCTTCAAGTCGTCCAGGAAATTTTAGCTCAGGATCACGTCTGGCGGAAAATTTTAGCGGTCTCGCCGATCACGCAATGGAAAGAGTTAAGTTATCTTGCTTATACCCTCGTATTTCTCAAGGTCGGCAAAAAAGAACGGCACAAAGCGGTGTTACAGATCGATGACCCAATCGAAGAGAAAATTCAAATTACAGCGGCGCGTATGATCAAGCAACTTGGCGAACGCTTGAATTACAGAGTATGGGGAATCTATCCCTTGCAAAAAGTGGTGCTCAATCCAGCCGCCCACCCTGATTCTGATTTATACCATTGTCCTCAGATTCAACTGAATGTGAGTATGATCAAAAAAATTATGGCACAATCCAGGCTTGAAAAAGCCCCCATCTGAATCTTGCCTCCTTATCAAAGGCGGCTTAAGGCGATCAAAAAAATTTCACCGGCTGTCATGCTGGCATTTGGCTAAACCAATGGACAAATCCACCCAGGGCGTGTGATGCACGGCTTTGAAAAATTGACGCATGAGCCGCACGATGTCAGCTTGATAGGCCTCGTCCGGATCGCGATTTTTCCACGAAAATTCCACTTTTGCCAGGTGCGTGTGCGCGGCATCGGCGTATTTCAGGTCAAGCAGCGCGGGACTGACGAGCCCTTTGAAATTCAAGCGCAACTCGCGCCGCCGGATGATAAAGAGACTCGGCCCGGCGATCAGCCTCGCATTCGGATCAGCGATGAGCGCCGCGCTGCGAAAAATCCGCGCCCAATCACGCACGCGCGCAAAAGTGCGGTCTTGTGGTTGGATGGAAGTCGCTTGCATGACAAACATGGCGTGGTATGCGTGAATATTTTCCTCAAATTTGATTTTCGCAGCGCAATCAACGCAGTCGAACGACGCCTCGGCAATGCTGTAGCGGTCGAGGCTGGCGATCTTATGGGCGCATTTCACAGAATCAGCATATACGCGCAGCCGCAGTTTTTGATTGGCTGCCGCAAAATCGCCCGCCGGCGTGTCATATAACCGACGCTCGAAACACGTCGCCGGCTGCGGCTCGAAAGAACACTGCACCGCGACATGCAGACCCGCCAGTAATGCACCGAATCGCTGGCAGCCGGCTTCGGGGTCGGCGAATAACGCCGGGTCGAGATGACATTGATATTCCCGTGAGTTGACGTGCATCACAGCAATTCCGTGATCACGCGACTGGCGCGAATTGTCCCTGATCTATTTTCAGGATGCGGTCAGCGACATGAAAGTATTGATCATCATGCGTGATGGCAAAAATCGTCTTGCCGGCCTGTTTGAATTGAGGGAGCAGTGTCAGATAAAAATATGCACGGAATTCCGGATCCTGGCCGGCTGCCCATTCATCGAAAATATACATCGGTTTATCTTCTAACAGACTGCAAATCAGCGCCAGCCGTTTCCGTTGCCCGCCGGATAAATCCTGCGTGCTGAAGCGGCCATTTGCAAAGCGGACTTTATGCGTTAACGCCAGCAGTTCCAAGAGTCGCTGCACCTCCTGCGGCGGCACGTCGGAAAGGCCATAGAAGCGGTCAAATAGATGAAAATCGGTAAAAATGGTCGCAAATAAATAGCGGTGCTGGGCCATGCGGATAACCGCGCCATCAAGCTCAATTTGTCCGGCACACGGCGGATATAACCCGACCATCACTTTCATGAAGGTGGTCTTC
>JFJP01038526.1_pt1 | contig 20476 bp, 15 predicted proteins | sample 431651 | NCBI WGS metagenome assembly JFJP01 (sample SAMN02602958, study PRJNA72255) | Microbial mat metagenome, whole genome shotgun sequencing project. | biome: fresh water; feature: sink hole; material: water; isolation source: purple microbial (photo- and chemosynthetic) mats found in...
TGGTGACTGGTCCAAGGCCAACTGGGAAAGTCAATATGCCCGGGAACCGCAGGTGCGCGAACAACTGGTTGAACATACCGAAAGACTCTTTTCAGGCACTTTTGATCAGGTCAACCTCAATCAGGATCTCATTGCCCAGGCGCGGATGATTTTGAACGCGACTCCGATTGCGGTGCAGATCTATACCCAGCTCAAAAGTGAGAGCGCCCCTGACCACGCCCTTGATTTTCGTCTCGAAGAGGCCTTGGGCCCTCACTGGGCGAAGGTGTTTTCGATCACGACAACCGGTGGGGTGGGGAAAGGCGTGATGATCCCTGGGCTTTTTACCTCTCAGGGGTATGAAGGGATCTTTAAGAAAAAAGGGTTGGAGTATATTAAAAAGGCCTTGGCCCAGAACTGGATCCTGAATAGTGCCGTGGCCGAAAAGGAGAAAGACCTTGATCGACTGCATGATGACCTGCTGAAACTCTACTTCAACGATTATAAGGTACAGTGGCAGAATTTACTGGATTCCCTGGTCTTCAAGAAACCGGGAAACATTAATCAAACGATCGGCATAATAGATGAAATCTGCGGCGGGCAAAGTCCTCTGCGGCTTTTGTTGACAGCGCTTGAGAAAAATACCGTACTGCTCAAAGGTGGTGCGCCGATAGAGCCCCAGGCTGGCATATCCCAGAGCCTTGCCCTTGAAGTGCAGCGCCATTTCGAGCCTTTAACCAATCTGGTTGCAGCCATTGGCGGGACGCCACCAAAATGGGATAAGGTGGTCACAAATCTCAGTCAGGTCAGGGATTTCCTGATGCAGGTGAGCACCTCCGCCAAAAGCGAGGAACAGGCCTTTAATCTGGCCAAGGATAGAATGAGCGCCACGAGTGGAGGTAGTGACTCCATCAATATCGCCAACAATGAATTCCGCTTGTTGCCGGAACCGGTCAAAAGCTGGTTGCTGTCTCTCTCCTCCCTTGGATGGGATCTCACCCTGGACAGTGCCAAGAAAGAATTAAATTCCGTATGGAAGGTCGATGTCGTGACCCCCTACACCAAGGCCCTGCAAGGACGCTACCCCCTGGTGAAGACCAGCAAAATAGACGCCACCGTAGCGGATTTCAGCCGTTTTTTTGCCCCGAACGGGATCATGGAGCAGTTTTTCAAGGCCAAGCTCAGCCCCTTTGTTGATACCAGCACCCCGAATTGGAAGGTGGTGGCCATGGGCAATTCCAAGGTGGGTCTGTCCCAGGAGTCCCTCAAGCAGTTTCGCAATGCGGCACGCATCAGGGAGGCCCTTTTCGCTACGGGCGGCGCAGCGCCATCCGTGAGCTTTGAACTGAAACCGGTGAGCATGGACGACAAAGTGGCAACGTTTCGTATCAGCCTTGAGGGGCAGACAGCGACATACAGTCATGGCCCCGCGCGACCTGAAAAGTTCACCTGGCCAGGCCCGGAGACCAACGGGGGTGTCAGGATCAGCTTCCAGACCCTGGATGGCAAGGAATTAAGCAAATCGGAGGAAGGGCCCTGGGCCTGGATGAGGATGCTGGACCATGCCTCGATTGAGAGTACTTCATTGCCCGATCGATTCCTTTTGACTTTTCAGGTTGATGGCTACAAGGCACGATATGAATTACAGGCCAACAGTGTCAATAACCCCTTTAATCTGCCGGAACTGGAGAGCTTCCGTTGTCCGGATTCTTTATGAAGAACCGTCAGGGGCAACCAGGATTTTACGGGAAGGTCCCTGTTTTGGGGGATTTCATTTCCCGGCGTCTGCCTGCGGATTTCATTCAGGTATGGGATGGCTGGCTCCAGAGGTCTTTGCTGTCGAGCCGGCAGCATCTCGGAGACAGTTGGCTCTCCATCTATCTGACAAGTCCAATCTGGCGCTTTATTTTAAGCCCGGGCATTTGCGGCCAGAGTGGCTGGATGGGAGTATTGATGCCCAGTGTTGACCGTGTTGGACGCTATTTCCCTTTGACCCTGGCAACGGCAATCAATCAGCAGAACGGACTGGCAAGGCTATTCCTGTCAGCTGCCGAATGGTTTGACAAGTTGGAACATCTGGCCCTGTCCAGCCTGGAAGATGGATTTAACCTTGACACCTTTGATGCGCAATTACAGCAGGATGTTTTTTCTGCTCAGCAGGATATCGACTTCTTGATGACAGCGGAAAATGACTGCGCCAAGGTGCAGAACCCCCTGGCGATGCATGTTGAGATGCATAATCTCGCCCTGATGCCCGAGGCCATTGCGCATCTCAGCTCATGCCTGCTTCCCCGGTTGATGAGTTCCTACAGTTTGTGGAGTTCAAGCGGATCCGAGAGGGTTCAGCCCTGCCTCCTGGTCTTTGAGGACCTCCCACCGGAAACCGCTTTTTCGGAGCTCATCAGCGGGCAATGGCAAATCGCGGACCGTCAGGGGAAAATCTCCATCCCGTCCTCTCCCGTTGGGACCGCAGCTGAGCGCGATGTCCCTGAGTTCTGGCCGGACGAAGGCAAGGAGAGCCCTGCCCCCCGGCAATGGTCTTCCTCGGCCGCGACCAACGTGGGTAAAGTTCGCAAGATCAATGAAGATTCCTACCTTGATCATCCTGCCGCCGGTTTGTGGGCGGTTGCCGATGGTATGGGAGGCCATTTCGCCGGAGAGGTGGCCAGTAAGGCAGTGGTTGATGCCTTGGTCGGCCTTTCCGCCGGCAATGATCTCCAGGCCGCGATCTCCAAAGTCATCGCCTGCCTGGAAACCGTAAACGGCCAGTTGATCACCATGTCCTCCAGCGAGGGGGATTTCAATAAGACCATGGGGAGCACGGTCGTTGCCATGCTTGCCTTCGGAAATCAGGGGGCGGCAATATGGGCCGGCGACAGTCGGCTCTACCGCTTACGTGGCGAGATATTTACCCAACTCACCGAGGATCATTCTTTGGCGGTGGAACTTGCCAAGCAGGGAACCCCGGTGGGGCAAATAAATTCAGAGCCGGTAAACTCCAATATTATCACCAGGGCGGTGGGTGCCCAACCGGAATTGGTTGTTGACTCTTTTACCTTTCAGATCGAGAACGATGATGTCTACCTTCTGTGCAGCGACGGATTGATCCGGGAGGTTAAGGATGATGAAATCAGTACCCTTCTGCGCCGGCACGAGCGAGCTGAAGCAGCACAGGGCTTGGTGGAGCTTGCTCTGGAGCGAGGGGCGCGGGACAATGTTACTGCCATCGTGGTCTGGCCGACTCCTGCGGGAAAGATTTCCCTGACTGAACCGGTTGGCGGATCAGTTTGATGGATGAATAACGTCGGTGGCGATTTCGGATAAGCCGTCGTACAAAAATAACTTTGACGCGTTAGGTTCTATAACGGCCCCTAAGGATAGGAAAAGATGACTTTTTTGAAGCGACTCTTCGGACAGAACAAGACACAGGAGGAACAGGTCCGCGTTATTGACACGGATGCCCTGTTGAAGGATATCGAGGCTGATTTCCCTTCCGGCCCTCAGGATCTGGAGTATGAACCCGCCTTTATTGCCTTGGAGCAGATGGCTGGCGGGACGCCGGAGAAACGGGTTGGCGACAAGGTCATTGATGAAGGACGGGAGCCCCAGTGGCGGGAGGTAAAGACGGCGGCCCTGGCGCTTCTGGAACGCACCCATGACCTTCGAGTCGTGATGGTACTGCTTCGCGCCTTGCTGCATACGGACAGACTTCCAGGTATGCGGGATGGCTTGGAACTGCTTGGCGCCATGATTGAAAGGTATTGGGCGACCCTCTATCCCCAGCTTGATCCTGATGACAACAACGACCCGACCCAGCGGGTGAACATCCTGATGACGCTGTGTGATCGTGAGTTGATGCTTCTTCCCCTTATGGATGCGTCCCTCTGTTCGTCCCGGGCGGTGGGAACATTCAACCTGCGGGACATCTATCTCGCCTCCGGCAAGATTGCCGTATCCGGGGAAGATGGCGTCAAGGTCGCATCCACTGCTACCATCAACGCCGCCTTTCAAGATACAACAGCGGAAGAACTGAGAACGACGGCAACGGCCATTATTGAATCATTGGAGTGTGTCAACAGGGTGGAAACATTCCTTTCCGAGTTGCTGGGCAGTTCTGATGCCCCTCATTTTGCAGAGATTCGCCAAGTGTTGCAAGATATGAATGCGGCCGTGGGCAAGCATCAGGTCTCAGGAGGAACAGCACAGGAAAATGACATGGTGACCTCTGCAGAGTCCCAGACCGATGCTCTTGCATCGCGGAATGCAGCCAACAGCTCCACCTCAACCACCAGGGGCAAGTCGATGGAAGAAATTACCAATCGTCAGGATATCATCAATCTGCTGACAAAAATCTGTGCATATTATGAACAGAATGAACCCGCCAGCCCGGTTCCTCTGCTGCTCAAACGCGCCATGGGGCTTGTGGAAAAGGACTTTTTGGCTATTTTGGAGGATCTAGTTCCAGACAGCCTGGCCCAGATTAAACTGATCAGCGGCATCAAGGATGAATAGCCTGAGGAGAATGGCCCAAATGAGCTTAAAACGTGAACAGGTTTGTATGTCACTGCGTGTTGTTACTCGGCAAGTTTTATATGCTAGTTAAATCAACCACATATTAAGGGAGGTACACTTATGGCCAAGAGCCAGAGCAGTCAAAAATTTATCGCCAGGAATCGAGCGCCGCGTGTTCAGATTGAATACGATGTGGAACTGTACGGCGCCGAGAAAAAATTGGAGCTTCCTTTTGTCATGGGAGTTCTGGCCGATTTGGCAGGAAAACCCCGGGAAGGAGTGGATCCCACACCGATAGATGATCGGAAATTCCTGGAAATCGATGCGGATAATTTCGATGAGCGGATGAAGGCCATGAAACCCCATGTCGCGTTCCGTGTTCCCAACACCCTCACCGGCGAGGGTGAGATGAATGTAGATCTCACCTTTGAGAGCATGGATGATTTTTCTCCGGCGGCAGTTGCCCGCAAAGTCAGCGGCTTGAAGGAGTTGCTGGAGGCGCGAACCCAGCTGGACAACTTGCTTACCTTCATGGATGGAAAGGCAGGCGCTGAAAATCTAGTTGCCAAGCTGATTAATGATCCTGCGCTCCAGCAAGCCCTTGCCGCGGCCTCAAAAACCACCGGGGAGAATAGCGCCCAACCCTCAACTTCTGATAAGGAGGACTGATTCATGCCGGAAGCAGAAATCTCAAAACAGTCGGAATTCGCAACTAAGCCACTTGAAGTGACTGATTTTCAAGCGCTTCTGCAAAAAGAGTTCAAGCCGAAGACCGATCGGGCCCAGGAGGCCGTGGAAAAATCCGTCCGCACCCTGGCCGAATTTGTCCTCAAGGATGTATCGCTGGTCTCTTCTGACGCAATCCGCACCGTCGAGGCTATTCGCGCCGCCATTGATAAAAAGCTGACCGACCAGCTCAACCAGGTCCTCCATAGCTCCGATTTTCAGAAAATGGAAGGGACTTGGCGGGGATTGCATTATCTGGTCAATAACACCGAGACTGACACCATGCTGAAGATTCGGGTTATGAATGTCAGCAAACAGGAGCTGGGGAAGACCCTTAAGAAATTCAAGGGCTCCAGATGGGATCAAAGCCCGATCTTCAAGAAGATCTATACGGCGGAATACGATCAGATGGGGGGTGAGCCCTATGGTTGTCTCGTCGGTGATTTCTTCTTTGATCACAGCCCTCAGGATGTCGAGATGCTGACGGAGATGTCCAAGGTTTGCGCCTCCTCCCATACCCCGTTCATTGCCGGCGGGTCACCAACCATGATGCAGATGGATTCATGGTCGGAGCTCTCCAACCCGGCAGATCTGGCAAAGATTTTCACTACTCCGGAATACGCGGCCTGGCGCTCCCTGCGCGAGTCCGATGATGCCCGGTATCTGGGACTCACCATGCCCCGCTTTCTTGCCCGTCTGCCCTACGGGGCCAAGACCGTGCCCGTGGAGGAATTCGATTTTGAAGAGGAAGCCGAGGGGGCGGACAGCAACAAGTATTGCTGGGCCAACTCCGCCTTTGCTATGGCAACCAATATCACCCGCTCCTTTAAGATGTATGGTTGGTGCTCGCAAATTCGCGGGGTCGAATCAGGCGGCGCAGTGGAAGGACTTCCCGTCCACAACTTCCCCACCGATGACGGAGGGGTGGATATGAAGTGTCCCACAGAAATCGCCATTGGCGACCGGCGGGAGGCCGAACTGGCCAGGCTGGGCTTCATGCCTCTTATTCACCGGAAGAACTCGGATGTTGCCGCATTTATCGGCGCGCAATCCCTGCAGAAGCCCGCGGAGTATGATGACCCTGACGCAACAGCCAATGCCAACCTCGCGGCCCGTCTACCGTATCTTTTTGCCTGCTGCCGCTTCTCGCACTACCTGAAGTGCATCGTGCGGGACAAGATCGGATCCTTTAAGGATCGGGAAAGCATGCAGCGATGGCTGCAGGACTGGATCATTCAGTATGTTGACGGGGACCCGGCCAACTCCAGTGAGACCACCAAGGCGATGAAACCGTTGGCCGCAGCAGAAGTGGTTGTCGAGGAGGTGGAAGGGAATCCCGGCTATTACACATCAAACTTTTACCTGCGGCCCCATTACCAACTGGAAGGTTTGACCGTTTCTCTGCGGATGGTCTCCAAGCTGCCTTCCCAGAAAGCAAGCTGATATTTTTACCGATGACGTTTTTTTTTATTATCGTATTTCGTTAGTTCATGAACCGAATGGTTTGTCTGTTGAACAGATTTTAGCGACTAAGTGCCTTACAGGATATCTTCTTGTTTTTTGGGGCTGCAAAATATCCCGCGAAAGGCACTTATCCCTTTTATCGGGGTTAATCAGCAACACGAGTACTCATGGACTGTATCCTGGGCAGGGACAATAGAGAAACGGCTTGTATACGTTCTATTGAACACCGGCCGAAAAAAAAACTTAGTGGAGGGTATTATGGCGGTAGATATGTTCTTGAAGATTGATGGTATCAAGGGAGAGTCCCAGGACGATAAACATAAAGAGGAAATTGATGTCCTGGCATGGTCGTGGGGTATGAGTCAATCCGCCACATCTCACGTAGGAGGCGGTTCCGGTTCCGGTAGAGTTGCGGTGCAAGGTCTCTCCATTACAAAATATCTGGATAAAGCGACACCAAACCTTATGTCCTACTGCTGTAACGGAAAACATATTCCCAAAGTATTGCTGACCGTGCGCAAGGCCGGCGGTAACGACCCGCTTGAGTATGTGAAAATTACCATGGAAGATTGTCTTGTCAGCACTGTCAGCACGGGGGCCAATGGAAGTGAAGACCGGTTGATGGAGAATCTCATACTGAATTTTGCAAAGGTCAAGGTGGAATACACTCCGCAGAAACAAGATGGTTCTGGTGATGCTGCCATTGAGATGGGGTATAATATTGCCAGAAATGTTAAAATGTAACTCTTCCGTCCATCCCGGGATCAGAACCTGAAGCCGGGATGGACAACAAGGTAAGTAACCTCACCAAGGGGGAAACATTTTGGATGCCGAACAGCTTTTGTATGAAGGAGACATCCCTGGGGCCCTGCAAGAGATCCAGAAACAGATAAGGAAACAGCCTGAGAATCCCCGGCTCCGGATCTTTCTCTTTCAGCTCCTCGCCGTTCAAGGACAGTGGAAACGCGCGATGAATCAGCTCAATGTGCTCGGCGAACTTGAACAGGATGCCTGCTTTATGGCGCATCTCTATCGCGGGGCGCTGCACTGTGAGGTCTTTCGCGAGGAGGTTTTTGCCGGCCGGCGTAAACCCCTGGTCTTTGGGGAGCCTCCTCCATGGATGGCACTGCTGCTGGAGGCGCTCCGTCTCGGGGGGCAAGGAGACCACCGCCAGGCGGGCATCATCCGCGATCAGGCATTTGAACAGGCGGCGGAAAGTTCAGGACAGATCAATGAACAGCCATTCTCCTGGATTGCCGATGCCGATGTTCGTTTGGGACCGGTTCTCGAAATCATTCTTGATGGTCGATATTTCTGGGCTCCAGTGGCGCAGATACGGGTCCTCTCAACCAAAAAGCCTGGTGAGCTCCGTGATCTGATCTGGATGCCGGCCCAGTTTACCTGGGTGAACGGCGGCCAGGCCTACGGGTTACTCCCGGTGCGGTACCCTGGATCCGAGACTTCGGCAGATTTCTCCATCTTGATGTCTCGTAAAACAGAATGGCAAGAGGTTGCTGATGGTGTTTTTCAGGGACTTGGCCAGCGGATGATGAGCACAGACCAGGATGAATATCCCCTGCTTGATATTCGCAGTATGAACCTTGATTGATCGCTGATGGCAGACCTGATCCCTCGGGAAAGATTACAGCCCTCCCTGCTTGACCGGCTGACCGACAACAGTCCCCAGACAGCTATGGAATCCCGTGAAGAACGGGTGATGTCAACCAGGCAGCTCAGAAAATCCGTACTGCGTGATCTGGAATGGCTGTTAAATTCCGGTCATTTGGAAATCACCGAAGATCTGGATGATTATCCCCAGGTGAGGCATTCGGTGCTGAACTACGGTATTCCTTATCTCGCCGGTTCCACCGCCAGCGGCTTGGATTCCTACCAGCTGGAACAGCAGCTCCGGCAGGCTATCGTGGATTTTGAACCGCGCATTATGTCTCACAACCTCAGAGTCCAGGTTCTCCAGGATGCAGATAAAATGAGTCTCAAATCGATAACCCTTGAGATTGAAGGAGAGATTTGGGGGCAGCAGATGCCTGAGCATCTCTATCTCAGGACGGTGCTGGATCTCGAACTGGGAATTTTCCATTTTCCTGAAGGATAACGGCTGCATCCCTATGGATCCGAAATTTCTCAAATATTATAATCAAGAACTGGATTTCATCCGTCGTATGGGTGGGGAATTCGCAGAAGAGTTCCCCAAAATTGCCGGGCGGCTGGGGCTGGACGCCTTTGATTGTGCTGATCCCTATGTGGAAAGGCTCCTGGAAGGTTTTGCTTTTCTCGCAGCCCGAGTGCAATTAAAGGTTGATGCCGGTTTTCCCCGTTTTACCCAGCACCTGCTGGAGATGGTGTATCCCCATTATCTGGCATCGATTCCTTCCATGGCCATCGTTCAGATGCAGCCGAATCTTGGTGAAGGCTCGTTGGCGGACGGGGTCAGAATCCCCCGGGGCTCACAGATGCGCAGCGGTATCGGCAAAGGCGAGCAGACGGCCTGCGAATACCGGACTGCCCATGACCTGACCCTCTGGCCCATTGAAATCGTTGAGGCGAAGTACCTGGCCGGCACCGGCGCGGTGGCCAGCCTGGGCGTCCCTCTGCGCGAAGGGGTTAAAGGCGGGTTGCGTCTTCGTTTCCGCTCCACTGCCGGACTGGTGTTCAGTCAACTTCCCCTGAAGCGTCTGCCTCTGTTTCTACGCGGTGCGGATGTCGCCTATCCGATCTATGAGCAGTGCATGGCCAACCTCCTCTCCATTGTCGTCCAGCCTGCCGGCAGACCGGATGCATGGAAAGAGGTGCTGCCACCCTCATCAGTCAAGCCCCTTGGCTTCAGCGATGATCAGGCCGTCCTTCCCTGCGTTGACCGTTCTTTTCAGGGCTACCGTCTTTTGCAGGAATATTTTGCCATGCCGGAACGTTTTCTGTTCATCGAGCTGACCGGCCTGGAGAAGCCGTTGCGACGGTGTGATGAAAATGAGATTGAGATCATCTTTCTTTTCAGTCGCACTATTCCGGGACTAACGGACATCGTGGACACTTCCCATTTTAATCTGTTCTGTACCCCGGCCATCAATCTTTTTCCAAAACGCTCCGACCGGATCCATCTCACGACCCGTACTGAGGAATTCCATGTCGTCCCGGACCGAACTCGTCCGATGGATTTCGAGGTCTACGATGTAACCGAGGTGCTTGGCTATGGAACGGGCGCGGAACCTGAACAGGAGTTTCTCCCTTTTTACCAGGTCAAGGATCAACACCGCCATCATGAACCACGGGCCTACTATATGCTCACCCGTGAACCACGTCGTCTTTCCAGTGCCCAGCAGCGGAAAGGCCCCCGTTCCAGTTATGTCGGCAGTGAAATGTTCATCTCATTGGTGGATGCCGAAGATGTCCCTTTCAGCAGCAGTCTCAAACAGCTTGGTCTTCATCTCCTCTGCACCAACCGCGATCTCCCTCTCCAGATTCCGGTCGGGGTGGGACAGACCGATTTCTCCCTCCAGGCGGGAGCGCCGGTCACATCCATCCGCTGTCTGGTAGGCCCGACCAGGCCCAGGCCTTCTGTTGCCCACAAGGATACGGCCTGGCGCCTTATCAGTCACCTGTCGCTTAATTACCTGTCATTGCTTGACAAGGATCAGGAGGAAGGTGCCGGCACCCTGCGCCAGTTGTTAAAGTTATATAGCGATTCCAGCGAACCGCATATTCGCAAACAGGTGGAGGAGGGGTTGCGGTCAATCAAATCAACGCCCATTATCTCACCTCTGGCGCGAGGGGGGCCAATTACCTTCGTGCGGGGGCTTGAACTGACCCTCACCTTCAATGAATCGATATTCGAAGGAAGCAGCGTGTGTCTTCTCGGAGCTGTCCTCGAAAATTTTTTGTGTCGATATGTAAGTATCAATTCCTTTACTGAAACAGTGGTGAAAACCATGGAGCGGGGCGAGATCATACGATGGCCAGCGAGACCGGGGAAAAGACAACTGCTCTAACCAACCTTCAGGATCAGTTACGGGAAACACCTTCCGACTTCGGTTTTTTTCAGGCATTGCGTCTTCTCGAGTGCATGAATCCGCTGGGTCCCAGGTGGGGGGAATCAAAAAAGCCTGCCGATGACCCGCTGCGGCTTGCCCAGGAACCGGAAATGACTTTTGCTCCGGCCTCTCTGGCCCGGTATGAAAAAAGCGAAGCGAAGCAGCTTCCGAGGTTGCTGGTTCGCTTTATGGGGCTGCTTGGTCCCAACGGCCCGCTGCCGTTGCATTTGACCGAGTACGCCCGGACGAGACAGCGATCTCCCTTTCATGATCGCTCCTTTGCCTGGTTCCTAGATATCTTTCATCATCGGATGCTGTCCCTGTTTTACCGCGCCTGGGCCATCAATGAACCCACGGTGAGTTATGATCGGCCCGGGTTTGATCTTTTTGCCCTTTATGTGGGTTCCCTTGCCGGTCGGGGATTGCCGACCATGATGGGGCAAGACGAAATGCCCGATCTTTCCAAACTCTATTATTGCGGCTTGTTGGCCAATCAGGCCCGAGGCGCGGAAGGTTTGCAGGCGATGGTTGGTGATTTTTTCTCCATCCCCGCCATGGTTCACGAATTCATCGGCGAATGGTTATCCCTGCCTGTCCGCCACCTTTGTCGTCTGGGCGTGGATCGCTCATATTGCACATTGGGGGAATCGGCCTTTGTTGGGACGCGGGTCTGGAGTTGCCAGCATAAATTTCGTATTGTCCTTGGCCCCCTTGACTACGACGATTTTTTAAGCTTTCTGCCCAGCGGGCATCGCCTGCAACGCCTTAAGGCTTTAGTTCGGAATTATATCGGCGACGAACTGGCCTGGGACGTGAACCTCATCCTGCAGCGGGAGGAAACCCCCGCCACCCGTCTTAACGGTCACTTTCGTTTAGGGTGGACATCCTGGCTGGGGAAAAGACAAGAAGATGGTGACGCCGATGACCTTGTTCTGGGTGGCGGTTAACTTTGTCCCTGCCCCCCTCTCCATTGAGAACATAAGGCCATGTTTTTCAGTTCTTGGTAAACAATGACTAATCCCGATGAACGGGATAATTGTCTTTTACAGATTGTTTTTTTTGCAAATGAACAAGGAAATAATCTGTAAGGTACTCACTTTAACGCTGGGAGAATACAATGACTGAGATAAGCCGAAGCGCTCTGTTTGGTAAACTAAACTCCCTCTCCTATCAGGCCATAGACAGCGCCACGACCTTTTGCAAGTTGCGGGGCAATCCCTATGTGGAGCTGGATCACTGGCTGCATCAGATTCTACAACTCCAGGACTCCGACCTGCATCGGATCATCCGCCACTTTGAGATTAACTCCTCGGTGCTGGCCAAAGATATGACCAGCGCCCTGGATCGGTTGCCGAGGGGCGCGTCCAGCAGCATTGAACTCTCCTCCCATGTTGAGGAAACCGTTGAGCATGGCTGGGTCTACAGCACCCTGATGTTTGGGGAATCACAGGTGCGCAGCGGCCATCTCCTTGTCGGGATACTGAAAACACGGAGTCTGAAATACGCGGTGGAGGGCATCTCAAAAGAATTTTCCAGGATTAACATGGATATCCTGACCGATCAATTCAGCAAGATCGTCGGCGAATCCCCGGAAGAACAGATGACGGCCATGGACGGGACGCAACTGGGGTCGGGCATTCAGGCGGATGCATCAGGTGAGGGGGCCATGCCCGGAGCCGCGATGGGCAAGCAGGAGGCCCTTCGTCAATTCTCCCTGGATCTTACCGAAAAGGCGCGAAAGGGAGAGATCGACCCCGTTGTTGGCCGTGATGACGAGATCCGCCAAATCGTCGATATTCTGATGCGTCGGCGCCAAAATAATCCCATTCTTACCGGTGAAGCAGGGGTAGGGAAAACCGCAGTGGTCGAAGGTTTTGCCTACCGCATTGCCCAAGGTGATGTGCCGCCTCCCCTGCAAAACGTCTCGCTTCGGGTTCTGGATGTCGGTCTTCTGCAGGCGGGGGCAAGCTATAAAGGCGAATTTGAAAAAAGGCTGCGTCAGGTTATTGATGAAGTCCAGTCGTCCGAAAAGCCCATCATCCTGTTTATTGATGAAGCTCATACCCTGATCGGGGCCGGCGGCAGCGCGGGAACAGGTGATGCCGCCAACCTCCTGAAACCGGCTCTTGCCCGCGGCACCCTGCGTACCATTGCGGCAACCACCTGGGCGGAATACAAAAAATATATTGAGAAGGATCCAGCGCTCACCCGTCGTTTCCAGGTCGTCCAGATCCCGGAACCGGATGAACACAAAGCCGTTATGATGATGCGCAGCATGGCTTCCGTCATGGAGAGGTATCATCAAATACAGATTTTTGATGAGGCCCTGGAGGCATCGGTCAAACTTTCCCATCGGTATATCCCTGCCCGGCAGCTGCCGGATAAGGCGGTCAGTCTTCTCGATACCGCCTGCGCGCGGGTAGCCATCAGCCAGCATGCGGTTCCGGCTGAAGTGGATGATTGCCGCAAACGGATCAGCGCCCTGGAAACCGAGTTAGAAATTATTAACCGGGAAAAATGCATCGAAATTGAAACAGCAGACCGCGAGCAAGCGGCGCTTTCCGGCTTGGAGTCCGAGCGCAAAAGGCTGGGCGCACTCGAAAAACGGTGGGAAACAGAAAAAGGGTTGGTCGAAAAGATCCTGGCGATTCGCAAAAAACTGCGGGAACAGGATCAGCCGTTGGACACGAAAGTCGGTGTTGAGGAAATGACCGACGGACAACCAGCTGCTGAGGATAGCACCGCCGAAGATGGCCGGCAATTGAGGCAGGAGATGCGCGAACTGCAAACTGAACTGGGTAAACTGCAAGGCGAGGCCCCCCTGATCCTGCCCTCTGTTGACGCGCAGGCGGTGGCCTCGGTTGTTGCCGACTGGACTGGCATCCCCGTTGGCAGGATGGTCAAGAACGAAATAGAAACGGTCCTCAATCTGGCTGATATCGTCAGTCGCCGGATCATTGGTCAGCGCCATGCCCTGGAGATGATTGCCAGCCGAATTCAGACCTCTCGGGCCCACCTCGATAACCCGGGTAAACCAATTGGCGTTTTTCTTCTGGCAGGTCCATCCGGCGTCGGCAAGACCGAGACTGCCCTTGCCCTGGCCGAGACTCTGTACGGCGGCGAGCAGAGCATCATCACCATCAACATGAGTGAGTTTCAGGAGGCCCACACCGTTTCAACCTTGAAAGGTTCTCCTCCCGGCTATGTCGGTTATGGCGAGGGGGGCGTGCTGACCGAGGCCGTGCGTCGCCGACCTTACAGCGTTGTCCTGCTCGATGAGGTGGAAAAAGCCCATCCCGATGTCCATGAGATTTTTTTCCAGGTGTTCGACAAAGGCTGGATGGAGGACGGGGAAGGACGATTCATTGATTTCAAGAACACCTTGATACTGCTCACCACCAACATCGGCACCGACCTGATCACAGGTATGTGCAAGGATCCGGAGTTGATGCCTGATCCGGAAGGACTGGCCAGGGCCCTTCGAAAACCGTTGCTGGCGACTTTTCCTCCAGCTTTGCTCGGCAGGTTGGTGACCATTCCCTACTATCCCCTGAGCGACGACATGCTGGCCGAGATTGTCCGTCTCCAGCTGAACCGGGTTGCAAAACGCATTCATGAGAATCATCGGATTACCTTTACCTACGATGAGGCGGCAGTGAAGCATATCGTCAGTCGCTGTACGGAAATGGAGAGCGGCGGCCGAATGATCGATTCCATTCTGACAAACACCGTTCTGCCTACGGTGAGCCGGGAACTACTGACCCGCATGATGGACGGACGGCCGGTCAGCAACGTCCAGCTGCACGAGGCAGAGGCGGAATTCTCCTATACCTTTGCCTGAGCATCATATGAGCGTGCAGACCGAACCAGTTGCCGGCAACGATGACAAGACCGTTATCGGCCGTGCCTGCCCCAGGTGTAACACCATCAACCCCTTGGCACAGATAGCCCAGCAGGGCTATCTGTGCAAGCACTGCGGGTTTGAGCTGGCCTATCTGGATTACACGGCTACCGGCGGTGTACGCCAGGTTCTGGGCTGGGTACAGAATGTCGGCGGCATTATCCATGACCGTTATCAAGTGCAGGCGGTACTTGGCAGGGGAGGTTTCGGCTCTACTTATCTTGTGTCCGATCTTCGTTTAAACGGCAGGCGGCGGGCACTGAAGGAGATCCCGCCGAACATGTTTGATGATCAGGAGCCCATGTTGCTCAGCAAGCTGACGCATCCAGGAATCCCCGACATCACGGATCATTTTGAATACAATAACCTGGTCTGCCTGGTGCTGGAGTTTGGCGGCACCCATACCATGGAGAGTAAACGCAAGGAGTTTGACGGGAAAATCCCTGCACAAGTGCTTTTGCCGTGGCTCTGTCAACTGTGTGATATCCTGGAGTATCTACATACAAGAAACCCACCGATTATTCATCGCGATCTGAAACCCGGCAATATCCTTCTGGATGAAAACGACCGGATTCGCCTCATTGATTTCGGTATTGCCAAGGTGGCGAACCCCACGGAGGCAACGCATACCCTGGGCCGCGCCATATCTCAGGGTTTCAGCTCACCTGAGCAGATTGCCGGTACCGGCACCGATCACCGCTCTGATATCTATGGCCTGGGGGCAACGGCTTATTTTCTCCTCTCCGGTGTCCACCCGCCGTCTTTGACCGACCGGCTGAGCGACAAGACCATGCAGCGGCTCATCGATCTGGTTCCAGGTCTGCCGCCGGAACTCGATCTTACCATCAGCAAGGCCCTTGATCTCAATCCCGTTAAACGCCAGCAGTCTGTCAAGGAACTCTGGGATGTCTTCACTGCTCTTTCCCCGAAATCCAAGCCCCCCAAGATTCCCTCAGCGGGTCAATCCGGCGGATTGGCCAAGGGGAAAAGTCGTCTCCTGATAGGGATTGTTGCCTTTGTTGCTCTGGCCGCTGTTATTGCGGCAGGGGTCTATTATTTCAGGCAGCAGGGGGAGATGGAAAAACAGGCAAAGAGCTTGGTTCCGAACACACAGGATCAACCGTCTCTTTCTCCTTCCGCCCCGCCGGAAAAATCTGTAAAAACCGTGGAAAGACCACCCGCTCCGGCAACATCTCCCCCGGCACAATCAGGGGTTGAGGCCAAACAAAGTTTGCCGTCGACGTCTGACACCGGGGTGGTCGCTCCTGCTGTAACTCCACCGCCGGCATCGACGATGGAACAGAGAGAGCAGGAGCAACAGGCGGAGCCAAAATCCGCTGTTCCGGAGGTGAAACCGGTTGAGGCTGGAGCGTCTTCCGTTTCAGGGGGGGGCTCCGGTCCTGTTCTTCCAAAAGAAGATGTTCCGCCAGTGGAAACCAAATCCATCACCCCTTCAATGGAACAACCCCCTGTTTCGGCACCATCGAAAGAGGTCACCCCTGTTCAGCCCACTGTTCTGGAAATGAAAAAAACAGAGGTGCAGGCTTCCGCGCCGCCGAAGAAAAAAGAGGTACCTGCTCAACCAAAGCAGACAAAACGAACCACCAATTCCGCACCCTCTGCTTCGCCTCAAGCTCCCCCGGCCAAGGAGCAAAAGCCGGCGGCGGATTGGGGGGGAGCCATGAAGTGGCAGGAAAGCCAGTAATAGTGGGGCTTAGGCTGAAGAGCGAAGGCCGAAGGTAACGGGCCCGCTGGCCAGTCTGTTGTTTCCTTCAGTCTTCAGCCTTGAATCTATTGCTCTGGATAATCTTGTGAAAACGGCTGCCTGAATTCCCTGATTTTTTGACAGGAGTTCAGGAGTATGTCACTAACCCCGATGAACAATAAAGGAGAAATGTATGAAAAAAAGAATCTGTGTTGTCACGATGTTGTTGTTACCTCCATTTTTTTCAGGCTGTGCTGTTCCTGAAGGCGGCACTGGTCAGATGCTTGGGGCGGGAGGCGGGGCCGCAGTTGGGGCCCTGCTGGGCCAGGCCATCGGCCATGATACCACAAGCACCCTTATCGGCGCGGCAGTGGGTGCTGCTGTGGGCTGGGGGGCAGTGGCGATCATGCAGCAAAATTCGAAGCCGGTTCGCAGTGCCGAGCAGGATGCCAGTGTCTACGGGCTTGCATCTCTGCCCGACAGTCCCCGGGTGAAGATCCGTCAAGGTACCTCAAGTCCAAAAGAGGTCCGCTCCGGCGCGCAGGTCACCATCAATACGGATTATTCCCTGCAACTTCCCAAGAACGTTCAACAGGCGGGTGTTGTCGAAAGCTTCACTTTGAAGAAGGATGGGAAAAAACTTAGTGAGCTTCCGCCCAAAACCGTCCAGTACGGTTCCGGCGGGTATCTTTCCGAGGCGGTGATTACGATCCCTGAAAAGGCTGAACCCGGGACCTATGTCATGCTGAACCCGGGACCTATGTCATTGAGCATAAGGTCCAGACCGGAACTAATTATGATGTCGATGAATCCATGTTCATTGTCAATGGTTGAAGCGAAGGGACAGCGGCATCGATTGAGTAAAACCCTTGGCTTTTTATGCCTGCCGGTTTTACTGACCCTGGGCATTTCTCATTGTACGCCGGTTGCGGCGGGCAATGCTTCTGCACACGAAGAGCGAAATGCCAGGGCCGTCGTTCAGGCAATGGAGTCAGAGTGGCCCTCCTTGGCCAGATGCTTGGTCATGTCGGGAACGGGATGTCCGGCGGAACGGTTGAAGCTCTCTCTTCTCGGATTATCCGTGATCGAGCCCCGTATGCCTTTTCCACCACCGGAAATATCTACCTTTCTGAAGGGATGATCACATTCGCCCGCAATGAATCAGAACTGGCTGCTGTCCTGGCGCATGAAATCGGGCATCAACTGTCCGGCCATTTCAGCGCACCGCCGGAAGATTCCTTGTCCCTTGGCGGCAAAGGCTCTTCCGGCAGAAACAGCTCTGCGCAAAGGCAACAAGTCGGCTCCCTTACCCAGGTCTTTGACCTTGAAAAGGAAGAGGAGGCCGACCGGCAGGCAATAGTCATCCTGCAAAGGGCAGGATTTAATCCCTACGCCTTACTCGCGGTACTGAAAAGACTTCCGACCAAAGGGGTATATCACTATTACAATAACGAGCGCCGTACTCAGGCCCTGCAGCAGGAGCTTGTCAATATTGCAAGGCCATCGCGAAGGGACTCCAGCGATTTTCTCGCGATGCAGGAACTGGTACAAAGTAATCATGGTGAATAAGCTCAAGCGCTGCTGCCGGTGGATGGTTACGGGTCTGATGATTCTACTTCTTGCTGCCTGTGGAAGGAAGACGCCTCCGTTGGCACCTCAAGAGCAGACCCTGGTGAACATCGAAATAGTGGTGACCGCCGATATTAATCAAGATCGAAGCGGACGCCCGTCTCCCCTTGCATTGAGGGTCTATCAACTAAAATCGGGTTCTCGATTTAACAGTTCAGATTTCATATCACTCTATGAGAAGGATACCTCTATCCTCGGCACTGATCTGGTTCAAAAAGATGAAATAGTCTTGCAGGCTGATGAAAAATATATCCTAAGGCCGACGCTGGGAACAAATGTCAGCACCATAGGCCTGATGGCGCTCTTTAGAGAGTATGAGCAGGCGAACTGGCGTGCGTCCATTGCAATAACGCCTCATGACGTGAATCAGATCAATATACATATCAGTGGGACGAGTCTCACTGTTCGGTGACAGCTATGATAAGGCCAAAACAAGCGGCACGATCGATTGCGATCAGCACCCCCCTCGGCGATGATGTCCTTCTCTTCCATCGGATGACGGCCAAAGAAGAACTGGGCCGTCTCTTTCGCTATGATGTTGATCTCCTCAGCCGGGACCCCAATATCAGGTTTGAAAAAATCCTGGGGCAGAATGTCACGATCCGTCTCGCGTTACCAGGCAACGAGAAGCGTTATTTCAACGGCTATGTCAGCCAGTTCAGTCAGGTTGGCACGCACGGTATTTATCATGCCTACCGTGCCGTTGTTCAGCCCTGGCTGTGGTTTCTCACGCGCACGGCCGATTGCCGTATTTTTCAGGAAATGACGATCCCGGACATCATCCGGGTGGTATGCGTAAAACACGGCTTTATGGATATCGAAGATAAACTCAACAGGCAATACCGTACCTGGGAGTATTGTGTCCAATACCGGGAGACGGATTTTAACTTTATCAGCCGGCTCATGGAGCAGGAAGGCATTTATTATTATTTTAAACACGATCGGAACAAACACACCCTGGTGCTTGCGGATATGGTGAGTTCACATCAGGTATTTCCCGGCTATGAGCAGATAACCTATTATCCACCCGAGAACTCCCTCCATCGTCAGGAGGAGTATATTTCCGCCTGGACATTCTCTCAGGAAGTAGAATCTGGTATCTTTGCCCTTAATGAGTTCAATTTTACACAACCCAGGGCCAACCTTCAGGTAAAGGCATCCATTGCCCGCCAGCATGATCGGGCGACCATGGAGGTCTATGATTATCCAGGGGAATATGGAACCAGCTCCGAGGGTGAGGAGTATGTCCGCACCCGGATAGAAGAATTGCAGACAGAGTTTGAGCGGGCGCTGGGTCAATCCAATGTCCGCGGCCTCTCGGTTGGTTCGCTCTTCAAGTTGCAGGGTTATGCCCGCAAGGATCAGAACCGCGAATACCTGGTGGTGTCGGCAACCCACGATCTTTCATCGGATGCCTATGAATCCGTGCCAGATGCCGGCAGGGGTGAAGTCTATTCCAATAGTTTTTCCGCCATGCATATCGAGGAGTCATTCAGGCCGGCTCGTCTGACCCCCAAGCCCACGGTCCATGGCCCGCAAACTGCTGTGGTTGTTGGTCCATCCGGTCAGGAAATATATACGGATAAATATGGACGGGTCAAAGTACAGTTCCATTGGGACCGTGAGGGGCAGGCCAATGAAAACAGCTCCTGCTGGGTACGCGTGTCTCAGATCTGGGCCGGCCCGGGGTGGGGTGCGATCCACATTCCCCGCATCGGGCAGGAGGTGGTGGTTGGTTTTCTGGAAGGAGACCCCGACCAGCCGATTGTCACCGGACGGGTCTATAACAACGATAACATGCCCCCCTACGCACTCCCTGCCAATGCCACCCAGAGCGGCATCAAGAGCCGGAGCTCCAAGGGTGGAAGTCCTTCTAATTTCAATGAATTACGTTTTGAGGATAAGAAAGGTGACGAACAGGTCTTTCTGCAGGCCGAAAAACAGATGGATGTGTATGTCAAACAGGACTCCCAGGAGTGGATCGGCAATAACCGGTATCTTTTTGTGAAAAAGGATCAAGTGGAGCAGGTCGAAGTCGACAAGCATTTGATCGTCCAGAGAGACCAGTATGAAGAAATCCGCGGCACCCTTTCCTTGCAGATTGGTAGCGATCTTCAATTGCAAGTGGGAGAGAGTCATGCCATGGATGCCGGGCAGGAAATCCATCTTAAGGCCGGGATGAAAGTCGTGATCGAGGCAGGAACCCAGGTCTCCCTGAAAGCGGGGGGGAGTTTTGTTGATATCGGCCCAGGCGGGGTGACCATAAGCGGCGCCATGGTATTGATCAACAGTGGCGGTTCCGCCGGTTCGGGCTCCGGGGTCTTGACAACATCGCCAAAGTCAGCCAAGGATGAGTGCAAAGGGGGAAATGGCCAGGGCTCGACAGGTGGTTCCGGCATCAAGGCCGATGGAGGTCCGGCATCCAGCAAGCTGGCCTGGTCGCCCATTCGTGGTTCCTGAGCCAACAGGTTGTTTTTTCTGCATACTATCAAAGCTAACCCCGATAAACGGGAT
>JFJP01038159.1_pt1 | contig 20475 bp, 8 predicted proteins | sample 431651 | NCBI WGS metagenome assembly JFJP01 (sample SAMN02602958, study PRJNA72255) | Microbial mat metagenome, whole genome shotgun sequencing project. | biome: fresh water; feature: sink hole; material: water; isolation source: purple microbial (photo- and chemosynthetic) mats found in...
GCCAGACTGGCCGGACTGACCATGCAGGCCAAGGGTCACGCCGCGTAGGGACGATGGTTCAGCGCGTCTTGACCAGCGCGTCGAGCTCAGCCGACAGGCGGGCCAGTTCCTCGGCGGCGGCCTGCACCTCGCCTGCGCCTGCCGTGGTGCGCCTGGCCGTGGTCGCAACCTCGGCCACGCTGACCGCGACATCCTTGTTGCCGGCGGCGGCCTGCGCGACGTTGCGCCCGACCTCGCCGGTGGTCGCAGTCTGCTGCTCGATCGCGGCGGCGATCGACTGCTGGGTCTGGTCGATGCGCGCGACGATCTCGGCCAGGCGCGCCACCCCGCCGACCGCACCCTGGATGTCGGCCTGGATCGCCGCCACCCGCTGGCTGATGTCGCTGGCTGCGGTGGCGGACTGGCGGGCCAGCTCCTTGACCTCGTTGGCGACCACGGCGAAGCCGCGGCCGGCATCGCCGGCGCGCGCCGCCTCGATCGTGGCGTTGAGCGCCAGCAGGTTGGTCTGCTCGGCAATCGAGCCGATCGTGCCGACGATCTCGCCGATCTGCTTGCTGCCAGCGCTGAGCTTCTGCACCACCCCGCCGACCTCCTGCGCCACCTGCACTCCCTCGCGTGCCACCGTCGCCGCCTCGCCCGACTGGCCGGCGATCTCCTTGGCCGTGGCGGTCATCTCCTCGATGCTGGCCGCGACCGTGGTGACGTTGGCCGAGACCTGCTCGGCACCGGCGGCCGCGCTCTGGGCGCGCTCGGCCGAACTGGAGGCGGCGGTCGTCATGGCCGCGCTGGTCTCTCCCAGGCGCTTGGCGGCCGTATTCAGCGCCGTGGCGTTGCCGCCGATGCCGGTGCGGATGCGCTGATCCAGGGTGCCGAGGTGTCCGAGCGTGGCGTCGAGCGCGCGCCCGAGGTCGCCCAGTTCGTCGCTGCGTGTCGTCGCCACCCGCTGGGCGAAGTCGCCGTGATCGACCGCCTGCACCGCCCGGGTCATCCGGCCGACCAGGATGGCGATCCGCCCGGCCAACCACCAGGCCACGACCAGGGCGAGACCAGCGGCAAGACAGCCGAAGCCGACCTGCACCAGCACGGCCCGCCAGGCTTCCGCGTAGAAATGGCTGGTATCAACCAGCAGGTTGACCGCCCAGGGCTCCGGATCACCACCAAGGCGCAATGGAGCGAACACCTCGATGCGCGCCTCGCCGCTGCTGTCATCGGCGACGAAGGCGTCCTTGGCCACAGCCGCCAGGTCTTCCTCGAAGTCATTGCCATGCACCACGCGGATGTGATCGCCCGGCTTCGCCGCAAGCCCGGCCGTCGCCGCCAGGATGCCGCGCGGGCTGGAGATCAGCGCCTGGACGTTGCCCTCCTTCACCGCCGCCTCGACGAAGGCCTGGACCCGGTCGAGCGGGATGTCCACACCGGCCATGCCGACGAAGGCGCCGTCGAGGAGGATCGGCACCGCCACGGTCGTCATCCATACCGTGCGGCCCTGGACCTCGTAGGGATAGGGGTCGATGACGCACTCACGCTTCAGCTCGCGCGGGCGCAGGTACCACTCGCCTGCCCGCACGCCGGTCGGGCCGGGGGTGGCGTCCTCGATCCCGATCGTCGCCTCGGCGGCCAGCTTGCCGTCCGGAGCACGGTTCCAGTACGGCGAAAAACGACCGGTCGGCTCCTCGCCGGGCTTGCCGGCGAACTCGGCGTCGCGGCCATCGAAGGCTTTGGGCTCGCAGGTCAGGTACACACCGCTGAACTGCGGGTGGCTTTCCAGCACCGCACGCACCGCGGCCGACCACATCTGCCGCTCGCGTTTGTCCACGGGCACGGTTTCGAGGTAGCCGCGCAGGGTGTTGGCCAGCGAGCGGGCCGATTCCATGCCGATGGTCAGTTCGGCCTGCAGTTCATAGGCCAGGGCCCGCGCATGCTGCAAGCTGTCCTCGCGCGACTGCTCGGTGCGAGTCTGGAAGCTGGCGTGACCAGCGACGGCCACCGCCACGCCGAGGGCCAGGATCACCGACAACGCGGTGATGGCGAGAAGACGGAGACGAAACGAGATACGCATGCCGATGTATGCCGCCTGCCGACCAAGACAGCAAGCCTGCGATGGTGGGGCTTGCTCGGAACCGAGGATGGGTCCATCCTGGCACCATGTCCCTGCCGCATTCCCTGCTCAGCCCCGGTCGTCAGATCAGCCTCTGTGCCGCCGGCGATACCATGTCCGGGCGGATCCTTGGCAATGCCAACGGCTGGTTGCGGCTCGCCAATGGCGACGGCGAGCTCCTGGTGCAGCTCAGCCAGGTCGCCTGGATCCGCCTGGGAAACGCCGAGACAGCGACCGCGGAACCAGCGCTGGCCGCATTGCCGCAGCCGAGCAGCAAGGATGTCGTGGCGCGACCCGGCTCGAAGGTGCCAGGCCGGCCATGGAGCGACGAGACGGTACGGGCGGTCGTCGATGAGTTCCTCAATGACCGGCCCGATGGCGAGATCGCCCAGGTGCACAACCGCACCCGCGGCCAGATCACCGTGCTGCGCCAGGCCTGGGAGTCGGCGCGCGGCAACCTGCCGGAGGACCGGCTGTCGCCAGCCGCGCAGTTGTGGGTGGCGCGGATCAGGGCGGCGATGAGGCCGGAGTGATGCCGGCCCGGGCCAGCATCAACTGCGCCAACACATCATCCGGCCCCAGCGCCCCGCCCATCGACCAGCGCACCTGCGGATGCGCGGCCAGCGCGGCGCGCACCAGGCCGGGGATGTCCTCGCGCACATGGCGGCCGTCGCTGAGGAAGTAGAGCAGCACACGCAGCTCGTCGCAGCCGCGCGCCAGCAGCACGGCGATGCCATCGGCGATGGTCGGAGCGCAGACATCGAGATGGGCGGTGGCGAGCGGCGTGCCGGGCGGCAGCAGGCGCGCGACCCGCGCCGCCATGTCATCGAGCTGGGCGTTGGCCTCGGCGCGACGCGAACCGTGATCGACGAGCAGGATGCCGAGCATGCCACGAGCATAGGCCGGTCAGCGATTGGCCCAACCGCTTCCACGGCTACCTTCGCCGCCCATGACCCCGCGCGCCCATGCCGATGCCCTGATCTCCTGGCTGGGAAGCCGCAGCCTCGCCGAGGCGCAGGCCGCCTGGGACGACCGGCTGCTGGTGCACGCCGACGCTCTGGCTGACGCTGCCGACAGCGACGACGAGGCGACGCGCGGAGCAGGCCTCGCCGCCCTCTTCGGCGGCCTGGTCGAGCCGCTGAACGACGGCTTCACGCCGGCCGGACGCTGGACCTACCACCGCGTCTTCGGCCGCATCGTGTGGCGCGTCTGCGCGCGCGTACCGGCCCTCGCGACACGCCTCGCCAGCTTCGGCATCGCTGACGAGGCCGCGCTGCTGGCACATCATGCGCGCGTGCGGGCCGGGGCTGACCCCCTGCCCGCCAGCGTGACCACGGTGGTGATCCCCTCGCGCGTGACGCTGGGCGCCGATGTCCTGCTGACCACCGTGCTGCTGCAGCGCCTGCACGCGCGCTACCCGCAGGCGCAACTGGTGGTGCTGGGCGACGCCAAACTCGGCGGACTGATCGGCGGACTGCCCGGCGTGCGTGTGCGCCCCCTCGCCTACGCGCGGCGCGGACCGCTGCGCGAGCGTCTCGCCAGTTGGCTGCTGCTCGCCGACGCAGTGGCCGCCGAGGCCCCCGATCTGGTGGTCGCCCCCGACTCGCGCCTCGACCAGCTCGGCCTGCTGCCGGTGATCGCGGCGCCGCGCTACCGCCTGTGGGAGAACGTGCGGCCGGAAGGAGCCGCGCCGCAGAGCCTGGCGGATCAGCTCGACGGCTGGTGTGCCGGACTGCTTGGCGGCGGTCCCGCCTGCACCCCGCGCCTCGCCTTCGATAGCGAGCGCGCCGCGCTGGCCACCCGTTTCCGCAGCGCCTTCGGTGATGCCCCCCTCTGCGCGGTGAAGCTCGACCACGGCGGCAACCCGGCCAAGGCCCTGCCGCGCGACGGCGAGCTGCACCTGCTGCGCGGCCTGCGCGCCAAGGGCTGGCGCGTGCTACTCGACCGCGGCTTCGGTGCCGAGGAACTGGCCAACAGCGATGCCCTGGTCGATGCGCTGGGCTGGCGCGTCACCGACCTCGACGACAGCGACCAGGGCCTCGGCCGCGCCGTCGCCGCCCTCGCTCCCGACGAATTGGCCGCTGCTGAGATCATCCGCTTCCACGGCTCGATCGGCGGCTGGGCCGCCGCCCTGTCGGCCTGCGGCCACGCTGTGGCCTACGACTCGGTCGGGCATCACCTCGCGGCGGCACTGGCGGTGCCGGTGTCGATCGTGTTCACCGGCTGGATCGACCCCGGCTTCCCCATCGCCTGGCAGCCGCGCGGCAGCGGCCGCGTGCATCTGGTGGCGATCCCCACCGCAGCCAAGGCCGAGGCGCGCTGGTGGGATGCGGTGCTGGACGGCATCCCCTCAACCCGCTGACTCCGGCTATTCCCACGGCACCTCGACCTTGAGGTTGTCCAGCACCGTCCCGGGATCGGCGACCAGGTAGAGGTTGTCCAGCGACAGGCCAGCCACCGGCAGCGCAGCGACCGCGACCCGGCCATCGACCCGGATCTGCAGCTGCTCCTGGCGGATTTCGATGCGCAGGCGGCGTGCCAGGCCCGTTGGGGCCTGGCCCAGCCCGTACTCGGCCACGGGCTTCCCGCCCCGACGCACGATCAGACGGTCGTCGAGGCCGACCTCGAGATCCGCCGCCGCAGCGGTGCCAATGCGCACCAGCAGGTTGCCGCCAGGTTCGAGGTCGAACTGGGTCACCACAGCCTTGGCGTACGAGAGCGGGACCACCAGCACGGCTGGCTGATCGCCTTCTGCGCCCAGGGTCTCGTTCCCCACGCCCCATCGTCCAGACAGGGCCTTGGCCGCACGCGGTATCGAACCGCTGGAAAAGTCCTCCTGCACCAGCCGCTTCCACAGCCGCCGGTTGCCCGTCTCCTCGGCTTCCTGCTGACGCAGGAGCGCCATCTCGGCGATGTCGCGCTCGCGGGTCACACCGAGGATCTGGTCGCGCTGCTGCCGAACCGCCAAGTACCCGACCAGCAGGGCGGCAATCAGGCCGACCAGCAGACCGGCAGAGGTCCAGGCGAGGGCGCGCAGGGCGCGGCGACGGCGCAGGCGGCTGGTGACCAGCGTCGTGATGCGGGCCGATTCCTCGGCATGGGCCGGATCGCCTCCACGCAGGAGGTCGGCGGCGAGGTCGAGGTCGCCGGCAATGCGGGCGCGCGCGGCATAGGCCAGCTTCGCCTGCGACAGGCCCATGACTGCCGCGCGGTTCTCCGGCCACATGTCGATCGCATCCTCGAAGGTGTGCACCGCCCGAGCGAATCCATCGTAACCGGTCCCGGCGCTGGCCGCCTCCAGCCGGACGCGCGCGCGCTCGGCCAGCGTGATGCTCTCCTGGTGGTCCAGGCAGATGCGCAAGGCGGTCTGAAAGGCACGCACGGTGGGGTAGCGGTCGGCTGGATCGGTGGCCATCGCCCGACGCACGACATCCCCCAGATCGCCCTCTGGGATCGGCGGATCGATGCGGTTCTCGGATGCCGCGATCAGGACATCCAGAGGCTCTTCGCCCGGATGCGGGGCAGTGCCGGTCAGGATCTCGTAGAGGATCGCCCCCAGCAGGTACACATCGCTGGCCGGGCCGAGCAGTCGCGGGTCGGCGCGCGCCATCTCAGGTGCCATGTACACCGGCGTGCCCGAGGCCATCACGGTGCGGGATCCCGTCCCCAGATCCTTGAGACGCAGCGCCAGGCCCCAGTCGAACACGATGATCTCGCCGTATTCACCAAGAAAAACGTTGTCGGGCTTGAGGTCGCGGTGGATGACGCCCCGTCCGTGCGCGAAGGAGATCGCATCACAGACGCGCACCAGCACATCGAGATGCTCGCGCTGTTTCATCCCCGCCCAGCGCTCGGCCCAGGTACGGCCAATCAGGCGGCGCATGGAATAGAACGGTATGCCGTCCTGGTCGAGGCCGACTTCATGCACCGGAATGATGCCAGGATGCTCGAGCGAACCGGTCAGTTCGGCTTCCGCGATGAGGGCGCTGATGGCACGCTGCCCGCTGCCGGGCCGGACGCGCTTCAGCGCCACCTCGCGATCCATCCCGCTTTGCCGGGCGGACCACACCACACCCATGCCGCCTTCGCCGAGCATGCGGCACAACTCGTAATCCTCGCCCTCGGCCCGGTTGGGTGGGGCAAGGCGGCGATGACGGACGCTTGGTACAGGCGGCAGAACCACGCTCTCAGGCAGCGTCTGGATGCGCGACAGGCGCACACCGACCGGCTGACGCGGCACCGGCGTGACCTCGACCGATATCGGAGTCAGACCCTCTACGCCGAGTTCGACGGCGCACACGGCACAGCGGCCCGCCTCCGTCCGCGCGGAAGCACCGCAACGCGGGCAGATCGGCAGGGGCATGGCCATGCACGGCTCAAGACGCCGGCCAGCGGCGAAGCCTACCTGGAGAATACCCAACCGCCGTTCACCCGGCTGGGGCGGTCCCGTCCATGGCGGTAACCACGGTCAGCCCAGTTGCTTGACGATCTCGGCCTTCACCGCCGCCGGATCGGCCTTGCCTCCCGACAGCTTCATGGTCGCACCGACCAGGCGGCCGATCGCTTTGTCGTTGCCGCCCTTGATGTCGGCCACGACCTTGGGCTCGGCGGCGATGATCTGCGCGACCCACGCGCTCAGCGCCCCGGCATCCTGCACCTGGATCATGCCGCGCGCGGTGAAGTAGGCCTCGGGCGCCTCGCCGCCCGCAAGGATCGCGGGCAGTTCGGCCTTGGCCACGACGCGCGCGACCTTGCCGGCATCGATCAGGTTGATGACCGCGGCGAGGATGGCGGCAGGCGCGGCCTCGGCGATCGGACGGCCGCTCTCGTTGGCCAGGCGGATCGCCTCCTCGCGCGTCCAGTTGGCGGCCAGACGGGGCTTGGATCCCAGCCGGATCAGTTCCTCGACGTAATCCGCGACCGTGATCTCGCCGGTCAGCTCGCGCGCCACGGCCGGTTCCAGGCCGTACTGGCTGACGAAACGCGCCTGGCGCACGCGCGGCAGCTCGGGCATCGCGGCGCGGATCTCGGCGACGCGCGCGGCGGGCAGGTGCAGCGGCGGCAGGTCGGGATCGGGGAAGTAGCGGTAGTCGGCCGCGTCTTCTTTGCCGCGCATCACCCGGGTGCACGTCGCGTCGGGATCCCACAGCACCGTGGTCTGCACGATCTCGGCGCCGCGCCCGGCCCGGCACAGGCCGACCTGACGCGCGATCTCGTACTCGATCGCCGCCTCGACATTGCGGAACGAGTTGAGGTTCTTGATCTCGACGCGGGTGCCGAGGCGCTCCTGGCCGAGCGGGCGCACCGAGACGTTGGCGTCGCAGCGCAGGGTGCCTTCCTGCATCTCGCAGTCCGAGGCCCCGACCCAGCGGATGGTGCGACGCAGCTCGGTGAGGTAGGCGTAGGCCTCGGCCGAGCTGCGCAGATCGGGCTTGGTCACGATCTCGATCAGTGGCACACCGGCGCGGTTGAGATCGACCTCAGACCACGGGCCATGATCCTGGTGCACCAGCTTGCCGGCGTCCTCCTCGATGTGGATGCGGATCAGCTCGATCGACTTGGCGCTGCCATCGGCCAGCTCGGCCAGGACGGTGCCGCCGATGCAGTACGGCTCGTCGTACTGGCTGATCTGGTAGCCCTTGGGCAGGTCGGGATAGAAGTAGTGCTTACGATCGAACTTCGAGTGCTCGCGCACCTCGCCGCCGACCGCGATGGCGGCGCGCACCGCCAGCTCGACGGCGTGCGCGTTGGCCACCGGCAGGGCGCCGGGCAGACCGAGCACGGTCGGATCGATCTGGGTGTTGGGCGCCTCGCCGAAGATGTTCCCCGCGCCGGTGAACATCTTGGTGCGCGTCTTGAGCTGGCAGTGGACCTCCAGGCCGATCACCGCCTCGTACTGCGTCTGCGTCATGCCCGGGAGGTTAGGCCCAATGGCGGCGAGGCCAGAGTCACCCTAGACAAGGGATGCACACAGAGAACCAGAGCACCAGAGGTCAAGGCAAGGCTTTGCACATTTTTATCACGTTCGCCGGGACGGTGAATGTCTATGCACCTGCAGAGCCATTCCCCTCTGGGCACTCTGGTGCTCTGTGTGAGCCTTTATCGGATCACTCCAGGCGCGGCGGGGCGTCGGTGAAGCGCCAGATCAGTTCAAGGCCGCCGACCATCCCGGACTGGTCGATGGTCATGGCGGCATCGCCCGACAGGTCGTGGGAGGCCATCATGTAACCGACATAGGCGCCCAGGGCCAGTTGGCGGGTCAGCAGCCAGTTGGTCTCAAGCCGCACGTCATAGCCGGTAGCGGTGCCGGTGGCGCTGAAATCGGAGGACGTGGTGGTCGGCGGCAGGGTGATCGCCGAAACACCATACATCGCGCCGACCTCGCCGGTCAGCGTCCAGCGGTCGGTGATCGCCCAACCCGGGCCGGCGCTGACGCGCAGCCAGGTGGTGGCCAGGCCGTCGCCGCCGCCGTAGGAATAGCCGTCGAGGATGCCATCGAGGCCGACCACCAGGCCGATGGCGTCGCCGGGGCGCGAGAACGACCAGCGGCCACCGAGTTCGAGACCGATGGCGGCATCGAAGCCGTCTGTCCCCGAGGCCTGCACCGTGGGCGTCGCCAGGGTGAAATCGAAGGCTGTCGGGCGGACGCCGGCAGAGGCGCGGAGGTCGCGGACCACCAGCTCGGCGGAGGTCAGGGCAGGAGCAGCAAGGGTCAGGGCAAGGACGAGGAGGCGATTCACGGGATGAGGACCAATCGGGCGCCGATCAGAGCGTGCTCCAGGACGCTGTCGATACCCTCGGCCACTGCAGGAGAGGCCTCGGCCCGACTGGAACGCCAGCCGTCCCGCCAGGATCCGCCATGCACCGTGCCGTCCTGGGTCCATTCCCAGACATTCCCATGCAGGTCAAAGAAGCCCAGACTGCTTGCTCCGCGCGTACCCACCGCCCGAGGACCGGCGGTGCCGCCGATCGTCTCGAACACCCAGGCGTTGGCGTCGAGCTGCGCCCGGCTGGTGGTCGCGCCCCAGGTCCAACCGGCCGTGGTACCGGCCGCCAGGTGCCATTGGGCCAGGGTCGGCAGGGTCAGCCGAGCCGTACCGGCCGGACTATAGGCGCCGACCATGGCGGTCAGCGTATCGAAATCGACCGAATAGGCAGGCCGATTGCCGGCATGGGCGCTCGCCGGCACGACATTAGCATGAACGGTCTGCCAGGGTGCCGAGCTGTCGAGTCGGGCCCACTGCGCCTGGGTGACCTCGAAGATGCCGACCAACCGCTCGCCGGTACCGGTGCCGACGCGCCGGAACACCATGACCTGATCGCGGTAGCTGGCGTTTGTCGCTGCATCAGGCAGGTCGTTTCGCCAAGTGACGGTGCCGGTCGGCAGGTCGAGGAGGGCATATGGGGCTGTGATCGATGAGACGAAGTTGGCCAACTGGCCAGAGAGCCCCGCCTCCTGCGGCGTGCAGCCGGCGACAACCAGTACGGCACCCACCACCCCGGCGCCAAGGACTCGACGATGCTGGCTCATCCATTGCCTCCGACAGTGACTTTGAGGGTGATCGGCTGGTAGCTCGCCCGGTTGTTGGTGCGATCGATGACCAGGATGCCGAACTGGTGGTAGCCGGTGTCATCGCTGGTATCGCCTGGAGTCGAGGCCCCTGGCGTGGTGATGCTGGGCCAGGTGAGGGTGCCGGTCGAGGTGCTGAAGGTCCAATCGACGCCCTCCACGCCTTCGGGTCTGGGCACCAACTGGTATTCAACCGAGGAGACCCCGACAGGCACGGTGACCACCGGGGTGTAGGAGAAGGTCGTGGCCTGGACGATCCGCATCGGCGCGAGGCTGCTGATCGCCGGGGCCAGCGGATCGACATCGCTGATCACGATCGTCACCGGCGCCGTCGTGCTCAAAGTCCCATCACTGACGCTGATGCCGAATGAGTCGCTGAAGCCGAGCAGGTTGGTGTGGGTGTAGGTGTAGGCGCCAGCGGTCGTGAGAGACAGGTTGCCCCGGGCGGGAACGGCGGTGATGGCGAAGGTTAGCGGCACGCCTTCGGGGTCGGTCGCCTGGATCTGGCCCGACACCGACAACCCAGGGGTCAGCACGATGGTCTGGGCCGGAACATACGGCGGATCATCTTCGGCCACAACCGTCATAGTGGTCTGCACCACGGTGGACAGGTCTCCGTCGTTGACGGTAATCTCGATCGTGCGAGTGCCAGCCAGCGGGTTGTCGCCCGGAGCACTGAATCGCAGCGACTGCAGCAGCGTGGTGATGCGGCCCGGCGTCGCCTGGTTGGTGAGGCCGGTGATCAACAAGCGTTCGCCGTTCGCCGATCCGGCCCCCGGCACCCCGTCATCCTGGATCGTGCCCATCGGCACGCCATCGTAGGTCAGGGTCGTACCCGTGATGCCCAGGCTTCCTCCGGTGGCGATGGTGATGCGGTCGAAGGGGCTGCTGGCGCCGACATATTCGACACTCAGGAAGCCATCGAGGAAGGTCGGCGAATCGGCGTCTGTGACGCTGAGGACCAGGTTCGTATCGAAGGCGACTGCCGATCCGACCGACTCGGCATAGGTGTTGGTATCTCCGGCGAGATCGCTGATGACGGGGGGTGACAGCCCAGCGATATCGAAGGTGAATATCTGCACCGGCGAGACGCCACCATCAGGATCGGTGACGGTGAAGGCGAATCCGTCGGTGCCTGCCGTAACCCCGGTATGGATGTAGTTGACCAGGCCGCCCAGAACATCGGCGCTGGAGAAGGTGTTGCTGGGGGCCGACGCCGTCAACACGACGGTGGCGCCAGTAGGACCGACTTCGAGACGCCCCTGGCTGGGCGGCAGGATGATGGTGAAGTTCAGAGCGTTGGCCGGCGTGGGTGTTTCGAGGTCGTTCGCCATCAATTCGTTGCCGGTCATCGGCACCGTGTCGCCAATCGACAGATCAAGGCCGCTACCAGCGCCGAGGTTGGTGATGATGAAGGGAAGGTCATTGATCGGATTCACGGTTACGGCGAGATCGCGGATGAGGGTTTGCCCTTCGCCATCATCGACTGTGATGCGGATCGTGGCCGTGCCGGACAAGTTGGCACCCGGGGTGAAGCGCAGCATACCGGTGGTCAGCGGATTGCTGTAATCCACTGCCAGACCGGTGATGAGCCCAGTCGTGCTTTCGGCCAATACCACAGTCCCCAGCGAGACAACGCCGGTCTCCGAGAGCGGCTGTCCATTGCTGATGCCGCTGAGCGTCACGCTCTGTTCGACAGCATCTTCGGCAATAGTCAGATCCGCCAGCACTGCCATGGTCGGCGGGTTGGACACATTCAGATTGGTCACTGTGACATCTGTCGGGTCGATGGTGGCATAGACCGGATCAGGCGAACCGCTGGTACGCATGGTCACGGCGACGCCGTAGAGGACGTTGCCATCCTCGATGCCGTTGCTGTCCGCGCCGGTCACGGTGACCGTCTGCGGCGCTGCCCAGTTGCCTGGCGTGAAGGTCAGCTGTGCGGGAGACACCGTGCCCTGGGAAAGGTCCGTACTCGCCAGATTGATCACCACATCGACCGTCGGCTGGGTATCGAGCACCACGGTGAAGGTTGCCGTTCCGCCGATCTCGGTGGTGGCCAGACCGCTCGTCGGCGACACCGTCACACCGGCCTGGTCGTTGTCGATGACGGTAACAATGAGATCAGGTGTCGAAACCCCGTTATAGAGTTGCGATCCACCGCTGCTCGTCACCGCATGGGCTATAGGGGCCGCGAGCGTGGACTCGGCTACGGCATCATCGATTGCCGTCACGGTGACCGTCTGCGGCGACATCCAGTTCATCTGATCGAAGGTCAACTGGACGGGCGTGACGCTGACCTGGCCGACCCCGAGGCCGGACGAAGCGACATCGATGGTAACCGTCTCGCCGGCAGATGGTGCCAGCGCGATGCCCACGAGATAGGTCAGGCTGGGGGTTCCGCCCGACGCCTCGGTGACCAGTAGGCCCGTGGCAGTGACCAGCACGCCGGGACTGTCATCATCAACATTGTTGCCGGTCGGGTCGATGGGGTTGATCGCCGCATAGAGACCATCCGCCGAGGTGATCGAGGTCTGGATCGTCCACGGCTTCAATCCATCCGGGTTGACGTCATTGACGCCGGTCACCGGCACCGACTGCGGCTGGTTCCAGTTGGCCGTAGTGAAGGCGATGCTGGACGGCACTGTCGCTTCGAGGGTGTCGCTGCTTGCCAGGTTGATCTGCACATCAGCTACAGGTTGCGAGGTCAGCTGGACAGTGACATAGGCCACGCCACCTACCGACTCGCTGCTCACCAGTCCAGAGGTCGGCGTAATCACCACTCCGGCGGTGTCATCGTCGGTGCAGAGACCGGTCGGGTCGGACGGGTTGAGACTGGCGTATTCGGGAGCCGTCGTGGCAGCGCTGTCGATGATGATGCTGAAGGGCTGGTCGCCGTCATCGATCGCGTCATTGACCCCGGTCACCGTGATCGTGCGCGCCGACTGCCAGTCAGCCGCGGTGAAGGTCACCGAGGCGGGACTCGCTGTCGCCGCGCTGGCATCGGCACTAGCGACGGCGAAGGTCACCGGCGCGGTAGGCTGGGTGGCCATGGCGATCTGGAAGGTCGCCGAACCGCCGGCTTCGCTCACCACCAGGCCGTTGAGCGGCGTCACCGCGACGGCGGCGACATCATTGTCGGCGATCGTTGCGACGAGGTTGGGCAGACCGGTGAGGACTGCATACTCGGCGGCGCCTGTGACACCGGCGACCGTGATCGTCCCGGCATGGTTGCCTTCGGCAACCTGATCGTTCATCGCGGTGACGGTAACGGTCTGGATCGAGGTGAAGTTGAGCGGAGTGAAGGTCAGGGTGGTCGGTGAGATCGCGATGTTGGCATCGACGGCCAGGGTGACGGTGACATCAGCCGTCGGCTGGATCGACAGCGACACGGTGATGGTGTCCGTCGTTCCGCCTTCGACGACCACGGTCGAACCGCCGGTCTGACGCAGCACGACGGCAGCCACATCGTCATCGCGATTGACGCCAATCACCGTCGCGGCTTGGCCAGCGTAATCGGCTCCACTGGCCGTGGCGATAACGCTGAAGTTCTGGTCGCCATCGGTAGTGGCATCATCGACGCCGGTGACAGTGACGGTCTGCACCGTCGCCCAGTTGGCCGGGGTGAAGCTGAGCGCCGCGATGGACAGGCTCGCCTCATCGGTGGCACCGCCCAGGGCGAGAGCCACGCTCACCGTACCCGTCGGCTGGGAGGCCAGAGTGATCGCGACCGTGGCTGTGCCGCCGCCTTCGTCGACCGTGATCGATGTCGGACTGGCGGCCACGCCCTTGGCGTCGTCATCGATGGTTGTGACGGTACGCTGCACCGCCGCCAGAGCGAGATAGGCGGCATCGCCGCTGGCGACACTGCAGGTGATGATCGTCGCGACATCTCCGTCATCGAGGTTGTCGTTGATGCCGGTGATGGTGACGGTCTGGGCCTGGTTCCAGTCGGCCGGGGTGAACACCAGGGCAGAAGCCGAGATGGCTATCTCGCCGCTGTCGGGGTTGGCGATACCGATGGTGATGTCGGCCGAAGGCTGGGTGGCAAGGACGACCGTGAAGGTGGCGGTGCTGCCGGCCTCGGTGACGGTTGCCGAGCTCAGCCCCGCGATGCCCAGTCCCGCGCTGTCGTCGTCGGTGACATGCACCGGCATGCCGGCGATCGCCACCGTGGAGAACCCCGCTCCTCCGCCCAGCGAACTGAGCGAGCTATGGGTGATGGTCAGGGTACGGGCGCCATTGTCGACGGTGTCCTGCACCGCTGAAACGGTGACGCTCTGGGGGCTGTTCCAATTGGAGTCGGTGAAGACGGCACTCGCGCTCCCTCCGACGCTGGCCTGCAGTCCGGCCGGCACGATCAGGCTGACCGTGACGGTCTCACCACCAGCAGGGGCGGTGGCCAGGGTGATGGTGTAGGTGTCTGTGCCCCCGCCCTCGACCACATCCGTGGTGCCGCCTGTCGGAGTGATGGTGACGCCGTAGACCGCGGTGATATCGATGGTGCTGACGATGTCGGCGGTGCCGAAGGCGGTCGTGCCTCCGCTGGTCGTGGCATCAGCGATGCCACCATTGACACCAGAGGTGCGATCCCAGGCCCGGTAAGTCAATGCGAAGGTGCCCTTCTCATCGGGTGCCGGCAAATACTGGACCAGCACGGTGCCAGCGTCGGATAGGAGCAGGGCGTTGCTCAGCGAGACCGATGGAACCGTCGGGAAATCGACCCAACCAGCCCCGCTGCTGATGCGGTAGCGCCAAGTACCTGTCCCGGATGTACTGATCACGGCTATGCCCTGTGCGGCGTTGGCGTCAACATCGGTGATGACACCTTCGATCAGGGAGGCCACGGTCGTGCCGGTGTTGCTGGCCTCAAGGATGTCCTCGCTGATCGCATTGAACGCATGCCCGATGCCGCCAGGCGCGGTTGAAACCGGGGCGTCGTTCACCGGATCGACCGTCACGATCACGGCTCCAGTGCCGGCGGAACAGGCGGTGCCGGTAAGGGTGTCGAACGAGCCATTGCCGACCGTGCCGCTGGTCTGATCCCACGCCTTCACGGTCAGGGTCGCCGTGCCGACGAAATCCGTCTGGGGAACGAAGCGGATGCGGGTCACGGCATCTTCCCCAAGCAGGCGGGCGCCACCTTCGGCCACCGCGACCGCACCATCGGCCAGCGTCGCCCAGTTCGTTCCGCCATCGAGGGTGTATTGCCAGGATCCATGGGTGAGATCGGCCGCGACCACAGCCACGCCGCGCAGCGCCCCGGCATCGGGATCGCTGATGCCCAGGCCCGGAATCAGGGCGCTGATCAAAGTGCCGGCGCTGGTCTGGTCGTCCTCCAGGATCGCCGTCATCGCCGCCGTACCGCTGATGGTCGGCGGATCATTGCCGCCGGCGACGCTGACGCTCAGCTGCGCCGTCGCCGTCGAGAAGGCATTGGTGCCGCCAGCGATGCTGGCATTGACGCCCGTCGCCCCGTTGGACGCGCCGTTGGTGCGGTCCCAGGCGCGGACCGTGGCCGTGGCGCTGCCGACGAAGTCGGTCGCCGGGACAAAGCGCAGCTTGGTGCCCGCGCTGGCCTCCAGCACCAGGGCGGCATCGCCAGCCAGCATACCTACCGGCGTCCAACTGGCACCATCATCCAGGCTGTAGCCCCAGCTGCCATGACTGGCATCGGCGCCGATGATCGCCAAACCGCGCTCGGCCGACCCGCCATCCGCATCGGTGATGGTCAGGGCTGTGGTCAGGACGCTGATCAGGGTACCCGGGGGATCGGTCGCGTCCTCGTCGACAGCAGCCAAGGAGGCCGATCCGGACACGACTGGCGCATCGTTCGAGCCCTGCACCGCGACGGTCGCAGACGCCGCCGTTGCGGTGCTGCTGCCGTCCTGGACCTGGATCGCGATGCTGCGCAGCGTCGTGTCGGGATCGTCGTCGTCGTTGCGGTAGGTCAGGCTGCGCAGCACATCCTGGTAGGCCGCCAGGCTGGCCGTGCCTGACAGGCTCAGGGTGCGCGACGAGATCTCATAGGCTGCCACGATGCCGCTGCTGCCGGTGATGACGGCCAGGCTTTCGGCTGTGCCGTCCGGGGTCGCCGCCAGCACGGCGCTGGCGCCGACCAGGTTGGCCGAATCGAGATCGGACAGGGTCAGGGCCGGACAGGTGGGGGCTGGCAGGCCGCCCTCGGTGAAGACTGCGCCGCTGGCATCGCTGCCGCCAGCCGGGCCGTTGGCATCGACCACCGGGGTGTCGTCGGTCGCCGCGACGCTGACCGAGACGACCACCGTCGTGGTCTTGGCCACATCACCATTGATCGTGGCGTCATCCGTCACGCTGATGGTCAGACTGACCGATCCACTCAGGTCGGCGCTCGGCGTCAGGGTGCAGGTCGCCTGGCCGCCGCTGACCGCCGAGATGCCGGAAACAGCGAGGATGGCGGGGTCGCTGCTGACCACCGCCATGGTCAGGGCCTGCGTCTCGCCACTTTGGCCGGCGCCGATGCCGGTCAGGGTCAGCAGCACCGGCGCGCCGCCCTCGTCCAGCGTGGCAATGACCGGCATATCGATGAGCGGCGCCGCATTGGCCGCCACCACCTGCACCGCGACATCGGTGACGCTGGTTGCTGTCAGGGCATTGTAGAGCGGGTCAGGGCTGCTCGGTTGGCCGGTCAGGACGCTGACCGCCACCGGAGTGGTATTGTTCGCGGCGTCCTCGTCCCGACCCGTGATGGTGACGGTCTGCGGGACATCCCAGGTCTCGCCACTGAAGTGCAGTTCAGCCGGGCTGACCGCCAACTGCTGTGCATCCGAGACGCCAAGCGGCAGGGTGACCTCACCGGTCGGCTGCGAGGTCAGCACGACGGTGAACGACGCTGTCGTGCCACCTTCGGTTACCAGTTCGGGGCTGTCGGCGACCACCGTGAAGCCGGCCGACTCGTCATCCGTCACCGTGAGCGTCTGATCCGCCGGATCCTTGCCGGCATACAGCGGATCGGAACTGCTGGCCGGGGCCAGGATCAGACCGACCGCCTGGTTGCCGTCATCGATCGCATCATTGACCGCGGTCAGGGTGATGGTCTTGGGGGTGTTCCAGTCGGTTGCGTCATTGAGGAAGGTGACGGTGGCAGGGCTGGCCGTCAGCTCGCTGGCATCCGCGCTGCTGCAGGCGATCTGCACGATACCCGTCGGCCGGCTGGTCAGGCGGATGGTGCAGGTGGTGACACCACCGCTCTCCGCGATGCTGGCGAGGGCTGGGGCGGTAACATCAAAGCCGGCCGTGTCATTGTCGGCAATGGACACCGACACCGGACTGATGCTGCCGACATAGCCCGGGGCACTGGCGTCGATGCTCGCTGTATGGGTTGCCGCCTCATCATCGGCATCGTCCACGGCGTTCACCGTGACGGACGCGGCGCTGTTCCAGGCCAGCGCGTTGCCGCTGCTGAGACCGTCGGCCGTCCCGCTGGCGGCTGCGGCGAAGAACAGTGACACGCTGGCGGGATTGGCCGCACCGTTGTAGCGCAGTTGCGGGTTGGGGTTGATCGTGACCTCGACGGTGCCGGTGGGGGCGCTGACCAGGCTGACCAGCAGCGTGTCGGTGGCACCAGCCTCGCTGACCGAGGTCGCGCCGCCCGTATGGGCCATCAGGACGCCGGCGCTGTCGTCGTCGGTGCAGACGCCCGCAAGGGTCGCCGTCACGCCATTGAAACCACCATTGGCCGCACTCGCCTGGATGGTGAAGCCCTTATCTCCATCATCGATCGTATCATCGACGCCATTGACCAGGACGAACTGCCAGGTGTTCCAGGTCGTGTCGGTGAAGGTCAGGGTCGAGGAACCCTGCACCGCCGCCTCCTGGGTGGCACTGCTGGACATGGTGACCGTGACATCCGCGGTCGGCACTGCGGTCAGCCGGACCGCCAGCATGGCGGTGCTGCCGCCCTCGGTGACGGTGATGCCGCCAGCCGGCTGCATCGCCAGGCCCGGAACATCATTGTCGGTGATGGTGACGGTCTGGGTGGTGGTCGTCCCGGCGCTGGCATTGCCGAAGCCGGACAGCGCGACATCGAAGGACTCGACACCCTCGACCAGGCCATCGTCAGTGATACTGACGCTGATCGTTGCCGTGGTCGCACCCGGGGCGAGGCTGAGGCTGCTGCCCACGCTGAAGTCGCTGGAACTGGCCGGGGTGGTCCCCACCGTGGCGGTGACCGTCTTGCCCGATGCGCTGGACAGGACGACCGCAAGCTGGGCGGTTCCCACGCCCTCGCTGACGCTCTGCGAGGCGACGACGAAGCTGAGGGTCGGGGCGGCGTCATCGTCGGTGATGGTGACGATGGCTGTGGCGTCGCTGATGCTGCCGGTCGGTGTCGGAGCGGAGATGGTGACGGTGAAGGTCTCGTCGTCCTCGTCGAGCGTATCGTGGGTGATCGGCACAGCGATCTTCACCACCCCCGTGGTACCGGCAGGCCAGGTCAGGCTGCCGGAGGTGGCGGTGAAGTCGTCCGTCCCGGCGGTGCCGCTGGTCGTGGCGTAGCTCAGGCTGACCGCCTGGGAACTGGTTCCGGTCATGGTCACCGCCACCTGGGCGGTACCTGCACCCTCGGCGACACTCAGGTCAGCGACACTGAAGCTGACCGCATCATCGTCCGCGATGGTGACCGTGTGGACGGAAGGCGTGCCCGCCGTCGCATTGGTCGGCGCACCCAGGGTCAGGATGACGGTCTCGTCTCCCTCATCGAGGGTGTCGGCGGTGATGGTGAAGGACACGGTGGCGGTGGTGCTGCCTGCCACGATGGTGAGTGGGCTAGCCGTCATCGCGGCATAGTCATCGCCGTCAGCCGTGCCCGAGATGGCGAAGGGGACCGTGATGTCCAGGCCAGACATAGCCGGCAGTTGGACGGTCGCCGTAATGGTGCCGGACTCCCCGGGATTCGCCGATGCAGCAGCCGTGAAGGCGACGGTGGGCGCGACATCATCGTCCGTGATCGTCGCCGTGTGGGTGGTGATGCCACCCTGGGTGGCATTGGTCGGGGCACCTAGCGTCAGGACCACGGTTTCGGCAGCCTCATCGAGGCTGTCTGCCGAGATCGTGAAGGAGATGGTCGCACTGGTGCTGCCTGCCGCGATGGTGAGCGGACTGGCGGTCAGGCTGCCGTAGTCGGCCCCGCTGGCGGTACCGGACACGGTGAAGGGCACGGTGACCGGCAGACTCGAGGCGGTCGATAGCTGGACGGTGGCGGTCAGGCTTCCTGACTCGTTGCCGCTGGCCTGGCTGGCCTGGGCGAAGGCGACGCTGGGGCTGGCATCATCGTCGCTGATCGTGACGGTCGCCTGCTGGGTCCCACTCTCGCTGCCATTGGTGACAGCGGTAATCTCCAGCACGACCGTCTCATCAGGCTCGTCGAGAATGTCGCCGACCGACGCCAGGGTGAAGCTGCCGCTGGTTGAACCGGCCGGGATGGTGATGACGGACCCACCCAGGGTGTAGTCCGTGGTCACGGTGGCTGTGCCGCCAGTGGCTGCCACCGTGACGCCACTGACGGCATTCAGGCTGGCGATGATCGGTGTGCTGCCACTGGTCTCGAAGATCGAGGCGGAACCGGTGCTGAGGGTGACCGTTGGTTGGGCATCGTCATCGGTGATGGTCAGGGTATGATCGCCGCCCGAGACCGTGGCGTTGGTCGGCGAGCCTAACTGGACGACGATGGTCTCGTCGTTCTCGTCGAGGGCGTCTCCCATCAGCGTCACCGCGATGGTAGCGCTGGTGCTACCAGCGGGGATGACCAGCGGACTGGCTGTGCTGACGCTGTAGTCAGCGGCCGTCGCCGTCGAGGCGCCTGCGATACTGAAGGGAACACTGACCGTCCGACCGGAAACCGGAGACATGGTCACCGTGATGGTGGCGCTGCCGGCCGACTCTGCCGGGCTCTGGCCGGAGAGTTGGAACGCGACGGTAGGCACGGCGTCATCGTCAGTGATGGTCACCGTGGCCTGGTCATCATTCAAGCCGCTGCCGACCGGATTCGAAAGCAGGACGAGCAGGGTTTCCTCGTCCTCGTCGAGCGTGTCGCTGGTGATCGGGATGGTGAAGGTCTTGGCCGTCCCGCTCGAATCACCATTTGCCCACGAAAGCGATCCGCTGGTTGTGGTATAATCATTCCCCGCAAGAGCGCTTCCATCGCCGGTGGCATAAACAACAGAAGCCGTCGCGGGAACCGTTCCGCCAAGAGGAACGGTGATGGTGACGCTGACCGTCGCTGTTCCGGCGCCCTCGTTGACGCTGACATCGGCGATGCTGAGGGTCGGGGTCGATTCATCATCGGTGATCGCCAAGGTATGCACATATTGGGTGCCATCGCGGGTGGCATTGGTCGGTGCAGCATCCAGGGTGACGATGACCGTCTCGGGAGTCGAACCTTCGGTGGCCGAATCATTCACGATACTGACCGTGATCGTCCCGCTCGTGCTACCGGCGGGAATGACCAGCGGACTGGCGCTGATGGTGTAATCTGCTGGATTGTCGGCCGTTCCTGTTACCGCAAACGGTACCGTGACGCCCAGGCCGGACGCCGCCGACAGGCTGACCGTGATGCTGGCACTCCCTGACGGCTCGCCTTTGACCTGGCTGACCGACGCCATCGACACCACCGGGGCGGCGTCGTTGTCGGTAATCGTGGCTGTATGCTGGGTAGTTCCACCGAGACTGGCGTTGGTTGGCGTGCCCAGGTTCACCACCACCGTCTCATTGTTCTCGTCGATCGCATCATCCACCAGGGTGATGGTGATCGTCGCGCTGGCACTGCCGG